>JAANMU010000326.1_pt1 | contig 59866 bp, 51 predicted proteins | sample 7279701 | NCBI WGS metagenome assembly JAANMU01 (sample SAMN14094539, study PRJNA606508) | bioreactor metagenome | isolation source: A lab-scale SPAN reactor treating ammonium-rich wastewater day 57 | place: Ireland: Galway | collected 2017-03-13 | reverse complement strand
CAACCAGTTCCATCTTGGTTGATTTGGTCTCCATCTTTACGAGCAGCCCCGGGTACTTCTTGCTGATCCAGGACTTGGACTGCTCGGTGGTAGTCACAATGCACTCGAACTCGCCGGCTTCAATCTTGATGGTCTCGGTGGTGGTTTCAACCTTGGGCACGTTGCCCGGCTGGCCGGCCTTGGGAACGCGGAACTCAATTTTGCTCGTGGTGCCCGGCATGCCCGCCATGGGCTTGCGGTCCTTGTCCAGGATGGTCGTCTTGATTTCGGCGTGGTCGTCAGCGACCTTCACGACCTCGGTCTGCACGTAGCTGATGATGGGGTCCATGCCCTCGATGGTCGTGATGCTCTTGACCGTCCAGGAGCGGCCTTCCTTGGTGTAGAGGGCAAAGGCGCTCTTGTCGATTTCGCCGCCGGCGGGCGTTTCCTTGGGGCCTTCCTTCGGACCTTCTTTGGGGCCCTCTTTGGGCGTCTCTTCGCCGCCAACGTCGTAGCTCTTGCGCATGAGGGCGAGGAATTCGTCCCTCGTGACTTTGCCGTCGCCGTTGGTGTCGTACTGGTCGAAGTCGTCCTGGTCTTCGGCGTCCAGCTCATCCTTGCTGATGGCGCCGTCCTTGTTTTTGTCGTACTTCACCATCTCCGTGTCCCACGAGTAGCCGAAGATCAGGTCCACGTCGTGGCGGGTGAGCTTGGTTTCCTCGCCCTTGTCCACTTTCTTGAAGTAGGCGCTGACTTCTTCCTTCGTGGCCGCACTGTCATCGTTGGCGTCTGACAGGGCAAAGGTGTAGACGTCCATGACGTAGGCGTACTTCTCCCACAGCTTGGAGAGCTTCTCTTCGTCTTCACCGGCTTCGGCCAGTGCCTTGTCGCGCTCGAGCCAGAGCTTCTTGATTTCTTCCAGCGAAATCTTGCCGTCGCTGTTGGTGTCGCAGGTCTTGAAGTAGCCCTCAATGTACTCCTTCATGTCATCGCCACCGCCTTCGCCGCCCATCTGGGCCGAGACGACGGAAGGTGCAGCGCAAATGCCCGAAAGCAGCAGGCCCAGCCAGAAGCGGTTCATTCGTTTCTCCAGTAAAGAATTGGCCCTGCAGGGCCATTGCCCCATGCGTGCAAGTGTTACGTGCGCAAACCAGCAAACAAGCCGACAAACTCCAATTCCAACCAAAACTTACCAACTGCCCAATTCCCGGCGCAGGTCTGCCTACTCCTTGAACTCTACGAGTTCCCAAGTGCCGCCCTTGCCCTTCTCGCCCAGGCGCGCCCTCACCAGCAGGCCCGGGTACTTCGCCGAGTACCACAACTGGCGATCCTGGCCGTCTACCTTAACGTCGTAGACCACGCACTCCATCAGGCCAAAGGCCGTCTTGCGCCGCTCTGTCCGGTTTTTGCGCGCCCCGGCGGGCGGTTGAATCCAGGGGCTCGAAGCGTCTCCAAAGTCGACCCGGGCGACCTCCTGCTTGCCCTTGACGGGCTTGCGCGCGGCATCCAGCTCGGTCACCTTCAGCTCCGCGCCTTCGGCCTCCACTTTGGTGACCTCGTAGCGGCGGTAGACCTCGCCCGAGGGAGACTGCTCGCGGATCAGCCAGCTTCGCCTGGACTTGAACAGGGCAAAGCCCGGCTCCGCCGGCGGCTCTTCTTCGGCCTTGGGAGGTTCCTTCTCGCCCTTTTTGCCGCCTTTCTTGGGTGGGGGCGGGGGCTCGTCTTCCTTGAAGGCATCAAACTCGACGAGGTCCTCCCTGCCAAAGCCGGCCTCGACCTTGACCACGAGGCCCGGGTAGCGGGTGCTGCGGAAGTAGCGCGAGGGCGGATTGCCGCTGGACCAGAGTTCGCACTCGAACGTCAGGCCCGCCGCCTTCACGTTTTCCGTGCCCAGCATCGTCGCGCCGCCGGGCGCGGCAAAGGGGTAGATGTCAGGCTTGAAGTCGACCCGGTATTCGCTGGGTTCAACACCCTTTGGCACCTTCTTGTTCTGGTCCAGGCGCAGGGAGGAGCAGAGCGCGTAGGTTTCATGGACCTCGAGCACTTCGTGGCGCGCATAGCCAATGTCCAGGTTGCCGTCTCCGCTGGAAACAGGGGTGCTCTTGGTGGTCCAGGTGCGGCCTGCCACCTGATAGAGTCGAAAGCTGGTCTCCTGCTTGCCCTGAGCCAGGGCCGTGTGAGACAGGCAGCAGAGCAACAGAATCAATAACGTGACGCGCATGGCAGCCTCCCGCCCATCACTTGAACTCAATCAGTTCTGACCCGCCCTCGGCGCCGTTTTCGCCGATGAGCGTGCGCACCACCAGGCCCGGCAGGTCTTGCGCCATCCAGAGCTGCACTTCGCGCCCCTGGTCATCCTTGAGGCGGTAAACCACACAGCTCATGACGCCGGCAGCCGTCTTGCGCTTCTCCAGTCGCAGTTTCGTCGCGCCCAAGGGCGGCTCGATGAATTCGCGCCCCTCATCTGAGAAGGGTACGACTTTCTCCTGGGGCTTGGCGTCTTTCAGGGGCTTTTTGCTCTCGTTCAGCGGAGTAATCTTGAGTTCGGCGCCCTTGGCCGTGGGCTTTGAGACCTCGTATCTCATGTGGCCGTGGTGGTTGACTCCGCCCTTGATGGAGAGCGTCTTGATCAGCCAGCTCCGTTTCTGCTTATAGAGCGAGAAGTCAAGCTCGCCCTCTCTGGCCGCGGCCTTCCTGGGCGGCGCGGTGTCCGTGCTGAAGCGCTCGAACTCTATCACCTCAGATGAGCCGCTGTTGCCCGTCATGCGCACGACCAGCGAAGGATACTCCTTACTCACCCAGATACGCGTGTTGTCCAGGGCGCCCGCATACTGGATGCAGTCAAACTTGCCGGCCGCCACCGTGATGCTTTCTTCCTTTACCTTGTTGCAGCCTATGGGCGTGCCGAACATGACGTTGTCGGCGTCAAATCGCACCTCCACGTTGGCCGGTGTGTCGTCCTTGCGCGGCGCGCCCGAGGCATCCATGGCCGTGTGGCGCACGATGGCGCGGTCCTCGAGCACCTCCAGCACTTCATAGCCGAACCACTTGTCAAAGCGGTCCGCCCCTTCGGAGGTGGGGCTGGTCACGCGTTTGACCTTCCACTTGCGGCCCGCCACCTCATACAGCTTGAACAGGGGCAGCAGCTCGCCGCTGTCATCGCGGCAGGGCTTGATGTCGCGTTTGGCGCGCGGCTTGTCATCCTCGCCCTGAACTTTGGGCTGGGCGTGGGTGGCCTGGGCGAACCCGCACAACAACGCCACCACGACGGCTGCTGGTATGAGTCGTGTCAAGGTTTGCTCCGGTTGCCGGCCCAGAACCGCATTGTCGCAGTTGGGCCTGGCCCGTCAATGGCCGGAGAGCCAGGCAAGGGTGCGGCTGAGGCCCACTTGCAGGGGGGTGGCAGCCTGAAAGTCCATCCAGGACTTCGCGCGGCTTACATCCGCCTGGGAAAGGCGGACATCGCCGCGTCGCTCGCCTTCGTGGCGCACGCGAGGCCGGCGGCCCGCCAGCTCGCCAATCAGCGCCACCAGGCGGTTGATGGTGACGCACTCGCCGCTGGCCACGTTTACCGGCGCGCCGTCAAAGCGTCGCTTCGCTTCCAAAGCCGCCGCCACGCTCAGGGCGGCGTCCTCCACGTACAGGAAGTCGCGGGTTTGCTCGCCGTCGCCATAGATGGTGACTTCCTCGTCGCGCAGGATGCGGCGGCAGAACTGTGGAATGGCGGCGGCGTAAGTGGCGTCCGGCCGCTGGCCGGGACCATAAATGTTGAAAAACCGCAGACAAACAGCGTCGAGGCCCGGGGCCGCCTGCCGCAAGTGAACTTCGCTGGCGAGCTTGGCCTGGGCATAGGGGCTCTTGGGCGCCAGCGGCGAATCCTCCTGGACGGGGGGCTTGCCGGCGTCTCCATAAACGCTGGAACTGCTCGCGAACACAAAGCGACTGATGCCCCGGGCCGATGCCGCGCGGATCAGTTCCAGCGTGGATTGCTCGGTGTCGCGCCGGGCCTGGTCAGGGTCGGCCAGGGAACGGGGCACAGACGAAAACGCCGCCAGATGCACGACAGCGCTCGCGCCGCGGCACGCCAACTCGGCGCCGGCCGCCGTTGAGACGTCGGCTTCGATGATTTCGGCGCCGGGCAAGGGCTCTCGGCTGCCCGCCGAGAAGTTGTCCACGGCGCGAATGGTCCAGCCGCGGCGGCCAAGGGCCGCGCAGACGTGCCTTCCCAGAAATCCGGCAGCGCCGGTGATGAGCGCGACTTGCTTCTGCACCCCGGCGAGATTAGCAGCCTGCAGGGAAAGGGAAACCCGCGGCAGTCAAAGGCTGTAGCGCGGGGGGCGAGGCGGTCCCGAAATCCGCAGAGGCTGCGGCGCCGTCAGCCGCGCCTGCGCAAGAACCTCAATATAGCCCTGTGCGGCGTGCTGCCAGGTCAGGGTCTCGGCGCGGCAGGTCAGGGCGATGCTTTGCGCGGTCCATGGGGGCGTGCCGCGTCGTATGGCCAATTGGTCGGCGAGGGCCGCCACGAGGTCAGGCAGGACAAGGTCTTCATCCACGTCGGCCGCGCCCCGCAGAGGCACAAGCCGCACGCCGCGCCCCTGCTCGGTGGCGAGGACTTCAGGAACTCCCCCGGCTTGGCTGGCCACGATGGGCAGGCCCGCCGCCATGGCCTCAAGAAAGGCGTTGCCGCAGGCCTCAAAGTAGATGGGGAAGAGGCAGAAGAAATCTGCCTGACCGTACAAGGCATCCAACTCGCCGCGGTCGACCAGCCCCGCCAGTTTCACTTTCGAGGTCAGCCCCAGTCGCGTGATGTCGCGCTCAAGGTGGGCGCGTTCTTTGCCATCGCCGGCAATCAGCAAGGTCCAGGGCTGGCGCTTGAGCTCAGCCAGGGCGCGGATCACCAGGTGGTGCCCCTTGGTCCGTCGCAGCATGCCCACGCTGAGAATCATCGGCTCGCGGTGCGCGCTCTGGGGCCCGCTGGGTCGCCCGGGCGTGCAACCATTGAAGATGCCTCGCGCCAGGCCCGGCACCTCACTGCCCAGGCGAGCAAACCACGCCTTGCACGCGGCAGGTGAGAGGGCGATGAAGCCGTTGCATTGATCCGTGAGGCGTCTTGCCAGGCTGAATTTGGGATGCCCGACGGCTTCGCCCAGGTAGCTGCGGGGGTTGAGCACGTAGGGCACGCCGCTTTGGGCACGAAAGCGCAGGGCCGCCGCCCCGGCCTCAAGCCCCATGGCCAGGACGGCGTCGATGGGGCTTTGCGCGTGCAGGCGCGCCAGTTCACGAGCAAAGAAACGCGGCCGGCCCAGGCGAACCGGCAGCCAGCGCCATGCGTAGCGCCTCAGGCATGCCGGCCCGCTGCCGGTCCAGGCTTCGTCTTCGTTGCGCGGCGCCATGCCAATGAGGCTGACGCGATGGCCCTGCTGCTCCATGGCGCGGGCCAGTTCAAGGCAGGCCTTGCGCGGACCGCTGGGCCGCTTGTGGAAATGCTCACTCAGGAAAACGACGTGCATGCTCTGATGTTGCCGCGGGACCCATCGCGACTATATTACGCGCGGGGGTTCTGCACCCATCAATCGAGACCAACATGCCCGAAGCCAGCATCGCCGAACGCGCGCTCGCCACCGCCCAAACCAGCGTACGCCTCAAGATCAAGCGGCAGGACGGCCCGACCTCCAAGAGCTACTGGGAGGAGTTCACCGTTCCTTACGCCAAGAACATGAACGTGATTTCGGCGCTTCAGCAGGTGCAGCGCAACCCCAAGACGGCCGGCGGCAAGGAGACGGCTCCCGTGGTGTGGGAGTGCAACTGCCTCGAAGAAGTCTGCGGCGCCTGCACCATGAACATCAACGGGCGCGTGCGCCAGGCCTGCAGCGCGCTGATTGATGACCCCACGGTCGGCCGCGAAATCACCCTCGAACCCATGGAGAAGTTTCCCGTCAAGCGCGACCTGTGGGTGGATCGCCAGCGCATCTTCAAGGACCTCAAGAAGTCCAAGGCCTGGATCAACATTGACGGCACCCACGACCTCGGTCCCGGCCCCCGCTACAGCGAAAAGACCCAGGAGTGGCGCTACAAGCTTTCCGAGTGCATGAGTTGCGGCTGCTGCATGGAGGCTTGCCCCCAGTACACCAGGGAAGGCAACTTCATCGGCGCGGCTGTGATCGGTCAGGTCGTGCTGTTCAACGACCATCCCAGCGGCAAAATGCACGCCCATGATCGCATTGAAGCAACCATGGGCCCCGGCGGCCTGACGGAGTGCGGCAACGCGCAGAACTGTGTTGAGGTCTGCCCCAAGCACATTCCCTTGACGGAAGCCATCGCCAACCTGGGCCGTCAGCACACACTGCATATGCTGCGCAAGCTCTTCGGTGGCGCCAAGAGCTGAACCAGCCTCGGCCTTCAGCGCCCGCGGCGGCCAAGTTCGCGGGCCACGAAGGCTTCATAGTCGGCCGGCGTGTTGACCTCATAGCCGCGGTATTCGCTAAGGAAGGCGGCGATCTTTACGCCGTTTTCCAGGGCGCGAAGCTGCTCAAGGCTTTCGGCCTTCTCCAGCGGCGTCTGGGCCATTTTCGCGTACTTCTGCAGGAACTTCGGCCTGAAGGCATAGAGCCCCACATGCTTGAGATAGCGGGGCTGGCCGTCTTCTCGGCGGCCATCGGCCGGCAGTTCAGAGTGCTCGCGGTAAAAGGGCACGGGACTGCGAGAGAAATAGAGCGCAAAGCCCTTTCTGTCCGTCACCACCTTCACAAATCCGGGCTCTGACAACGGCACGCCCGCGGGCCAAGGCGTCACGATCGTGCCCATCTGCGCAGCGCGCATTTTCTTCATGCCCGCGACCAGGGCGGTTAGGGGCACGGGACTCATTTCAGGCTCGTCGCCCTGTACGTTGATGACCAGCGTGGCCCTGGGGAACTTGCGGGCCGCCTGCGCCACGCGGTCAGTTCCGCTCTGGCAGTCAGAGGAGGTCATGACGGCCTCTCCGCCAAAGCCGCGAACCACGCGGGCGACTTCTTCGGCATCAGTCGCGACCACCACCTTGTCGATAAGCTTGCAGGCTTTGGCCCCTTCATAGACGTGTTGCACGAGGGGCTTGCCGGTCTTGTTGAGGAGGACCTTGCGCGGCAGTCGCGTGGACGCCAGGCGCGCAGGAATCACGGCGAGTACGTGGCTCATGGCGGCGATGCTATTGCCCGCTTTGCCAATTGCCACGCTCAGTTAAGGAGGGAACATGACATTACTTTTTGTCGAGTACGTGCCCCATGTGCTTATGGGGTTGGGTGTGTTGATTTTCGCGGCCGTGGCACTGGACTTTGCCTGGGCCAAACTCAAGCGGGCTTCCCAGCGCCTCGCACGTATCTCCCGCGACATGAAAGACTCCGGCCGGGGACTGGTGGGAAAGCCAGAGCCTCTGGGTGCGGTGACAGTCGTAAGCGATTGCTTGAAGCCTGAAGTTCAGAATGACATTTGTTCTAATAGAGAAGAAGTTACCCATGAATCCGGTCCGGCAGTTGCTATCATGCAAGCTAACGTTGCAGGTGAAATTGGAGTTGAGTCTCCGGCCATACTGCCCCTGGGCGCTGATACCGAGCGCTGCGAGCCCGTTGCGGAGATCATACAAAGTGTTGGGCTGGTCGGCGGCGAAGTGGAAACGCCCACAATGCCCAGCACAGAAGCAGAAGCGGTCGGCCATGGGCTTATTGCGCGGGCCATGGGCGAGTTGCAGCAGTTGCGCCTGCTTAAAGGAAGCAGCCGCGCTGTGGCGGCGGTGGATGAAGCGGTGGTTGCGTCGCGCGAACCCTCGGTGCGCATTGTGGATACTGTGGTGCCGGGCAGCGAGCGGCGTGTAGCGATGTGATGGTTGCCCCGACGACGCAAGACCGGTCGCCTTGGGGCGACCGGTTTGTGTTGAGTGCCATGGAAGAGTCAACGGCGACCATTCAGTCCAACCTGCTGCAGGTCCATTTCCAGAACGGGATGGACGGGCAGTACGTGCTTGACCCTGTGGCCGATGTCTTCGTGAAGGTCAACCCGGCGTTTTGCGAGCTGGTGGGCTATACAGCCGAGCAGCTCGTCGAAAACAAGACGCCCCTGGCCACCTCCTCCCTGATCCACCCGGACGACCGTGTGCTGGTATCCACCCAGCGCGGCCAGGCTTCGCGGCCCGGTGAGCGCGGCTCGCTGCGCTTTCGCGTGGTGCTGCCTGACGGCGAGGTGCGCACGCTCGAGATCTGCTATTCGGTGGTGAATTACCTCGGGCGCATCCTGCACGTGGGCAGCGCGCGCGACGTCAGCGAGCAGGTCAAGCTTGAGAACAAACTGCGCAGCGAGAGCGAGTACAACCGCGAACTTTCTCTGGAGGCTCAGCGCGCGGCCAAGGAGAACCAGAAGAAGAACATCGAGATCGCGGAGGCAAATACACGCATCATTGCTCTGGCTGAGGTGCTGCGCGCCGTGCCCGTGCTCACCAAGCGGCTGCTGGAAATCGAGCAGATCAGTGATGTGTTCAAGGAAGCGGCCCTGACCATGGTCAATGAGGCCGGGTTTTCCAACTGCGCCGTGCTGCTCAAGAACCGCGAGGGCGAACTTGAGGTGCGCTATGCGCATCCCTTCCGCGCCACCACGAAGATCCAGACCAACCTGAACACGCTCTACGGCAACGTGATGAGCGGCGTGCAGGCCCTGGCCATCGACGAAACCGGCAGCCACATCGCGCCCATCAAGGCCGGCAACGAGATTCGCGGCCTGCTGCACGTGGGTCTGCCCAAGAGCCTGGCGCGCTTCTACAAGAACCACAGCATGGTGGCACAGTCCATCAAGGACCTCGTCATCACCATTGCGGACTTTCTCGGGCTGGTCATTTCCAACCGCGAGAACCTCGAGCGCATCACGCTGGCCAGCCGCACCGACAACCTGACGGGGTTGTTCAACCGCAGGGTCTTCGAGGAAAACCTGACGCTTGAGTTCAGGCGTGCCCTGCGCTACCAGCGCGATCTCTCGCTGCTGATGCTGGACATCGACCACTTCAAGAAGGTCAACGACAGCTACGGCCACCAGCAGGGCGATGCCGTGCTGGCCGCCGTGGGCGCTCTGATGAAGGCGAGCTTCCGCGACCTGGACTCCGTGTGCCGTTACGGTGGCGAGGAGCTGTGTGCCATCCTGCCTGAAACCATGGGTGAGGCTGCGCGTTCCAAGGCCGAGTATCTGCGCCGCAAGATCGAAGAACTGGAATTGCCGCTGGTGTCCGACGAAGGCAAGTCGATGAAGGTCACCGTCTCCATCGGCGTGGCCTATGTAACCAAGACGACCATCAGCGAAGACCAGCTTCTGCGCGAGGCAGACACGGCGCTTTACGAGTGCAAGGCGGGGGGCCGCAACCGCGTGGTCATGGCCCGTCCCACCTGAAACTCTAAAGACTTGCCGGGCAATTGACGAAGGGCATTGCGCCAGCGGCGACACGAGCCATGCCCACCCTGACGGCTTTTCTCAACTTCTCTCTGGGCGTCACGCTGCTGATTGCCCTGTGCTACATCCTGCGCGAATGCTGGCTGCGCGCCCTGCCGCCGCGCCTGCTGGCCTACCTGATTGCTCCGGGCGTGGCCCTGCATGAGCTTTCCCACGCCGCCGGCTGCCTGCTGACCGGCGCCAAAATCCACAAGATCACCCTGTTTCGTGACGACGGCAGCGGGGAGGTCAGGCACGGCCCGCCCAAACTGCGTTATCCGGGGGACGTCATCATTTCGCTGGCGCCCCTGGCAGGCTGCACCCTGGCGTTCTGGCTGCTGGGCTGGTCTCTGGGCGGAGCCATGAATTTCTATCGCGTGACGGCCTCGGGCACGACGCCGCAGACCTTCGATTTCGTCATGCAGCTGTTCACGCTTGTGTACCACGACCTCGAGCTGGCGCTCACCACGGCAGCCTGGACGGATGTGCGAACCTACCTGTTTCTCTACTTTTCCATGTGCATTTCCATGGCCATGGCGCCGTCAAGGCAGGACTTGAAGAACTGCGCGGTGGGTCTGCTCGTGCTGTGCGGACTGGCGCTGATCGTGCACCTGATCGTAGATCGCCTGCTGGGGGCGCGTGGCGGGCCCGTGTTTGAGCTGATTGCCAATCTGCTCGTGAAGCTGCACTATCCGCTGGCCATCGTGGCCCTGTCATTCCTGCTCTGCGCGGTGGTGTATGTGGCGGGCATGCCCTTTCGCGGCCGCCGCTGACGGGTCATGCCTGATGGGCCTTCAGGGCCTGCTCCAGGGTGCGTTTGAGTGCGTCGCGGGCACTCTGCGGGCGCAAAATGGTGGCGTGTCCGCCAAAGCTCATCACAAAGCCCACGGCCCAGGTCTCGTTGAACAGAGGCAGCTTCAGGACGACGCGCCCGTTGGCTTTGGCGGTCACTTCAACGTCGGGCAATTGGCCGTATTCCTCAAGCACGTCGGGCCCGGCTTCACGGCTGAACTCGACCATGAGCGTCTCGAACTGCCGGCCGCGCATGGCGGGCTCCATGCGGCCCGCCTTGCTGCGGACCGGGACGGCTTCCGTGAAGACTTCATCCAGCATCTGCGCATGGCGGATGCGGTCTACGCGAAAGTGGCGGGTGGCCCCGGCCAGTTCGCACAGGGCCAGCAGGTAGAAGTGGGATCCGGACTCCACTATGCGGTAGGGGTGGACGCGGCGGCGCGAAAGCGTGCCGCGATGGGCCGAGAAGTACTCCAGTTCCACTACGCGCCGCTCTTCGCCGGCGCGGGCCAGCCGCCCGATCATCTCGCGCATGCGCTCGGTGCGGCGGGGAAGAATGAAGCCGCGCTCGCGCCTTGAGAGCTCCCGGGCGGCCTGGCCGTGAAGGCTCTCGGCCAGCGCTGCGGCAAGTTCGTCGATCTGGCGGCGAGTGGGGCCGTCGGCGGCCTGGGCGTAGTGCTCCAGGGCGTACTTCAGGGCCAGGGCTTCCTGGGGCGTGAAGTTGGGCGGACGTTTGAAGTGATCGGCGGAGTAGAGGGTGATCAGGCCGTTTTCGCCGGGGCCTGAAGTGGCATAGCCGATGTAGTCGCTGGGTGTGTAGGGGTGGACGCCCACCATCATCAGGGCGTTCATGTCTTTGAGCAGTTCCTGGGGCGTGCGGTGCGTGGCGCGCGCTGCCTCTCCCAGAGAGATCCGGGGGTGCGAGGCCAGGAAGCTGGCCAGTGAAACCAGCCGGGCCACCTCGCTCATGCCAGCCTCCCCAGGGCTGTGTGAACCCAGTTCAGCGTCTGTTCGCGCAGGGCTTTGGGCGCGATGATTTCCCAGTGGCCGGCGAACTCGCCCAGATAGCGCATCAGCTCAAAGGGATAGGCGCGTTCGAGGTGCAGTACCACGCCGCCGCCCGCGGCGGGCTCGATGCGGTGAAGGCCGGAAAACTCGTTCTCAATGATGAAGGCGACGTCGGCGTCAAAGCGCACTTGCACTTCGCAAAATGCCCCGGCCCCGGCGCCGAAAATGTCGGATGAAAAGCTTCGCTCCGCGTCAAAGCCCGCCGGGATTTCGTATTCACCCACGCGGCTGTCGGGCGCGAAGCTGACTTTGCCGCGGATGCGCGAGAGCTTGAACGTGCGTTCGCCCTTGCGCTCCGGATCGTAGGCAATGAGGTACCAGCCGCCGCGCCGTGTCACGAGGGCGTACGGGGCCACCTGACGGCGCGACTCTTCGCGCCGGCGGCTGCCGTAATTGAAGCGGATGCGCCGGCGCTCGAGCAGCGCCAGGCCGATGACGTCGAGGTGTCTGGCCTCGGCCGGGCGGCGGTGCAGCGAGCGGCGCAGAATGCCCGGGGGCAGTTCGTCGGGCAGGGCGTCAATGCCGGATCCGGCCTGCAATTTGACCAGCGCGCGCGAAAGGTGCTCCGTCAGGGGGCCCGCGCCGCCTTCGTCGAGGTAGCTGACGCCCACACGGTAAAGCAGCACGCGCTGCTCGGGCGTCAGGCGCAGGGCGGGCAGAAGGCAGCGGCCGCGGTCGATGGCGTAGGTGCGGGTGCCTTCTTCGCCCGTGGTGGCGGTGACGAGGAGCCCGACTTCCTGAAGTTCCTTGATGTCGCGTTCGAGGCGTTTTTGCAGCGAGCGGCGCGAGAGGCCGTCGTCGTAGCCGGCGATGGTCGAAATCCGCTGCCAGTCAATGCCATCACGCGCCTTGAGCAAGGCGCTGATGAGGTTCAACTGCCGTTCGTTTCGTGAAATCTCCCCGGCCATGCATCCCCCCGCCCAGGCTTCCGGGCGGGGCCAAGTTTACCAAGGCCTGCGACAGGAATCAGCGCGGTGCGAAAACCCCGACAAAAAGCGGAATTCCGGCGCTCAGGGTGCCTTGCGGCCCAGTTCGACCTCGGCCTCGGCCGGGTCTCCCGGCCTGGCGGGCGTTTCGGCCTTGATGGCATCGCTCGACAGGTCGACTTCCTTGCTGACCGCGGCGTCCTCGCGCGCCGCGCGGCGCGCATTGCGGATTTTGTAGAAGGCCACCACAACGACCAGCAGCACGGCGCCGCCCGCCAGAACACCCGTGCTGAGCTGCTTCGAGAGGTTGTCGGCGTACTCGCGACCGTGAATGGCAATCAGGGCGCCCAGGGTCAACCAGATGGGAATGCTGCACATGCAGGCGCAGAAATCGACCAGGGCGAACTTCCACCACTTGATCTTCATGGTCCCGGCCATCACGAACGTCACAAAGCGCACGCCCGCCACCAGGCGGCCGAAGAACACGGCCCACAGCCCGTAGTTGTCAAACCAGCCCTGCACGCGGGCCAGTCGCTTGTCGGTGATCATCTTCTTGACGAACTTGAAGCGATCACGAACGCCCAGGCCCCAGCGATAGCCCATGCCCCAGGCCACAAGGTCGCCGATCACGTTGCTGATCGAGCACAGCACCAGCACCGGCAGGTAGTAGTACCAGACAAACTCCCCGCCCGAAGAAAGCCACGTCGTAAACCCGGCCAGCATCAGCCAGATGTCTTCGGGGGTGGGCAGGCCAAAGCCCGTGGAAATCAGGACAATGACGATCAGCGCCCAGATCTGGAAACGATGTTCGGCGTTCCAGGTCGGGTCATAGAGCTTGTTGATGAAGGCGTTGACCCAACCCGGGTCCTCGGCGGCCTTGGAAGCGCCCTCGCCGGCTGTGTTGGCCGCCGGCGTCACCGCGAGAAACAGCTTGGTCAGTAGGTTGAGCACGGGAGTCAGTCGTGGTGGTCTTCGGGAAGGGCCGCCGTCAGCACGCCCTCGCCGGTGAGCCAGCTTCCGCCGCGGAAGTCCGTGGCGAACTGGGGCTCGGCCAGCCGCAGGGCCACCTGCGGCTCAGTCTGGAGCAGAACCGTCGCGTGGTCGATGCTCTGCCAGGTGCGGCCAAGAAAGCGCATGACATCGCCAAGCCCCGCCTGCCGCGTGAGCGTGAGGCCGGGCGTGCCGGGCTCGGCGTAGTCCACCTTGCCGCGGGCCACCAGCGTCAGGGCCACGGGGTATTCGGCGCCCGATTTCCAGACTTCGCGGGCTTCATCGCAGTCATGTTCTACCACTGCCTTCATGCGCCTGCCGTCGAGCAAGAACGTCAGGCTGCCGGGCTTGGCGCCGCCGGGAACATAGCTCTCGATTTTGACGGGGTGGACCATTAGTGCCTGAAGTGCCTCATGCCGGTGAACACCATGGCAATGCCGTGCTTGTCGCAGGCCTGGATGACCTCTTCGTCGCGCACGCTGCCGCCGGGCTGAATGATGGCCGCAATGCCGGCGGCCGCCGCCAGCTCGATGGAATCGGCGAACGGAAAGAACGCGTCACTGGCCAGCACGGCGCCCCGCGCCTTTTCTCCGGCGCGCTCGAGCGCGTGCTTGGTGGAGTCCACGCGGTTGGTCTGGCCTGCGCCGTAACCAAGCAGGGACTTGTGCCGCGCCACAACGATGGCGTTGCTCTTGAAGTGCTTGCAGAAGGTCCATGCGTAGAACAGCTCGTCCATGATGCGGTTGTCGGGCGGAGTCTTGGTGACGACCTTCATCTCGGCGGGCTGCACACGGCGCACGTCAAGGTGCTGGACCAGCATGCCGCCCGAGACCGCGCGATACTCCAGGGGCACGGGCGAAGTCGGCAGGGTGCTTGCCTTGATAAGCCGGATGCTCTTGCGCCACTTCTTGCCGCTCTTGTTCACTACTTCATCGATGGCCCGTGCCTCGAAGTCCGGCGCCACAATGGCCTCAATGAATTTTTCTCCCTCGAGAAGCTGCTGTGCCGTCGCCAGGTCAAAGGGACGGTTCAGGCCCACGATGCCGCCGAAGGCCGACACCGGGTCGCAGGCATAGGCCCGCGAAAAAGCCTCGGCCGCGCTGGCGCCGGCGGCCGCCCCGCAGGGGTTGGTGTGCTTGATGATGACTGCGAAGTGTTCGCGGTCAAACTCGCCCGCCACGCGCAGGGCCGCGTCGAGGTCCAGCAGGTTGTTGTAGCTCAGCTCCTTGCCCGCCAGTTGCTCCAGCCCGCCCAGGGCCTGGGCAAAGCGCCCCGTGCGATAAAACGCGGCTTCCTGGTGGGGGTTCTCGCCGTAGCGCAGACTCTGGTTCAAGGTCAGGGCGACGAGCTTGCGCGCGGGGAAGCTGCCACCGTCGTCATCAAGGTATTCGGAGATGGCGTGGTCGTACCACGCCGTCATGCGGAAGGCCTTGGCGCAAAGCCGGCGCCGTGTGGCCAGGCCCAAGGCGCCCTGCTGAGACTGGAGTTCGGCCGCCAGGGCCTCGTAGTCGCCGGGGTCGGTCACGACGGCGACGGCCTCGTGGTTCTTGGCCGCGCTGCGCACCATGGAGGGCCCGCCGATGTCGATGTTCTCGATGGCGTCTTCGCGCGAGACCCCCGGTTTGGCCACCGTCGCCTCGAAGGGATAGAGGTTGACGATGACCATGTCGATCATGCCAATCCCGTGCTTCTGGGCCGCCTGTTGGTGTTCCTTCAGGTCGCGGCGGGCCAGCAGGCCGCCATGGACCTTGGGGTGAAGGGTCTTGACCCGGCCGTCCATCATTTCTGGAAAGCCGGTGTAATCGGAGACGTCGATAACCTTGAGCCCCGCCTCGCGCAGGACTTTTGCGGTGCCGCCCGTGGAGAGCAGCTCACAGCCGAACTGCGCCAGCTTCTGCGCGAAAGAAACGATGCCGGTTTTGTCCGAGACGCTGATCAGGGCGCGCTTGATTGCCACACGGTCCATCGATCACTCCATCAGTCGAGCGTCTGCTTCTAGCAAGGGAAGGCGGCCAAGGGAACGAGAACCGCAACCGGCGTGCTCAGGGCTTGCGCGTTCGGCCCGAGCGCCGCCGCGGCTTGCCCTCATCTTCACGCCGCTTCTGGGTGCGGCGCGGCGGCTGCTCCGGCGTGGATTTCACGATGCGCACGGTGTCTCGGTCACGGGAGGACTTCTGCTGGTGACGCTCGGCAATGGCCGCCTCCAGCCGCTGCTGGTAGCGCGGAGGCAGCTCCACGACAGTGGGGGGCAGTGCCGAATCTTTGCCGCCTGCCGCCGCGGCCGGCAGGGGGGCGGGGGCGGTCTGGGCCGGGGGAGCAGCAGGCGCGGAGTGCTTTTGCTTGACGGCCTCGCGCTGCTGGGGCGTCAGGGCCAGAACCTCCGAGGCGCTGCGCACCTGGTTGCGGCCGTTCTTCTTGGCCATGTAGAGCGCTTCATCGGCCAGGCTGACGAGTTCGGCCGCGCTTTGGGCATGAACTGGGAAAGTGGCAACGCCGAAGCTTGCCGTAACGCCCAGGCGTTCACCCTTGGGGCCGGCCACGACGACCTTGCGCGCGACGCCGGCGCAGGTGCGCTCCGCGAGGTCAATGGCATGTTCGAGGCTGGTGTGGGGCAGCAGCAGGGCGAATTCTTCACCGCCGTAGCGCGCGGCGAGGTCGGTGACGCGCACGCCGGCCGTGAGGACCTGCGCGGTCTGGCGCAGCACGTTGTCACCGGTCTGGTGGCCGTAGCTGTCGTTGAATTTCTTGAAGTGGTCGATGTCGAGCATGACCACGCTCAGGGGCTGGCCGTAGCGGCGGGCGCGCTCGATTTCCGCGCGCAGGGTCTCCTGGAAGTGGCCGTGGTTGTAAAGGCCAGTCAGGCTGTCTTTCTGGGCCCGCGCGAGAACGTTCTGGAAAATCAGGCCGTTGTTGATGGCCAGCGCGGCCTGGCTGGCGAACATCTTGAGCATGTTCAGGCGCTCGGGCGAAAAGCGCCGGGGGCGGCTGGAGGAATCGACAATGACCACGCCAATTGCGTCCTGATCCGTCTTCAGCGGCGCGGCGGCAAAGCATGTCATCGGGAAATGCTCGGCCAGCGTCGGGTGCAGGTGAAGGTGAAGGTGTTCGAGCCCCTGTTCGGAGCAGGTTTCGTGTGTGACGGGCTCGCCCGTGCGCAGGGCGTGAATCATGAGGCTGTCGGGAGAGTCGAGAGGCACCTTCACCCGCTTGACCTTTTCCGTCAGGGCGCCCCAGCGGCGATGCAGGACCGGGAAGGCCGACTCCAGCATCTTGTCCAGGGGGCCGTCATGTGTGGTGAGCGAACGCCAGATGCCCTCGGCCGTGTCCAGCCCCAGGGAATCCACGGCAACTCGCCCCAGCAGGTGCTCGCGGTCCTGGTCGCACACGAGGATGAGGGCCTTGTCGTAGCCGCCGCCGGCCTCGCTGGTCAGGGCGCTGGCGATGATGACGAAGGCCTTCTCGAGATCCATCGTTTTGCGCAGGGCATTGCTGACAGCGTGCAGGGTCTTGAGGTCTTCGTTGTGGCGGGCCAGGCGCTTGCGCAGCTTGAAGCGTTCGGTCACGTCCAGGCCGATCATGGATACCCCGGCCAGCTTGCCGTTGTCGCCCACGATGGGGTCAATCTGGAAATCGAAAGTGAAGCGCTTGCCCCGGGCGTGGTCGTAGATTTCGACGTCCTTGACCTCCGTGGGAATGCCCATGGCAATGGCCCGCTCGCAGGCCCTGCAGTCGGCGATTTCAGAGAGGTCGGGCAGGGCGTCAAAGCAGGGGCGGCCGAGCACCTGGTCAAAGCGCTTGCCCAGGGCGCGCTCGGCGGCGGCGTTGAAGCGCACGATGCGCAGTTCCTCGTCCAGCACCAGGGCGACCAGGGACATCTGGTCATAGATGCGCTTTGCGGGGGGGCCGCCAATTTCAATCGTGCGCGTGGCCTTGGCCAGGTCTTCGGGAGCGGCCTTGACGACCTTCTGTGTGTCTTCACCCGTCGGCATCCCCCTGAGTTTACCAGAGATAACGACCCCTTTCCTGACGTTTGACCAAAAAGAACGCCCAAAGAACCGGCCCAAAACGCGGGAAGCCGCCCTGCAGGCGGCTTCCCGGTCATGCGTGCGGCACGGTCAGGGCCGGTACGACTTGAGGCTCTCTTCCAGCCACGCGGCAAAGGCGTCCGGCGTGATGGACGCAACATTCTGGGGCCGGTCATAGCGCGAGACGAGCTTGCCTTCCGCGTCGACCACGGCGTACTGGGGCAGGGCTGAGCTGAACTTCAGGCCCTTCAGCACGGCTTCGCCCTCACTGCCGCGCTCCACCCACATCTCGGCAAACACAAACTTGTCATTCAGCACACGGCTGACTTTGGGGCTGCGGAGAATGTTCTCCTCAACCCACAGGCAGTCCTTTCACGCAGGGCCCGTGAAGTCGATGAAGATCGGCCTTTGCGTCTTGGCGGCTTCGGATTTGGCCTGGTCCATGGACTTGACGGGTGGCTTGAGATGGTCGCCGCCTTCGCCGCCACCCTTGCCGCCAAATGCCGAGGGGGCGTCCTTGGCGCCGGGTGGTATGACGGCTCCGAAGTTGCCCAGCGGGGCGCCAAACAGCATGGGCAGCATGAAGGCCGCCAGGCAGAAGAAAGCCAGGGCAAAGATGGCGCGGAACACCCCAATCTGCTCAATGCGGTCATGGTCATGGGGGAGCCGGAACAGGCCAAAGAGGTACAGGCCCGCCGCCACGGAACAGGCCACCCACACGGCAATGACCAGATTCTTGGAGAAGATCTCCGGGGCAGAGCCCCGAAGCGCCAGCTCGGCAAACCCCAGGTAAGCAAAGGCCAGGGCCAGCTCGATGAGGCCAAACACCACCTTGATGGCGTTCATCCAGCCACCGGACTTGGGCAGTTGTTTGATCAGCGCGGGGAACTGGCCCATGATGAAAATAGGCAGGGCCATGCCTGACGCATAGGCGAACATCCCCAAGGCGGGCATGATGACATCGCCCGAAGCCGCGCGGGCCAGCACAAAGGCCGCAAAGGGCCCCGTGCAGGAGAACGAAATCAGGGTGAACGAGGTGCCGCTGATCATCGCGGCGACATAGCCCTTGCCCGCCTTGTTGGCTTGGAACTGTGCCTGACCCGCCTTGGAAGTAAGGAAGGTGGGCATGCGCAGTTCAAACAGCCCGAGGAAACTCAGGGCCAGCACAATGAACAGGATGCCGAGGCCCAGGTTGAGCCACCAGCTGCGCGCGATATCTCCGGCGCCGGAAGCCCCCAGCAGCAGGGACGCCAGCACTCCAATCGATGTAAAGCTCACAAGGATGACGCCGCAGTAGATGCCGGCCGTGATCAGTGGCGGACGCTTCTGCTCCGCCTGCTTGACGAAGAAGCCGATGGTCAGGGGCAGTACGGGCAAAACGCAGGGTGTCAGCAGCGTGATCAAGCCGACAACGAAGGCCTCCAGAAGAAACTTCCACAGGGCCGTGAATGACGTGGGCCCCTCATCTTCGGCCTGAGCATCACCCTGCTGGGCGGCGGGCGGCTTGTCCGCGGCGGGTTTGGGCTGAGGCTTGGGCTCGACGGGCTTGTCGCCGGTTACGCCCTTGGCGCTCATTTCCTCCAGGAACTTCACGAAGGCCGAGGGGGGCAAGCCGTTGTCATCGTCGCCGTTGGGTTCCGGGCCCAGGGTGGCATGGATGCCGCCCAGGGCCTTTTCGTTGTGGTCCAGCACCACGTAATAGGGGATCGTAGGATCTTCAGGATCCTTGTACTTGGCGTAGAGTTCGTTGATGCGTGAGTCCTTGATGTCCGTCTTCAGGCCCACCACAACAAACTTCGCCAGCAGCTCTTTGACTTTCGGCAGCGTGAAGACCTCACGCTCCATGCGGCGGCATGCAGTTCAGTACTCGCCGTTGAAGTCAATCAGCAAAAGCTTGCCCTGCTTGCGCGCCTCGGCGATGGCGAAATCATAGCTGACATAAAACCCGTGGTCGTCCTTCTCGCCCGAAGGCCCGGCCTTCTCCTGCTGCGACTTGATGAAGTCCTTGAGGGCCTTGTTCAGCTCCTCGTTGGCCTTGCGGATGGCTTCGAGGTCCTTCTTATGGGACCCGAGCTCCTGGGCCAGGGCTTCGACTTTATCTTCGAGGCGTTTGAGCGCCTCGCTGTCGCCCCCGCCTGGCGTGGCTCGGGGCGCATCAAAGACGTCAAGGCTGGCGCTGAACTCTCCGCTGCGATCAGTGCAGCCCTTCTCGTCGCAGACCTGGGCCTCGTAGCTGCCCGAGACTTTCAGGGTGCCTTTGGACGCGAGCGGCACCTTGAAGTTGTACACAATCTCGAAGGTCCCGCTGAGTTCGTACTCGACCCAGGAAAGGTCCTTGGGGTCGGGGTGGCCCTCGTGATACTTCGGCCACTGGGCCTCTCCCACCTCCGTGAGGCCCGAAAGCTCGCTGAACTTGACGCTGATGGGTTTGCTGTAACCCGGGTTGTCCTTGTGGTAGGCGTGAAATCCCTTGTCTACCTCGAACTGGAGGCGCAGCTTCACCTCGCCGCCGGGGACTGCCTTGCCTTCTTTGGGGTCTACCGGCTCCAGGACGGCCTTGGCGCGAATCAGCTCGGCCTGCGCGCCCAGCGTGGAGGCTAGCAGCAAGAGCACCAGCCCAAGGGAAATCTGCTTCATCCGGTCACCTGGTCAGGCTTTAGAAGTACCCATGTTAACGTGCATTGCCGCCCGCGCCCCACAGTTTTCCTTGTGCGGCGCTTGCATGCTCAAGGCAAGCCGCTATCGTCCCATGCTCCGGTAACGGAACGTTATCCGTAAGGGCAGTATTCCGTCATACTTGCGCTTTGCGGTTCGACGCCACCTATGCGCTATCTATTGGTCCTGATTGATGGCCTGGCTGACCTGCCCCAGAGCGAACTGGGCGGCAAGACCCCCCTTGAGGCCGCCAATACCCCCGCCATCGACAAGCTGGCCCTGGCCGGCCGACTCGGGACCATCCGCACCGTGCCCAAGGGTCAGGCACCCGAAACCCTGGCCGCTCTTTTCACCATCCTGGGCTATCCGCCGGGGCCTTACCTAACGGGGCGCGGCTACTACGAGGCGCTGGCTTCGGGCATTGTGCTGGCTGATGGCGAATGGGCGTTTCGCTTGCAGTTCGTGACCGTGGCTGATGGAAAGATCGTGGATACGAGGGCCGGCGGCCTCACGGACGACGAAGGCGCCGCGCTGCTGAAGGCGCTCGAGGGCCATTTCAACAATCCGAAGTTGCGCTTCATCAAGGGACATGGCCACAACCATCTGCTGGTGGTGGAAGGCACGGATTTTGAAGGTTCTACGACGGTCAATCCCTTCAACGTGCTGAACCTGCCGACGGCAGAAGGCATGCCCGAGGGCCCCGGCAGCGAGGTGCTTCGCAAGCTGATTGAAGATGCCCCGCTGGTGCTGGCCAAGCACGAGATCAACCGCATTCGCCTGGACCTCAAGCAGAATCCGGCCAACGCCATATGGCCCTGGGGCGGGGGCACGGCCGTGGACGTGCCGGGCTTCCAGAAGACCTTCGGGCTGGAGGCCACACTGGTTTCCTATTCGCCCCTGTTCCGCGGCGTGGCGGTGGCGGCGGGTATTCAGGTGGTTGCGCCGGGCGGCGCCGTAATTCCGCGTCTGGCGGACCCCAGCGGCCGCCTTAAACGCGTAGAAGTGGACAACCTGGAGTCGCGGGCCAGCGAGACGGAGGAGATCAAGCGGATTTGCGACTCCACGCTCTCGGCGCTCAATCAGGACGGGCTGGTGATGGCCCATTTCAGCTACCCCGACGAGCACAGCCACCGGGGCGACACGCCGGGCAAGGTCAAAAGCATCGAGTTGATTGATCGCTACTTTTTCAAGCCCGTGCTCAAGGTCCTGGACAAGGCCACCGACGTGCGCCTGACCGTCGTTCCCACGCTCATGAGCCGCGTGGACAACCGCCAGCACGACGACCGGCCGGTGCCCTTCATGATGTGGGGCCCGGGCGTCGAAAGCCGCTCGCAATTGACCCTGACTGAAGCCAACGCCGAGGGCGCGGGCATCAAGATTGACGATGGAACGCGGCTCATCGACTACGTCATGAACGGGCTGTAGCCCGGGGCTTTGAGGCCGTGCCCATGACCGGATGTGGCGGCGCGCCTTGACCGTTCTTCCACAGTCTGGTTCAATAACCCGCTTGACCCCGAAGCAAGAAGGGACGCGGGCTGCACCCCGAACACAAGCGTCCATGCCTGGAGTTTTCCACCCATGCGGAACCTGATTTTGGCCGCCCTGGCCGTTGCCCTGGTGTTCCTGGCCGGCTGCCAGGACAACGAAGCGAGGCTTCAGAACGCCAAGTTGCAGGCGGAACTGGAGAACCTCAAGAAGCAGGGAGGCAACGAAGACCTGACCAAGCTGCTGTTGGCCCAGCAGCAGAAGGGCGGCGGCGAGTCCCTGGATGAAGTGAACCGCAAGCTCAACAGCATCAGCGGTGACATCGCGACGGGCCTCAAGAACCTCGAAAAGTCGCAGGAAGAGGCGGCCAAGGCCCAGAGCAAGCGCACCGACGAGCTGGAAACCAAGCTCAGGAAGGTGGACGAGCTGCAGAGTGCGCTCGTGGCTCTCAAGGCCATGATCGAGACGCTGGAGGGCAAGGTCAAGAACGTCGACCCCAACCAGGTCCTCGATATCCAGAAGAAGCTGCTCGAAACGGAAGCCGCCCTGCGGGCCGAGCAGGAGTCCCACAAGAAGGCGCAGGCCGACCTCAAGGCCGAGCAGGAACGCTCGCTGCTAACGGCCGACGAAGTCTCCCGGCTGCGCGCCGAACTGGCCGAGTTGAAGTCCAGCGCCACCGTCGAAAGCAACCGCAAATTGCGCGACAAGGTGACCCAGCTTGAAATGGATCTGCAGAACGCCACATCCGACCGCGACAACATCAAGAAACAGTACGACGACCTGGTCGAACAGTTGCGCAAGGGCGGCGCAAAGCTTCCCGAGGGCACGGAAACGCCCAAGGATCCCAAGGTCGAGCAGCCTCCCCGTGAGGGTGTTTATTCCTTTGAGGGCACAGTGGCGGCGGTGACCGGCGGCGGCAAGCCCGGCGAAGCCAGCAACGTGCTGGTGAACCCCGTGAGCGGCGATGCCCCGCCCGAGGGCTCGGAACTGATTGTGCTCAACGAGAAGGGCGAAACCATCTGCCGCCTGAAAGTGCTGCGCCACTTCTTCAAGAAGGACGACGCTTCCAAGCTGGACCAGATTGGCTGCAAGACGGTGAACCAGAAGATTGACAACCCGGTCATCAAGGGCTACCGCGCCGTCTACGTGAAAACCGCGCCGGACGCAGGGGCCAGCGGCAACTGATGCGACCCAAGAACTGACAGGGGCGGCCTCCGGCCGCCCCTGTCAGCTAACCAGCAGGGAAATCTGACCGCTTCGGTGCAGGTAAAGAATCAACCCTGCCACCATGGCCGCCGCAATCAGCGAGCTCAGCAGCACAATCAGGAAGAGCGCCAGGGGGCTGAAGGTCTGCTGTTCGACTTTGTCCTCCGTGCGCTGCAGGCGGTGGCTGACTTCGCGCACCAGCTCCGAGATTTCCATGAGCTGGGCCACGGCCAGGGGCGGCCCCGGAGGGGGGGTAAGCGAGGGGTCGCCCTTGGGCAGGTCCTCGACGATGCGCGGGTCTTTCACGCGGTGAGTGGGCTTGTCGGTGTCGCGAGCCGTGGGCGGGCCCATTGCCGCCGCGCCCTCTTCATGTATGCGGGCCGTCTTGGCCTGAAGGCGGCGTTCTTCAGCGGTGTCCGTCAGGGGCGGTTCGGGCTCGGGCTCATAGGGCATCAGGGGGCGGCTGCCGTAGCGTTTGACGGGACCCCGGGGGTTGTTCTTCACGAAGTTTACGGGGTCTTCCTCGGCGGCGCGCAGGTCGGCCAGGACATCGTCCATGCTCTGGTAACGGTCATCGGCCTTGATCTCCATCATCTTGCCGATGATGTAAGCCAGCCAGTCCGGCATGTCGCGGTTGATGTAGCTGGGCGGAACGATTTCGCCCGAGCGCTGCTGCTCGAGGATGTCCATGATGTTGGACCCCTCCACATGGCGCTGTCCCGTGATCAGGTAGTACAACGTGGCGCCGAACGAATAGACGTCGCTGCGCTGGTCGAGTTGTTTGCCGCTGACCTGCTCGGGGCTCATGTAATGGGGCGTGCCCACCACCATGCCGGTGCGCGTCATGCTCACATCGATCTCTTCGCCGTACAGCCGCGCCAGGCCGAAATCCACGAGTTTCATGATGTTGTGGCGTTCGGAGTAGAGAATGTTGTCGGGCTTGAGGTCCCGGTGGATGACGCCGCGCGAGTGGGCGTAAGCCAGGGCATCGCCGATCTCGCGCAGGATGCGCACGCCGAAATCCCAGGTGATACGCCGCCCCGCGCCGATTTCATGGTCCAGAGGCAGGCCGTCGATGTACTCCATGATGATGGCCGAGCCGCGCGGGAACTTGAGCAGGTCATGGACCTTGACGATGCGCGGATGATCGAGTTCCTTGAGCAGCATCACCTCGTGCTCGACGCGCTCGGCCATGCGCATGCCGGGCTTGAGTTCGGTGCGTATGTCCTTGACCGCGACGATCTTGCCCTTCTGGCGCGGGTCGCGGCATAGATAGACCACGGCCATGCCGCCTTTGCCCAGCTGCAGGATCACGTCAAAGCGCTTGGTGATCTCGGGGCTGGGCGGGATTTCCTCCTCGTCGAGGTTCAGGTTGGCCAGGGCGCGTTCGGCGGTGTCCTGCCTTGTGCCGGACGTGGCGGAGTCGCTGGTGGTCTCGGGGAAGTCGTCTTCCGGGCGCGGCGGCGGCTCGGCGCGAAAGCCGCTGGGCGACCGGCCCTTGGGTCTTGACGTGTCAATATCCGCTGTTTCGAGGGGCGGCTCGGCGGTGACCTCCAGCACGGCATTGGCGGATTCTGGCGAGAACTCGATCTTTTTCTGGCCTGGGGCCGGCGCCTTGATTTCCGTGGAGGGCGGCGGGGGCGCCGGAATGTCCACCTGCACGGGGTGCAGCAGGTTGGCCGAATCCGTCTGCACCGGCTCCAGGGCCGCGGCGGACTCAACTTTGACGGGCACTGAATCCGTGGCGGTGCGGGCCGCGATGGGCAGAACGGGACGCTGCTTGGGTGGTGAAACGCCGCGCGGGGGCTCCACGGCCTCGCGCGGCAGGGTGCCCGAGTTGTCCCATCCGGGAGCGCGCATGGGGCTGGCGGTGCCCGGCTTGGAGTTCGGGGGCAGGTGACCGGTGGCCGGCGCACGAGCCGCAGGGGGCGGCACGCGGGTTTCGCTGGCGCTGTCGTCGGGCGCGTCGGGGTCCAGCTCCGGTACAAGGTCCGGAGACGCCGCGGGCGGGCCCGACGGCAGGGGGTCAACCTCGTCACGGTTCTGTCGCTGCGACGCCACGGGAAGTCCCTTTGGTGCCAAGTCTAGCGAAGGGGCCAGGCCGGCGAAAGCCAAGCCTTGGCCTGTTGAAAAGCCACTTGCCGGCCGGGTGAAGTTTCGTTGCGCCTGTGTAGGATGGGGCGGGCCCCGAATTCAGACGAAGCAGGAGAGACCATGTTGCGACGTTTCGCCTTGAGGCTTGGCGCGCTGGCGCTGCTGGCCGGCCTTTTCAGTTCTGCGGGATACCTGGTGGGCGCTCAAGGGGCCGAGAAACCCGCTGACAAGCCCAAGACCACGCTCAAAGTCAATGAAGTCGCACGGGTGGGAAACCGCATCGTCACTGCGGAACAGCTCATTGCCCGCATCTACGACTTCGAGGCGCTGATTCCCGATGAGCGTTACAAGGTCCTGACCAAGTCCGTAGATTATCTTGTGCACGTCAACCTCCTGGACCTGGAAGCCGAGCGCATCGGCTGCGAGATCAAGAAGCTGGAAATCGATCTCGAGGTCAAGCGCCAGGTTTCCGAGATGAAGAAGCAGGTGCAGGACCGCTACGGAGGCGCCGTGCCGTGGGAGGAGTGGCTCAAGAGCCAGAACCTCACGCAGGAGCGCCTGGAGGCCTACCTGGGCTCGCGCGCCCGCATTATTCTGCTCAAGCGCCTGATCGTGAACTACTTCGAGACTTCGACGGAGAGCTACGACCTCGCCCACATCCTCTGCAAGACCCAGGCGACGGCCCAGGACGTCTGGGTGCGGCTGCAGCGCGGCGCCAACTGGGACGATCTGGCGGTGAAGGAAAGCCAGGACATCGGTTCGGCCAACCTGGGCGGCAAGCTGCCGCGGCATTACAAGGGTGACGGACTGGCCGCAGAAGTGGCGGATGCCGCCTATGCCTTGAAGGACGGCGAGTATTCCAAGCCCGTGAAGAGCGCCTATGGCTGGCACATCGTGAAGCGCAACAAGACAAACCTGGCCAACACCGCGAAGTTTTTTGACCGCCGACCCGAGTTTCTGGCGTTTCCGGACGTCGATGACGACCGCTTTGGCCGCTGGGTGCGGGTGGTCATGTCGCGCGGGGTTTACACCATGGAGTTCAGGGTGCCCGGCGTTCACTGCGAGCCGGACAAGTAGGGGCGACGCAAAATTCAAATTGAGAAATGCAAAAAGGGCGGCAGCGTGTAGCCTTGGGCGCGGCCTTCCATTTCGAGTCTTGATTTCCGACGCCGTCCACTAGACAACCATGATGCCTGATTCATCCAACCCTGAAGCGGACACGCCGGAAGACCGCGAGTCCGCCGGGGCCGATGACGCGACCCAGGTGGGGGACTCCCTGTCGGCCTCTTTCATGCCGCCGGATGCCATGGCCGCGCGCATCGAGGCCCTGCTGTTTGTGCACGGCAAGCCCATTTCAGCGCGCCGTATCGCTGACCTGCTGGAAGTCCCCAGCGTCATTCCCGTCAAGCAGTGCCTGTCTCTGCTGGCCAAGCGCTATGATGATCTGGGCTCGGCCTTTTCGCTGCAGGAATTGGCCCAGGGCTACCAGCTCACCACGCGTCCCGAGCATGACGCACTGCTCAACAAGCTGGTTCGCGAGCGCGAGGCGCAAAAGCTCAGCCCTGCCGTGCTGGAGTGTCTGGCCGTGATTGCCTACAAGCAGCCCATTTCGCGCCTCGACATCGAGAGCATTCGCGGTTCCTCCAGCGACCACCTCGTGCGCGCCCTGCTTGAGCGCGGCTTCATCCAGGTGACCGAGCGCGACAAGAACCGTGGCAATGCCGCTCTGTATGGCACCACCGGCGAGTTCCTGCGCGCCTTTGGCTTGAAGTCTCTCAGTGAGCTGCCGCGCCAGCAGGATTTGGCCTCTCTTGCCGCTGCGCAGGAAGGCGCGGGCGAGGCCGAGGTGGACGAAGTGCAGGTGCAGGACCCTGATAAGCCGCAGTAGCGCGGCCAGGGGACTGCCCGGACGACTCATGGCTTCCAAGGTTGCACCAGATGATACTTTCCTGCTGCGGGGCGCCGACGGCGAGGAAATCGCGGGCGATCTCTACCTCCCCGCGGGCGAGGGCTCGCCGCCGCTGGTGCTGATTCTGCACGGTTTCAAGGGCTTCAAGCACTGGGGCTTCTTCCCCACGCTGGCGCGAGGCTTTGCCGACAACGGCATCGCGGCGGCCGCCGTGAGCCTTTCCCATTGCGGCGTTCACGGCGACACCGACCTGTTCAACCGTCTCGACCTCTTCGAGCGGGACACCTGGGGCAAGCGCCTGTTTGACCTGCGCCAGGTGGTGGAGGCTGCCGCGCGGGGCCTGCTGACGGACAAATGTGAGCTGGACCGCGCGCGCCTGGGCCTGTTTGGGCACTCCATGGGCGGCGGGCTGAGCGTGCTCTATGCTGCGCGCGATCCGCGTATCCGTGCCCTGGTCACGCTGGCGGCCATTTCCACGCCCAATCGCTTTCCGCCCGCCGAGGTCGAAGCGCACCTCAAGGCCTACGGTCACATGAAGCTGACCAACGCGCGCACGGGTCAGGAAATGCGCGTGGGCCGGCCTTTTTTCGAGGAAGTCAGCTCAAATCCCGAGGCCTTTGACATCCACCGCGCGGCCTCCCGCCTCGAGGTGCCCTGGCTTCTGATTCATGGCGTCGATGACCAGCGCGTCGCCTTCGAAGAGTCTTTGGCGCTGCTTGAGGCCGCCAACAGCAACGGTCTGAGGGGCGCCAACACCCGCCTGCTTTCGATTGAGAACACGGACCACGTGCTGGGCACCCAGCACCCTTTCCGCCGCCGCACGGCAGAGTTTGTACAGGCCGTGGATGCGGCCCTGGACTTCTTCAACAAGCATCTGTAGCGGGCCGCCGGAGTAGTTTCAACTGCGGCCCGCGGGCTGGGTCATTCAAACAGAGGGCGGGCGCGCTCATCGTCCCGCAGAATCTGCAGGGGCGAACCCGGGTCGGAAAACTCGAGGTCCAGCATGGCCTTGCCCCGCTCGGGGTGCTCTGCGAGCAGCTTCTCCATGTCCTCGATGGCTTCATCAATGCGGGCATCGAGGCAGAGGGCGCGCAGCAGCCAAAGGCCCGCCGAGGCCCGCCCGGCGTCAAAAGCCTGTGTGAACTCGGGTACGGAGAGCTCGACATCTCCCGATTGATAGAGCACGCGGCCGCGAAGTTCGTGCAGCGCGGGATCCTGGGGAGCCCGGGACACGGCTTCATTCACGCCGTCGAGCGCCGCCTGGAACTCTCCGAGTTCCAGGGAACAGGAAGCGAAATTCTGGATGAGGGCCAGGTTTTGCGGCAGGGCCTCGAGCGCCTTCAGCAGAAGAGGGCGGGCTTCGTCAAAGCGCATTTCGCGCATGTGTTCGACAGCCAGAGCGTTGAGGGCCAGGGCGTAGGCCTCGGCTTCGACCTCAACGGGTCCCTGGCGCGACCATCGGTACTGCCACAGGTCCGCCAGTGGAGACACCAAGCCGCGCTCGGCGAAGGCCTCGCCAAGCACGAGCATGGTCTGGCTGTCGCAGTCGGCGGCGAGTTCGCGGGCGAGCAGACGGGCGTGGGGCACCTCGTGCGCGTCCAGCGCGAGAATCACAGCGGCCACGGGGTGGTCGAAATCCATTGGGGGCATTTTCCGTTGAGCCGCCGGCGTTGTCGATGGCCGGCAATCGCCCTCAGGTCGTAGCGAAGTAGGCCTTGTGGGCTTCGAGGTCCCCGGGCTTCTTCGGGGCGGGCTTTTCGCGCCCAAAGGGGCTGATCTCGCGCAGGCGCCTGACGATCTTGACCGTGCTGTCTACCAGCGCTCCTACCTCGGCCGCTGTCGTGTAGCGCGAGAGCGAAAAGCGCACGCTGCCATGGATGGCCGTGAACGGCACGCCCATGGCGCGGAGCACGTGGCTTGTTTCCAGGCTGCCCGACTCGCAGGCGCTACCGGAACTGGCGGCGACCCCCGCGGCATCCAGCATCAGCAGGACGGCCTCGGCTTCAACGAACTCAAAGCCCACGTTGAGCGTGTTACACAGGCGGGACTGCTCGTCGCCATTGACGATGACGTTATCGAGCTTTGCCAGCAGGCCGGACTGCAGCATGTCACGCAGCTCGGTCTGGCGCTTGATGTCGGCATCGAGGTGTTCGTTGATGCAGCGGGCTGCCGCCCCCATGCTGACAATGCCGGGCACGTTTTCGGTGCCGGCGCGGCGGCCACGCTCCTGGTTGCCTCCGCGGATCAGGGGCCGATAGGGGGTACCCTTTCGCACGAAGAGTGCGCCGCAGCCGGGCAGGGCGTGGAATTTGTGGCCTGAAACGGCGAGGTAGTCGATGGCGGCCTGCGCCTTCATGTCGAGTTTCAGCTTGCCGGGGCATTGCACGGCATCGACCACGAACATGGCCCCCGCGCGCTTGGCCATGTCGCCGATTTCGGCGACGGGTGCCACGACGCCGGTTTCATTGTTCGCCCACAGCGTCGCGATCAGGGCCGTTTCATGGCCCACTTCGTGATTCAGTTGGGCGAGGTCGAGGCGTCCGAAACGGTCCACGTTGATTTCCGTGATGCGATAGCCCTTGCGCGCCAGGGGCCGCACCACGTTTGACACCGCCGAATGCTCGACTTTGGAAATGATGATCTGCTTGCGCGTGGGCAGGGCGTCCAGCGCGTTTTCAATGGCCGTGTTCAGGCCCTCGGTGCCGCCCGAGTTGAAGATGATCTCTCCTGTCTCGCAGCCCAGCATGAGGGCGACTTGCTCGCGCGCCTTTTCCATGGCGTGCAGGATGCGGCCTCCCGCGTTATGCGCCGAGCTGGGGTTGCCCACCAGCTCGCCCAGGAAGGGTTCAAGGGCGGCGCGGGCTTCGGGCGCCAGCTTCGTGGTGGCGTTATTGTCAAAGTACAGGAGGTCGGCCATGGAAGTCCGCGGTCAGCGCATGGGCGGTGCGTGCAACTCCTGCCCGTGCTCGGTGATGTCAATGACCTCAATAGCGGGGTCCACCAGTTCGCGCAACTTGTCTTCCACGAAGTAGCGCATGGTGGCCGTGCTGCTGCTGCAACTGACGCAGTGGCCGCCGAGCTTGACGCGCACCGTGGCGCCCTCCACGCTCACTAGTTCCATGTCGCCGCCGTCCATGGCCAGGCCCGGCCGCACCTCACGGTCCAGCACTTCCTGAATCAGCGCTGCGCGCTGCAAGTCCGAGATGCCGCCCGCGGGCTGGGCCTTGCGCGCATTGTCGCGGGCCGTGCGGATGCGCTCTTCTTCGGCTGCGCGGGCGCGCTCGGCGCGGGCGCGTGCCAGCAGGTTTTCAATGTCCGCGTGGCACGAGTTGCAGTCACCGCCGGCCTTGGTGTGGTGGGTGACTTCGGCAATGGTGCTCAGGTGGTGGTCGCGAATCGCGCGCTCGATACGGCCGTGACTTACATTGAAGCAGCGGCAGACGATGCGTGCGGACTGCCCGTCTTCGTCCAGCGTTTCAAGGCGCCGGTACTTGGCATAGGCGTCTTCCAGCGCCTCCATGCCCATGACCGGCGCATGCATGCGCTCCTGCGGCACACCATCGAGGTAGGCCGCGATGTCCCGCGTGCTCAGGCGTACGGCCTCATCGACGTGCTTACCCTTGATCATTTCGGTCAGGGCGCTGCTGGTCGCAATGGCGGTCGGGCTGCCGAAGGCCTGGAAGCGGGCTTCTTCAATCACATCCTGCGAATTGATGCGCAGGTAAAGGCGAAACGCGTCTCCGGTGGCGAGCGAGCCGGCCTCGCCAATTACGGTGGCGTCCTTGAGTTCGCCGGCATTGCGCGGATGCAGGAAATGATCGCGGATCTTCTCGGAGTACTGCATGGCCTCGATTCGTCGCCCTGTTGCCCTGACTGCCGACTATACGATTTGGACTGAATCAGTCCAAGATGCCCATTCTGTGTCGGCGCGGCCAACAAAAACTAGACTGGGTCCGCGGGGCAGGAGTAACCATGGGCGAGCGACTCAAGGACAAGCGGGTTCTGATCACGGGCGGCGGCACGGGCATTGGCCGCGCCATCGCGGAGGCTTTCGTGGCTGAGGGCGCGCGCGTGGTCATTTGCGGGCGTCGGCCGGGTCCCCTGCAGCAAGCAGTCGAGGCCCTGCATCACGTCACGCCGCACGCCCATTTCGTGGAGTGTGACGTCACCGACCCCGAAGACGTGAAGGCCCTGGCGGCCCGCACCAGTTCACTGCTGGGCGGGCTTGATGTGCTGGTCAATAACGCGGGCCTGTTTGAGCCCGGCACGCTCGAGACCACGGAATTGAAGATCTGGGATCGCGTGTTCAACACCAATCTTCGCGGTGCCTTTCTCGTCACCCAGGCCTGCCTGCCCATGCTGCTGGCGCGCCGCGGAAGCTGCGTACTCAGTGTATCAGCGGCCCACGGCAAGGCCGCCGACGCCGACAAGCTTGCCTATTCAGCCAGCAAGGCCGCCCTGGCCATGTTTTCCCGTTGCTGCGCCGTGGACTTTGGCGACAAGGGTCTGCGCTTCAATACGATTTCACCCAGCGTGGTGGACACGCCCCTCCACGATCGCAGCAAGGCCGAACTCGGCATTCACGAGTGGCGCTCGCAGATGGCATTCCTGCATCCGCTGACGAATGTGGGCATGCCGCGCGACGTCGCCCTGGCTGCAGTCTACCTGGCCAGTGACGAGGCCTCGTTTCTCACGGGCATGGACTTGCCCGTCGACGGGGGCATGACGGCCAAGTAGGCGGCTACACCAACTCGACGCTGAGGGCCACGGCATTGCCGCCCCCCAGGCAGAGCCCGGCGAGGCCCCGCTTGAGGTTGCGCCCCTTCAACGCGTGAAGCAGTGTTACGAGAATGCGGCAGCCGGAGGCTCCGATGGGGTGCCCCAGGGCCACGGCGCCGCCATGGATGTTGAGCCGCGCCGGGTCAATCTTGAGTTCGCGCTGCAGGGCAATGGCCGCGACGCCGAAGGCCTCGTTCAGTTCGATCAGGTCAAAGTGGCCGATGTTGACACCGGTCTTGCTCAAGAGGTTCTTGACCGCTTCTCTGGGCGCCATCATGACCCACTTGGGTTCGAGGCCGCCCGTGGCATAGCCCGTGATACGCGCCAGGGGTTTCAGCCCGAGCCGATGGGCCTCATCTTCCGCGCACACGATGACTCCGGCCGCGCCGTCATTGACGCTGGGGGCGTTGCCGGCGGTCACGGTGCCCCCTTCGGGCTTGAAGGCCGGCTTGAGCTTGCTCAGGGCTTCCACGGTCGTATCACGGCGCGGGCCCTCGTCCGTATCTACGAGGGTGACTTCACCCTTCTTGCCCTTGAGTTCCAGGGGAGTGATTTCCGCCTTGAAGGCGCCCTGGTCAATGGCCTTGAGGGCCTTCATGTGGCTTTCGCAGGCGAACTTGTCCTGCTCGGCGCGGCTGATGCCGTATTCGCCCGCGACCAGTTCGGCCGTCATGCCCATATGGAAGTCGTTGTATTTGTCCCACAGGCCGTCGTGAATCATGGCGTCAATGGCCTGACCGTGTCCCAGGCGCAGGCCATTGCGCACGCCGGGCAGGAGGTAGGGCGTATTGCTCATGCTCTCAAAGCCGCCCGCGATGATGCAGCTGGCGTCGCCCAAGCGAATGGCCTGGGCGGCCAGGGCCACGCTCTTGAGGCCGCTGCCGCAGACCTTGTTGATGGTCATGGCGCCCACCTTGGGCGGCACACCACCGTGCAGCGCCGCCTGGCGCGCGGGGTTCTGGCCCAGGCCTGCCTGAAGCACGTTGCCCATGATCACTTCGTCGACGCGTTCAGGGTCGAGCTTGCTCTTAGCCAGTAGCGCCTTCACCACGTGGGCGCCCAGCCTGGGGGCCTCAAACGAACTGAGGGATCCCTGAAACTTCCCGATGGGCGTGCGCAGCGCTTCGCAGATGACGGCGGTCTTCATGGCCATGTCCTTTGTCGGTTTCCAATTCTCCAGGCTGCAAGCTATATCCTGACGGGCTGTCGCGCTACCTTACCGGGCCGTTGGAAGGGGCGTTTTCAGCAGTTCATTGCAGGGTTTTCAGGGGATGTATGCTTGCTTGCGGCTCCAGTGCCCGCGGAATCTGAAACGGCTTCATGCCCAGCAACGCTGACATTACACGCCAGACCTACGAGCGCGCCGCGGCCGCCCTTTTGAACCAGTTTGATCCGCGTCCGGCTGCGGGCCTCACGCACCAGGCGCGGCTGCTCTATCAATACGTAGGGCGCCCTTCCATTCGCTGCCTGGTGATGGGGGGCACCGCTGCCGCGCTGCTTCACGAACTGGGTGAGCAGGGGGCCTATGCGGTTGGCATGGACTTCAGTCGGGTCGCCCTGTCGCACCTGCGAAAAGAGGCGCCCCTGGCTCCGCTGGTCTGCGCGGACATGAGGCACCTGCCCTTCACCCGCAGCGGCTTTGACGCCATCTTCGCCGATGCCCTGCTGGGTCACATAGAACGGCGAGAGTTTGACGACACAGTCCGCGGCCTGCGCGACGCGCTCCGTCCCGGCGGCGTGCTGGGTGTCAGGCTGAAAATCGGCAGCGGCGAGGGGCTGGAAACCCACAAGTCCGGCGCGGGCAAGGTGTGGCGCGGCTATTGGCAGCCCAGTGAGTTCATCGAGCGCCTTTACGCGCTGGATTTTGACCTGCGCCACGAGCAGGACGTGCTGCCCGGCCGCCAGACGTTCCTGATTCTGCGCCGGGAGTATTGACTGGCCAAAGCGCAAACATGCGGCGCTACCCGCCGGAGGCCGCGACCACCGAAACCTGCCGCAGGGGCGTGTACTGCCCGAACCACTGGACGTTTTCCTGCACCATGCGCCATTGCATGTTGTACTGGCCGGCAGTCGCGGGGGCTCGAACGTTGAAGGTGAACGTATAGCTTTCGCCGGGACGCACCTCGACGCCTGCGGCAATGTTGACGCGCGAGATGTTCCAGGTGTTGTTGTCCTGCGGCGCCTGGGAGCCCAGTCGCCAGGCGTTGGCGCCCGTGGAGTTCCAGGTCGTGGAGCCGGAGTTGCGCATCGTGACGCTGACTTCATACTCCTGCCCGGCCGTCATGGATGCGGGGCAACTGAAAGAGACCATCTGGGCGTAGTTGCCCTGGATGTCGTCGCGCAGCTGCACCGCCAGCGCGATGCCCGTCGTGCCCTGGGGCACCGGGTTGCCCGTGGTGTCCAAGCGGCGGTAAAGCGTGCTCTGGGGCACGTAGAAGTGGTACATCCCGGCGGGAACCGTAAGCGAGAAGCTGCCGGCTGAATTGCTCTGGGTCTGGAACAGGTTGCCGTCTTTGCCCTCAACGCCGGTGGGTTCGATGTGGGCGCGCACGAAGGCCTCGGGCACGGGCGCACCGGTCTGGGCATCGACGACCTGGCCTGATAACTGATAGGCCGGCTCCAGACTCAAGGTCACTTCCCGCGAGGGAGTTTCGCGAAGGTTGTCGAAGTTGACGTAGCCGATGCGGCTGCCATGCAGGGCCACGACCTGATAGTTGCGCTGCCAGTGGAAATTGATCACTTTCACGCCGTTGGCGTCGGTCGTGCCGATATCGAAGTGGACCTTCCAGTCGTCGGGGTTGCTGCTGTCGTTTTCATTGCGGTAGATGTGGCAGCGCGCGCCCGGCTGTGGCTGGCCGTTGTTCATCACGATAATGCGGATTTCGTTGGCGCTGATGAGCTGGATCTGAAGCAGGTCCGGATCGCGCCCCTGAATATTGATTGCCTTCTGCTCGAGGTAGTAGCTGGTCTTGAAGGCGCTGATCACATAGTCGCCTTCCTTCAACTGGCCGAACTCGAAGTAGCCATGGATGTCCGTCGTGGCGCTCTGGGCCCACTTGTTATCGGGGTCCTTGGACAGGCCTACGCCCTCCAGACCGTTGCCCTGGCTGTCCTTGACGTAGCCCTTGATCATGAAGGCGCGCTCGAGCCTCACCTCGACGGTCTCGCCGTCCTTCACCTGGGCCAGGGCTTGGTGGTTGAGGGTGGCCGTGAAGTAGCGGGGATGGACAAAGGTGACCTCATAGCTCACGCCGTTGAGCAGCTTGCTTTGCGTTTCCAGCCGGCCGTCGGGGATATCCACGGGGAAGGCATAGGGCTTGGGCATTTCAATGCCGGCGGGAGGCGCGCCGAACACCGGGTTGATGGTCACGACGACGGCTGTCGCCGTTTCGGCCGGCACCGTGATGATGCGCAGCGTGATGGTGCGGTCAAACTTGGCCTCGAATGGGTCGCACTCGAAGATGACGGCTTCGCTGGCGCCAAGCTTCAGCCTCAGCTTGCGCTCCGCCGGCAGGTAATAGAAGGCCTTGCCGTCGGTCGTGAACAGCGGCAGTTGGCGAAGCTGCCCGTCTTCAATGGGATACTGGTTGACGACCTTCAGGCTGTGCTCGCCCGCGTCGAGCGCGGCGATTGAAAAGTTGCCCTCGGCGTCGGTGCTGGCCACGGGCTTGCCATTCAGGGCCAGGGTGACCTTCTCAATGCCTCCTCCGCCCCGGACGCGAACCTGGCCGGTGATGGCTGCCGCGGTCGTGAGCTTGAGTTGCACGGGGCCGGCCTCCGTCTCCGGCGCGACCTTGACCTGGGCCACCTCGCTGCTCAGACCGTCTTGGGTGTGAGCGATGAGGCGGGCTACTCCCTGGCCAAACCCCGCAAAGCTGAAGTTGCCCTCGCCGTCGACGTTAGATTCGGCGCTGAAGATTTCCTCGCGGCCCTCCATGTAGCGGCACGTAACGCGGGCCTCCATGACCGGCTTGCCCTTTTCATTGACCACCACGCCTTTGAGCGTGCCTTCGCGTGAGAGCTCGATCTTCACGTTGCGGTCGTTGGCTAGGACCTGTCGCGAAAGAGGCGCATAGCCCGCGGCCGTGATGCGCAGGTGAATGTCGTTGGAGTAAATGCGGTCCTTCACAAGATCGAAGATGAAGCGCCCCTCGCTGTCCGTTTCCACCCCCAGGCGCTCGTGAACGCTGGTGACCGTCGCGCCGGCGATGCCTTTGCCCGATTTGTCGGTCACGACGCCCTCGATGCCCTGCGCCGGCTCGAGCACGATGCTGACTTCGCGCTCGTCACGCTTAAAGTCGAACACCTGGCTCAGGTAGGGGGCATAGCCGCTGTGCTTTACGGCGAACTGATAGAGGTAATCGTTGGCCACCTTCAGCTGGAACTCGCCCAGACTGTCCGCCACGACGGTGAAGCCGTTGGCCGGATTGGCGCTGACCCCCTGGCGCGAAGATTGCCGCACCTCGATGCGCACGCTGGCGGCGTTGCCGCCGCGCTTGAGGCGGCACTTGCCGGAGACGCGCACGGCGCTGGAGAGTTTCAGCGCGACCTCACTGCCCCTGGGATCGAGGGCGGGGACGGCGACAGTTTCAAACAGGTCGGCGTAGCCGGGGGCGGTGACGACCACGCTGGATGAGGTCAGGCGGGCAACGCCCATATCGGCCACGCCCTCGGTCTTGAATCCCGAACCCGGCAACCTATGGAGTTCGCCTTCCTTCCAGACCGCAATGCCGTGCTTGTTCGTGCGTTTGACCCCTTGCGCCATGCCGGGCAGCAGACGGATCTCGCCGCCCTCGCTTTCGAGGTTGGTTTCGCGCATCGGAAAATACACGCTGGCGCCAATCACCGGCCGGTCATCGGCGCGGTCGGTCACCCGGATGATCAGGTGGCCCTTGGCCGGACCCGATATCTCTTCGGGGTCAACAACGTCCGCCGCTTCATCGGCGCCGGGCACTTTTCCGCGACTGTCTGCGGGGCGGGGCTCCGAAGCCTCCTGGCCCTGGACCGCGGGGTTGGATGTTTTGACCCCGTCCTGGGGTCGGGGCTGGCCAGGCCGGGCTTCATCAAGCCCCTCTTCTTCAAAGAGATCACTGTTGCGGGAATGCCTCGACGCGGAGTCTTCCCCGGGCCGCAGGGGGCGGCCGCGTTCGCCCGGCGGCGAAATGATCACCACTCCTGCGGCAATCAGCACCAGAACCACGACGGCCAATGCCGCCAGAATGACGTTGCGGCGGCCGGCAGATGGGTCGCGCTTTTCCGGCATGCGTCTCCCAGGCGATGGGGTTCTCAAAGGCAGTCTAGTGCGCGTCAGATGCACTACCAATACGAATCATCGGGCATCCCGGTTCCAGAAGAAATCCGGCCGCCGGAGCCTTACCCCGCCCCTGCTCACCCCTTGCCAGCGGGGCGTTCCTCGCTACAGTTGCGCGTCCAATTTTCCGCCCGCCAAGGAGGGCCGGAAGCGCGGCAGGCCATGAGGCCCTGTCGCCCGGTTCCGCGGGGGCCAGAGCGAGAGACCCATGCAGGCTGACATCCATCCGAAAGTGCACCTCTGCGAAGTGAGCTGCACCTGCGGCAACAAGTTCCACATCATGTACAAGAAGGAAACGCTGAGCGTTGACATCTGCAGCGGCTGCCACCCGTTCTACACGGGCACGCAGAAGTTCGTGGACAGCGCCGGCCGCGTGGATGCCTTCACCAAGCGTTTCGCCTGGGACAAGGACAAGGCCAAGGTCAAGGCCACCCAGAAGCTGGACGTCAAGAAAGTGGCCGCGCCCAAGGAAGACCTCAAGACGGCGCTGGAGCGCAAGCGCCTGCTGGGCGCCAACCGCGAAGTGATCATTCCGGTGGAGGAGAAGGAAGAGAAGAAGGGTCGCGGCGGCCCCGGTGGCGGAGGCCGTGGTCGCGGACGTTAGCCCGGTGAAATCGAGCGTGGCGGGGCGCAAGCCCGGCCACGCTTTTCATTTGGCTGACGTAAGGAATCATTGCGGGAGCAGGTCATGGTCGTCCTTGAAATGCTGAAAAAGCGCGCAGCGCGCTATGCGGAGCTGACCAAATCCATTGAAGACCCCGCCGTCTATGGCAACCAGGCGCTCTTCAAGGAAGTCCAGCGCGAGCGCGGCCAGCTCAAGGAGCTGGCGGAGGTTTGCGATCGACTGAGCAAGCTCGAGGCCCAGATCAAAGGCGACGAGGAGATTATCGCTGACAAGTCCGGCGACGCCGAAATGCGCGCCATGGCCGAGGAAGAGCTCAAGGAACTCAAGCCCCAGTTCGCCCGGCTGGCCGAAGAAGCCGAAGACATGCTGGTGCTCGAGGACGCCAGCGACAGCCGCAACTGTATCCTTGAAATCCGCGGCGCCGAAGGCGGTGACGAGGCCACGCTGTTTGCCCGTGAGCTGATGGAGACCTACGCGCGCTTTTGCGCCCAGCACAAGTTCAAGCTCGTGGTAATGGATGAAGTGGAGAGCGAAGTCGGCGGCGTGAAGTCCGGCACCTACTCGATCACCGGCGACAACGTATGGAAATGGTTCAAGTACGAGGCCGGCGGACACCGCGTGCAGCGCGTTCCCGCGACGGAAACGCAGGGCCGCATTCACACCTCGCTGGCCACCGTGGCCGTGCTGCCCGAGGTGGAAGAAGTGGATATCAAGATCAATGAGGCCGATCTCGACATCCAGGCTGCGCGCTCCGGCGGCCCCGGCGGCCAGAACGTGAACAAGACGGCTTCCCGCTGCCAGATGCGGCACATTCCCACGGGTATCTTCGTGGATTGCCAGATGACGCCCAGCTTTCACAAGAACAAGGACGAGGCGCTGCGCATTCTGCGGGCCAAGCTTTACGAGCGCGAGCAGGAACGTATCGCCGCTGAACGAAAAGAAGCCCGCAGCGTGATTGGCTCAGGAAAGCGCGGCGAGAAGATCCGCACCTACAACTTCCCGCAAAACCGCTGCACTGACCATCGCTGCAACGAGAACTTCGGCCTTGAGCAGGTCATGGAAGGACGCCTGGACGAGGTGATCTTCGCCCTGCGCAAGTGGGAACGAGCCGAACGGCTCAAGGAGATGGCCAAGCAGGCCTGAGCAGACGCGCGAAGTTTGGAACGGTGCCCACTGGCAATTTAAGCGCCGCGCTTCACAATAACGGCTCAACTTCACCAACAGACAGGGGCGGCCATGAGCGGCGGCTATAACCAGAATCCTTATCAGCAGGGCGGTCAGGGCGGTTACGGGCAGCAACCTCAGGGCTATGGCCAGCAACCGGCCGGTTACGGGCAGCCCGGCGCCTACCCGCCCGGCTACGGCCCGCAGCAGGGTTACGGCCAGCCTCAGGCCTATGGCCAGCCCTTTGGCTACGGTGCGCCACCCGTGCCCCAGGGCATTCCCGGTACTGTGATTGCCGGCTTCATTCTCTCGCTGTTCATCTGTCCGCTGGTCGGCGTCATCCTGTGCGGTGTGGGGCTGGGTGAGGCCAAGCGCCGCAACGCCGGCGTCGGCCTGGCTTATGCCGGCATCATCATCGGCCTGATCTGGATCGTGCTGGGCATAGTCATCAACGTGGCCGGCGCAGCAGTGCGCTAGCAGCTACCGTCAATTCTCCTCGACGAAGCCCGGGAAACCGGGCTTCTGCCACACCCGCGCATTGCCGCTGGCCTTCATGGCCTCCAGTTCGGGTTCGAAGAAGAAGCGGTCCTCGCCAAAGGCGGGCTTCAGATCATCCAGCCAAGCGGCGTTTTCATCGTAAGCGGCAAAGAAGATACGGCCGGACCACTGCGGGTTGCGTCCCTGCAGGAACTTGAGCACGAAGACCTTCTGACCCTGAATCTCCGTGACGCCGTCGATAACCACCTTGCCCGGCGTGCAGCTCATGGAGGGGCCGCGTACGGTGCGTCCCAGGCCGCTGACGGTGGCGTAGGCCTTCTGGAAGATGTCGAGGCAGCGGGCCAGCGGCACTTTGAAGTACTCCTTGGGGCCGGTGTCGCGCTCCACGAACATGTAGTAGGGAATGGCATTGTGGCGGATCTGCTCGCGCCACATTTCCGACCAGCAGCGCCAGTCGTCGTTCACGTGTCGGATCAGGGGCGCCTGGCAGCGCACCGTGGCGTTGGCGTTGGCCAGGCGAGCCAGGGCCTCGCGCGCGATGTCCGTCTGCAGTTCGCGCGGGTGGCTGAAGTGCGCCATGATGGCCATGTTCTTGCCGCTGCGGTCCACCTGTTCGAAGAGCCTGAGCAGGTCGTCGGAGTCGGGATCATTGACGAAACGATAGGGCCAGTAGGCCACGGACTTCGTGCCGATGCGGATGCTGAGCAGGTGTCTGATGTTTAGCAGGGGCTCCACATACTGGCGCAAAACCTTTGAGTTCATCACCAGGGGGTCACCGCCGGTGAAGAGCACACTGGTGATTTCCGGGTGCTGCTCGACGTAGCGGACCAGGGTCTGGGGGCTGCCGCTGGCGAACTTGAGATCTTCGATGCCGACAAACTGCGCCCAACGGAAGCAGTAGGTGCAGTAGGCGTGGCAGGTTTGCCCGGCCTGGGGGAAGAACAGTACGGTTTCGCGGTACTTGTGCTGCATGCCGGCCACGGGTTCGCCGTCCATCTCCGGTACGTTGAGCTGCTTCTGTCCGGCCGGGTGCGGGTTCATGCGATGCTGGATCTCGCGCGCGGCTTTGAGGATGCGAGGGCGAGGCGCGCCGGACGCGATCAGGGCCCGCATGGAAGCGAGGTCCTGGGGATGCAGCATGCCCGGCTGCGGAAACACGAGCTGAAAGATGGGATCGGCCGGAATGTTGGACCAGTCAATGAGTTCTTCAAGCACGTAGTTGTTGACGCGAAAGGGCAGCACGGAAGCCACGGCCTTCATGGACAGCACGAAGTCCGGATCCAGGTGCTGCAACTGCGGAATGCGGCTGATGTCGAGCTGGGTGATGATACGAAACGGCCGGGACTGAAGCGTGGCAGTCATAGTGATCTCCTTTCGCGCCGCCCTGGCGGCGCCGACGAAACAGCCCCGGGGGATCAGGCCCCAAAGCTCACGGCGGTTGTCGTTCCCTGGGCCGGTCCTGCGGAGCGGTCGTGGGCCCTGTTGCGGCCCTTCCGCGCGACTCGGCCTACATCACACAGGCCTGAAGGTGGCCTGATATCAGCTTTTGCGGGCAGCCGGTGCTGCGAGGTGCGCGCCGGGGCTGCCAGCCGAAGTGTAAGCAGGCGGGGTTCGCCGCACAAACACAACAGGCCGCGAACAGAATTTTTTTTTGCGGGGCTTGAAGCCGCCGCGGAGAATTCTTCAAAGGACTTCATGACTTCCTCACGCCAGCCCGCAACCGACGTTCACCTCAACCTCAACGTGCGCGGCATGAAGCCCTCGGCCACCGTCGCGATCAATGAGCGCAGCGACGCCATACGGCAGGAGGGGCGGCAGGTTTTCAAGCTGGGGCTGGGGCAGTCTCCCTTTCCCGTGCCGGCGCCTATTGTCGAGGAGTTGCGCGCCAACGCCTTCCAGAAGGATTACCTTCCGGTCAAAGGACTGCCCGCCCTGCGCGAGGCCGTGGCCGAGTATCACAGGCGGCGCCAGGGTGTGCAGGGCACGGCCGACAACGTGCTCATCGGGCCCGGCAGCAAGGAGCTGATGTTCCTGCTTCAGCTTGTGTTTTATGGCGACATCCTGATTCCGACGCCGGCTTGGGTGAGCTATGCGCCACAGGCCCGCATTATCGGGCGCAACATCCACTGGCTCCACACCGGCCGCGAGGATGGCTATCGCCTTACGCCGGCCCAACTGGCTGAGCATTGCGAAAGCGACCCCAAGCGCCCCCGGGTGCTGATCCTGAACTACCCCAGCAACCCCACGGGTCTCACCTACAGCCCAACGGAACTGGAGCAGCTTGCGGCCGTGGCGCGTCAGTATCGGCTGGTGCTGCTGTCGGACGAAATCTACGGCGAGCTGCAGTTTGACGGTCTGCACGTCAGCGTGGCGCGCCATTACCCCGAGGGCACCATCATCAGTTCCGGGCTGTCCAAATGGTGCGGGGCCGGCGGCTGGCGGCTGGGCACGTTCATGTTTCCGCGCGACCTGGGCTGGCTTCAGAATGCCATGTCCAGCGTCGGCAGCGAGACTTACACGGCCACCAGCGCGCCAATCCAGTTCGCCGCCGTGCGGGCTTTTCGCGGCGGCACAGACATCGAGGAATACCTCGTGCTGGCGCGCCGTGTACTCAGCGCCCTGGGCCACTGGTGCGCGGCCAGGCTCAGCGACGCCGGCGCGGCTGTACCCAGCCCGCAGGGCGCGTTTTACCTGTTTCCGGAATTCTCGGCCCTGCGCGACAAGCTGCGGGCGCGCAAAATCAGGCATTCAGCCCAGCTCTGCGAGCGCCTGTTGCAGGAAACCGGCGTGGCGATTCTGCCCGGTAGCGAATTTGGCCGCGCGCCCGATGAGTTGTCGGCGCGCCTGGCCTACGTGGATTTCGACGGTGCCCGCGCGCTTGCCGCGGCGCGGGAATGGGGCGCCGAGCGCGCCCTGGACGAGACTTTCCTCAAGGCCGTGGCGCCCAACGTGACGACGGCAATCCTGCGCATGGCCGAGTGGCTGGCGGCCTGAAGCCAGGTCAGATCTGGCCGCGCTCGCGCCAGGCCTGGGCGCGTGCCATCAGTTCCTGGATCAGTGGGTCTTTGGCGTCCGTGTAGGCAAGGCGGCTGTGACCGTGTTCCATGGCCATCTTGCGCTTGAGCTCGCCGTAGGCCTTGGCCCAGTCCGGGTGAGCCCGCAGGTAATCGCGGAACAGCAAGTGGTCCTTCCAGAAGGCCCCGCCGACGAGCGCGACATGGATGTGGTGCGTGCGGGCCAGGCCGGTGTCCTTGCGGAAGAACAGCCGCCCCTGAATCGAGGCCTCGCCGCGGTAAACGTAACCCAGACGCGCCAGAGCCCGTACCAGCTGCACGTGCAGGGGGTGGCCCGCGGGTTCAATGACCTTGTCCAGTTCCGGGTTCCAGGGTTCTTCTCTTGACACGTCAAGAATTGCCGGATTGGAAACGCCCAGCAGGATATCCAGCACGGGCTTGGCGGCGAGTCCCGGGACGGCCGTGCTTCCGATGTGCTCGATCAACTCGATCACGTCCACGGGGGCCAGCATGGCGAGCAGCCGGCAGCGCTCTTCTTCGAAGGCGCGGGGCCAGCGCGGGTTGTAAGGCACCACTTCGACGATCGTGGTCATGGGCCCATGTTCGGTTCAGGGGCGCGCGGGCGCAATCCTCAAGCTTTGCGCGCGCCGCCGCGCACTGTTCCGCCCTTCATGTCCTGGATGAGATGCTTCTGGCGCTCGCTCAGCGGTTCAGGCAGGGCCAGGCGCACCACGGCGTAAAAGTCGCCCCGCCGGCCGTCCTGCTCCAGCCCAAGGCCCCGCATGCGCAGCCTGGCGCCCGACACCGTGTTCGGCGGCACGTTCAGCGTGGCTGTGCCATCCAGTGTGTGAAGCTCCACGGGCCCTCCCTCCAGGGCTTCCCAGGGCGCCAGCGGTAAGTCGGCTTCAATGTCCTGGCCGCGTCGGCGGTAGGAGTCGTCGGACTCCAGCACCAGCGTCAGGTAAAGGTCTCCCGCGGGGCCGCCGTCGTCGTCGGGATCGCCCAGGCCCCTGAGCCTCAGCTTCATGCCGTCCTGAATGGCGCGCGGCAGGGTCACCTCGACGGTCTGGCGCCTGCGCACACTGCCCAGTCCGGCGCAGGCGGGGCACACATGGTCATCATCCAGGGTGCCGGCGCCGCCGCAGGAGGGGCAGGCCACGGCGGTGGAAAGTTCAAAGGCCCGCTTGCCGCCCGCGACAGCCTGGCCGATGCCCAGACGCAGTTCCGCGTGGGCGTCGTGGCCGCGCCGGGCCCTGGTGGCCCGCCCAGCGCGCGAGCCTCCGAAGCGGCCCATCACGTCCTCACCGAACATGCTGGCGAAGAAGTCCGAAAAGCCCCCCTGGCCGAACACGCTGGCAAACTCCTCGGGTGACACGGGGCGGCCACGCGCGCCGGGCGGCGGTGTGAATTCCTGCCCGTGCTCCCAGTGCTGGCCGAACTGGTCGTACTTGCGGCGCTTGGCCGGATCGAGCAGCACTTCCTTGGCTTCGTTGATCTGTTTGAAGCGGGCCTCGGCATCGGCGCGAGACGCCCCCTGGTGGCGATCGGGGTGCCACTTCAGGGCCAGCTTGGTGTAGGCCTTCTTGATTTCGTCTTCGCTGGCGTTGCGGGAAACGCCCAGCACTTCGTAATAGTCCTGGAACTTCATGGTCGTGCCTGACTGAACCGCCGGATTCTAAAACGGTGAGGCGGGCCGCCTTGTTCCCGCCCGATGTATCAGATCTCAAGCCTGCAGAGAGTGGCTGCCGGGAGAAAGGTCGTGGGTTTCCGTGCGCTCGGAGGTTCGCACCCGCAGCTTGAGGGGGACGTCGGTCATGACTTCGAGTTTGCGCCGGGCAGCCCCCACAGACTGGGCCTCGATCATCACGCTGCCGCCGTTGAAGGGGTAGCCCTCCACACTGAAGGCGTCGCGCAGGCGCAGGTGGAGCTGCAACTCGCCCTTGCCCGCATGGGGCCGCAAGCCCACCAGGTAGGTCAAGGCGATGTGCACCATCAAGGCCGCCGTCAGCGAGGCGTTGGCGCCCGTGGCGCCGTCTGCCTGCGACACGGGCTGGTCACGGTCGGGGTCATAGGCCAGGAACAGCTCGTGAGTGTCCGCCAGCACGCGGGACACGCGCGCCAGATGGTCTTCCGCGTTGAAATCCGCCTGGGCCCCTCGCTCAAGTGCGTGCAGCGCTTCGTAGCCGATCACGTTGAAATCGCTTCGCGCCACCCCCAGGGGCCGGCCGTCGCGGCCACGATACTCGCGCTCGCTGGCCGAAAGCGTGCTGTAGGGGTGGGCGCGCTCAAACTTGGTCACGTCGGACAAGGCGCCAATCTGCCGCTCCGCACGCGCCATGGGGGCCACCGTCGAGATAATCGCCCAGAAGCTGGCCAGCGAGCGCACTCCCAGCCGCGTTCCCTTTTCGTCCAGGTCGAAATACCAGCCGTCGCCATCGCTCCAGAGCAGGGCGTTGATCTTTGAAGAAAGGTCACGCATGGCCCATTCAAAGCGCGCGGCCAGCTCGCGCTCGCCCAGTTCATGGGCGATGTCCATCAGGCAGCGGGCGTGAAGCGCCTGCAGGCAGGAGGCATCCACCCAGCTGGCCTTGATGGCCCCATCGGCGTTGAACTTTCCGCCCACCCAGAATCGGGAAGTGACGCCCAGGCGGTACGCCTCGGGGGTGCCGGCGTAGAGCCCGTTGGGCAGGCGCTGGTGTTGCTCGCGCCAGTCAAAGTCGGAGGCGAGCAAGGGCAGGGCGTGGGTGAGGCGCTCGCGGTTGCCGCGCGCGCGATACAACTCCCACTCCGCAAAGCTCAACAGCGGGGCAGACGCCCGCTCTTCGCCGGCCCAGGCCCCCGTCTCTGTGCTGAGGGATGCAGGCACGAAGCCCTCGCGATCCAGGGCGACGAGAAAGGCGTTGGTGGGGGCAAAGAAGCCCTCGCGGGCAAAGCGCAGGCCCAAGGTCGCGAAGGCTGCGTCCCAGGCATCGACGCGGCCAGGCGCGAGGCCTTTGAGTACGGGCGCCATGAGCTTGTTCTGGGGCCCCGGCGGAAGCACCAGGGCATTGAGAGCTTCTGTGGCGTGGCGATAGGGCTGGAGGAGTCGCGCTCGATCGCCTTTGATGTTGATGTTCGGAAAGTGAAGAGTCATGGAATGGAGGGCACGTTAACGGCGTTAGCGGGATTGCTCAAAGGATTGCGCGCCAACCCGAGGGACAATCGCGCGCTTTTATTATAACGAAAATTTATTTTCATTACATTGGAATGTTGGACAAGGCTTGTCTATTATCCATGGCGTGCTACGGTTCGCTTCCTGAACGGCACGGATTGGCAGTTGATCCAGGCTCTTTCGTGACACTCCCGCCCCGCGGGACAAACGTAGAAAGGCATTAACCGTGACCACACCTTCTCGCGACGATTTCTTTGAAGAAGACCAGTTGTTTTCCGAGACCTGCGGCGCCATTGGGGGCGTCGTGGACATCGGCGCCATCAAGCCGGGGGACGAATTGGCCCCCCTGGTCACGGGCATGCTTCGCGGGCTGGGTGAAGATCCCTCGCGCGAGGGGTTGCTCAAGACGCCCCGCCGTGTCGAGGCGGCCATGCGCTACCTCACCAAGGGGTACAGTGAAGACCTGAGTGAAATCGTCAATGGCGCGCTGTTCGACAGTTCGAATGAAGACATCGTGCTGGTGAAGGACATCGACATCTTCAGTCTCTGCGAGCACCACCTGTTGCCCTTCTACGGCAAAGCCCACATTGCCTACATCCCTTCGGGCAAGGTCATTGGCATCTCCAAGTTGCCCCGCATCGCCGACATGTTTGCCCGCCGCCTCCAGATCCAGGAGAACCTTACCCAGCAGATCGCCGATGCGCATGACAAAGTGCTCGCGCCGCGCGGCGTGGCTGTTGTGGTCGAAGCCGCGCACATGTGCATGGTGATGCGCGGCGTGCAGAAAGTGGGTGCCATGACAGTGACCCGTGCTTTGACGGGCCTGTTCAAGACGGACTCGCGGCTGCGCCGCGAACTCTCGTCGATGTTGGGCAAGCCCACGACCTGAGTCTCAGCAGACACCGCCGCAAGCAAGTCCTCGCCTTGGGGCGAGGACTTCGGCATTTTTGGATATTATCTGCCATTTTTATTCAGCTAACGTATCCTGTATCACACGAATTAGTCGTTGTGTGGTTACTAGAACCCAGGCGCCTCAGAACTGCGCATAGCATCGGCAGCGAGGATCTCCGAGCATGCACCGTTTGACACCGGATTTCCGCCGGCTGTTCGAGGCATCGCCCAGCCCCATGCTGGTCTTGTCGCCGGGGTTCCACATTGATGCAGTCAACGAGGCCTACCTTCAGGCGACCATGACCACGCGCCAGGGCATCCTTGGCCGCCCGTTATTTGAAGTTTTTCCCGACAATCCGGAAGTCCCCTTTCTGGACGGTACTCGCAACCTGCGCGCCTCGCTGGAGCGCGTAATCCAGTCTCGTGTGCCGGACACCATGGCTGTCCAGCGCTATGACATCCGCCGTCCGGAGTCAGCAGGCGGCGGCTTTGAAGAGCGCTATTGGAGCCCCCTGAACGTTCCCGTCTTCGATGAGCATGGGAAGGTGGCCTGGATCGTTCACCGCGTCGAGGATGTGACGGAGCTGGTGCGGCTGAAACTGGAAAGCGAGCGACAGACCCGCACCACCGAAGAATTGAAGCTTCGTACCCGGCGCGTCGAACAGGACCTCGTCGCAAAAGCCAGGGAACTGCTTCTGGCCAACGAGAGGCTGAAGGAAGCCCATGACAGTCTGGAACGCATGCGCAGCCAGGAACTGCAGGCCATTGCCGCACACCACGATGCTGAAATCCAGGCCCGTGACAGGCGTTTCCGGGCTGCCATCGAGGCCAGCCTCGACGGCTTTGATTTGATGGAGGCGGTGAGAGACGGGCAAAACCGCATCGTAGACTTCCGCATCGTTCAGGTGAACGCGGCCATCGAGCAACTGGTGGGGATGAAGCGCGAGCAGCTGGAAGGCCGGCTGGTCTGCGATGTTTTCCCGGTCACCCGCACCGGTGGTTTCCTTGACCGCTACATTGAGGTCGTCGAGACGCGCAAGCCCTGGACGGCGGAATTCGCCATCGACGCCGACAACATCCATGCCAAGTGGCTGCAACAACAGGTGGTGGCTGTGGGCGACGGTGTGGCAGTGTTCACACGCAACATCACGGAGCAAAAGCACATTGAGGCCCAGTTGCGTCACTCCCAGAAGATGGAGAGCATCGGCCTGCTGGCCGGGGGTGTGGCCCACGACTTCAACAACCTGCTGACTGTGATTATCGGCTATGCCAACCTGCTGTCCGACCAGCCAGCGGTTTCGTCGGACCCGCGCATGTCCAATGCGCTGCGCAGCATCATGTCCGCCGGTACAAGGGCGGCGGAGCTCACAGGACAGCTGCTCACGTTTGCGCGACGCCAGATTGTGCAACCCCGCAGGGTCAACCTACAGGAGTTGATCCCCGAGGCCGAGCGCATGCTCAACCGCATCATCGGCGAGGACATCGAGCTCAAGACCTACAAGTCGCAGAACCTGTGGTCGGTGTTCATCGACCCCGGCCAGGTCAACCAGATCATCATGAATCTGGCCGTGAACGCCCGCGACGCCATGCCGCGCGGGGGCAAGCTGATTATCGAAACGGGCAATGTCGTGCTTTCTCCGGAGTACACGCGCAATCTCAGCGATGTCGCCCCCGGCGAGTATGTCATGCTGGCCGTCAGCGACACCGGCCACGGCATGTCCGAGAGCGTGCGGCAACGCGTGTTCGAGCCGTTCTTTACTACGAAGGAAGTGGGCAAAGGCACGGGCCTGGGGCTGGCCACGGTCTATGGCATCGTCAAGCAGGCCCGGGGCCACGTGACCTGTTACAGCGAGGTCAACACGGGGACGACCTTCAAGGTCTATCTCCCGCGCGCCGGAGACGAAGCTTCGCCGGGCGAAGCGCGCGTGGAGGCCAGCGGAACGCGCGGAAACGAGGTGGTGCTCATCGTGGAGGACGAGACCATGGTGCGCGAGTTCGCGGCCCAGAGCCTGAGCGAGCTGGGTTATGTCGTTCATACGGCGGCCCAGGCCCAGGACGCTCTGGACAAAGTGGCTTCCCTGCAGGGGCCCCTGCACCTGCTCTTGACGGATGTGGTAATGCCGGGCATCAGCGGCAAGCAACTGGCCCAGATTCTCCAGGGGCAGCGGCCGGGATTGAAGGTGCTCTACTCTTCGGGCTACACCCCCAACGTGATCGTGCATCACGGCGTGCTGGACCGCGGGGTGCAGTTCCTGCCCAAGCCGTATTCGCCCCACGAACTTGCCGCGAAGGTGAGGCAGGTCCTTGATTGGCCGGGAGCCTGAGGGAGGTGCGGCAGTCCACCCACTTCTGCTGTCGCGTGCGGCTCGTGTTGCTAACCTTCGCGCCATGGATTGGGCGACAGCGGAGGCTTACATACGGGAGTACGGTTATTGGGCCGTGATGTTCGGCACCATGGCCGACCACTCGGGCCTGACCATGTTTGTGATTGTGGGCGGGGCCTTGGCCTCACGCATCGAGGGGTTCTGGCTTGGAGGCGTGATTCTGGCGGGCGCAGCCGGAAGCCTGACGTCGGATGTCACCCTGTTTCTGATCGGGCGCTGGCGTGCAAGCTGGCTCGACCGTTTGGTCAAGAGTGAAAAGAACAAGGCCAGGCTGGCCCTTCTGACCGAGGGCATGAACAGCTACGCCCTGCCCTTTCTTGTGCTCGGCCGCTTCATCCCGTGGTTTGGGCGCTTTGTGCCTGCGGCGGCGGGTTTGCGCCACGTGGGACTGGTGAGGACCATCCTTTCCTGCGCGCTGGGGGCCCTGCTGGGCGGAACGATGTACGGCTTCATGGGCTACTACGCGGCCGAGAGTGTGTCCTGGTTCGAAGAATACAGCGCCTGGATTCTGGTGGGTACTTTGGTGCTCAGCTTTCCCGTGGCTGCGGTCGTCGCCCGGCGGTTCGATGCCCTGGTCGAGCAGAGGCTGCAGCGCGCGATAGACCGCAAGCGCGCCACCCAAGCCCTGATCTCAAAACCTCCTAGTCCGCCTTGATCACGCGCGGCACGAAGATGGCCACATCCTCCATGATCTTCGACCGCTGTGCTTCCCCCGGTGCCAGCAGCGCCAGCATTTCAGTCTGCAGCGCGACCGTGGCCTTGCATGCCGCCTCGGCCTGCTCAAACGTGTAGTTGCGCAAGCTGTGGGCAGGGACCGGAGCCAGAATGCCGCCGACTGCCGCGAGCCAGCCATCCAGCGCCGGACCTAACTGTCCCGTCTGGGCCTCGGTGAGCGTGTAGCGCTTGGCCAGCACCTCAGAGAGCTTGCCGCACAGTTCGTCGGCGCTGTTGGCGCTGATGACCGGCGAAGTGTGAATCAGCATGAGCGTGGCGCAGTGGAGGTCCAGGCCGGCGATCTTGAACACCTTGGGTTCCACGGCCACGGCATACTGGGCTGCGTTGAGCACGCCGAGCATGGAGTCGCGGAAGGCTCCCTTCAGCAGGAACTCGTCAGTGATCTTCTGGCTGCGCAGCGTGTTGGCGCCGTAGCTTTCGCGCAGTTGCTTGAAGCGCGCGTCAAACTCCTCGCCCAGCCGGTTTATCTCCGCCACCTGACGCTCGTCCAGGGGCTGGCCGGCAAGCTTCAGGGTGGTCGCCAGCAAGTTGGTGCTGGAGATGGGATGGGTCAGTTCACCGTTGTGCTGGGCCGCCGTGGGCAGGCGGCGGATGGTGCGATACTCGTACTTGCGCACCCGCTCCGTGTTCTCCTGCAGTTTGAAGTAGACTTCATCCGGGGCCCGTTCACCCTTGAGCTGGTACTCGCGGATCGTCACGAGGCAGCGCTGTACCTCGGCGTCGGCCTCTGCCATTTCCTTCCAGTCCGCTTCGCGGATGGCATCAAGCTGTCCCGCTTCGCCAAACGTGAAGGTAGGGCCCCGCAGCGCTTCGGCTTCTTTGTAGGGAGCAAGTTCGGCTTGCGCCTTCTCCGCTTCCCGCTTCAAGCGGTCGCGCTCGGCTTCCAGCGTGCCGGCGCGTTGCTTGAGGTTTGCCGCTTCGGCACGGGCCTCGTCGCGCTCCTTCTCCGCGGCCCGCAGCGCTGCGTCCTGCACCGGGGCTTCGTCCTGTCGGGCACCGGCTGGTCGCAACACGCCCGGGCTTGCCGGCGAGCAGGCGGCACCGTCACGGGCCGCCCGCTCTCCCGGCGCGGGCGATGCCCAGTGGCCGTTGACCGCCACTCCGCCCGCAAACCCGACACCCAGAGCCACCGCCAGACCTGCAGCCGCCATCAGCTTCTTTGCCACAATTGCTCCTCCCAGGGCGGCTCCCGCCGCCGGTACCGCCGCCGCCGAGGCGGCAGACTTCCATAGTGCCAGTGCGTTTTCCCATCCCTGCGGCGGCACGCCCGCCGGCAGTAGTGCGAGATAACCCGAAATCGACTGATCGTCCCGCTGTAGACGCCGCCGCAGCTTCTCCTTGCCGCGCGCCACTTGGGCGGAAAGCGTCTTCTCGGGGATGCCCAACGCCTCTGCGGCGCGGGCGTGGGTCAGTCCCGAAATCTGCGTGAGCACGATGGCCTCGCGTTCCGCCAGGGGCAGTTCGTCGAGGGCCCGCTGCAACGCCTCGTGAGACTCCTGCTGTTCCAAGACAGACTCCGGTTGGGCGGCGCGGCCAAGTTCCGGCGGCCGCTCCTGGGGTTGGGGGCGCTTCTTGCGCCTCAGATTTCGCGCCTCATTCACTACGACCACCGCAAACCATGGCCAGGGATCGCCCGGCGGCAGGCGCTCGGGGTGGCGCGCTGCCACCACGAAAGCCTGCTGCACGGCATCAAAGGCCTCGTGGGCGTCGCGCAGCGTGTGCCAGGCCAGGCGCCATGCGCGCTCGGCGCAGGCGTTGCACAAGGCGTTCAGCTTCGCCTGTTCCTTCGTCATGGGTATCCGGTCCCGCCCCTGGCCCCATTAAGCGTCACAGCCACACGTTTCCCCTGATGGAATCCGGCACTAGATTGCATCCGGTCCGTTCAACAGGGGAGCCGCCTTGGCCTATCTCTACTCCGTCGCGCTGGTGACCGGCGCCTCCAGCGGCATCGGTCGCGCCCTGGCGCTTGAATTGTCGCGGCGCGGCTGCATGGTCGGCCTGGTGGCACGACGCGAGGCGCCTTTGCGCGCCCTTGCTGCCGAGTGCGGGACCCGGACCTGTGTGGCGACCTGCGATGTCACCGACCCGGCGGCCGTGAGGGCCGCCCACGACAGGGTCGTCAGCGAGCTGGGCCCCCTGGACCTCTGTGTGGCCAACGCGGGCGTCGGCTACGAGGTCCGGCCGGATCGTTTCGAGTTTGCAGAAGTGCAGCATGTTGTGGGCGTCAATGTCCTGGGTGCCATGGCCACGATCTATGCCGCGCTGCCGCCGATGCTGGCGCGCGGCCGCGGCCAGATCGCGGGCATCTCCAGCCTGGCGGGGTACCTGGGCCTGCCGGGTAACGGGGCCTACAGCGCGAGCAAGGCCTATCTCAGCAATCACCTTGAGGCCCTGCGTGCGGAACTGCGGCCCAGAGGCATCCATGTAACCACGGTATGTCCCGGGTTCATTGAGACGCCTTTGGTGAGCAAGAACCGCTTTCGGATGCCCTTTCTCATGAGCGCCGAGAAGGCGGCCCGCAAAATTCTGGGGGCGCTGGAGCGGCGCCGGCGCGTTTACAACTTCCCCTGGCCTATGGGCCTGGCCGTTCAGGCGGCGCGGCTGGTGCCGCGCTGGCTTTATGACTGGGTGGTGGCTCAGGGGCCGGTGCACGCGAAATCCTGAGAGGCTGTCACAGGACTTCGGGCTGATTCGTCAATCATGGCGGAACGAGGAGACAGCCATGGCACGAATCGAGGGAGTGAGAAAGCCGCGCGGCCTTTACCAGCGGCTGCTGTTCTGGATGGTGAAACGGCGTTTTGGGCGGGTGATGGAGCCATTGCGAGTGATGTGCCTGCACCCGCAGGTGCTTTCCGCCAACGCGGCGCTGGAGTTGAAACTGGAAAAGGCCCGCGCCCTGAGCGGCGCACTCAAGGGACTGGTGGAGCAGCGCGTGGCGCAGCTCATCGGCTGCCCATTCTGCGTGGACTTGAGCCAGTCGCTCAATCTCAAGCGGGGCACAGAAGCGGCCAAGTTGCAGGCCCTGCCCCGCTGGCGGGAGAGCAGCCAGTTCACAGAGGCCGAGCGCGCGGCCCTCGAATATGCCGAGGCCATGACGCGCCTGCCGCTGGAGGTCAGCGACGCCCTGTTTGAGCGGCTGCGCGCGCACTTCTCCGATCAGCAGATCATTGAACTGACGGAGTTTGCGGCCCTGGAGAACAAGCGCTCGCGGTTCAATCACGCGCTGGGCATGAAGGCCGAGGGTTTCAGCGAGGGCGCGCTCTGCCACATTCCGGCGGCTGGAAGAAGGAGCGCGGCATGAAAGCTATAAGCGAGGCCATGGATCAAGGCGCGGAATTCGAGGAACATCGCCGCCATGTCTTTGGCGTGGCCTACCGCATGCTGGGCAGTGTCAGTGACGCCGAAGATGCGGTTCAGGATGTCTGGCAGAGGTACGCAACCGCAGCCAGGCCCGACAACACGCGGGCCTGGCTGACCACGGTGACGACGCGGCTCTGCATAGACCGCCTGCGCGAACTCAAGGTTCGCCGCGAAACATACGTGGGTCCCTGGCTGCCGGAGCCGCTATTGACAAGTCAAGATTCCAGCGCCGACGCACCCAGCATCATGGCGGAGTCGCTCACACTGGCCTTCCTGACGGTGCTGGAAAAGCTCAACCCCGTCGAGCGCGCCGTATTCCTTCTGCGCGAGGTTTTTGAATACGAGTACGCCGACATTGCGGCCATGATTGAGAAGAGTGAGGCCAACTGCCGGCAGATTCTCGCTCGTGCCCGCGAGCACCTCAAGGCGCCGCCACGCTTCTCGCCGGCGCCCCGGAAGCAGCAGGAACTTGTGGCGCGGTTTCTGGCCGCTGTGCAACAGGGGGACTTGCAGGATCTGATCGGCCTGCTTGCCCAGGACGCGGTCTCCGTGGGCGACGGCGGAGGCAAGCGCCTGGCCGCCGGGCGGCCTGTGTGCGGGCGTGAGCACGTGGCCCGCTTCTGGCTGGGCCTTTCGCGCATGCCCCACGGCGCTGTCGAGTTGCGTGCCGCGTGCTTCAACCAGCGGCCGGCCCTGGTGCTGTATGAAAACGGCGAGGCGACTTCCGTGATCGTGTTTGACTTCGACGGCGAGCGTATCGCCCGCATCGACGCCCAGCGAAATCCTGACAAGCTCGGCCGCCTGCCCGCCAAAGAGGCTTTGCCCCGCATTGTCTGAGCCGGCCAAGGCGCGGCTTACGGCGCCAGACGAAACTCGGTGTGGGGCTTGAGGCTCTTCAGCGCTGCGCGTACCTGTTCGGGCCGCACTCGCTCAATGGCGCGAATTTCTGTTTCCGGTTTGCGCGCAAAGCCCATCACCGTCTGGAACACCGTGTCAACCACCCTCACCCCCAGGGAATCCAGCTGCGAGCGCTTGGCTTCTATCAGGCTGTGGCGCGCGGCATCGAACTCGTCGGACGAAAAACCGTGCCGCACCAGCCGCGACAACTCTCGGTGGATGAGCCGCGCGGCGGACTCCAGCTTGTCAGGTGCCACGGCGGCATAGCCGATCAGCGCGCCGCGTGAGCCGGCCAGATGGGTGGAGACGGCATAGGCCAGACCGTGCTCTTCGCGTACGACTTTGAACAATCGCGAGACGGAGAGGCCGCCGAAAATGGCGTCAGCCATCTGGGCGGCCGGATAGTCCCTGGAGCCGTAGGCTGGAGCGCCGGACCAGGCCAGCACGAGGTGGGCCTGCTCCACGGCCTGCGACAGCTTGTCGCGCGCCAGGCGGGCCCGATCCGGCAGGCGCTGCGAACGCATCAGGGGAAGGCGACGTGCCTTGGGGAGTTTCATGGCACTCGCCATGGCGGCAAGGGCCCTGGTGGGCGTCACCGGGCCGGTGATGAAGGCCATGACCTGCGCGTTACTGAGTAGCGCCCGATGCCGCTCCAGCAGGGAACGGGCGGTAACGGCGCCGAGGTCCTCGATGCGGCCGCCCTCATAAATCGCGCCCGGCGAGCCGGCATAAATGCGTTTTTGGGCCTCCAGCATGGCGAACTGGGGCTTTTCATCTGCTATGCCGCGCAGGTCCTGCTCGAGTTGGAACTTCTCTTGCGTAAGAGTTTCGTCGCGTAGAGAAGTGCCGTCAGGGGCCAGGGCCGGGCGGGTGAGCATTTCCGCCAGCAGTTCGAGCACGCGCTGCAGCTCATGGGCGCCCTTGGGCAGAAAACGGTCGGAGGGGAACTCTGCGTGGCCGGCCAGGGCGTGGAAATCGCCAAAACGGGTGATGCCCACGCTGACCGAGGCTCCGAAGAGTTCCTCCCCCGCCCGAGCCAGATCGCGTCGGGTGGGGTGGTGTTCGGTGCCCGCGCGCAGCACGTAGGAAAGCAGGGCGTTGGCCGTGGCGTTGTTTTGGGTGAGAGGTTCGAGCAGAAAGACGTCGGAGCGCACTGTCTTGTACTTGCGCGATTCCAGCGCGAACAGGCGCACACCGGGCTGCACCAGGACGGACTCGAACTCTCTGTAACGGGTCGTGCGCATGGGCGGTAGCTGTAACGGCTCCAAAGGTCGCGCGGGAGTGTAGCAGACTCAGGACCGGGGCCGCGGTTGAATCTCCTGCGCGGCGAAAGCGGAAATCGCGGAAAGAATTTCGGGAATCACGGGACATACCACAGGACAGACGCACTTGAACGAGAGACGAGGCAGCACCCAGGACAGAGCGAGCAACTCAACAAGAAACAGACAATTCGGCGTGCGGCGCGGATTTTTGAGAACCTGACGGACGCTGAATCGTTAAACAGGGGCCGGCACTGAAACAGCCGGCGCGGCAGGGCCCGACGGATCACGGTCCACGGCACAGCCGCAAAGAACCCCGAAACAACAAGATGGCCGCGAGTCGGCCGCAAAGGAAGGTTTCACGCCTTCGCGGGGAGGATATTGCCATGACTATCACACTCACACGCAGCATGTTGCGCGAGAAGGTTTCCGACGCCTACGGCGAGCGCCTGCACCTGGGCGACCGCGTTCTGGACGTCAACCTCGGCAGCGCCTGCGTCATTCTTGACCACGTGCCGGAGCTGGGCCCGGACTGCATTTATGTCCAGACCAGTGAAGATGACGGTCTGGCCATGACCTACTGGGCCGATCCGAGGCACCTGGTGCGCGTCAAGCCTCGCGCCACGCGGGCTGCCTGAAATTGACTGTGGAATTTCAGGAAGAATGGCACGAGCAGATACGTTGTAAGGATTGATGCGTCCTGTCCGTCCCCCGACCCACGGACGCATCCGACCCAACGCAGGCCAATCCCCCCGGCCTGCGTTGGCGTTTAAAGGCAGATGCGCAGCTGAAAGTGCGGCCGTCAGGCCAAGGCGATCAGTGCTGCGAAGACGGGGCAGCCTCGCCCTTGTCCAGTCCGGCCTGCTGCTTGGCCCAGACGTAAATGATGCTGACGATGGCCATTAACAGCACAAAGGCCAGCGTCCAGATCATGGCGCGCAGCCGCATGCGCAATTCCTGCTGCAACCGGTCATCGAGCATCTTCTCGATCTCGGCCAGCTTCTTGTCGATGCGCTGCTCGGTGATGTCCAGCAATTCGAAAGCGTGAGTCTTGACCTGAGCCAGGGTTTCGGCGCGGAACTCCTCGGCCATTTCACGGGCTTCTTCAGCCTTCTCGCTGACGTACTCATCCACCTCACCCTTGATTTTCTGCTTCAGGCCGCCAAAGAAGCCCAGCTTGGGCTGTACCTTGGCCGGGCCAGCGGGCCTCGACGCCTCGCCGGGCTTGCTTTCAGCGGGCCCGGCGGGTGACTCCGGCTTGGGCGTCGGGGCGGACATGGGCACCTGGGGTGATGCGAGGGCAGGACTGGCGGACACCTGCACGACCGGCTTCACCGCGGCATCCGTGGCTGTGGCCGTGGAAGCTGCCGCGGACTGGGTATTGGCCAGGGCCTTTGGCTTGGGTTTGGATCCGAAGATGGAAGAAAGCAGACCCATGGCGCGCGATTGTAGTTTGGCGGGCTGTGCCGGGCACTGTTGTTGGGAAGAAGCGCTGCCGCCTTGCACCGCGGCTCAAAGAATTATCGGTCGACGAGCTGGCTGGTCTGGCCGTTGCGTCCTTCCACGGCCGGGGCTTCCACCCGCAACTGCTCCACGCTGGCCTTGGCGCCGTCATAGAATATCTGGGGAAAGACACCCAACGCCACCGTGCCGAATACCGTGACGGAAAGGGCGAACTTGATGCCCCAGTCTTCGCGGCCATGCACGGGGCGATCGTCGGCCTCGCGGAAGTAAGTCACCGCTACCACGCGCAGGTAGTAGTAGGCGCCGATGATGCTGGTGCAGATACCGATAATCGCCAGCGAAAGGTAGGGCCCGCCGGCATAGACGGCCTGGCTGAAGACGAAATACTTGCCCATGAAGCCGCCGGTGAGGGGAATGCCCGCCATGCTGAACATGAAAATCGCGAGGCAGATGCCCACGGCGGGCTTCTTCCAGGCCAGGCCGCGCAGATCTTCGATATCCTCGACGTCCTTGCCCCCGCTGCTGGCATAGACCAGCATGGCAAAGGCGCCGCTGGTCATCAGTGTGTAGGTCAGCAGGTAGAACAGGATCGCGGCGTAGGCCTCCGTGCGGCCGCCCGAACTGGCCAGGCCCATGAGCAGGTAGCCCGAGTGGGCGATGCTGGAGTAAGCCAGCATGCGTTTGACGTTGCGCTGGGAGATGGCAAACCAGTTGCCCAGAATCATGGACAAGGCCGACAGGAACCAAAGTGCGTAGGTGGCCCAGCCGAAGTCACCGGCAAAGCCCGTGGGCCCCGCATGCTCGGGAAACACGGCCACGGCCACGCGGATCAGGGCCCCAAAAGCGGCAGCCTTGACGGCCACGGCCATGAAGCCCGTTACGGTGGTGGGGGCACCCTCATAGGCGTCTGGTACCCAGCTGTGGAAGGGCACCGCGCCAACTTTGAAGGCAAACGCAATCAGGATGGCACCCATGCCCAGGGTGGCCAGGTATTGGCTGCCGTCGGGCTGGCTGTAGAGCTGGGCCAGTTTGTCGCCCAAGGGGCGCAGCGCCACTTCGCCCGTCACGCCATAGAGCGCGGCCATGCCCAGCACCATCACGGCGCTGGCCAGGCCACCCATGACGAAGTACTTCATGGCGCCTTCCGCGCCCTTGGAAGAACGCCCGTTGAGGCCCGTCAGTACGTAGACAGCAAAACTGAGCAATTCAACGCTAAGGAAGACCATGATCAGGTCGTTGCTGACGGTGAGCAGCACCATGCCGCTGGCGGCCAGCAGCAGGGTGCAGAGGAAGTCCGTCAATGAAATGCCGATGCGTCGCACATAGGAGATGCTGGCGAACATCGAAATCGCCGTACCGGTGAGGATGGCCGTGATGAGGTAGACGGCGAACTGATCGACGATCATGGCACCGCGCATGAGAACCACAGGGCGGGCATCCCAGTAGGGGTTGAGTGACACGAATGAAAGCAGCACGCCACCCAGGGCCGTGAAGAACACCGGCATGGTCTGGCGTTCAGACTCTTCCGTGAACAGATCGATCAAGAGGATCACGCCGGCCGCGACCAGGAGCCACACCACGGGCAGGAAGATGTCATAACCAGCGGCCCACTGCATGCGCGTGTCCTCAAAAGTGGCGGGGATAATGCCTTGGCTGTGCCCGGGCCGCAAGCGCGCCAAGGCCTGCGATAAATCGTTGCGGGCACAGGTGCTTCTTGTGTAATGCTGGTCACGCAAATCGGGCGGCAGGGCAATGGAGAGCGCAACATGGTCAAGAACGGCATTGACACTGAGAAGACGATCAAAAGCCTGAACAACATCCTCGAATTGGAGCTGGCGGGGGTGGTGCGTTATCTTCACTACTCACTGATGGTGTTCGGTCATGCCCGCATCCCGATCATCAAGTGGATGCGCGATCAGGCCGGCGAGGGGATGAACCATGCGGCCCTGGCAGGCGAGCATGTGACAACCCTGGGCGGCCACCCGTCGCTCAAGATCGGCAAGCTGGTCGAGACAGAGAAGCACGACATCGACCAGATTCTGCGCGAGGCGCTGCAGCACGAGCGCGACACCCTGGCCGAGTACTACAACCTGTTGGGCCTGGTGGAAGGCAAGAGCGTGTGGCTGGAGGAGTACGCTCGCGAACAGATTCAACTTGAGGAGGCCCATATCGCCGAAGTCGAGAAGATGCTGCGGCGCCCCGGCGACCTCAAGCCAGCCGGCTAACCCGCCTGAACTGAGATGGCTCAGGAGCCAAGAGCCCAGGCGCGGACTTGCCTGTCGGCTCTGTCGTGGTGATTCTGCAGTGCGCGGCGAAGGTGGCTGCAAGGCACGGGGGCGCTACATGCTGCGTGAGTTCGTCCGAAAGCCACTTGGCAGGCTGGTGTTTTCAGTTGGCCTCGGGCTACTGGTTTCAGTCCTGGTGTTCGCCATCCTTTCATGGCGTACGAACACAGTCTGGTGGGACAACCTGGCCACGTCGCTGGCGCTGTTCGCGCTTCACGCTGTGTTCGTTCATTACTACCTGAAGTTCGGGCAGGGAATCCAGGACACTTCAACGGAAGACCTCGACGACCGGGCCCGTGAAGTCCGTGCGGAACTCGCCTCCATGCGCGAGGAGCAGAAGCAGACCCTTGAGGTCCTGCGCGAGCGGCTTGAGCTGGCCCGTCACGAGGCCGAAGTCGCCCAGGGCGACAAAGAACGCCTTATGCGCGAGTTGCACGAGATGCTGCCCGACGCGCCCGGCGACGCCAGCGCCACCTTCCTCCTCGACAAGGCCCACGAAGCCGTGTCCAGACGCGCCCAGGCCCAGACCCGCGTGGCCTCGCGTGAGGCTGACATTCTCCGCAGCCGCGCCGAAGTCGAGGAACTACAACGGGAGCTTTCCGCCGCGGAGGCGCTTCTGTCTGAATCCGACCGCCGCGCCGCCGAACTGGACCGCCAGCTCCTCGACCAGAACCGCGAGCTCTGGAAACTCAAGGCCGAAGTGCAGGGAGCGCAAAGCCATGCCAGGGACTCGCGGCTCAAAACCATGATGCTTACGCGCTCTCACATCAAGAAGGGCGAACACACCTTGCGCATGCTCGAGGAAATGCTCAAGCGCTGGATTCGCTCCGGGGGCCAGGCCAACGTCAACTTTTCCAGCCACGGCCACGCCAGCGAGGTGGCGGCCCAGTTCGAGAAGATCGACCGCGACTACAACCGCCTCGGCGAGCTGATGCGCGAGTACTCGAAGCTGGTCGGCACGCTGCTGCACCGCCAGGCGAAGGGCCCCGGCGAGGAGGCGTGGGCGAGCTACATCCGCAGCGAGCAGGGCATGACGGTCGAGCGCGCGCGCTCCGGCGGCAGCGAGAAGTGGTGCAAGGCGGTCGTCAACCAGTTCGTCGACCGGCTCGTGCCGCGCGGCTCGAGCTTCCGCCAGTACGGCAACTGCGGCGAAGGCGGCCACATCGGGGCGTGCCTCTCCAAGAAGGCGCAGTTCCGCGACGACGAGATCCGCTTGTGCCTGTCGGCGAACGACCACTTCTTCGCGATGGTCTACCGCGGCAAGGAAGGCGAGAAGGACCACAAGTGGTGCATCCTCGACCGCTGGGACCTGATCGGCAACTTCTCCTGCGGCGTCGACGTCGACGACACCAAGCACGAGATCACTCAGAACGGCAAGCTCACGGGGCAGAACTGGTTCCAGCGCGCGGCGTGCACGACGCTGGACAAGTACATCAAGGATCCGTGGACGAACCTCTACGATCCGGTCGAGAGGCTCTG
>JAANMU010000325.1_pt1 | contig 59970 bp, 44 predicted proteins | sample 7279701 | NCBI WGS metagenome assembly JAANMU01 (sample SAMN14094539, study PRJNA606508) | bioreactor metagenome | isolation source: A lab-scale SPAN reactor treating ammonium-rich wastewater day 57 | place: Ireland: Galway | collected 2017-03-13 | reverse complement strand
GCGAATCCCTGGTCCCGCAGAAAATTGATGTGAGCTCCGTCACAACGATCATTCAGACGGCACTCGCGACAACGAAGTGATTTGCCCCAATAGCCATCGATTACATGCGTGCGTGCCAGCTCACGAATGTCCAAACGGCCCGTTTCGGGATCGAACATCGACTGGTGCAGGATTCTTGGTGCTTCGGCAAGAATTACATTCGGCGTCAGACATGCCGGCAGACCACTCACCCGAATCGGCAGGTCGAGTTGCAGGAAGAATTTCTTCGGATCGCGCACATCGTTGGCTACGGCGTCTTTGAGAAATTCGTAATGGGGCTGGTGGATCCGGAGATTCGGCAGATAACCTGCCAACCCTCCCCGATGCGCCAGCAACCATGCCGCTGTTTCTTTGTTGAGCAGGATCTCGAGCTCCAGGTCTTGCGGGAGGGCTTGCCCCTCACCCAGAAAAAACTCGAGGTGCTCTGACTTGCTCAGCGACAGATGAAGTGCGTTCGGGATCAGACTTCGATCCACGAACCGCGAAATTCTCTGCACGCTGGCATGGATCCCGATTTCCGGGTGTACCGGCAACCGCTCCAGGTCACACAGATCCTCCAGATCCAACCCCAATGAACGGCTGCCGTAGGGGAGATCATCTTCACTCAATTCCGCGTACGAGTTCCAATCCTTCCCTTCGACAGAACCGATGTGCCAGACGTCCCACGATGATTCGTTCTGACGTCCGATCACACGATCGGCCGTGTTACAAAATGGTTCAATGAAGCAATACTTGCAGCGTTCCGGATCTCGACACTCCAGCGGTACTCCTTCGTCGAGATAACGGCGGATCTGAAAGCGTCGTCCGTTCACCTCGTCGAGCATCTTGTGAGGGTCCTGGATGAGATCCTCCAGGCCTTCGAGGAATTCGACCGGAAAACGGTTCGTCCAGATCACGACGTTGGGGTGACGATTGAGACGAAAAACCTTTTGCAAGCGCGGCAGATGTTCCACTGGATCGTAGAAAAGCTGGTGGCGATTTTTGAACGCATCGCCCTGCGGAATGACATGTAACAGGTCGAACTCGCGCACGCCGACGGACAGACAGAGTTCAACGATCTGATCGATGTACGGAACGTTTTGTTTGTTGATGCAGACATCGACGTTCACAATGATGCGATTTTCCCGGATTGCCCGCACCATCGCCTTCATGAGTTTCCGAAAAGCTCCGGGGGCACCCGTCAGATAATCGTGCAGTTCCGGGGTGTGCCCGTGCAAGCTGAAGGTGATCTCGCCCAGACCAGCATCCACCGCTGCCTGATAGAATTCCCGTTTGGCAAACATCAGACCATTGCTGACGGTCTGGACACGATCATAGCCGACTTCTTTCGCGTAGCGGCAGAACTCGACGAATTTCGGATGGAGCGAGCCCTCACCACCAGACAAAATGATCTTGTCCGCTTGCAACTGCTCGCGCCCCCGCAGAATTTCCCGGCGTACTTCGTCCTCGGGGATGAACACATTGCGTGGCGTATCGGTGTCGAGACAGAACAGGCAACGGCTGTTGCACGCTGTCACGAGCCGTACCCAATGTTTCTTCACATTGGCGACGCGCTCGCGCTCCAGCATCCGGTCTTTCAAGAACTCGCCAGCCATCGTTCTGCCCTCACTGTGCTCCGCCAACCCACCGCTCTGCCCACACAACCATGGATGCCACACGACTCACCGCTCGGATCACATGCCCCAAAGGAACCACGGCGGTCGACGCTGGCCGGCTCGTAGTCGACGCTACGCCCCCAACGGATCGTTTGCTCGGGCTCCTGAGGCTGCCGTTCCGCGGGATCCAGTTCGATCCCCACACGTTCGCAAAGGCAAGCGGGCAGTACGGCCAAGAGAGCCGAGCGGACGTCCCCCGGTTCTATTTGTCGCGCAACATCGACGAGTTCGTCGAGCGAACCACCCTGTGGCGACAAACGAAATGCCGGGGCCCCCGGTAACTCTCCGGCGTTCCACGCAGCGGCATACCGTAGGACCGATGTGGCATCATGCAGGATGGCATATGCACCGATCGGTACTCTCGTAATCGCATACAGCCTCTCGAGACCCGTCATCATCCCTTCAAACGCACCGGGAATTCCACAATGGGCATCATGCGACGTCGCATCGGGTCCATATAAAACAGCATCGAAACGGTGCAGACCCTTCAGCCGCCGGAGATCCACATCCGTCCACTCCACGATCGGACTCGCCTCGGCTGCAATCTCCACTTGCCGGAACAACCGCAGTGCATCCTGGATCAGTAACGGCGCTCGGGGATGCGCCAGTAATTCCGCACCCGTCAGGCGCAGAGCAGACGGCCGAAAACGGGCCGCATGGACAAGGCGCTCTCGAATCCGTCGCGTCGAATCACCATCTTTGATCGGTTCGTCCACCGTATGGTCCGCACAGGCAGCACAACGCATCCGATTGGGACCTTGCCAGCCGAGAACCATCGCCGGACCCGCATCCTCTTTCCGGGCTGCTTTCACACTCAGGGATACGCGTGCCGCCTCAACCGCCGGTTCACGGAATTCCTCCCATCCGAAGCGCTCGACATAGTCCATGGGAACACCGCTACACCGCACGGCATCCGGGCACCTTGGGCAGAGACGATCGCCAGTTGCCGGTGTGGCCGTCGATTCTTCGCCAAGCCAGATCTCACTCCCTGCGCGAGCGAACAACGGGCGCAGTCGGGGCGCCACACATAACGGGAAATCGCGCAGGGTCACGCGGGCACGCCGGTCGAGCGCGACTGTCGCGGCAGCCTCGAGAGCCGGGCGGAGAAGTGCCAATCGGGGGGAAAGGGAGACAAACGGTATCTCTCCGGCGTCCCGCATCCTCAGTCGCCGGATCGAGGTGCTGCGCACACCAAGCCGGGTGAGCGCATCGACAGTCTCCCCCAGATGGGGCGCCGTCGGCCGTGTCACGACGATCTCTGCCGTGGTCGGCACACCGGCGTCGAGACAGGTGCGAATGGCACGTGCCGCTGACTTCAAGGCGCCGGGACGCCGGAACAACCAATCGTGCGCATCCGCTCGTGCACTGTGGAAAGGAATCACGATTCTACGGACTCCAGCCTTGCACAGGGCAGTAAGCAGCCTTTGATCAAGTCCTTCACCCGAACAAAAAAGGCCGAAATCGTGCGGGCGCAATTCAAGGAGATTGGCGATCAAAGGGATCAGATCCTGGCGGCCGGACGGATCGCTACAACTCAAAAGCCACGAACCATTTCCCAGGGCTGTCTCACGAGCCAGGGCAAGGATCTCCGCAGTCGATCGCTCCTCCGCTTCACTCTCGTCTGGCAGGCGCCATGGGAGTTCCACATCGCGCAAGAGAGAAAGACGCAGGTCGGGAATGGGTGATTTCGCCCCACGGGGGAGTGAACCGCCAGCACCTTCTCCAGGCCGCGCATCCTGTGGCTGCTTCGAGGCATCTATCCGCATGGACATCAAATTCGACCTGTCGTGTCCGAGGTTTCCCACTCACACCACATAACCGTCTAACAGGGTAAACTCACGATGAAATTTCCCACAAGACGATTTTCTCGCAACACCTGAAAAAACCACTTCGGATTGGCGTACCATAATCATGGACTCAATCGCTACTCTTTTTTCCCGAGTCTCTCGCTGCCTCATCGCGACGGCACCACGGCACGAGGTCCCCTGCGTGACAAACTCCTCGCCATACCGTTCGAAAAATCGCGAGTCGGGCTGCTCGACCTCAGGTTTCTCGCGGTGCTGACGTCGCCTTGAAGGGGGAAGGCGTGGTTTGAGAAATCCGTCGTCTAAGAAAAGGCCGTCTCAACTTACGGCGCAATGCATCCCGGGTGGCGCCCAACGTCGTGGCAAAGATATGGCGTACGTGCTCTCGTGTCGCCGGCTCACCACGCAGGGCGAGAGCCAGAGTCCCGAACTGCCGGATCAGACCCACCCCACGCAGGTGGCGGTAGCGGTGGTTTTTCAGCAACCATTCGATGAACGCCGGTGGCAGGAGTGGGAGAAGATCGAAAACGCCACAAAGATGAAGCAATTCTTCGTGGTCCCGGTACTCCTTGTTGCCACCGAACATGTAGCCTGGCCCGACATCGCCATCGAGAATCCGTTCGATATCTTCATCGGATAGGATTCCCTGGGAGCGCGCTTCTTCCAGTACCGTTGTACCCGGGAAATAGGTCATCCAGTGCGCCAGAATCCGCTTGGGTTTCACCTTGAGATAGAATTTGAGGGCATCGAGCTGTTCGGCTGCGCCCTCTCCAGGAAGACCGATGATGTGATCGACAGAGTACGGGAGATTGTATTCGGCAAGCACATCCAACGTCTGCACGATCTTGTCCAGATCACCCTTACGGCCGACGGCAGCCAACGTGTCCGAATTCACACTCTGCACGCCAACCCGCACCATGATGCAACCGGCCTCCGCAAGGAGCTGCGCCATTTCGCGATTCATCGTTTGCGGGTGCGTGTAGCACTCAAAGGGAATGCCGATCTCCCGCCGGTAAGCGTCGGCAAACTCGATCATCCACTTCGTGTCGAGTGTGAAAATGGCATCCCAGAAGAATACCTTCCGAATCCGTCCCCGTTGTTTCCAGTGTTTCAGCTCCCCGATCAGGTGAGGAACCGACCGGCGCCGGACCGGTCGTTCCCCCGGATATGTTTTGGAGAAGGTGCTGAACTCACAGAAGCTGCACCGGAAAGGACAACCACGGCGCGAGATCACATAAAATTCGTGCTCGAAGGCAGGGACTGTCTCGTAGAATCCCTGTTTATCCGCCCACGGGATCTGGTCGAGATCGTGTAGCAACCCTCGGACACGATTTCGGACAATCGAACCGTTGTCGCGGAAGGTGCAGTTACGGATATCGGTACGGCCAAAACGGTCTCTCTCCGTGCATTCGAGAAGTTCGAGAAGCGCATTCTCGCCCTCCCCTTCCACGATTGCATCGATGGAGGGTTCCCGGATGGCACGCTCCGGAGCCGCTGACACGTGCGGACCACCAAAGACGATGGGCGTCTTCACGTATCGCTTCAGTTCACGCGCGACCTGGAGGGCCCAGCGATGGGTCACACTGTAAGAGGTGAAAGCGACGACGTCGGGTTTCGTTGCGATTACGCGCTCTGCCGTCTCTTGTGGCGTCGGCTCGAGGAACCGCGCCAGCAGTTTGCTATCCGTGCCACTCCCGGAAGAAAAGGGCCGAGCTTCGTAAACGAGAGCCGGCTCGTGTCCGGCTTGCCGCACCCATGCCGACAGGGCCTCGATCCCCAGATGTTCCAGTCCACTCGTAACGAATGTGACGCGCATCAGGCAGTCTCCACGCGCGGCGTTACGAGGCGTCGAATCAGATTTCCAAAAGACATCTCCAGACGTGATTCGTATCGGCGGGTCGCAATGTTGTAAAGTGATCGAAGCGGCCGCACGGGATGGCTCAGGTAGCTCACCATGTAAAAGAGCAAGAGACCAGCCAATCTGTAACGCTGGAGTTCCTTCGAACTCATATGTTCCGAGTAGGAAACGGCCTGGGAGATATCTGAATACGACAGAAGCGATGCATAGTAATCATCATCGAGCTCACGGATTCTTCCCTGGGCCTGCAGTTCCTTGAAGATGGCGGAGCCGGGATACGGCGAAAAAGTCCACACCGAAGCATCGTGCACCCCTGCCAGGGCCATTCGATAGATGAAATGAAGCGACTTACGGGCATGTGCCGCTTTTTCATGAGGGAAGCCAATCAGAATGTTGGCTTTGACATTCAGACCATTTTTGACTGCTGCTCGCATGGACTCTTCCATATGATCGAGGTTCACCTTCTTCTTGATCACCTTCAGACTCTCCAGTGAACCACTCTCAGGTGCGTAGGAAACATTACGACAACCGGCACGGTACATGGCGCGTAGAACCTCCGCATCCAAAGCCTCGGAGCGGGTGCCACTGGGAAGTTGCCAGGTAATCTTCAGCCCTCGCGCCTCGAGGGCTGCGCAGAAAGCAAGAACCCACTCCCGCCGGATGATCGATGTGAGGTCGTAGAAATCGATGTTCTCGACACCCCAGCGCTGGACGTAAGACTCGATCTCCTCGACGACCCGTACGGGATCACGTGCAGCATAACGAGTCGTCCACATCTGGGCACTCGAACAGAAGGTGCACTGGAACGGACACCCACGTGTCGCCAGGATGGGCATCGTCCGCCCCCGATCGACACCGAAGCTGAAACCGCCGGCAAGATAATGCTCGATCGGAACGAGATCCCAACGTGGGGCTGGAATGTCATCAACGGCGCGGATGCGTTCGCGCACCGCCGTGTGCCGCGTTCCGTCTCCATCTCGCACCACCAGACCTGCCACCTCGTCGAGCTTGCGCCCGATCCCAGCACAGGATTCGACGAGTTCAACGACCGTCTCTTCTCCCTCTCCGAGCGCACACGCGATCAGACCGGGCGCATCCTGCAGACAGAGTTCCGGCATGGCAGTCGGGTGCTCTCCCCCGCAAACGATCGGCACTTCGGGGAAGCGCTCTTTGAGGGTGGCAATGAGTTCCCTTACCAACGGCCATTCGTGAGAAAACATGCACGAAATTCCGATGAACTGCGTGTCGGGACGGACCCTCTCGACGACTTCGCCGATCGACAGCCCGTTGGTCAGCAGGTTCGCCCGATAGCCCGGGCGCATCGAGTACAGACTTTCCCCCAGGCCATCGATCGCCTGAACCTCATGACCCGCAGCGGTAAGACTACCGGCCAGGTAGGCCAGGGATAGGGGGGGTGTACCGTTCAGGGTAAGTGCATAGCGAGCCACCACACTCGGAGGACGTATCAGGGTGGCGACACACATTGAGGGTTGATATATCACCCATGTGCAGAGAGGTCTACGCTCCAAAGATGCCGGGACTCAGATGCGTGTTGCCGTCACCGGAGGAGCGGGCTTCATTGGCTCCAATCTCGTTCGTGCACTCGTCCACCTGGGGCACGAGGTCGTCGTCGTCGACAATCTTGCCACCACATGGTCACTGCATCTGATCGAGGATGTTGCCGACCGCATCGAGTTCCTGCACGCCGACATACGCCTCGCCGAAGATCTGGAGAGAGTCAGCGGCGGACCGTTCGATCGTGTCTACCACCTGGCAGCCTCCTTCGCGAACGAGTTGTCGATGGAGTATCCCACCATCGACATGCGTTCGAATATCGAAGGCACCTTGAACGTGCTCGGCATGGCACGCCGGCTGGGTTGCGATCTGTTCGTCTACACCGGCTCTTCCTCTTCCTATGGCGATGTGGCCGTGCCCTTTGTCGAAGACGGCCCAACTCGGCCGTATACACCCTATGCCATCAGCAAACACGTGGGAGAGAGCTACGTCCGCTCGTCGGGGCTTCCCTTCGCGATTTTCCGTCTCTTCAACGTTTACGGCCCCGGCGATCCGCCTGGACGGTACCGCAACGCCATACCCAATATGATGCGCGCCCTCGACACACCTGACGGCAAGATCCGGGTTTTCGGCCGAGAAGCGACACGTGATTTCACCTACGTTGGTGATGTCGTCCGCATCCTGCTGGATGCCTCCCGTGCATCAGGGCAGGTCGTCAATGTCGGCACAGGGCAGGAGGTCGCCATCGGTGATCTGGCAGTGGAAATCCTGCGTCTTTTCGGGCTTCCGGAGAGTCGGATTTCCTATGAACAACCCCGCAACTGGGACCGTGTCGTGAGACGCTGCGCATCGGTGGAACGCCTCGACCAACTTTTCGGCTGGATTCCATCCACGCCGCTGAAGCACGGTCTGCGCGAGGCCGCGCGTTGGATGACCGCATTCGGCTACATCAAACGGACGGCCGCATGAAATTGCCCGAACGTATCCTCTTCATCGGCGCGCATTGCGACGACATCGAACTCCTGTCAGGTGGGTTGCTCGCACGGGCTTGTTTCTCCGGACATCGTGTCGGTGTCCTCGTCTTCAGCGATCATCGTGGCGTGATTTCCGAAGCTGCAGCCAATCAGGCGCACCGGGAATTTCTCGACAATGTTGACTGGCTGGGGCGGGAATCCAGCAACTCGATTCGGAATCACAGCGGCGAAATGCTTCCGGCCTGTCGTGGCGCATTCCAGGCACAACGCGGAGAACTGTACGCAACGATGGAATCTCTGCGGGATGAATACGACCTGGTCGTCACACATCCACACACCGACACCAACCAGGACCACCAGCAGGTCGCAGCAGAAGCAGCCCGTGTTTTCAAAGCGCATACGGGACTTCTGGCCGGCGAATTTCCGAACAATGACCTGGGTGGCTCGGTCCCGCAGGTATATGTAAGCCTCTCGCCACGTGAAGCCGAGGCCAAGATGCGCATGGTGACCAATTACAAATCGCAGAACTTCGGGGGTCGGCCCTACATCGACAGCGAAGTGATTCGCGCTTTGATGCGCCTGCGAGGGTCGCAGATCCGGGAGCCTGCGGCAGAGGCATTTTCCGTGCTCGGTCGTCTCGTGCTACGGAGCACGGACAAAGCATGAGTGAACCCTCTACAAAGCTGCCGTCCGTCACCGTACTTGTGGCGGCCTACAACGAAGCCCCTGCCATTGCACCCATCGTGCGGGCTGCATTGCAAGCAGTTCCCGGATGCGAGGTTCTTGTCGTCGATGATGGTTCAAATGATGGAACCGATCGCACCGCGGAAGCTGCCGGGGCTCGTGTCCTTCGCCTGGAGAAGAACCAGGGCAAGGGCCACGCCATACGCCACGGACTGGAATCCGTCCGAAGCGAGGTCATCGTCCTGATCGACGGCGATGGCCAGGACGACGCAAGCGAGATCCCCAGGTTACTGGAACGGCTCCGCCCCGGAATCGATCTCGTGGTCGGCTCACGATTTCTCGGCCGTTTCGAACCCGGGGCCATCACGCCGGTCAACGAATGGGGCAATCGCTTTCTGACACGCGTCATCAACCTGTTGTTCAACGTGTCGCTCACGGACACGCAGGCCGGATTCAAAGCGGTACGCGCTGCGTTGTTGCGTGACATCCCACTCTCCGCAAACCGGTTTGACATCGAAGTCGATCTGCTGTTGGGTGTCTTGAAGGCCGGCGGCAAAATCGTCGAAGTCGGCGTGAGTCGCGCGCCTCGCCCTCACGGCAAGAGCCGGCTCAACAACATCATCGATGGGTCACGCATCCTACGCCGGATCCTCAGCCGGCGTTTTGGACGAGCCTGACTCCAGGCGTTGCAGCGCCGGACTCTCCTCGCGCCACACACGCTCTCAAGAAGCAATCGTCTGCCCGGCGCGAGCCGATGCCTCCTTCTCGATGGCAGAGCGGGTTCCCCGGATTTCTGCGCGATAGGAAGGTGCCAGACGCGCAGCCCAGGCATCCATACGATCCAGGGATGCAAGGATTCGTTCCACCTGATCCCTGTCGCTGTAGAAATCCAGACCGTCTGGCCCATGCGGGTTCAGGGGCATGAGCCGGATCGGAAGTTGGCGCTGCCGGGCGATCTCCGCAAATTCGAGCAAGGTAAAATGATTTGCGGGTTGCACGACGAAACTCAAGACGATCGGAAAGCTCGAGCCCTGCCTCTGCCGGAACTCGATCAACGCATCGACATTCTCCAACACCCCAGCAAATTCGACACCGCGTTGCACTGCCGCATAGACCGGCGCCGTGCCCGCATTGAGGCTCACCGTCACACTGCCAAAGGAGCACCGGTCGAGGCCGCGTAGGACTTTCGGAGTCAACAGACTCCCATTGGTCACCAGAGACACCACCGCATCGGGGTACCGTGAACGGTCCCATTGTTTCAGAAAATGCATGGCAGTTGGATTCGCCAGAGGCTCGCCGCCCAGGAGGGTCAGCACCCGCAACGTCGGAAGAAATGCCAGCAATTCGTCCCAGATTGCTTCGGGAAGATCGCGCCGCGGCGAGCGGCCATGCATGCACATGATACAGTCGTAGTTGCAATACGTGCTGGGACAGACTGCGATATACAGCGGTCTTCCCCGCACGATGTCCCGCCGTTGAGCGATGTCCTCCTTGAGGAGTCGTTGGTTCTCAACAAAGCGCGAGGCTCCCGGCATGATCGTGAATTCACTCTCGGCGAACTTCTTGTCGTAGAGACGCGGGCAGATCACGCGGCACAACGAGCCGAGAGATCCGCTCGACATGACCCGGCGCGCCTCACGGTAACTCTCGCCATTCCAGATCTCTGCAAGCGAATTGTGGTGCAGATTGCCACGATGACCGATCGTCCAGTCGCTGCAACACTGCCGTGCAAGCCCATCCGGATCCACTACTTCCAGGGTGGTCCATGGTGCCGTACAGACCACTCCAACGTCCGCCAGCTTACCGGAAGACACGGTCCTACCCGTACCACTCGGCACACCGCCATCATGATGGACACGACTACCAGCGGGCAGAGCGAGTGACAGCGCTGTCAGAGCGGCTTGCTCCAACCCGCTCGGCGCACCTCCGTGTACCGTATCGAGCGCCCAGCGTCCTCGACGTGCGGCTGGGTTCACACCGGGCTTCCAGCGGCTCACCCGAAGCACAGCCCGTTCCACGCCACGTACGAGGGAAACCGACAACTCTTCTCCCTGCGTTACACCAACCTCCTCGATGGTGAAATCGCCCACACGCTGCCCCGGCACGATACGCGGCACCAGGCCGGTAAATGACTCCACGTCACCACCATGGGAAGGACTCGAAGGGCTGCTGGTCACATCAGTTCGAGCAACGTACGAGGAATTCAATACCGCTCGGACGGCAGGAGCCAGTGCCCTCCCCGGCTCTACCAGGATTGGTGCAACACCGGTGATTTCATGCGGATGACCGGACCTGAGTTCCAGGCGGACTCGATCTTCGAAGAGACGGATTCTGCGCACATCAGTCGCCTCGACACCGAGGTCGGTGTCGTTGAAGGGCTGGAAGGTGTCGACGTGGAACTGGTCTCCCTCCCACCGCCCCTGCAACAGAGCGGCACGCCGATAGTCCAGGCGCAGTACCGGAGTCGCAAGATGCCGCCGAATCCTCGCCTCGGCCACTTCATCCATACCACGCAACACCGTCAACCGATTCTCAGCAATCTGGATCGACGCCTCACAATCCGGAGAACACAGGAAATGCGACAGCAACGATACTGCCGAAAATCGGCTGAGCCGCGCGTCGAGCGGCAACTCGGGATGCCTTTGAAATGGCACCCTTTCCAGAGCCAGATTTTTCCCGTGAGTCTCGAGTGTCGCGAATGCCTCGATGCAACAGCTCGGGTAGCCCATGAGCACACCCATATCGTGGATCGAACGGCGCTCCCCTGTCTCGACCAACCGCTGCTGTTGGAGGACTCGTTGCAAAGTCTCCTGATCAGCAGCCACCGCTACACAGACATGAGAATGTCCTCGACCATGAATTCCGTCATCCCCGCCCCGGTCATGCTCGGAAACAATGGCCGCGCACAGTCCCATACGGCCGTACGCTTCCAGGAGGGGCGTTCCATGCTCACGCGCAATCCCCTCCTTCAAACAAGCCGGCTTGGGACCGTCCACAACAGGTCCCACTTCACGGTCGTATTGCGCCACGATCGGACCCACCACGGACAGCAGATCACTCGGCGACGAACCCCAGGAGAAAATACTATACAGCAGCGGGTAGACCGCCAGATCGGGACAGTCGGCAAAACACGGCCAGCGCAGTATGAATCGGGTGGTCATCTCGAGTATGTCCGCTTCGGCCAGTTGCGGCAGGATCTCGGCCAGCCGATTCGATGCGCGAAAGATCGCCTCCACCTTTGGATCTGCAAAACGCCACGGAAGGCTCGCGTCGTACCCCTGTTCCACTGCGCGATCGCCTCGCCCCTGCTCGAACGTCTCCGCAAGCAATCCATCGCGTACTGCCAGGACGTGCAACGGAACGGATGCGTACAGACGAAGTCTCGTGCGCAACGCCTGGGAGCGGAGTTCGTGGAATCGAACTTCACGCATGACCTGCGCGTTTTCCAGCAGCGACTCGGGCGTCGTCCAGGGATGAAAAAGGACGATCCCGTGCGCGCGATGCCGGCGAAATTCAAAGGACTGTGGGAAACGGGTTTCGAGGGTACGCAGAAGCTCGATGGCTCTCACATTATCAGCCACCGAGACTGCTTTATTGAACAGATCCAGGTCTGGCTGATGGAAACTCTCGAAGCCGACGAGATAGATATGTAGGATCGAGCCGCTACGCTCGGCGAGAGCGCAGGATTCCACCAGCGCCGAATCTGCGAATTCTGCGAGCCAATCGACACGCGTTTTGATCAGCAGTTCGATTCCGTGTAGCTCCGGCCGTTCCAGGATGCCGCGGAAGAATGCCGGCAGAACCGGATGCGGACGTTCGTCCGTCAACAGGACTTCCCGCAATTCGGGCCTGTCTGCCCGCAACGCCGCCCATTGTGAGAGCCATGCCGTGACGATTTCTTCCTCGGAATGTCCGGCGTAGGCGCCGAGATTGTCCAGGCAGAAGGCACATCCCTTCGTTTGGACGGAGTCGAGTTCGAGATCCAGATCACGGTATGCGGGAGACTGCCGCACATCCACGAGAAAGGGACAACCACGCGCAGGACCGGAGATCGTGGCAAGCGCTCCCGTGGCAGAAGAAGACGAAGCTTCCTTCTGTCGCAGCTCTTCTTTCGTACGACGAATGGCGGGCGCACCGGACGCTACACCCGCCAGAACAAATTGCTGGAGACCTCGGGGATCCATCACAGCATCGAACATCGCATCGATCGCACTCGGCGCACCGTGGGAATAGCGAATGAACATCGCGTCACGGACCGCTGCCCTGAGTTCCCCAACCAGTTCCGCGTTCCAGGCACGCGACATGACCACTACTGCGGGCAGGAGGTCGGAGAGCGCTGCACAAACTTCGCTCACCGACATCCCCGATTCCGGAGCTGCACGAACGACATCGAACAGCTCGACCTGAACACCGGCTTCTCGCAACCGTTGCGCCAGCGCGCGGAACTCTTCATCGCTCACAAAGAGCTGCCGGTGCGCATAACAATCGACCAGGGCGATCACACCGTGGCGTCTGATCGCATCCCAACCACGGCGGGCAGAATCCTGCATCTCTCTGGCTCGTCCAGAAGACATGGGATCCGCCATCTCAACCTGCGGCCCGGTACACCACACGAAGGTGGGTACGGCGGCGGGCACGAACGTGCGATACACTCATGGGGTGATCGAATTATGAAAGCGCCACGCCGGAGTCGCAAGGCTTCTCCAGACCGCTCACCTCCCCATGGGGCGCTCCAACTGCCCGGGACGGACTCAGGAGGGGAGAATCCAGGCGCGTGTATCACCGACCGATGGGATGGGATCAGTTGCCCAACCGCGAAAAATCCCGGTCGCCTCCGAGCCATTCGGATCCGCCACGGTCTCGAAGATCTTCTCACTCACAGAGATTTGAAACTGGCATTGCACACAATTCGGTCTCTGCCCGAACAGGTCCCCCCGAGTCAGGTAGTTCAATGTCGGAGAGAATCCACAGAACGGCTTGTTCCAGCACTCGGCAGACATCGGTTGTGTATCGAGGAGCGACGCGGCTGCGATCGCACGCACCGTTGGATGCCGTAGAACATCGGTCACCGTGACCTCCGGCACCTGGCCCAATTCGAAAATCGGATCACCCCCTACGGCAGCGCGCCGGCCGAACTCAGAGGGGAAGATGCGTCCATCCGCCTCATAAACGAGGCAGTTGGTGCCTTCGCCACTCGGCGATTGGACATCCACAATCCCCGGATCATCCGTGCCAAAGATCTTGCGTGCAATCATGGCCGCAGTGCGCTCGACAATGCGGTGGCCTCCCCGGTTCAATTCCACCACATAGTCCAAGGCCCTGCGATAGAAACGGACGAATTCCGGCAGAGAGTAGCCCGATTCTTCCCCCGTGACAGCAGCACTGAACGCCGCGCCAGACGGGAGCAACTGAATGCTCGTCAAACCACGTGCAACATATTCGTCGAGAAGCGGACGTTCGGCATCCAACAACTCACGTGTAATCGCCGGATACGCCTGAATCGGTTCAGACGCCTCTGCGCCCGATGAGCTACTTCGCAGACGATCCAGCCAACGAACCACTGTGGCGTGGTCACTACCACCCCGCCGCTTTTGGAGTTGGTCGTGCAATTCAACGGGGCCATTCAGTTCCGTGCAAACAGCGATCTCATTCTGGGCGAGCCAGTCCGCGATCGATTCCGTCATCGCCGAAAGATTCGAAAAGACCCGGAAGCGCAGTTTCTTCCCTGCTCCTCGCTGGTTTCGCTCCCGTAGGGAGGTAACGAAATGTTGCAGGACGGGAAAATTGGCCAACGGTTCCCCGCCATCCCCTTCGAAATCGAAGGACAGCGCCGGCGCCATGCTCTGCAACACGAAATCGAGAATGCGGTCGGCGGTATCCGTGCTCATGAGAGCCGGGGAGACCAACTCACCGGAAAGTCCGGTTCCTACGATCCGCAGAACATGCAGGTGTGGCCCGCGCCGGATGTGACCATTGCGCCGCGCGATGCGCTTCGCCAACCCGTCGATATCGAGCCGGTCGCGCAGAAATCCCTTGCGCTGCAATTCGCTGAAAAGTGGATTCCCTTGCGTGATCCGCCCCGCCAGCAGGTCGTCGAAATCACTCTCCGAGAGAAGGGCCCATTCACCAGCATCATTGGTGACGAGCATTTTGCCGGCGATCCGACCCCAGCGGAAGAAACCGAGTTGATCTTCGGCGAGGCTGTTCTCTTGCAACTTCAGGCTACAATGTTCCACCGATCAACACCCTTTACTGCGCAACCTGGCGTGAGCGGGCAATCGTCTCCTGAAGTGCATAATTGCAGAAGGAGTGGACGATCAGATCGAGATCGTTCTCTCGCGGCTCGGACACGACGGCCTCGAGGCTATCCGGCGTTTCACTGACGTCGAATCGCGCAAATTCGGAGTATGCCACCACAGCGGCATGGACTGCCTCAGGGGCATAAAGCGAACGATCGAAGACAACCCGTGTTGCCACGTCACTTGCCTTCTTTTTTGGCTTCGCCCGCGTCCTGGGGCCCGTGTTTTTCTTCCCAGGGCACCATGATTTCCAGCGGATCCTCGCTGAATTCCTCCGACTCCAGTTCGGCCAGCAGATCGTCGATCGACGGCGCAGAGGCCGCAGCACGGAGGGATGCAGCGGTGTAGTATTCTCGGATGCGCGCCGTGGATTGGGCGAGCCGCAAACGCAGAACCTGTGCCAGAAGCTGGTTGCCGAACTCTCCGGCCAGGGCGTCGAGCCCCTCCGGTGTCTCGGCCCCCCGCGCCGTCAGGCGAACGCGCACGATCTCTGGTTGTGGACGGGAGAGATAGACAAAACACCGATCGACGAACAGATACGAGGCACCGTAAATAGCGTCCAGCGAGTAGAGACTCTCATTCAGGTCAAACGCGATGTGGTTCGAGCCTCGGTCGTAACCGAGGCTCGAGACCACCTGATCTTGCACTGCGCTCATGACTATCGCAGTCTCCCATCGTCACCGTTGCCATACAGGCGGAGCCGTTCCGAATGTGGCAGGAGGGCGGTGACGATCGGTTCGGCGGCCGGTGTATTTTCGTTTCTGGCCAGGATATCGGCCAGACGCGCGAGGGCCTGAGCAAACCCCTCATCGGTCGGCAAACCGCCCTGGCCGCCGTTCATCACAATGAGATCGAGTCGCTTTGTCTGGAGCAGACCATGGGGCGCGGTATCCTTACGGCACACATGAACGCGCTGTGAGCGGCCACGATTACTCTGCAACGTCATGACGCACGACCCACTGCGAATCTCGGAAAGGTCGGCAAGGCGCCACGAACCGCGGATGCGCGCCCCGGCAGTCAACGGCTGCAGGAGTTGCCAGGGAGGAGGCAGTGCGGCTTCCGCTGCCGGGTTCGTCGTGCCACTGGTCATCTCGGGCAACTGAGCCATGTGGCCGCCGCATGCCTTGGCTGAACCCGGCCGAACCAGTGTTCCGGCATAGGCTGCTGCGGTCGTAGCCGCGAGCGTTCCAATCACTCTCCTGCGAGAGACGGCCCTCGGCTGATCCTGTGCTTCTTCTTGATCACTCTGCGGGGAGGAAACGTCTCGACGTTTGCCGAACTTCATACTGGCCTCCTGTTCTCGACCGGGTTACCACCGGTCCCTTCTTCTGCCAAAACTACCGTCGCTGCACAACTCAGAATTCTCCTGAAGTTATTTGCAGGCGACCCGTGCTCCGGTTTTCGCGACAACGCATCTCGGTGTGGGAGCTGGACCCGGCCATTGCGCCTCGCCGCACTGCCCGCCGTCTGCCTTTGGCGTATCGATGACGAGCGTGGCGCGCAGCGGTAGCTGCGGGATCTGAACCGGATAATGGCTTCTACGGCCCTTGACGATCACCTTGAGGTCACCAGGGACCTTCGTACTCGCAACGACTGCCCGGAAGACACCACTGAGCGGAGCCGGGCTGAGGTTACGGTACGTCGCTCTGGTGCCGTTCGGGTTGAGTGCCCAACCGATCTTGGTCACCGGATCATAGGCACCCCCCGGGAGATTGGCATCGACAACGACATTGTCCTGCTGGTCCGTCACGAGGAGATGAATCCCCTTCTCAACCGGGCGAATCGCTGGTGAGAGCGGCACGGAGATCAGACCCGTGAAGCGGAAGGTGTCATCTCCCGGAGGGGTATTCAATTTGGTCACGACGAGAACCGGCTTGGTCTTTTTGGTGACGATGAAAGACGGGCCGCTCCGCGTGCACAGGTCGCAAGCGGTGCCGATTCCGTCACCATCCTCATCGGCCTGATCGAGATTCGGAACGAACACACAATTGTCACAACTGTCATCGACCGTATCGCCATCCGTGTCACTGAAGTGGTCGGCGGGGCAGTCCAGATCACTACCGGTACACAACTCGGGCGGATCACAGATACCGCTGGCTGTGCGACAAACATAGGAAGCCGACCTCAACACATCGGTTGGACAGGCCGGCCCGGTGCCCGTGCAATACTCCTCCGCATCACAAGCGGCGATCGACGAACGACAAAGAACGTTGTTCGCCTTGAAAGCATCCACCGGGCAGTCGACTCCCACACCGTCGCACGATTCAGCCACATCACACACATCGACAGCACTGCGGCAGACTGCCACGCTCCGGACGTCGGACGGGCAGTTGACATCGGAACCCGTACACTTTTCATCGAGGTCACACACACCTGCCGCGGTACGACAAACCGACCCTGCGTTTCCAGCAGGATGCTGGCAGGCGAACTGCGTGCCATCACAGCGATCGACGGTACAGATGTTTCCATCGTCCGTGCATGGAGTATTCGCCAACTTCGCCACATCCATCGGGCACGAGTTACTCACCCCATCACAGAGTTCGACGGCGTCACACTCGTCACTTGCCGACCGGCACATCGTTCCCGCAATCTTCTTCGCATCGTTCGGACAGGCAACCGACACGCCGTCGCAGAGTTCAGCCTCGTCACAGTCACCCGCAGCAGACCGGCACTGCGCGCCAGCATTCCCAGCGGGGTGCTGGCATGCCGTACTCACCCCGTTGCATTCATCGAGGGTGCAGGGATTGCCGTCCGATGTGCATGCCGTAGCGGCTATCTTCACCGCATCGGCCGGACAGTTCACTGCTGTCCCGGTGCAGTACTCCGTAACGTCGCACTCGCCAGCAGCCGATCGGCATACCGAGCCACCATTGCCCGCCGGATGCTGGCAGGTATCGTTCGTCCCATCGCACTGGTCCAAGGTGCAGGGGTTCCCATCCGAGGAGCAGCCCGTTCCGTTGCTTGCCTTGCTGTCCGCCGGGCAGGTCGCACCGGTGCCGTCACATACCTCCTGGAGGTCGCATTCCCCGACCGACGATCGGCAAACCGTCCCCTGCACACTGCGGCTATCTGCGGGACACGCGGACGCCGTGCCCGTGCAGACCTCCTGCGGATCGCAGATGCCGATGGAACTGCGACAGATGGCACCGCTGTTGCCGGGATTGTGCTGGCAAACGCTGCTTACTCCGTTACAGAGATCCGTGGTGCAAATCAGGCCGTCATCGGTACACGGCGTCCCGTTTGCCTTGAGGGTGCAGGTGGCGCTGCAGCAGGAACCCGGGGTGCCATTGGCGACGCCCGCATCACACGCCTCGGGCGAATCACTCACGCCGTCCCCGCAATCCGAATAGTAGAAGCCCAGGTCGACACGGCTCTGTTCGCCGGTGCCGCCCGTCACATTGCTGTTTGAAGCGTCGAACACGGCGTTCGCGTAGTTGAGGCCGATCTGGCTCGTGCTTGCCTTGATCTCAACGCGCACCGAGAAACTCGAACCCGAGTTGATCTTGAACAGGGCGCCGATCGCACCGTTCGAGTTGTTGGCCGGAGTGCCTCCGGTCGCCACGACCGAGGCCGAGCCTGTGAGCAGGGTGAGAATCAGTTGGTTATTGACGTTTTGCGTCCCCCGTATCTGATCGGCGACGGTCGTGGAACTCGTATAAGAAATCGTATTCACGCCCGTCGTCGGCGAACCAAAAACGGCTGAGGATGCAGCCACTGGCGCGGCGCCGGTCATCGTATTGCCATTGACGATCGTGTTGTTCTTGATGCCGAAATAGACGTTCGTGTGTGCGGAGAGTACCACCCCGGAGCAACTCACCGTGGCACCCCCGTTATTCGTGGTCACCCCACTGACCGTGCAACTGCCGCCACCAGGGAGATTGTACGTCGGCCCACCCGTGATGATCAGACCTTGCGCCGGCACCGCCCCAAGCGAGAGCAGTCCACTCAAAAGAGCAGCCTTCAAGGCCGGCCTGGCTTTGGGTGGACCGTGTCGCCAACCGCGCCGAACCACCTGTTCAACAGCACTGGAGCAAGTCATTTCAACCCCCGTTTCCGCTCGGCCAGCCGTGACCCGACGCCAGGTCAGGACTCCGAACTTGCCCGTCCTTTCGTTGGGCGGGCTTACAATCAATGAGGCGAAAACAGGGGATCAGCCAATGCTGATCCCCTGTTCATGCGCAGTATTTACAAGGGACCTCCGCTTACGGCAAATCCCGGGCGCGACAGGTCAGCCGGAGCATGGTCCGCTTGTACCGGTTGCGCGGCAAATGGCCGTCTCTCGATTTCAACCTGACCGTGAACCGAGCGCGCGCACTCTCGTTCTTGCGGGCGCTGGCAGCGAACACAGTGAGCGTTTTCGGCTCGCTGCACAGATTGGCCTGCGTGGGATCCAGTGGCGCTGAGTTCGTGAAGCCGGCGCCGGGGTTGGCCGGATCGAACAGATGGGTCAAAGCATCCGTCAACGCCAGGGTGTTGTTCGTATAGGTCTGTCCGATGAGCGGCACTCGTTGTAGGGCAGCGGAAAGTGGCCGTACATCGATGGAGACGATACCGTTGTTGAAGTCCGGCCCAGGCGCACATTGCGGCAGATTCGGATCTGCGTTGTTGACACACGCCACAGTGATGAAACCGCAGCGGCCTGGCGTTGGATCATAGTCGCAAGTCGGATCCTGATCCTCGCAGGATTGCATGTAATCGCGCAGGTTGAATTTGTCGATTTCTCCATTGGGATTGATCAGGACGAACTCGACCTGGCAGCCCTTCTTGTCCTTTGCCGGATTCAAGCGATTGCCGCGCACCAGGCTGTGGGTCGTTGCCGTGTACTGGCAATGGAACGATGGATCGGAGGGACACGATTCGATACTCATGTCAGGGGCGAATGGCTCGCTACCAGCGTATTGGTTACCGTCGTCACACTCCTCGCCCGCTTCCACGATGCCGTTTCCACAACAATCCGGAGTGATATGGCTCGTGCAGATCCCTGTGCCCGTACAGGCGTGTGTACAGGTATTGCCCAGGGGGTTGAAGCCCGTGGAATCCGGATCGGGTCCATAACAGGGTGTATCCAGCGGCTCGTGGTTGCTCAGGCAGGTGCCCAGCCCATCACAGGTATCCGGGTTGGTGCAATCCGTGTCCGAAGGATCTCCACAGGCGGAATTTACAGCTTTGAAACTGTTCGGCGGGCATGGGCTGTTCGCCGCCCCATCGCACACCTCTGAGACATCGCAGTCACCGGCCGCCGCACGGCAGACGGTGTTTGCGGGCAGGCGCGTATCGTTCGGACACTTCTGATCCGGTATCCCAGAACAGACCTCGTTCGGGTCACAGATCGAACCTCCGTTCGGATTGCCTGAACCGTAATCGCAGATCGTCCCGGCGGGCATGACCGTATCAGGCGGACACGGAGCTCCAGGGAAGCCAGGACAGACCTCTTTCGGATCACAGATGAGATCGCGCGACGCGTCCGGCCCGTTGGTTCCCGCGTTGCAGGTCGTTCCAGCCGAGAAGTAGGAATCTGGCGGGCAAGGAACGTCTCGCGTGCCAGTGCAGTGTTCATCCGGGTCACAGACAAAACCCGAGCCGTTCGGATCACCGGAGCCTACGCGGCACACCGTGGTCACCGGCGCTACGACGTCCACGGGACAGGGAGCATTCGGTGTACCAGGGCAATACTCTTCCGGATCGCACACGGCATTCAATCCGGTATCGGCCGCCCGGGTTCCGGCGTTACACACGGTAGCACTGGATGCGTATGTATCGGGAGGACAACCCTGGTCGGGGATACCCGTGCACTTCTCGTCCGGATCACAGACGAGGTCGCCTCCGTTCGGATTTCCCGAGCCGTGATCACAGACGGTGCCAAGCGGTTTGACGGTATCCACCGGGCAAGGTCGATCCGCAACACCCGGACAGTACTCGGAGGGATCGCAGACGGCATCGCGGCTGCCGTCGATGCTTTCAGTTCCAGGATTACAGATGGTAGAACTCGGTTCGAATGTGTCCGCTGGACAGGGTTCCAGGGCCACACCCGAGCAGACTTCGTCCGGATCGCAGACCGAGCCGCCGTTCGGGCTACCCGACCCGGGGTTACAAACTGTACCGGACGGCTGGATAATGTCTGGCGGACACGTCGCGGCGGTACCGCTACAGAATTCATCGGGGTCGCAGATGCTGCCGCCGTTTGGACTACCAGAGCCTGTGCGGCAGAGCACTGAGGTGTTTTTGAAAAGGTCGGTTGGGCAGTCATTGTGGACGCCGTCGCAATTCTCGGCGATGTCGCAGATACCTGCCACCGCGCGGCATTCCAGTGAGGTCGGCTGCTTCAGGTCGGCCGGACAAGCAGCGCCTGTACCCGTACAATTCTCGGCGACATCGCAAAATCCACCGGCGGAGCGGCAGACCGTCGACGCCGGCAGGAAGACGTTGGGCGGACAATCGTTACCGACGCCATCGCAGTATTCCGCGACGTCGCAGACATCGGCGACTGTCCGGCAGACATCGAAACTCTTCGCATCTGCTCCGCAACTCTTCTGAACTCCGTCACATTCTTCTGCCAGGTCACAGACACCAGCACTCGAACGGCAGATATAACCAGCCTGCCGGATCTCGTCGGCAGGGCATGGATCATTCGTGCCATCGCAGTAATCGGCCTTGTCACAGGGGCCAGAGGCCGGACGGCAGAGAAAGTTCGTCGGCTGCTTGGCATCCGGCGGGCATACAGCCCCGCTGCCGGTGCAGTAATCGGTTGCATCGCAGAGATTCACGGACGAACGGCAGATCGTGGTGTTCGGTTTGAAACTATCGACAGGGCATGGCGCGCTGCTTCCCGTGCAGAATTCCGCAACGTCACAGAAGTCGGCAACAGCGCGGCATTCCGTAGCTGCGGATTTGAAGAGGTTGGGTGGGCAGGCATTATTCAACCCGTCGCACTTCTCCTCGAGGTCGCAGAAATCTGCGGCGGTGCGGCAGGTAAGTGTGTTCGGCTGCTTGGCATCCGCCGGGCAGGCGGGTCCGGTGCCAGTACAGTTTTCTGCCACGTCGCAGACCCCCCCACTCGAGCGGCATACCGTCGAAGCGGGTAGATACGTATCCGGAGGGCAGGTCACAGAGGTCCCCGTGCAGGTCTCAACGATATCGCAGGTGCCGGCGGCGGTCCTGCAGGTCGTCCCGTTTGGATACCACGCGTCTGCGGGACAAAGCGCCGCTACACCCGTACAGGTCTCGATCGGGTCGCAGACACCCGCCGAATTCCGGCACGTTTCCCCCGCGAGCCGGTACTGGCAGACGGCAGTGCAGCACGAGGTGCTCGCGCCATTCTGGCCGCCCAGGTCGCACTTTTCGCCCGGTTCCGTGATCGAGTTGCCGCAGTTCGTGTTGTAGTAGAATCCAAGATTGACGCTACTGACGTCTTTGTACGTGGGAGTCGGACTGCCCGACGCCCGGATTGCGTCGAATGCCGCGCACGAGGCCTGTTCTCCATAGGGAGATGTCGTGGCTTTCAGCTCCACCCTGACCTGAAAGCTCATCGTACCTCCACTGCTTAGCTGGAAGAGGTAACCGATGGATCCATTGTCGCCCCGGTCCGCAGGAGTACCGCCCGTCGGGAGGATCGTCAGGGTTCCACCCGTTTCGCTGACCTTCGTGACGGTCAACTTGGTGCTGGAACTCTGGTACACCGGAGCAACGGTCGGCGCAGTCGTATAATTGTAAATATTCGTTGAAGCCGTATATTGGATCACGCTGGCCGTCGGATTCGTCGCGTTCTTGAATACAGCGGTGCTGCTGGCGACAGGGCCTGGGTAGCTCGGACTCGCGCTTTCCTGCCGTTCGCCGATGATCGTATCGTTGCGAATCCCGTAATAGAGGGCCTGAAAAGAGCTCGCGTTGATATTGCTGCATGTAACCAGAGCGCCGCCCGACCCACAGGGCGAACCGCTCACGGAACAGGAGCCTGTCACATCTCCGCCGGCGTACAGCGGCCCCGCGACGATCTGCACGGCTTGTGCATTCGTGGCCAGCAGTAGAACCCCCACACTACCAATCAGCTTCGATAGTTTCATTGTCCACCTTCGCGATCCGCTGTTGAGGCGCTCGGCCTTCGTCCCAAAAGCGCGTTCCGAGACATCGACAGACAACGCTCTCTTCTGATTCGACATGGTATCCCCTCCGTGAGCGCTGCTCATGCAGTCCACCCGCTTACCAGGACCCATGGCTGCCATGCGATCCATGGCTGCCGTGTGACCCGTGACTCCCATGCGATCCATGGCTGCCGTGCGATCCGTGGCTGCCATGCGATCCATGGCTGCCGTGTGAGCCGTGTGACGCATGAGACATGTGTTGCGCCAACAACACTCGTTCATTCGTGGAATCAGCTTTCAGGGCTTCCGCAGCCTCCGCGGTCTCCAGACCGCTTCTCGGGCTCAGCGCCTGCCGCGCTTCCTCACGACTGAGGAAATCGAGTGGGCTTTTACGCAACGAGGGAAGGGCATTTTTCCTGTCGCTCATCTTCTCTCCTTAACGACACAACCATTGATCTCTGGGTGAATGATGCGTGGCACGGGGCCAGATCTGCGCCCCGCGCCCGTCAGCCGTTTGGCTGACGGGCGCGGGCATGTTTTTCTTGGTTACGGCACACACGTCAGTCTCAGTTTTGCCCGCTTCGATCTCGCGCGCGGCCACCGGTTGTCACTCGACTTGGTGTTGATCACCAACCGTCGCTTGACCCTGTCTTTTCGCACCTGAATCGCCACAAGGTCCATCGTCATGGGCTCGCTGCACAGATCCTTCTGTGCGGCGGAAATCGGCGGTGCCTTGCTATAGCCGGCGTTGGGATCCATTGGATCGAGCAGGTGCTGGACGGCGTAATTGACCTTGTTGATGTTCTGAAGTGCCAGAGGGCCGACGATCGGTACGTTGGCAATCGCCTGCGTAACGGGCTTGACACGTACCACACTCACACCATACCCGGGTGTATCACAAGTGAGTGCCGGATCCGTCGTGTTGAGGCACAGGACCGTGGTCACACGACAGAGCCCGGGCGTCGGATCGAGGTCGCAGGAAGGATCGTTATCCCGGCAATCCTGATCCATATTGGGCAGGTGGCGCTTGTCCAGCGGATTGTTGGGATTGACGACATACCACTCCAACTGGCATCCGCGTTTGTCCCGGATCGGATTGCTGCGAGTCCCACGCACGAAGTACGGGTACGTGCAATTGTCATTCGGTCCCGACGGACAACCATCGTCGCTGATCTGGTTGCCATCATCGCACTGCTCACCCAGGTCCGGCTGGCCGTTGCCACAACAATTCGATCGAATTTGTGCGACACACTGGCCGGAGACACAGGTATTCATGCAGGTATTGTCGTCGTTACCCGAACAACCATCGCCTTCGTTCGCCACGAGATCTGGAGGGCAATCCGCCTGGGTGCCGTCGCATTTCTCGGTCAGATCGCAGGTGCCGTTGACGGCTGGGCGGCACACCACGTTGTTCGGCTGGAAGCCGTCGGGCGGACAGTCGATGTCCGTGCCGGTGCACTGCTCGGCAACGTCACAGACCCCTGCCACGGCACGGCACTCGGTCCCGAAATTCGCATAGAGATCCGGTGGACAGTTGTTTCCCACTCCGTCGCAGTAGTCGTCTACGTCACAATCACCCGCCGATGGACGGCACAGGTCGAGCTTCTTCAGGTCAGGAGGGCAGATTTTGCCTATGCCATCGCAGTAGTCGTCTTCGTCACACACACCAGCCGCTGAACGGCACAGAGTCGTGTCGGGGGCCACACTATCCGCAGGACAGAAGGAATCGATGCCGTTGCAACGCTCCTCCACATCGCAGATGTTCGAGGCTGAACGGCAGACGAACGAGTCGTCCTTGACCGAGTCCACAGGGCAGGTCACGCCGGTACCGGTACAGTATTCCGTGAGGTCACAGACATCCACCGCCGTACGGCAGACGGTAGAGATGGAAGCGAAGGAATCCGGGGGACAGCTTGGAGAGTCGCCCGGACAGACCTCGGCCGGATCGCAGACGCCCATTGAGGCTCGGCATTCAGTCGAACTGGTCAAAAAGCGGTCGGGTGGGCAAGCGGCGCTGGTACCCGTACACAGTTCATCCGCATCGCATACATCAGCGGCAGTCCGGCAGGGAACCGTGTCTCCCTTGAGCTCATCGATCGGGCATGTCTTGACGATGCCATCGCAGAGCTCGGGTTCATCACAGACACCCGCGGCAGAACGGCAGACGTGGTTTACCGGATACACCACGTCAGCCGGACAGGTGATGGCTGTACCGGTGCAGTGTTCCGGAGCATCGCATAGGTCGGAGGGGCCGCGACAAACTGTAGCAGGTGAGGCCAACGCGTCAGGAGGACAGGCAACGCTGGTACCGGTGCAGTGTTCCGCCTCGTCGCACAGATCCGCCGCCGTACGGCACACGGAGCTCGGAGGCGAGAGACTGTCCGCCGGACAGAAATCCGCATTGCCCGTACAATACTCTTCTGGATCGCAGATGCCGGCCGAGGTCCGACAGAGAGTGGAAGGGGGCATTTTTGCATCTGCCGGACAGAGAGGACTCGCCCCTGTACAGTAGTCGGGTGCATCACAGTCCCCGACCGAACTGCGGCAGATTGTGGTCGGAGGCTGATGCTGGTTGGGCGGACAATTGTTGCCCACACCGTCACAAAACTCTGCTTGGCCGCAGATACCGCCGGCAGCCCGGCAAAGGCCAACGCTCTTGGCGTCCGCCGGACAGGCCGCGCTGGTACCGTCACAGACTTCCGCCAGGTCACAATCTCCGAAGGCACTACGACAAGTGGTGTTGATGGCGCGAATCGTACACGAGTTGGTACAGCACGACACACCGTTGTTTTCGACGCCGGCATCACAGATTTCCGTCGTCTGCGTCCCGACTGGCTCGAGGATGCCGTCACCACAGGTCGAGAAGTAGAAGCCCATCCGGATACTGGTGTAGATCCGGTCGGTAACATCACGGGTGAACCTGCTGTCGAAGTACGAAATCGGCTGCTGCCATGCGGAACCATTCCACACTTCGGTGACGACGTTGGTCGTAAAGCCCGTTGTCTGGACCCGCCACAGAGCGCGTACGTCACCGTTGGGGGCGCCCGTCAAGGCCTGGGTCTGGGCATCGTCGATCATGACACCCGTCCCATTCTGGAACGTCACCGTGGTGCGCGACGAGATCGGACCCTTCCAGCCCTGTCCGCCATCGGCGTCGGTGGCCTCGTTCCAATAGTAGGTGCTGCCCGTATAGACGATCTGGTTGGACCCGACGCTCGAGACCCGGAAAAACTCCGAGCCGCTGAAGCTGGCCGAGCGCATGCGCATGGCGAAGGGCGAGTTGTTGACGTCGATGCCGTAGTAGAGCCGCGTCGACGCCGCCAGGTTGAGCCCGCTGCACGTGAGAGTGGCGCCGCCGGCCTCAGGCCGCCCAGACACCGAACAGGGCGGCGACCCTGAACCGGGCGGGGTGAGTGACGGACCGCCACTCAGGACGGAAGCCGATGCGCTGGAAAGCATACTGACCAACGCAAGCAAGGTCGGGATCGAGATACGCTTCATATTCCACCTTTGCCGTGAGTTGCAGAGCGAGTTGCCGTTCCTGACCGGCGTTGCACGCGCAACGCCTGATCTGCCCCCATCTGCTGAACCGTTCTTTCTCATAACAGCGCCTCCACGAGCGCCGGTGCCGTGATCGAGACGAATCACCACGACCCGTGTGAGCCGTGCGATCCGTGGCTACCGTGCGATCCGTGACTGCCGTGACTGCCGTGGCTGCCGTGCGATCCGTGGCTGCCGTGGCTGCCGTGGCTGCCGTGCGATCCGTGCGAGGCGTGGGACATGTGCTGGGCAAGCAAGACCTTCTCGCTGCCGGGGTCCGACTTCAAGGCGTTGGCCGCTTCGGTCGAATCCAGCGCTACCTCTGGTTTCACCGCCTGACGCGCTTCTTCACGACTCAGGAAATCGAGCGGTGTCTTGCGCAACGATGGAAGCCCATTCTTTTTCGTACTCATCTTGCCTCCTTCACCGTGGGCTCACCGCAGTTCATGGAAGCCCCCCAGTATTCATCTTGGAATCGCCCAATCAACGAAGCCGGGCGCCTACGGACTCCTGAAAGAGCCGCAGCCGTTCGGCGTGCGAGAGCAGTGCTACCTTGACTTCACGAGCCGCGGTTCGATTGGACTCGATCAGTCGTCCTACCCTGGCGACGGCGCGAGCGAACGACTCGTCGGTCGGCAGATCGCCCTGGCCGCCATTCATGACCACCAGATCGAAATCACGCGTATGCACGATCCCTTCGGGCCGTCCGTTGTTACGGCAGATATGGATGCGGTGCACGCGGCCACGATCGTTCTTCAACGTCAGCACGAAGGAACCGTGCTCGATCGCACTCAACTCGGCAACACGCCACCCATGCGCAACGATGGAGCCGGCGCTCAGAGGCCGCAGCAACGACCACGGAGCCGGAATGCTCTCCGTCGATGATTGTTTTTCGTTCCCCTTGACGTCGTACGCACGCCCATCCCCCTGTACTTCCTTCGCAGACGCCGAACCTCTCAGCACTACGCTGGAAGACGCCCAGACGGCCGCCGTCCCTGCTGCAAGTCTGCTCACCAAAGCCCGTCGCGACAGCATGTAGGAACCCCCTATCGTGAAAGATGGGGCCTCGTACCACACTGTGCAAACATAACGCAATCGATAAATTGCATTGGCGTCAATCGAAGTTTGTGCTCCACTCGAAAGGCGTTCCACACCCCTCAGAACGCCACAGGGTAGAACACACCGGGTGCCCACCCCTGTTCTTTCCCTGTGGGCTGCGCAGAACGGACTCGCCGCTTTCAAGCCGCGAACAGTGCAGGTCGATTTCCTCGAAGCCACACCGGCAACTGCGTCGCGGGATCCATGGCGCCACAGCCCATACGCATCGATATCCCTCCGTACAGCCCGATGCGAACGGAACCTCGCGTCTGGCACGCCACGTCGAGGCCGTGCTAGACAGGCGCGAAATCTGACATCCACGAGGAGGTTGAATGCTCTTCATGCGCCGCAGTTCTGCCCTTCCCCTGCTTGCTTGTATCACCACCGTTCTTGCCGGATCGAGCGGTTGTGGAAGCAACACCGTCGCGGTCCCGGTTGATCGGCCGGCCACACCCACATTCACCACCACGGTCCAACCCGCAACGCCGATTCCCACCGCAAGCGCCACGATGATGGCAACGGCCACCCCTACATCCGTGATTCCCACACACACGTACACGGCCGCGCCGACGGCGAGTTCCACTCCTGAACCGACACACAGCAACACACCAGAACCAACAGTGACGGCCACCGCCACAGCAACTCCGACCGTCGAGATCATTCCAACCCAGACGCCTACAGCCACCTTCATCCCCGGAACATGCTCCGACCCGGAGATCCGCAACAGCGATCCGCTCTGTGAGTTGGACAACTCACCCCGTCCCTGCGACTTCCTCGTCCCCGAGCACTGCCTCTTCCCCTACCCGTCCTCCTTTTTCCTGCGCGAGGACCCAACGACGCCGACGGGCCTACGTCTCAACTTCCAGCGTGAGGCGATGCCCGCCAACAAACGACCGATCCATGTGGACCCGGCCGAGTGGAACACGTTGGACGGCTTCAGCCCCGGCACGACGATCCTCAGCGTGTTTCCCGAAGGTGTCGATCTGGTTGCCTCGGACGCCGCACCGCTGACGAATTATGCGCGGTCCCTCGATGCCGATAGTCCGACCGTCATCATCGATGCAGACTCGGGGGAGCGCATCGTGCACTTCGCCGAACTCGACAATCAGGCGACCAGCGACGCAACACGCGCACTGATTCTACGACCGGGCATCCGGCTGAAAGAAACCCACCGCTACATCGTGGCACTGCGTGGCTTGAAGGACACGGCCGGCAACCCGATCGAAGCGCGTCCTGCCTTCACCATCCTGCGCGACGGCCGTGACACACCGGTGCAAGCCATCGAAGCGCGCCGCGAACATTTCGAGGACATCTTCGATCGCCTGCAAACCGCGGGCGTGCCACGCCACGACCTGATCCTGGCGTGGGACTTCATCGTGGCGAGTACCGAAGCACTCACCGGACGCGCCGTTTCGGCGCGCGATCAGGCTCTGGCAGCAAACGGCCCGGGTGCACCGCCGTTCGAGGTCACCGCCGTTGACGACAATTATTCCGACCGCATCTTCCGCCGCGTGCGGGGTCGCTACACAGTTCCCCTTTTCATGACCAGCGCCACACCACCGGCAACCTACAATCTGGACGAGAATGGCATCCCGCGCCAGAACGGCACGACCACGGCGCCCTTCACCGTGATCATCCCGCGCAGCGCCGTCGAAGGGCCAGAACCAATCCCCGGCCGTCCCATGATCTACGGCCACGGCCTCCTCGGCACAGGCCAGGGGGAGATCACTTCCGGACCACAGCAGTCCCTGGCAGGCCGCTTCGGATTCATCATCGGTGCAACCGACTGGATCGGTCTGGCCGACGAGGACGTATCGAACACACTGCGTCTGATCGGCGATTTCTCGAAGTTCAACCAGTTGGCCGACCGGCTGCAACAGGGCCTGATCAATACCATCTTCCTCGGCCGCCTGATGATCTCCGCCAATGGCCTGAATTCGCATCCTGCCTTTCAGTTCAACGGCGTGCCGATCATCGATCCGCAGGAACTCTATTATGATGGCAACAGCCAGGGCGGCATCGAAGGGGGGGCCTACCTGGCGCTGTCGCCCGACACCACACGGGGCGTTCTCGGCGTCGGCGCCTCGAATTACAGTTTCCTCCTGCAACGCAGCATCGATTTCGGGTCGTTCAGTCTCGTCTTCAATCAGAACTACCTGAATGAACTCGACCGGATTCTGCTCTTCTCGTTGATCCAGCAACTCTGGGATCGCGGTGAACCGAACGGCTATCTGTCACACCTCATCGAAGACCCGTTGCCCAACACCCCCGCCAAGAAAGTGCTGATCCAGACCGGCATCAATGACTCGCAGGTTTCGCACTTCGCCGCAGAGATCCAGGTCCGTAGCCTCGGGATCCCCGCGGTGGCGCCCTCGGCCTGGCCAGCGTTTGGCATCCCGGAACGCGAGGCTCCCTTCGACGGCTCGGCCTGGGTGCCCTACGATTTTCCGAGCACCCCACCGCCACTCACCAACAACGCGCCAGAGGAGGACAACGGGGTGCATGAAGCGGTGCGGCGCCTCGATGCGGCACAACGCCAGATCGATGCTTTTCTACGTCCCGGTGGCCAGGTTGTGAACTTCTGCGACGGCCCCTGCTACTTCCCGGATGCGCCGGACGTCCACTGAGGATAGGCCGGACAACGACTGATGCCGCAGACGGCCCTGCGCCCTATGGGCGGGCGCAGGGCCGTCCCGGATCGAAACCAGGCAGCCGCGTCATCGGCTCCCCGCCGGCACAGGCGGGATCCCCGACAAAAGGGAAAAGCCGATACGCCCCGCAATGCTGAAGGGCTTGCCCCAGTTGCCGAAATCGAGCCGGGGAACCACCGCCGTCGCCAGAGCCACGAAATCCGGCCGGGCGGTCAAGCGCCCCACATACGCAACGGCGGGCAGAAACCGTGCATCCCGGTTTCCCGGAAGAGCCACGACGGCAGCCGCGTAGCGCCTCAACCAACTCTCCACGGCCGCATCTCGTGTGACGCTGTGCGTGTAAGCGAGCCCTTCGGCGAGGATGCCGGCCTTCCAGTTGTCCAGACGATCGGGAGGATGTTGCGCCATGCCGCGCCGCGCATATTCGAGTGCTGCGGCCCGGTACTTTTCTTCACCGGTCGCTTCGAACATGGCTACAAGGGCGATCTGCGGCCAACCCCACTGCCGGGGATTCCCCCTGGAGAGCTTCCCGCGGATCCGGAAAATCAGGTAATCGGCAATGCCACGCGCCGCAGCCGTGGCGCGCTCGTCACCCGTCAAGACCGCGTATGACAGCAAACCCTCGGTCCAGGTGTGCCCCAGATCGACGCCGCCCAGGGCAAAGGAAAAATGCAACGGCGCCTTCGGATGATTCATCCCCACCCAGGCAGGTTCCCTGGCGTTGAAATGGATCCCATCGACATCCATGAAATGCCGGGCCGCCGCCACCATGCCGTCGCCGAGTTCCGGGTCTCCCGTGGCAAGATACGCAAGCGCCAGCACCTGCGGCATGTCGTATTCGAGGTTGCCCCACGAGTCACACCCCTTCGTGCCGTCGTGATAGCCCACGAAGTTCCAGTCTCCCCAGTTCAACATCCCGTAGAAACCTTCGCGACGCCTCTCCCGTGGATCGGCGCCCGACTCCGCGGAGCGTTCCGGACAGAACGGCTCGCCGCGGTCGTCCCACGCTTCCCGGTCCGCGTGCTGCTGATAGCGCCGGTATCCCTCCTGAAGCCGGCGAAGGAACTCATCGTTCTCCTTCGAAGGGGCGAGCGCATTGCGCATGGCCCCCGAATCGGCCAGCCATTGCCGATCCACCTGAGCCAGAAGCGGCCCCCGCAATGGCGCCACCGGTGTGCCTCCCCGGGCCGGAACATCAGTAAAGCCCACCAGAAACTCATGCGTCTTGGCAGCGCCCATGCCGATTCGTACCGGACGCGATTTCACCGGCCACAACGAATACGTCAGCCCACCGGGGTGGAAGTCGACAGCCTGTGGGTACTGCTGCCAGAAATCCCACGCCCGGAGAGAAATCGTTTCCTTCGGGGCGCGTAACTCGAACTCTCCCGAGGCCCGCGATTCCTCGGCCTGCGAGCCTACGTGCAGGGTACGGGCATCTTCCTGATACGCCTCGACACCACGGGTTCCCAGGCGTCCCGACAAAGACGCTTTTCCCGTACGCCCCACGGCGTAGGACGTAAACTGTTTTGCCGGTGCGTGCAGCGCGATGGAGAGCCCATCCAACTCCGCGAATACCTCGGCCCGATGCATTTCGAAACTGTGGAACAGGCGAAGGAAGGGCTGTCTCGCAAAGGCATCGATTCGCAAAACATAGACGAAGCCTGCGCCGTACTCGCCTCGCACTTCGATCCGGACCCGTTGCGCTCCACGCTCGAGGATCTTCACCGTCCGGTGAGACTGCGCCGGATACTTCTTTCCCCCACTGGCCAGCTCACCGCTCAACGCACGGAGTCGAACTCGCTTCCCCACGCGAAGGTCTGTTATCCACGAAGAACCCCGGGCAGGAATCGTGAACTGAAGGGTACCCGTATCGACGATCAGATGATCCGGCCGTTCATCGATGCGGATGCCGCTGCCTTGGGGTTGCGTCCGGCGCTCCAACCGCAAGACACGCCGATCTCCCGGTTCGAGAGACAGACGCGTATCGAGAAAGGCCCAACGCAAACTGCCATCAGGCCAACGGCTCATGACACGTGCCTGCGTTGGCAGGATCTTACCCTGCTCTGCCAGCACGAGTTGTCCTGCATCGCGCGCGTATCCCGGCGGAAAGGGAAAACCCACTTCCACCGGCCACTCGGAGCGAGCCACACGGTCCGGTTCGGTGACGACGACCACCGGTTCCGTTGCCGCACGACAGGGCATCTCCAGCAGGGCGATCAACCCGGCGATCAGGCATAGATGACTCCAACGGCGTAACGGGCGCCATCCCGCTGCAAACGAAACGATCGTTTTCCGCCTGTGTCTGGCGATGGCTGCCTCGGCCCGGAACGCGACGGATCGACCGGCCCACACAGATCCGGCTGTTACGGACTCCCGCCGGCGTGCCGCGCCGCCAAAGGGTCCCGGCGCGCACCGGCGCCCGCTCCTGCGCTTCACGGATCGTCCCTTCCCGCGCCCACCGGGCCGCTATGCGGCAAGCCGGAGCTGGAGCCGGAAACACGGTGCCGCGTCAGCCGTGTGACCGGCAACCAATGTTCCCCCGAGAAGACCGACCAGACGGCGCATGAAATAGAGGCAAATGTCATCCGCATCCTGCACGGCGTCGCTCCGCTCCGGCTCACACGAGCCATCCAGAAGCGCGCGCACCTCTTCTTCCTCCATGCTCGCCGCGTGTGTTGCAACACAGATTTCCAACAATCCCTGGCCGCCTGCCCCACAGCCACGCACCCGCACCGCCTTGCCGCCGGCATGGCGTACGGCATGGCGCACGATTCCAGTCAGCGCTTGCTTCAAACGCGCCCGGTCCGTCACGACGCACGGAAGATCCGCCGGAACATCCCAGGTCACCACCTCCTCGGCCCCCAGGATGGCGACTCGCACTTCGGGGATCAGGTCCGAAATCACGACCTTCTGGCAACGGGGTTTGAAATCCCCGGAATCCAACCACGCCAGTTCGAGCACGGCGCTGAGGATGGCAATGAGATCATCCGTCTCGCGGAGCAGGGTGTCCAGAATCCGCTTCTGCTCCGGTAGAACCGGGCCGAATTCCTCGTCCCGAAGGAGTTCGAGGTACCCGAAGATGCGTCCCAGCGGACCGCGCAACTCGTGCGAGCGAGTGCTGGCCAGCGCCGACAGGCGTTCGAGAAAAGCATCCCGTGCAGCACCGGACGCAACGTCCGGCTTGCCTTCCGGGACCATGTCAGTCGTGCAGCCCCTGCAGATCGGTACGCCGGAGGACTTCGATGAACTTGACCGCCGCAGGCGACAGATGCCTCCCCTTCTTGTGGACGATTCCCAGGGGTCGCAACAGCGACTCATCGGCGAGGTGCGCCACCTGCAAGGTGCCGTGTTCGACTTCGTGCTGGACCGAGGCGAGTGGCACGATGCTGATGCCCTGGCCGATCTCGACGGCGCGCTTGATCGTCTCGATGTTGTCGTATTCGCCGGTATAACTCACACTCACCCCACGCTCGCGGAAAAGCTGGTCGAGCGCCTTGCGCGTCGCCGTCTCGCGGTCGTAGCCGACAAACGACTCGTTGTTGAGACGTGTGATCGTGATCCGCCGGGCTGTCGCCAGTGGATGCTCCGGCGGGCAGACGAGCACCAGTTTGTCCTCCCGGAACGGCAGGACCGTCACCTGCGGATGTTTTGCCGGATAGGCGACGATTCCCAGATCGACTCTGCCGGCGATCGCATCATCGTAGATCTTGTTCGGCCGCGAGTACTCGACGTGCACATTCACCTGCGGGTACTCACGCAGGTATTCCTTCATGTACGGCGGCAATTCGTGCAAACCCACACTGTAGACGATGGCGATCCGCAGCGGCCCGAGTACCACCTTGCTGCTCTCCTGCAACTGCGTTTCGATCTCCCGGTACTTCTCCAGGATCTCACGGCTGGCACGGTAGAGGATGTCGCCGGCCGCAGTTGGTTTGGCGCCAGAACGGCCTCGTTCGAGGAGCTTGCAGCGGTACTTCGATTCGAGGGTACGGAGCTGTTGGCTGACAGCCGATTGCGTAATGAAGTTCTGCGAGGCAGCCACGGAAAAACTGCCCGTTTCCACAACATCACAAAAAACTTTCAGCGTTTCGATATGCACGAGGTGGCAGAGTAGCCCGGCTGATGAACAAGTCAAGCGGAACAAATAGGTCCTAATGTCAGCTCAGCCCCATTTCCCGTCGCTTGCCGAGATCTTTCTCTCGACGTAGGACACCGGACCGGAGGCACCCTTGTATGATCCCGTTTTCGAGCATCGACTACTACGCCCTCGACGATCTTCTGACCGGCGAGGAACGCATGATCCGCCAATCCGTGCGCGATTTCGTCGACCGCGAAGCACTGCCCGAAATCGAGTTGCACCACAGTCGTGAGACATTTCCCTCACAACTCATCCCCCGCATGGCCGAACTCGGCCTGTTCGGCGCCAACCTGAAGGGCTACGGCTGTGCCGGCTTCAACGACATCGCCTACGGACTCATCTGCCAGGAACTGGAACGTTGCGACAGCGGCCTTCGCTCGATGGTCTCCGTACAAGGCTCGCTGTGCATGTATCCCATCTACGCCTTCGGCAGCGAAGCGCAGAAGGCGAAGTGGTTGCCCGAGATGGCGGCGGGGCGAGTCATTGGCTGCTTCGGCCTCACGGAACCGGATCACGGATCGGATCCGGGTGGGATGGAAACGAAAGCCCGTGCCGACGGCGGCTCCTATGTGATCTCGGGCGTCAAGCGCTGGATCACCAATGGCAGCGCGGCGCATCTGGCAATCCTTTGGGCGCGCACGGCCCAGGGAATCCATGGCTTCCTCGTCGAAACCGACCGCCCCGGCTTCAGCGCCAGAGACATCAAAGGCAAGTTCTCACTGCGCGCCTCCATCACTTCGGAACTGGTGTTGGAAGACGTACGGGTGCCGAAAGAAAATCTCCTGCCCGGCGTGCGCGGCCTCAAGGGGCCGTTCGCCTGTCTCACACAGGCGCGCTACGGCATCGCCTGGGGCGCCATCGGTGCGGCCATGGCCTGCTATCACACCGCACTCGAATACGCGAAGTCACGAACTCAATTCGGCAAGCCGCTGGCCAGTTTCCAACTCGTCCAGCAAAAGCTCGCCCACATGGTCACCGAGATCACCAAGGGCCAACTCCTCGCCTATCGTCTGGGACAGTTGAAGGAAGCAGGCCGGTTGCGCCCCGAGCAGGTTTCCCTCGCCAAACGCAATAATGTCGGACACGCCCTCGAGATCGCACGCCTGGCGCGCGATATACTCGGCGCCAACGGAATCGTGAACGACTATCCGGTGATCCGGCACATGCTCAATCTGGAAACGGTCAACACCTACGAAGGCACCTTCGACATGCACACACTCATCATCGGGCGCGACATCACGGGCCTCGATGCGATCCGGTAGAATCCCGTGGCCCTTTCGACCAAATCCCTGCGCCTGCTCGAAAAGCTGGGCGTCACCAGCGCTCTGGCGCGCGGCGAATCGCCCGTCTGCGCCGGGCCGGTCTACGAATCGCGGCGGCAACCCGGCTGTTATCTGCGGCTCGCCTTCGACCGCGACGACGAAAACCGAGTACAGGTCGGCTACGCCCGCTTCGCCGATCCGGATTGGGAAATCGTCGAGTTGGAACCCTTCTCACAGCGCGCGCTCGGGTACTACGAACGCCGGCTGAAGCGGCTCGGCAACTATGCCGGTCACACAGTACCCAAAGCCGGTGCATCCGGCGGCGAGCCGTAGAGTCTCAGTCGCGCCGCGCCACCACCAGCAAAGACATGCCCCACGGCGGCTGCAGGCGATCCTCCAGGCGCAGCCAGGGGACCATCAGATCGTTGATGCGCGCCTGTATCCCCGGAACGCTCTTCCGCTTCAAAATCCGGCTGTTCAAATACCAACCGAACACGCCCACCATGTTGAATGAAGCGACGTGTTCCACGACGAAACCCGTGCGCCGCAACTTGTCGAGGATCTCGGGCCGTTCGTACCGGCGATAGTGCCCGATGGCCCGGTCGATCTCTCCGTAAAGCAGCCGCAACGCCGGAACGATGAGAATCAGACGTCCCCCCTCCGAGAGTGCCCCCCGGATCCGGCGCAGCGCCGCCACATCATCCTCGACATGCTCGAGCACGTTGAAACAGAGGACCGTGTCGAAGTCGCGACCGACCTCGTCCGGCAGGGGCTGGCCGGCGTCGAGTTCGGTCACCCGGACCTGCGGCACGCCCGCAAAGGTGTTGCGCAACAGTTGCAGATATTTCGGTTCGACGTCCGAGGCGACGACTCTGCGGCGCGAACAGAGATAGCGCGTCATGTTTCCCGTGCCCGAACCGATCTCCAGGATATGCTCCCCGACATAGGCCTGCACCTTCTCCCACATCCAACGGTTGTACCGCCGCAACGCGCCCATGCGGCGCAACGTGCGGTAACCGTGATCGGCTCGCTCCAGATCGTCGATGACGGCATACTTCAAGATCGTCCAGACGGCGGCCAGTCCGTCTTTCCAACCGATCTTCTTTCCCTCCGCATAGCCACGACCGGCATAGGAGATCGGCACCTCGTAGATGCGCGCTCTCTTGCGTGCCATTTTCGCCGTCAGTTCCGGCTCGATGCCAAAGCGGTTCGAGTGCAGCGGGATGCCCTTCACGACCTCGCTGCGGAACATTTTGTAGCACGTTTCCATGTCGGTCAGATTCAGGTTCGTGAACGCATTCGACAGAAACGTGAGCAGATGGTTTCCCACCGCATGCCAGAAAAACAGGACACGCCGCGGCGAGCCCGTGAAACGTGAACCGAACACCACATCCGCGCGCCCGTCGAGAATGGGCTGCAGGAGTTTCGGATATTCCGCCGGATCGTATTCGAGGTCGGCGTCCTGGATGACGATGACCTCCCCGGTCGCCAGCGCGATCCCGTCGCGCACGGCAGCGCCCTTCCCCCGATTGCTCGGGCGCAACAGCAGTCGAATCTCGTTGCGGCTGCCATCGGTAGCCGCCGGTCCCTCCAGGGTGGCCCCCGACTCCGCCAGACCCATACGCGCCAGCTCCTCGCGCGTCCCGTCCGTCGATCCGTCATCGATGACGAGGATCTCCTTCGGCACCGGCGCCGCACACACACGTTGGATCAACTCGAGGATCGTGGAGCGCTCGTTGAAGACGGGCACGATGACGGAGAGTTTCATGGCTGCCGCGCCGCTAGCGTTTCCCGATCCGCCATACCAGCCGACCTTATCCGGTGCGTCCCGCCGTGGCAACGCTCCACCACGCCAAAGCCTCCGTTGTCCGCGAACCGAACGCGCGATATGGAGGCACATGCGTTGGGCACGGGCCTGGGATCTCCGTCTGGCGATTTTGCTGGCACTACTCCTGGGCGGCTGCTGCCAACCGGGTTTGCCGGCCATCACGGGGATCACCATTTCCGCCGTCGATTCCACCGGCAAACCGGACCCTGTGCGCATGGCGCGGACACGTCAGGCACTGCCCATCCCCCTGATCACCGTACGCCCCGGCGTCGATCCAGCCGCCAGCGGGTTCCCCTACAACGAGCCACGCAGCGGCACCGTGGCGATCACCCTGGCGCAAGGCTCACAGACTTTTCTGCTCCATACCGGTCACATCGGCCGGAGCGGACCCTTCGTGATTTCCCTCTTCCTCGACGGCGAAACCGCACCGTCGCTCACCGCTCAGATCGATGCGCCGGGAGGGCCGCTGCACGCCGCACGCGGGCCCACGGTGATGGGCCTCGACGGCGAACTGGTGGCACATCGATCCGGCCTGACCGCCGAACGGCGTCATTGCCGCATCGAGCTGACACGTGCCGAGTTTCCTCTGGTGGACAGCCGCATCGATCTGGCCAGCCCCTGGCAGATGACACCCGACAATCTCCCCGACGAGATCGGCCGCATCACGATCCTCCTCACACGCCTGCCCTGAAGCGGCGCTTCCAGGGCATCCCCGAAAGGCCCGCAACCCGGTGCTGCCTTGCCGTTGCAACAGCCTTCTCGCTATAAGCGACGCCACTTTGCCGCGGCTCGATCGTCGCAGCAAAGTGATGAATTCTCTCGGAAGGATGGACACATGGCACGGAAGAAAATCGCTCTGATCGGCGCCGGAATGATCGGCGGCACACTGGCGCACCTGAGCGCACTGAAGGGACTGGGGGACGTCGTCCTGTTCGACGTGGTCGAAGGACTGCCGCAAGGCAAGGCGCTGGATCTGCTCGAGTCGGGCCCTATCGAGGGTTTTGACTCCACGATCACCGGCACGAACAGTTACAGCGACATCGCCGGCGCCGACGTCTGCATCGTCACGGCGGGCCTGGCACGAAAGCCGGGGATGAGCCGTGATGATCTGCTCCAGGTGAACACCAAAATCATGAACGACGTTGCCTCCGGCATCCGGACCCATGCGCCGAATGCCTTCGTCATCGTCATCACAAATCCCCTCGATGCCATGGTGACGGCCATGCAGCGCCTCACCGGTTTCCCGAAGAACAAGGTTGTAGGCCAGGCCGGCGTGCTCGATTCCTCACGCTATCGCGCCTTCATCGCCATGGAGTTGGGCGTTTCGGTCAACAGCGTGCAGGCCATCGTGCTGGGCGGCCACGGCGACGACATGGTGCCCGTGCGCAGCTACTGCCAGGTGGGCGGCAAGCCGGTGGAAAAACTGATCAAGGCCGAACGGCTCGACGCCATCGAAGCGCGCGTCCGCCAGGCCGGAGGCGAAATCGTCAATCTGCTCAAGAGCTCTGCCTACTACTCACCGGCACACGCCGCCATCCTCATGGCGGAAGCCTACCTGCAGGATCGCAAGCAGATCCTGCCCTGCGCAGCCATGCTCGAAGGCGAATACGGCGTCAACGGCTTCTATGTCGGTGTTCCCGTGGTGATCGGCGCGGGAGGCGTCGAGCGGGTCGTCGAAATCGAACTCACGGATGCGGAACGCCAGGCCCTGAACGTTTCCGTCAGCCACGTCCAGGAACTGGTCACGGCAATGGAGAAGTTCCTGCCCGCCGCCTGACGGGCCGAACGGAGGACATGTGAACATTCACGAGTTCCAGGCGAAAGACGTTCTGCGCCAATACGGTGTTGCGGTGCCCAACGGCATCGTCGCCAACACCGCCGACGAAGCGGCAGCGGCTGCCCAGAAGATCGGCGGGACGGTGGTCGTCAAGGCACAGATCCATGCCGGAGGCCGCGGCAAGGCGGGCGGCGTCAAAGTATGCAAGACGCCCGAGGAGGTCCGGAGTTTTGCCGCGGCGCTGCTGGGGCGCAAACTCGTCACGCACCAGACAGGACCGGCTGGACGCGAAGTGCGCAGGGTCCTCGTCGAGCCCGGCTGCGACATCGCACGCGAGTTCTATCTCGGCATGGTGATCGACCGCGCCCGTGGCTGGGTCACTCTGATGGCCAGTTCGGAAGGCGGGGTCGAGATCGAAGAGGTCGCGGCACGCTCACCGGAGAAGATTCTCCGTGAGCCGATCGATCCCATGGTGGGGGTACAACCCTTCCAGGCACGCAAGGTGGCCTTCGCACTGGGTTTGCCCAAAGAAGCCGTGAGCAAGTGCGTCGGCTTCGTGAACGCCCTGTACAAGGCATTCGTCGAATCCGACTGTTCGATGGCCGAGATCAACCCGCTCGTCCTGACCCGGAGCGGAGACCTGATCGCGCTCGACACGAAGATCGGACTCGACGACAACGCGCTCTTCCGCCACCCCGCGTTGCGGGAACTGCGCGACATCCACGAAGAGGATCCGAAAGAAGTCGAGGCCTCGAAGTTCGACCTCAATTACATCTCGCTCGACGGGAACATCGGTTGCATGGTGAACGGCGCCGGTCTGGCCATGTCCACCATGGACATCATCAAGCTCTACGGTGGCGCCCCGGCCAATTTCCTCGACGTCGGCGGTGGGGCAACGACAGAGAAAGTGACCGCCGCTTTCAAGATCATTCTGGCCGATCCCAACGTGAAAGCCGTCCTGATCAACATCTTCGGTGGCATCATGAAATGCGACGTCATTGCCACCGGCGTCGTGGAAGCGGCCCGCGAAGTCCAGCTCAGTGTTCCGCTGGTGGTACGGCTGGAAGGAACCAACGTGGAGATCGGCAAACGAATCCTCGCCGGCTCCGGCCTGAACATCACCTCGGCATCCGACATGGGCGATGCCGGACGCAAAGTCGTTGCTGCGGCGCAGGCTGCCTGATGTGAATCGGGCGGTCCATGCTCAACGGGTATGGACCGCCCATCCCCTCTCCCGCGGCGACTCCCTGGCCCGGGGATGAAACCAAACCAGCGTTCGGCAAGCTGGATCCACGACGCACCCGCCGGAGTAAGATGCCGGTTGCGCGCCAGAGGAAGGTCAAAAAGAAACGACTAGAGATCGCTGCGAACGACGTTGTCGCCGGTATCGGAATCGACGTCTTTCAGTCTGCCGTTCACATAGAGCCTGAGGACCAACAGACGAGCATCGGCTGCCCGCTGAATGACGGAAACGGAATCCTGCGGTCTGGCGTAGAAATAGACAGCCGGCGTGCCGACCTCGGATTCGTCGATCGAGGGACGGCCCGTCAGCCGTGTTGCCCGGGTGTCGCCGATCGAGCCAGAGAGCGGTGCACCGAAAACGCCATTCCCGTCGAAAACGCTGCATTGGGTCTGGCCCGGAAACGGCGCGCACACATCCGCTCTCACTTCCGGCACTGCCTGCGGTGCTCCTGGGCCGATGCTGCCGAGCACGACGGCTTCGCCCGGCCTGTCCACGACACGGATGCCGGTATCGCTGGCCACTCCGGCAAGCCCGTAGCGGACCTCCACGGGATCGTTCCCCAGTAGACGGATCGTCATGCCGAACGGCCCCGTGGTATTTTCCACGAAGACATTGAAACGCCCGAATGTCGTGATCGTTTGTCCGGCCAGTGACGTGTATCTCTGCCCGCCTGCCTGGATCTCGACGATCTCGAACTCGGCGCTGCTGCCCGCGGCAGGCGCAATCTCGAAACGCATTTCCGGAATCGCCGGCGGGTGGCTGCCCGACGTGCCGCAGCCGAAACAACCCAGAAGGGCGGCGACCAGCCCGCAGAACATCACCTGAGAAGTCGATCGGCCCATTCGAAGGGCACCCTACTCGCAGGATTGAGAGGACCGGTCAAGCGTCTTCCGTTGGCCGCAGGAAACGTTATGCTCGAATGCGATGGATCGCGCGACGTTCGAGGAAATCGTCCGGGAGGCACTCGACGAACTGCCACAGGAGTTCCTTGACGCCATGGCCAACGTCGAAGTGCTCATCGAGGATGAACCGAGCCCGGAAATCCTGCGCTCCGCCGGCCTGTCTCCCCGTCACGATACGCTCTTCGGCCTTTACAATGGCGTGCCCCTGCCCCATCGCGGAGCGTGGTTCGGCAACCATCCGCCGGACACGATCACGATCTACTACCGGCCGCTCGTGCGCGCCTGGCACTCACCCGAGCGGATTCGTATCGAAGTCAAACGCACGGTGATCCACGAGATCGCCCATCTCCTGGGGATGACCGACCAGGAAATCCGCCGGCTTGGCTACTGACCCGTCTGTGCACCGGCGGCCACGGGGCCAGTGCATTGACCGCCTGCGCCATCCTTGGCACAAGCCAGTGCCCGGGGATGGTGATGCGGAAATCGGAGATTCTGTTCTGGATTGCATTGGCTCTGGCCGGCGCCTACGCCATCGCCACTCTGGCGGTGTGGCGCGGCGAGACCGTCAATGCCGTGTGGTTCATCATTGCGGCCGTGGCCGTCTATTCGATCGCTTACCGGTTCTACGGCGCGTTTCTGGCAGCCAGACTCTTTGCTCTCGATCCGGGCCGCACCACCCCGGCCGAACGCATCAATGACGGCCGGGATTTCGTTCCCACGAATCGCTGGGTCGTGTTTGGCCACCACTTCGCCGCCATTGCCGGTCCGGGCCCTCTGATCGGTCCGACACTGGCAGCCCAGTTCGGATATCTGCCGGGCACCCTGTGGATCCTGGCAGGCGTCGTTCTCGGGGGCGCCGTGCAGGATTTCTGCGTTCTGTGCAGCAGCCTGCGGCGCGATGCCCGATCCCTCGGACAGATGGCCAAGGACGAAATCGGCCCACTCGGCGGTTTTGCCGCACTCCTGGGCGTCTTCTCGATCATGATCATCCTGATTGCCGTCCTGGCGCTGGTCGTGGTCAACGCGCTGCGTCACAGCCCCTGGGGCACCTTCACGGTGGGCGCCACGATTCCCATCGCCATGATCATGGGCGGCTACCTGCGCTGGGTCCGGCCGCACGACGTCGTGGGAGCCACCGCCATCGGACTCGTCCTGCTGGGCGCGGCGCTGGTGGGCGGGCGCTGGGTCGATCAACATCCCGTCCTGGCGGGGCTCTTCACACTGTCTGCACCACAACTGGCCTGGGCGATCATTGTCTATGGCTTTGCTGCCTCGGTGGCGCCCGTGTGGCTCCTTCTGGCGCCGCGCGATTATCTCTCCACCTTCGTCAAGCTCGGAACGATCGGCGCCCTGGCCGTCGGCATCGTGATCATGCGCCCGGAAATCGAACTGCCCGCGCTGACCCGCTTCGTCGATGGCACGGGACCGATCTTCGCGGGCAAGGTCTTCCCTTTCTGTTTCATCACCATCGCCTGCGGCGCCATTTCCGGCTTCCACTCGCTCATCTCCTCGGGAACCACACCGAAGCTCCTGAAGGAGGAAACCGACGCTCCGATGATCGGCTATGGCTGCATGCTCCTCGAATCCTTCGTGGCGATCATGGCCATGATCGCTGCGGCAGCGCTACAGCCGGGCGTCTATTTCGCCATCAACAGTCCGGCGGGAATCGTGGGGGCAGACCCGGTCACCGCCACAGCGACGATCAGCGGTTGGGGCTTCCCCGTCACACCCGAAGAAATGGAAAGCCTGGCCGGGCAGATCGGCGAACGCTCCCTCCTGGCGCGCACTGGCGGCGCCCCCAGCCTGGCCGTCGGCATGGCGCATATTTTTGCCAAGGCGATGAGCGGCACCGCCCTCGCCCTCTGGTACCACTTCGCCATCATGTTCGAGGCGCTCTTCATCCTGACCACGCTCGATGCGGGAACCAGAGTGGGACGTTTCATGCTCCAGGATCTGCTCGGCAATCTGTGGGAGCCTCTGGGCCGTACGAGTTGGTACCCGAGCGTGATTCTCTCCAGTGTCCTCGTCGTCGCGGCGTGGGGCTACTTTCTCTACCAGGGAGTCATCGATCCCCTGGGCGGCATCAATATCCTCTGGCCCCTGTTTGGTATCTCCAACCAACTCCTCGCGGCCATCGCTCTGGTCGTCGCCACCAGCATCCTGATTCGCGATGGACGCGCCCGTTACATCTGGACCACGTTGATTCCGCTGGTCTGGCTCCTCGCCGTCACCATGACCGCAGGGTATCAGAAGGTCTGGTCTTCGGACCCCGCCATCGGCTTTCTGGCACAAGCCGGCAGATTACGGGACGCACTGGATGCCGGCTCCATCGCGGCGGAGAAGCTGCGAGAAACGCACGCTCAGATCTTCAATCTGCGACTCGATGCGGCACTGACGGTGCTCTTCATGTCGCTGGTGGCACTGATCGTGGTCGAGGCGCTCCGGGCCTGGCGGCGCGACAGGCAGCGGCTCAGCGTGCCGGGCGCCTGAGAGACAGAGCCGGCACGTTGCCGGCTCCCTGCCCGGTACAGCGGCATGTGGCCGGGACAGAATCCATGATCGGCCACCCTGGCCCGGGGGAATTTCAGCGGCGCGATGGACGGAGCCACGGTGGCAGCTCGTCGGTCACATCGGGTGTCGCCTCCATCCGGCGCGCCGCAGGCGCCCTGGTCGGGACGCGAGTCGCTGTCGGCCGCGGCGAGGGTGAACGCCACACCGGCGGCGCGGTGGCGCGACGCGGCGGAACAGGAGTACGCCGGGCCACTGGCAACCGGGGAGAAGGCGTCGCGGGATGCGCCTGTGCCGGTTTCGTCTCTGGCACCGTCTCTCCAGCCGTGAAGCCACTGAAGACGGCCTGGCAGTCTTCCATGGTCCGTGCAAACGAGAAGGCCCGCATCCATTCGGGTAGGCGCCCTTTGTTCCTGTCCCGCGCGAAACCTTCCAGAATGCTCAGATAATCCCCCGCAGCCGAGGTCGCAGGATCGGGTGGATCGCCCTGCCGGACGGCGGCAAGCAGCGTGGCCCGCCGTACACACACATCGAATCCCTCCTGGAACAACTCTTCGAGCGACATGCGGCGGAGTTCCGATTCGGCCCGGTTGTCTTCCGGACCATTCCATCGGGCGAAAGCCCCTGCCGGAATCAGCAGGGCCACGACAAACAGGACACAACGGGAAAGCACGCGCCACATCTTGCCTGACCCACGATGCAATACAAGGATCGGAACACCTGGCGGCATGAACCTGTCAGGCGTCTGGAATCCACCCACCCCGGCCCGGCGGTCATTCGACGGCGGCCGTATTCCGGCCGCGCGCCCGCTCCGCCAGCGGGGAGTAGGTGAAGACCAGTTTCTCCTCCCGGCAATCGATCTCCACGCGACCGCCGTCCTTCAACTGGCCGAAAAGAATTTCATCGGCCAGCACCCGCTTCACTTCAGTCTGGATCAGCCGTGCCATGGGACGCGCACCAAATGTCCGGTCATAGCCCTTCTCTGCCAGATACCTGCGGGCATCCGGCATCAACTGGATGAACACGCGCTTCTCGCTCAATTGAGCATCCAGTTGCGCCATGAACTTGTCGACCACCCGTTCGATGACTTCCGGCGGGAGCGACCCGAATTGGATCGTCGCATCCAGGCGATTGCGGAACTCCGGACTGAACATCCGTTCGAGCGCCTGGCTTCCCTTGTGCGTATTGCTGCGGCCGCCAAAGCCGATGACATGGGCCGCCATCTCCTGCGCCCCGGCATTCGTCGTCATGATCAGGATGATGTTTCGGAAATCCGCCTTGCGGCCATTGTTGTCCGTCAGTGTGGCGTGATCCATGACCTGGAGCAGGATGTTGAAGAGATGGGGGTGCGCCTTCTCGATTTCATCCAGCAGGAGGACCGCATGGGGTGTCTTGCGCACCGCGTCCGTCAGCAATCCGCCCTGATCGAATCCCACGTATCCGGGAGGCGCGCCGATGAGGCGCGACACGGTGTGCGGCTCCATGTATTCGCTCATGTCGAAACGCAGGAACTCGATCCCCAGGATCGATGCCAACTGCCGGGCCACTTCGGTCTTGCCGACCCCCGTCGGTCCGGTAAACAGAAAGCAGCCCACAGGTTTCTCCGGCTGCCCGAGTCCGGCGCGCGCCAGTTTGATCGACGAGGCGAGCGTCGTAATCGCTTCGTCCTGGCCGAACACCGTCAACTGGAGATCGCGTTCGAGCGTTTCCAACCGTTCACGATCGGACACCGAAACGGAACGGGGCGGGATCTTCGCCATGGCGGCAACGATCTGCTCGATGTCCCGGGCGCGCACGGTGCGCCGCCGCTGTGTGCCATTTCCCTCGGCCTGCAAGACGGCGCCCGCCTCGTCGATGACATCGATGGCCTTGTCCGGAAGGTGCCTGTCATTGATGAAACGCGTCGATAATTCGGCCGCTGCACGCAGCGCACCCTTGGTATACGTGACACCGTGGTGCTCCTCGTAGTGTTTCTTGAGGCCCTTCAGGATGTCGATCGTCTGCTCGGTCGTCGGTTCGTGAATTTCGATTTTCTGGAAGCGCCGCGCCAGTGCCCGGTCGCGCTCGAAATGGCTCTTGTAGTCCTGGTAGGTCGTCGCGCCGATGCAACGCAGCTCACCCGATTGCAGGGTGGGCTTGAGGATGTTGGAGGCGTCGAGCGAACCACCGCTGGCCGCCCCCGCACCAACGAGCGTGTGGATCTCGTCGATGAACAGGATGGCATTCGGCTGCTTGCGCAAGGCCGCCAGAACGCCCTTCAACCGTTGCTCGAAATCGCCCCGGAAGCGCGTGCCCGCTACGAGTGCCCCCATGTCGAGAGCGTAAACCGACGCATTCAGAAGCGCCGCCGGAACCCTTCCCTGGTGGATGTAGAGGGCCAGACCTTCGGCCAGGGCCGTCTTGCCCACTCCCGGCTCTCCCACGAACACCGGGTTGTTCTTGCGCCGGCGGCACAGCACCCGCGCGGTACGCGCAATCTCCGCATCCCGCCCGATGAGCGGATCGATCTTGCCTTCCGCGGCGCGCGCCACCAGTTCCGTCGTGTACTGTGCCAGCGGATCCCGCCGGGACCGGCCGGCCGGCTCCGGATCGAACATCTCGTCGTCGTCTTCCTCCAGCGCCTCTTCCTCGGAACCTTCTCCCACCGGCGCCGGCGGCTCGTCGCGGAGCTTCGAGATGCCGTGTGAGATGTAACAGATCACGTCCAGACGCGTGACGCCCTGCTGTTCCAGAAAGTACGTCGCATGAGAGTCCGGCTCGCGGAACAACGCCACCAGGACACTGCGCGCCAGGATCTCCGACTTCCCCGCCGATTGCACATGCGCCGCAGCACGTTGCAACACTCGCTGGACGGCCGTCGTCTGCAGTGGATTGGGGGGCCTCTCCCCGGGCGCCTTGTCGACTTGCTGGTCCAGGAAATTCTCCAGACGCCGTTTCAACGCCAGGACATCGCCGCCGCAGTGGCGAATGATTTCGATCACGTCCTCGTCGTGCAGAAGCGCGTGGAGCAGATGTTCCAGACACACGTACTCGTGGTGGCGACGGCGCGCGTCGTTGATGGCCAGCGCCAGACAGATCTCGAGTTCACGGCTGATTCGCATGGCTTAAGCCTCCTCGATGCTGCAACGCAGGGGATACTCACACTGCCGCGCCAGGATCTCGACCTGGCCCACCCGGGTCTCCGCAATTTCGCGTGTGTAGATACCCGCGACTCCCAGACCGTTCCTGTGCACATGGAGCATGATCTCCACGGCGTCCGCATCGGAACGGTTGAAAATCGCCACGAGAATGTACACCACGAAATCCATCGTGGTGTAGTCGTCGTTGTGCAGGATCACCTTGTAGAGTTTCGGCTTCTGGAGCTTGCGTTCCGCGCGAGTTTCGGTGACGGTCCCCGTCCCGCCGCTCTCTGGCCGCCCGTCGCTCATACGCGCCTCAGGTTAGCACCCGATGTCTACGGGACAACCGGGCTCACGCCCGCCGGATCTCCCCAGGATGTCTCTCAAAGCTGCTCTCCGCGCTGCTCCAGTCTGGCCCAGGAATCCTTCAAGGTCGCCGTCCGATTGAAGACGAGTCTACCACGGCTGCGGCGCGAATCGGCACAGAAATAACCGAGCCGTTCGAATTGAAAACGTTCCCCCGGAGCGGCGTTCTGCAGGCTCGGCTCGACCCAGGCGTTGTCGTTGATCTCCAGCGAGTTCGGGTTCAGATAGGTCTTGAAGTCGACGCCATCCTTTTCCAGGCCGGGGTTCTCGACGTTGAACAGACGGTCGTACAGGCGCACTTCCACGGGTAGCGCATGCGCTGCCGATACCCAGTGGATCGTGGCCTTCACCTTGCGCCCGTCCGGCGTCGTCCCACCCCGCGTCTGCGGATCGTAGGTGCAGCGGAGTTCGACGATTTCGCCGTCCTCGTTCTTGATCACTTCACGGCAGGTGATCAGGTAGCCGTAACGCAACCGCACCTCCCGGCCCGGCGCCAGACGGAAGAACTTCTTCGGCGGATCTTCGCGGAAATCGTCCCGCTCGATGTAGAGGACCTTCGAGAAGGGCACCTGGCGCTGCCCCATCGCCGCATCCTCGGGGTTGTTCACCGCCTCCATCTCTTCGACGAGATCCTCCGGATAGTTTTCGATCACCACGCGCAGAGGCTTGAGCACGGCCATGGCACGTGGCGCACGCCGATTCAATTCGTCACGGATGCTGTATTCCAACAGGCCGATGTCCACAAGACTGTCCCGCTTGGCCATCCCAATGCGGCGGCAGAAATCGCGGATCGCTTCGGGCGGCACACCGCGGCGGCGCAGCCCGGCCAGCGTCGGCATGCGCGGATCGTCCCATCCTTCCACATGACCGCCGGCAACGAGTTCGATCAGCTTGCGCTTGCTCAGCACGGTGAAGCTCAGGTTGAGCCGCGCGAATTCGATCTGTTGCGGATGGCAAGGAGTGCGCAACGTATCCAGAAACCAGTCGTACAACGGCCGGTGGTCCTCGAACTCCAGAGTGCACAGGGAATGCGTGATCCCCTCGATCATGTCCGACAGGGCATGCGCGAAATCGTACATCGGATAGATGCACCACGCCGTTCCCGTCCGGTGGTGCGATTCCTTCTTGATGCGGTAGATCACCGGATCACGCAGATTGAGATTCGGCGATGCCATGTCGATCCGGGCCCGCAGGACATGCGCTCCTTCGGCGTGAACTCCACGCCGCATCTCGTCGAAGAGCCGCAGGTTCTCCTCCACCGTGCGCGCCCGGTACGGACTGTCCTTCCCCGGTTCCGTGAGGGTTCCCCGATACTCGCGCATCTCGGCCGCGCTCAGGCTGCAGACGTAGGCGCCGCCCTGGCGAATCAACTGCAAGGCAAACTCGTAGAGTCTCTCGAAATAGTCCGACGCATAGAAGAGCTTGTCGCCCCAGTCGAAACCCAGCCAGCGCACGTCTTCCAGGATGGAGTCGACATACTCGGTGTCCTCCTTCTCGGGATTCGTGTCGTCGAAACGCATGTGGCAGACACCGCCAAATTCCCGCGCCACGCCAAAGTTCAAGCAGATCGACTTCGCATGCCCGATGTGCAGATAGCCGTTGGGTTCCGGCGGAAACCGCGTCACCACACGTCCACCGTTTTTCCCTTCCTGCACATCCGACGCAATGATATCGCGGATGAAGTCGCTCCCAGGCGCAAGATTCGCTTCGTTCATTCGGCTGATACTCCTACTCCGGCCGGCGCAAACTAGGGCGGAGCGCCGGACGGGTCAATGCGCCGGAACGCTGCGGCCCGTGCCACTCCCCGGCTTCATGGCACAACGCCCGCGAGCAGGAGCGAGGACTCGATGACGAATGCGTAATCGGCGCCCGTATCCGATAAATGATTCACCTCCACGGGAACGTCGTGCCCCACCTGGCGGAAGGCCAGAACGGCGATCTGGATTCGCCGCGCCGCCTGCGATTCCGGTCGCGGCGCGTCGAGCGCAACCAGGGGATCGGACAGCGGTGTTCCCGTCGCAGACACGGCGACACGATCGCTGATGTGCCAGCGACCCGGCGGATCCAGCGTGCGGGTCGCCACACGAAAGCTCGTTGCCGCAGGCAGGCCGGCAGCCAGAAAGGGAATCTCGAAGGCGCAACGATCCGGAATCGAGGGATCGCAGGCGGCACCGTGATCCGGATCGAACGCCACTTCCACCACACCCGGGATATCGGCCGGCATCCCGGTGTTGGCCGGACAAACGGTCAGAGCGCTCTTTCCGCCCACGGCGTTGCAACGTTGCGTGAGCAGCGCCTCGGCGATCGCGGCATCTTCCGCAAAACCGATGTCGAAGCCGCTCGAACCGCTGCCCCCGGCACAGCCGGACAACGACGCGAGAAGAACGACGAAGATCAAACGCATCCTGGTTTCCATCCACATGCCGGGAGTCCTCTACAATGTTGTCGACGTCACGAGGACGTTGAGAAACCGCGATCGTGGCGAGACCTCGCCGGCAAATTCCTCGGCAAGAGCACGCAACGCCTGGTCCAACCGCCGCTGGAACTCTGGCAGCCGTTCCCCATCGATGTTCAGGAAATGATTGCGCAGGTAAGTCCCCGTATCCGTTTCGGCCAGCGCCAACTTGTCCACCAGGCCCTTCGCGAACAGAGCGCAATACTCCATCGCCAGAGCCCCGCGCTCCCCGGCGTCCCGCGGCGTATAGTGCCGGCCCACACGGCGCACACGGCGCCCCTTCACCTCGACCAGCTTGCGCTCCCGCAACATCGCCTCGACACGCGCCGCCAGATCCTCCGCCGGTGCCCCCCGCCGAGCCGCTCGCCGCGGCGCCGCCGTGAATTCCGAACGCCACGCGGCCAGCGGGATCCACTCGCCGTCATCCGGAAGAGCCGCGATCGCCTGGCTGGCACGCACCGCCAACTCCGCGTCCGTCACGCCTTCGACAGCCCGCGGCGCCTGCAGAAGCCGCCGCAGCTCCTTGCCGAAAGCGTGCAGCATCCGATCACGCCAGAGAAGCGCCAGCAAAGTGTGCGGGTCTTCCCCCCGCACGGCCGCAAGACGCCGCACCAACGCCTCGCTCGGAAACCGCTTGCCCTTCTCGATGTAGCTCAGCATGACCGGATCCACCGCGTCGCCGAGCACCTCCTGCGCAAACCGGCGCACCGTGAATTGCCGCCCCTTCAAGACGCGCGTTTCGTAGAACACATCTTTGATCCGCACGGTCGCCGCCGCCGACATGCCCCACACCCTAGCAAAATTTTCTTGATTGACAAGGAAACAAAATTTGTTTACGCAGGGGCGCAACGACGACATTGGAGGCTGCCATGACACGTTCGCATATTCCCTGCACCGGGCTGCTCGCCGTGGGCGCACTGCTCCTTCTCGGCGGCTGCGGCGGCGGTAGCGGACACTCCACTCCCACCCCACCGGCCGCCAGCGCCACACGGACGCCGGCCCGCACCCCGACCCAGCCGCCCACCGGGGTTCCCACGGCCACACCGACCCTGCCTTCCCCGGCGAATGGGCTTTTCGGACTCGTCGTCGTCGGCAATGACGTCGCCCCCAACTCCAGCGAACTCGGCATGCCTCCGGAAGGGTGGGGGCGGCCGGCGGATCAGAGTTCCTTCGATCGCTCGCTGGCACATGCCGAATACACGGTGGCCGGAACGGCAATCTGGGGCGCCACCACGGCCGATGGCTCCTTCGTGATTCCCGATCTGCCCCCCGGCCGCTACACGATCGAACTGACGAAGACCGTGGACGGCAACCTGATCCCAGTCACCGTGCCCATCGTCATCGGCGATGGCAATGACAGCCAGGTGATCGTCGAGATCGGCAGAGGCCTGGCACGAACCACCTCCTCCTACTCCGCCGGCGGATCGCACTACGTCGAGACCATGGGCCCCTACGGCACACGCGTGGTCGTGCGTGACGGCCAGACGATCACCGAACTGGGCGATCCGACGCGCACCCTGCACGACGCGGACGGCGACGGACGGTTCGATCCCGAAGGCTGCACAGAAACCCCCTCGCTGTGTGACTTCGACTCCCGCGACTGCCCCGATGGGAGCTACTGCCTGTGCGTTGCCTCATGTCCGTTCTGCGAAGACTGTGGCGAGAAGGGCGTGTGCGCCGGCCGCGCAAACCGTTACGTGTACCGTTGCTCGGACGACGCAAGCTGCACTTTCCCGAACGATCGCTGCGTCACACTCTGCCCCGAGTGCCCGGGTGGCCCGCTCCACGTCTGCATCCCCGACTGCCAGCCCGTCGAGATCCAGTCGATCCTCATCAATGGCCCGGCGCAAGTCGGGATCGGACGTGCCGCCCAACTTTACGCCACCGCACAGCTCTCCGATGGCAGCGTGGTGGATGTCACCTACCTGGCGACCTGGCAGACCTCCGATTCCTCCGTCGCCACGATCGATTCCTGGGGGCGCTTGTCGGCCAACTCCCCCGGTAGCGTGAGCGTCACCGCCACTCTCGGCGCGATCGTGTCGCAGGCCTGGAAAACGGAAATCGTCGAACGCCCAGCCCTGCGCTCCATCGCCGTGCAGAACACCGCCTGCTTTTGCGGTCCCATCCTTCTCGATCAGACCACGAGCGATGCTCTGTGGGCGCCTTGCTACTTCTACGGGTCTGGCGTACCCGATTTTCTTGCGATTCCCGCCTGCAAACAGGTCCTGCTCGTCGGGCGTGATCTGCAATTCCAGGCCATCGGCGAATACGCGGACGATAGCCGCGAGGACATCACGGCCAGTGTCACCTGGAGCGTCGAACCCGCCGGACGGGGAAGCATCACGGCAGGCCGCTTCACCGCCACCGCGCCGGGCGAGGCAACCATCCGCGCTTCCGCCGGCGATGTCTCCAGCGAACCCACCACCGTACGCGTCGTCAGTGAAGCATCGGTGGAATCGCTCTCCATCTATCCCGTGAACTACGCCTACGACGCCATGGCCGGCGCCGTCACGCCGCGCCCCGACCCCACCGGCGGGATGCCGTGCCCCGATTGTGGATACTCGCTCGCCATCCTCACCGGCGACACACTGCCGTTCCAGGCCACCGCCCGTTACGACACGGGCGAGTGGCGCGATGTCACGAATGAAGTCACCTGGTCGAGCAGCGACAGCGCCACAGGGACCATCGCCAAAGATGGCATCCTGACGGCGCTCGCCGCCGGATCGACCGATGTCGAGGCCACCCTGGGTGAGATCCGGAGCAATCCGGTGACCGTTCGCGTCGTCGACGAAGCCGTCCTGGATTCGATCAGCATCTATCAGGAAGGCACCGACCGGGTCGTTGCCCGGGCCGACCAACGTTTCTTTCACGCCATCGGCATCTACGACATCGGCATCACACGGGACCTGACCGCCAGCGTGACCTGGCGTTCGAGCAACGACGCGGTGGGCTCGTTCGATGGCACGGGTGTCTTCACCGCCCGGGCCGCAGGCATCATCCAGGTCTGGGCCGAAACGGAGGGACAGCGTTCCAACACCCTGGACCTCGAAGTCTACGAGACGAGCGAGCTCAGTTACTGCGATCCGAACGACATCAACCGCGCCGTGTGGTGGGACGATTTCAACCGCGTCGTCCTCGAATCGGATTGCCGCGATTACCGTTCGCCGGGACTCGTCACGCTGCGCTACACGGTCACGGAAACACAGCCACACGGAGGCATCTTCGATCCCTGTCTCGATCTCTACGTTTACGAAGGCGAGCGGAGGATTCGCACCATCCGGGAGGAGGGTTGTGGCGAGCCGTTTCTCCCCGGACCGCCTCTCAGCCAGGACGCGGCAGCTCTCAAATATCAGCTCCGCGCCTACTGGGACCTCAAGGATGATGCCGGCAGGTCCGTGCCGCCGGGAAATTATACGATCTACGGCCGCTTCTATCTCTACTATGACCCGGTCATCGCCATTCCGGTAAACGTCCTGGATCCCTCGGGCACGCCCCGGCCGACACGTCCCCCCATTCTTCCGACGCCCCAACCCACAGCGCTGCCGGAGCGCGCCGTCGAACTGAGCATCGGCTCGGCCAGCGGCCCTCCGGGCGCACAGGTGAGCTTCGATGTCACGCTGCGGACCCTGGGGATCGGCGTCGCCGGCATACAGAACGACATCGTGTTGGCGGGACTGTCTTTGAGCGACGAGCGCAGCGGCCAGCCGCGTTGCACGCTCGACCCGGCGATCGACAAGCCGGCCTCGACCTTCGCGCTTCTGCCGCGCGGCTGCACAGGCGGAAATTGCGAGACCCTGCGAGCCCTCATTGCTGCCTCCGGCAATCTCGATCCGCTGCCGGACGGCGCAGTCCTCTATCGCTGCACCACGACGTTGCCCGCACCAGGCGTGCAGAGCATCCTCTCGCTCGGCTGCGAAAATGCCGTGGCCAGTGACGTACGCGGCCATGCGATTCCCGTCCGTTGCACACCCGGGTCCATCCGCATCGTCGCAAAGGATCCGCCACCGCCGCCACCCGCCAGCGATATCGAAGGTTCGTGCGTCATCGGCTCGGCGAGTTGCATGGCGGGATCGTCCATTCCGACGAGCCGGCGGAACTGCTGTGAAATGGCGTTACGCAGCGCTCTGGCCGTCACCTTCTCATGGTGTCCGGCCGGCAGGACGGATGCGGCGGGACGCTGCCTCGGCTGCGAGCTGCCGTGTAACGCCGAAATTTTTCCATAATCCCCTGTACGGCAGCTCCGGTTCACTCCCCGTGTGCCGGAGTTGCCGGCCGGCCCCAGTCGTGCTCAGAACATCCCCATGCACGGGGAAGAGACGGAGCCGAAGGCCGCGGCGAACGCCGCTGCACGCCCGGACAGCCAGCGCTCGCCGTGGTGGAGTCTGCTGTGGATCGCCCTCATCACCGTCTGGGCCTACTGGCCCGCCGTAAACGGCACCTTCATCTGGGACGACAACAGCTACGTCCGTGACAACACTCTCCTCCATTCGGCCTCGGGGCTTTGGCGTATCTGGTTCGAGCCCACGGCAACCCCGCAGTATCACCCCCTGGTCTTCTCGAGTTTCTGGCTGGAGTACTCTCTCTGGGGGACGAACCCGCCCGGCTACCATCTCGTCAACCTTGCCCTGCACGTCCTGAACACCCTGCTCTTCTGGACAATCCTGCGGCGCCTCGATGTCGCCGGCGCAACCTTCGCGGCGGCGGTTTTCGCGCTCCATCCGGTGCACGTCGAATCGGTCGCCTGGATCAGTGAACGCAAAGACGTCCTGTCGGCCTTCTTTTACGGCTCGACGGTGCTGGTCTGGCTCACCTATCTCCAGAGCCGGCGTGCGCGGCACTGGCTGCTGGCCACGGCACTGCTGTGTCTGACGCTCCTCAGCAAGTCCGTCCTGTGTACACTGCCCGTCGCACTGGCACTTCTGGCGCTGTGGCGAAAGCCCGCGTCGTGGCGCGAGTGGAGTCTTCGTCTGGCACCATCGCTGGCCATCGCTGCCGTCATGGCCGCCGTGAACGTCTGGCGCGAACACGCGCAGAACAATCCACCGCTCCCGTATGACCTGCTCGAACGGACGCTGATCGCGGCGCGTGCCTTGTGGACCCACGTGGGATCGCTCGTCTGGCCGATCGATCTCACCATCGCCTATTCCCACTGGCCCGTCTCGACGGCCGATTTCGGCGCCTACCTGTACCTCCTGGCAGCCATCCTGGTGCCCGTGCTGTTCGTGGTGAAGCGCCGGAGCTGGGGCAGCGGCCCACTCGTGGCCATCGGCTTTTTTGCGCTCACGCTCGCTCCCATGCTGGGTTTCGTCGACTACAATATCATGCAATTCGCCTTTGCCGCCGATCACTTCTCCTACGTCGCCAGCGCCGGCCTGATTGCTCTTGCCGCCTCGGCGGCCACCACGGCGGCACGCCACCTGCCAGCAGAGCAACGCGCCGCCTTGTCGGTCCTGCCGCTGGCAGCATTGGCCTGGCTCACCTGGAATCAGGCGGGGTTGTACGTCGATGCAGAGACGATGTGGCGAAACAACATTGCCAGGAATCCACAGTCCTGGACCGGACATGTGAATCTGGCAGGTGTCCTGGCACGGGCTGGCAAGACGGAAGAAGCCGCCGGCGAATTGAAGGAAGCATTGCGGGTGAATCCGGACGCTGTCGTGGCACACACGCACCTGGGGATTGTCCTGGCGGCGCTGCAACGCCCGCAGGAAGCCATCGAGCACTTCGAGACGGCGATCCGTCTCAACCCGTCACGAGCCGACGCCGAGAACAATCTGGGGGCCGTCCTCATGACGTTGGGCCGTGTGGCGGAAGCGGAAACCCATTTCCGGCAGGCCGTCGCCAACAATGCCGCCTATGCGGAGGCATGGCGGCACTGGGCGATCGCGGCACTGCGTCTGGGTGACCGCGAGGCGGCGATCTCGCGGCTCGAAGAAGCGGTGCGCCTGCGTCCCGATTTCGCTGCGGCACGTGCCGATCTCGAAAAATTGAAGCAGAAACAATAGGGAAATGCGGCGGGCGCAACGAACGGCGAGGAGCCGCGAAGGGCCGTCATTCTTGTCGTATTGCGTTGCAACCTGCTATCGAGGGTCGAACAAATTCGACCCACAGGAGACCCGCTCGTGGATCAGGCTACGATCATCCGGTTTCTCGTCACGGCATTCTTTGCCATCAATTTCCTGCAGTCGGGCTTCGACAAGCTGTTCGACCGGCCCGGCAATCTGGAGTTCTTCGACACCCATTTCCGGGAGACGCCTCTGGGGCCGTTTGCCGGGTTTCTCCTGAGCGTCCTGACGGCGATGGAACTGGCGGCGGGCGGCCTGTGCGGGTTGGGCCTGGTGTTCTTCAGCTTCCTCAGCCCGGGGCTGAGTCTCGCCTATCTGGGTGTCATTCTCTCTGCGTTGGCGCTGCTGGCCCTGCTCACCGGGCAACGTCTGGCGCGCGATTATGCGGGCGCTGCCGTCATCGCCACCTATTTCGCGGTGGCGATCATCGGCCTGACCGCGTTCTGAGATCCGGGCGGATCTGGATTCGTCGTCCGGATCCCCGGCCCGGCAGGGTGAAGGGATCTTTTTTTCGCCTGGTAAATGAGGGACACGCGGCGGTCGCGGAAGGAACAGCGGCCTGTCTTGCGCACAACGCTGGCAAGCTGGCTGTGCGCGTGCGGTCTTGTTGGTGGCTGGTGGTTGGGGGTTCAAGATGTACAGCCGGGCACATGGGTAACAGATTAGACCGGCCACATAGGTGACACTCCTCTCCCCCAAAAGTGATTTTCGGGGGGGAGAGAGGATTTTAAGGCTGTGACTCTGGAACAGACATCAGAGTCTGCTCGATGGGCAGCGCACTGCCAGTGCAGAAACCACACCACCAACCACCGCAGCGCATGGCACAATACGGCTGATGCAGAGACGGCAAACCAAACATCCCCTCGCCGCCCACGAAGCCACGAGTGATGCAAAGAAAAAAGCATCCCCTCTCCACCCACGAAGCCACGAGTGATGCGAAGAAAAAGCATCCCCTTGCTCCCCCAGGGATACACGAGTGATGCGAAGAAAAAAGCATCCCCTCGCAGCCCAGGAAGGCACGGGTGATGCGAAGAAAAAGCATCCCCTTACCGCTCGGGAAAGCGCGAGTGATGCGAAGAAAAAAGCGTCCCCTCGCCACCCAGGAACTGGGGGAAGAGGGCGAAGGGTGAGAGGAGCTTTTTGAAACCCGTCCAACCAACCAAACGGAGCACGGTGCTGCGCCAATACGCCCGTGAGATGCGCAAAGCGCCGAGCGACGCAGAAGCACGACTGTGGTACTTCCTGCGAGATCGCCGTTTTCTGGGCTACAAATTCCGGCGGCAAAAACCGATTGGTCAATACATCGTAGATTTCATCTGCGTGGAGTGTGGTCTGGTGATCGAACTGGATGGCGGCCAGCACGCCGAGCCGCAGCACAAAGAAGAGGATTGCCGGCGCACCGCCTATCTGGAAAGCCTCGGTCTGCAGGTAATGCGTTTCTGGAACGAGGAAGTGTTACGAGAGACAGAAATGGTGCTGGAACGCATCTACGATGCATTGACGGCTGATCCGGCGCAGGCTGGGTAACACCGCCCCCCCTCACCCTTCCCTCTCCCCCCAAAAATAATTTTTGGGGGGAGAGGGGAATTTAAGGCTTTGGCTCGGGAACAGACATCAGAGTCTGCTCGATGGGCAGCGCACTGCCAGTGCAGAAACCACATCACCACGACTGCAGACACCACATCACGACCGCAGCATCGTATGGCACAACACGACTGAGCAGAGACGGCAAACCAAACATCCGCTCGCCGCCCACGAAGCCGCGAGTGATGCAAAGAAAAAAGCATCCCTCGCCGCCCACGAAGCCACGAGTGCTGCGAAAAAAAAGCATTCCCTCTCCACCCAGGAAGGCACGGGTGATGCGAAGAAAAAGCATCCCCTTACCGCGCACGAAGCCACGAGTGATGCGAAGAAAAAAGCATTCCCTCATCGCCCAGGAAGGCACGGGTGATGCAAAGAAAAAAGCATCCCCTCGCAGCCCAGGAAGGCACGGGTGATGCGAAGAAAAAGCATCCCCTTACCGCTCGGGAAAGCGCGAGTGATGCGAAGAAAAAGCATCCCCTCTCCACCCAGGAACTGGCGGGAACAGACATCAGAATCCACTCGATCAGCAGCGCACTGCCAGTGCAGAAACCACACCACCACGACCGCAGACACCACATCACCACCGCAGCAGCGCATGGCACACCACGGCTGAGCAGAGACGGCAAACCAAACATCCCCTACCGCCCACGAAGCCGCGAGTGATGGGAAGAAAAAAGCATCCCCTACCGCCCAGGAAGGCGCGAGTGATGGGAAGAAAAAAGCATCCCCTACCGCCCAGGAAGGCGCGAGTGATGGGAAGAAAAAGCGTCCCTTCTCCACCCACGAAGCCACCAGTGATGCAAAGAAAAAAGCATCCCCTCTCCACCCACGAAGCCACGAGTGATGCAAAAAAAGCATCCCCTCTCCACCCAGGAACTGGGGGGAGAGGGCGAACCCATTGGAAGGCCCTTGTCTACAGAGCAAACCTCTACGCCCGCGGCAGCGCCGCTTTTCATCTTTTAATTGCCATCTTTTCTCCCTCCCGATCTATTGCGGATCGTTCGAACGCACGCCGGATCTTCGCTCTGCCTGGCTGCACCCTGCAGGTCGCACCACGCACCCATCTGGATCAAAACAATGCCCTGAGTTGCTCAACATCATCGGGCTGTGTCCCTGACGCCTTCGGCGTCCCAGAAGATCGTAGGTTCCTGGGCGTGTCCAATTGTATGAATGACAGAATCTGTGGGTCATCGGCTGCTCTCCAAAGTGGTCCGTGGCTTTCTCTTTTATCCCGTTGTGGGAACCGTGACCTGTTTGTTTGAGCATCCGTTGTCCAACCCTCTACTGGCTCACGGCCAGGGCGTCCTGTTTCCCGCCAGAAGCGGGCGGGAGGAGTGTCGGCGAAAGCTGCTGCCACTCAGGGTCTTCAGCTCGAAGCCACCCCTCTCCCTGGCTCACAGCTATCGCCGATCTGTTCACGAGAACGCCTTGTTCATATCGAACACCACCCCATCGCGCAGCATGTGATAGACCGCTCGCGCCAGCTTATGAGCGACCGCTTTGAGCGCCACGATCCCGTTGGTTCGGCTCTTTTTGCGCTGGTAGAAGCGCTGGATCGGCACCGAGTGACGTAGGGCGAAGTTCGCTGCCTCCACAAACGCCCAGGCCAGATAACGGTTGCCGTTTTTGACGTTCCCTCTTCCTTTCTTTTTCTTGTTGCTGATCTTGCGGCTGCCGACACACCGACAGTACGACGCGAAGTTCCCCACTGACTCGAAACGGCTGATCTCTCCAGTCTCCAGCATGATGGTCAGCGCCAGAATGTCCCCAATCCCAGGCGCCGTCTTCAAAACCCGGAATTCCTCACGCAGCCTGACCCGCCCCAGAACCACCTTCTCGATGGTTTTGATCTGCTCGCTCAGACACTGAATCACGGCCACACTGGCTCCCATGGCCAGTGCCACCTCGGGCTGGCGCACCAACTCCTCGATCTCCTGCTCTCCCAGCGCCCGGATCTCATCCGCCTTGAGCCGTCTGCCGTCCGAGCGCCACACGATGTTTTGTACGCTCAGGATGTTGGCGGTGCGCTGACCAACCATCTGCGCCCGTTTGCGCAACAGATCGCGCACCCCGCGCTCGGACCTGGGGTAGATGTAGCCGGTGGGCAGAATGCCCAACCGCAACATCTCCGCCAGCCACTCCGCATCCGATTCGTCGTCGGTGTACTTGAGACCGCTGTACTGTTGCATGGCTGCGGGATTGGCCAATTTCACCGGAAAACCCGCCTCCATCAAACCATCCACCAGCCAGTACCAGTTGAAGGTCGACTCCACAGCCACTCCCACCAGTCCAACTCGGTAAGCAGACAATACCTGCTCGATCTTGCGCAGATCGTTCTCGAGCCGCCGCCGGCACACCACCTTCCCCGTTGCTTCCTTCACTACCACCACGCTGTTGTTGGAATGCAGATCGATTCCACTGTAATATGTCTCCATCTCCAAGCCTCCTCTCCACGGGTTGATTGGTTCGTTTTTTCCCGAACAAACCTTACAACCCGTGGGCCGAGGCCTTCCAGATGATTTTCAGG
>JAANMU010000324.1_pt1 | contig 59981 bp, 37 predicted proteins | sample 7279701 | NCBI WGS metagenome assembly JAANMU01 (sample SAMN14094539, study PRJNA606508) | bioreactor metagenome | isolation source: A lab-scale SPAN reactor treating ammonium-rich wastewater day 57 | place: Ireland: Galway | collected 2017-03-13 | reverse complement strand
GCCGCGGGGGAAGCGTATCCGCCGGGCGGCGCGTAACCCGCGGGTCCCGCGTACCCGCCAGGAGGCGCATAGCCCACCGCGGGGGCATAGCTCGCCTGAGGCGCGTAACCGGCGGTTGGAGGATATCCGCCCGTTGGCGACACCGGCGCCATGGGGTCGGCGTAGTTGTATGCCGCCGGCTGCGCCGCGGGGTATCCCAGCGCGTGCGGCGGCGTGACTGGCGCCGCGCCAGTCGGAGAAACCGGCGCGGGAGCTTGCGGCGTCGAAGCGTGCTGCGGGGAGTAATTCGGCGGGTACGCGTAACTGGTTTCCCGTGGCCGCTCCGGTTGCGAGGCTACTGGCTCGGGAGGCAATAGCTCCGGGGCCGGCTCGGACGAGGTTGTCTCGGGCGCAGCGCCTTCGCCCGGAGAAAACAATTCCGCGTCGTACGCCGCGCGGCGTTCGGGATCAGTCAATACCGATTGGGCGGTGCGGAGATCGTCGATCAATTTCGACCAGGCGGTCGCCCGGCTACCCGGCCGAACACTCCGCACGCGGTTGATGGCGTAGTCCGCCGCGCGCTTGATCCGCTCGGGGCTGGCGTCGTGGTCAATCGCCAAGAGCTGGTAATAGTCGGGCGCCGCGGGGCCGGCGTCCAGCTCCAGCCACTCGCGGTACGGATTAAACGAGTCGGGCACTGCGGTTCCCTCGGAAAGTTAACTACAAAAGAGACGCCCAACGAGGCGGAAAAGTTCGGCGGGATCGAGGGAGCGTCGTTCCCCTCTATTGTAAGTTCAGGCGGGCCAATCAACAACGCACTTTGCGCGCCGCGCGGTTTGGCGATTTCCACAACAACCCGAAGCGTAAGCGAAGACGGAAGTGCTGTCCTCGCTTGCGCTTCGGGTTAGTGTGGGTTCAGCAAGAATCTTGAATTTCGCAGATTGATATCACAACCAGCGCGCCGCATGCCCATTCGCAAACTCCGCCGCGGATTATTCCGCCGAAGGGGAAAACCCGCTAAGTTAGGAATTAGCAAAACAGTTGCTCGTCTCCAATCGTCTTAGGGAGGGGCGAGTGTGACGTTCTGTCGCAACTTTTCTCCCAAATGCTTTCTCTCGATCGCCAGTTCTCTCCGCAGCCGGAAGGCCGCGAACCGTGCGTTTTCTCGTATCACTTGGAATTCCCGCCATGAGTGGCTCGAAATTATGGCTCGTGACGGCTCTGGCGCTGGGGGCCGCGGTGTTTTCGTCCATCTCTTGGCTCTCGGCCGCCATGGAACCTCTCGACCGGCAAAAACTTCACCAGGAATTCCGCAACGGCAACTACCGCGACGCCTACGACGGGCTGCGCCAGGTGTTGCTCGACGCCGAATCCGACCCCCGGCACGTAGTCGAAGACCTGCCGCTGGCGGTGCAGGCCCTGAACCAGCTCGGGAGGGTGGCCGAGGTGGACGCCCTGCTGGAAGGCGTCGTCGAAGCCCACGAGGACCAGTGGCGTGCGTTGCGCGCTGCGGCGGAACAATACTTGGGGATCGAGCATCAAGGGTTCATCATCGCGGGCGAGTTTCAACGCGGCGGGCATCGCGGCGGCGGCAACCTGGTCAACTCCGTCGAGCGCGACCGCGTCCGCGCGCTTCAGCTTCTGACCCATGCCGCCCCGCTGGCGATGAAGGACGACCAGAAAAGCGAAGTCGCCGCCTTCTTCCACACCCTCGCCAACGCCCTGTTGAACAACCGCGGCTACAGCGAAGCCTGGCGGCTGCAATACCTGACTAACCTGGAAGAACTGCCCGACTACGACGAAGGCTGGTACTACTACCGCGACTACCAAGGCGCCCCGGTCGACGCCGAAGGCAACCCCGTGTTCCACGATCCGCCCAAGTCCTGGGAAGACGCCAAGACCGATGGCCAGCGCTGGCGGTGGGCCTTGGATCAGGTCGTCGAGATCGACCCCGCGCGCCTGGATGAAGTGCTGATGGAGCGCGCCAACTTCCTCTGGAACCAGTTCGGCGTCCAGACCATGCACCAAGGGACTTGGATTCCCTTCTTCGGCTCCCCCCGCGCCGCCAACGACGGCGATGACGACAAAGAAGAGGACGAAAGCGGCACGTACGCCCTGCACACCTTAGGCCAGGACGAAACGATCGCCCGCACCGCCATTGGCATTCGCCGCTTCAAGCTGCCCGACGACCACAACTTCATCAAGCTCTATCAACAGGTGGCCGACGCGGCGCAGCAGCCGCACAGCGGTCACGAGCAGAACGCGCTCAACCAACTAGCGCAACTCTTTGAAAATCGTCGCCAGTACCCCCGCGCCGCCGAATACTGGCGAAGTTCGCTCAAGCGGTTCCCCGCGCCGCGGGGCAACGAATGGCGTAAGCAGCGGCTGGACCAGATTGTGGACAACTGGGGCCGCTTCGAGCCGGTGATGAAGCAGCCCGCCGGCCAGGGCGCCACGGTCGAATACCGTTACCGCAACGGCAAGAAGGTGGCCTTTACCGCGCATCGGATTCTCGTCGATCGCCTGTTGGAGGACGTGAAGAATTACCTTCGCCGCGATCCGGGCCGGCTCGACTGGGAGAAGGTCAACATTGGCAACATCGGCCATCGGCTGGTGCAGCGGAACGAGCAGCAGTACGTCGGCCCGCTGGAGGCCCGCTGGTCGCTGGACCTGGACCCGCGCCAGAACCACTGGGACGAGCGGATCACCGTCAACACGCCGCTCCAACAGCCCGGCGCGTACCTGGTCACCGCGGCCATGGAGGACGGCAACGTCAGCAAGATCGTGCTGTGGGTTTCAAAGACGGCCATCGTCAAGCAAACCCTGAACAACAAGACGCTGTACTACGTGGCCGACGCCGAAACCGGCAAGCCCGTGGCGGGCGCCAACCTGGAGTTCTTTGGCTACCAGCAAAAGCGCCTGGCGAACAACGTCTTCCGCATCTTTACCACGAACTTCGCCGAGCGCACGTCGCCCGAGGGCATGGTCGCGCCTGACCCGCGCGACTTGAAGACCGACTATCAATGGCTGGTCATCGCCCGCGGCGAGCCTGGCCGGTTCGCGTACTTGGGCTTCTCGGGCGTGTGGACGGGGCAATATCACGACGCCCAGTACAACGCCATCAAGACGTACATCATCACCGACCGCCCGGTGTATCGCCCGGACCAGGACGTGAAGTTCAAAGCCTGGGTCCGTCATGCGCAGTACGACAACGAAAAACTGGCCGACTTCGCCGGCAAGAGCTTTGTGGTCGAAATCTACAATCCCCGCGGCGAGAAAGTCTACGACCAGCCCCTCCAGGCCGACGAGTACGCCGGCCTGGACGGCGTGTTCGAGATTGGCGGCGAGTCCACCTTGGGCGTCTATCAAATCATCGTCAAAGAAGGGAACCAGCACCGCGGCCAGCAGCAGTTCCGCGTCGAGGAGTACAAGAAGCCCGAGTTTGAAGTCACGGTCGACGCCCCCTCAGAGCCGGTCATGCTGGGCGAAAAGATCACCGCTACCATTAAGGCCAACTACTATTTCGGCTCGCCCGTGACCAAGGCCACGGTCAAGTACAAGATCACCCGCAACGAGCACGACAGCGACTGGTACCCTTGGGCGCCGTGGGACTGGTTCTACGGCAAGGGCTATTGGTGGTTCGCCTACGACTACACCTGGTATCCCGGCTGGAACAAGTGGGCCGGCTGCGTGCGGCCGGCGCCTTGGTGGTGGTGGCGCGGACCGCGCAATCCGCCGGAACTAGTGGCCGATCAGGAAGTCGAGATCGGCCCCGACGGGACGGTCAAAATCGAGATCGACACCGCCATCGCCAAAGAACTGCAAGGCGACAAGGACCACCAGTACACCATCACGGCCGAAGTGCGCGACGAGTCCCGCCGCACCATTCTGGGCGAAGGCAAGGTGCTGGTCGCCCGCGAGCCGTTCAAGGTCTTCGCCTGGGTCGAGCGCGGCTACTACCGCGCGGGCGACGTGGTCCACGCCCACTTCCAGGCGCAAACTCTCGACCGCAAGCCGGTGCAAGGCAAAGGCGAGTTGCTCTTGCTCAAGATCACCTACAACGAGAAAGGCGAGCCGGTCGAAACGCCCGTCGAAGAATGGGACCTGGACACGAGCGCCGAAGGCCGCGCCGAGCAGCAGTTGATCGCCGCCAGGCAAGGCCAGTACCGCCTTTCGTACAAGGTGACCGACGAGGCCGGCCACGTCATCGAAGGCGGCTACCTGTTCACCGTGATTGGCGAAGGCTTCGACGGCGACGAGTATCGCTTTAACGAGTTGGAGCTGATCCCCGAAAAACGCGAATACCAGCCCGGCGAGACGGTCAACCTGCAAATCAACACCAACCGCGTCGGCGCCACGGTGTTGCTATTTGTTCGCCCGGCGAACGGCGTCTACCTGGCGCCGCGGGTGATCCGCATGGCCGGCAAGAGCACGGTCGTGCCGATCGAGGTGGTCAAGAAGGACATGCCCAACTTCTTTGTCGAGGCGCTCACGGTTTACAACGCCAAGGTCTACACCGAAACCAAGGAGATTGTCGTCCCGCCCGAGAACCGCGTGCTGGACGTGGCCATTGACCCTTCGGCCGAGACTTACAAGCCCGGCGAGAAAGCTACGGTCAAGATCAAGCTGACCGACTTCGACGGCAGGCCCTTCCAAGGGCAGACCACCGTGGCCATTTACGACAAGTCGGTCGAGTACATCTCGGGGGGCCCCAACAGCGGCGACATTCGTGAGTTCTACTGGAAGTGGCGCCGCCAGCATCAACCGCAACATGAAGAAAATCTCTCGCTCCTGAGCTACAACCAGACACTCCCCGGCGCTTTACCGATGCAAGACGTCGGCGTGTTTGGCGCCACGCTGCCCGATGATCTTGCCGGCTTTACGGACCTCAAGGAGGAAGCCAAAGGCCAATTGATGTATCGCCAAAACCGGCGCTCGGCGGGCGGCTCCGACGGCGGCGGCGTGCGCGGGATGGCAATGGCCCCCGGCGCCCCCATGGCCGCCCGCGCTGAAGCGCGAAACGCCAACTCCTACTTCGCTCAAGATAAACTTGCGCCGGCTGACGCCACCGCGGCCCCCATGGAAGGCGCCGAAGCCGAAGCGGGGCAGCCCGGCGGCCAACTTGTCGAAGCCACGGTCCGCACCGAGTTTGCCGACACCGCCTTCTGGGACGCGGCCTTGGAGACGAACGAGCAGGGCGAGGCCGAAGTCTCGCTGACCATGCCGGAGAACCTGACCACGTGGAAGATCCGCGTCTGGGGCATGGGCGCCGGCACGCGCGTCGGCTCGGGCGACACCGACGTAATCACCCGCAAGAACCTGATCGTCCGCTTGCAAGCCCCGCGGTTCTTCGTGCAGAAGGACGAAGTGGTCCTCTCGGCCAACGTGCACAACTATCTGGACAAGGCCAAAGAGGTCCACGTCTCGCTGGAGTTGCCCGGCGACGAACTGGAGCCGATCAACAACGACCTGGAGCGAGTGGTCAAGATCGACGCGGGCGGCGAGCAGCGTGTCGATTGGCGCGTCAAGGTGCTGCAGGAAGGCACGGCCGTGGTGCGCATGAAGGCGCTGACCGACGAGGAATCCGACGCCACCGAAACCAAGCTGCCGGTCTTTGTTCACGGCATGCTCAAGATGGAATCGTGGGCCGGCACGGTGCGTCCCGACAAGAACCTGGCCACGCTGGCCATCAACGTGCCCGCCGAGCGCCGCCCCGAACAATCGGAGCTGGTGGTGCGCTACTCGCCCACGCTGGCCGGGGCCATGGTCGATGCCCTGCCGTACCTGGTGGATTATCCCTACGGCTGCACCGAGCAGACCCTCAACCGCTTCCTGCCCACGGTCATCACCCAAAAGGTCCTGCTGGACATGGACCTGAACCTGGCCGAGATCAAAGAGAAGCGAACCAACCTGAACGCCCAGGAGCTAGGCGACCCGCAACAGCGGGCCGAGCAGTGGCAGCGCTATGAACGCAACCCGGTCTTCGACCCCGCCGAAGTCGAGCGCATGGTCAAAGAGGGCTTGAAGCTGCTAACCAACATGCAAAACCAGGACGGCGGCTGGGGCTGGTTCTCGGGCTGGCAAGAGCGAAGCTGGCCGCACACCACGGCGGTGGTGGTCCACGGCCTGCAAACGGCCAAAGAAAACGACGTGGCGCTGGTGCCCGGCATGCTGGAGCGCGGCCTGGAATGGCTCAAGCGATACCAGCAGCAAGAGATCGAAAAGCTCAAAAATTGGGAGAAGAAAGAGCAGAACGTTTCCAAGAAGCAACACGCCGACAACTTGGACGCCTTCGTCTACATGGTGCTGGTGGACGGCGACGCCGAAAACACCGAGATGCGGAACTTCCTCTACCGCGACCGGACCAAAGTTTCGGTCTACGCCAAGGGGCTGTTCGGCCTGGCGCTGCACAAGATCGGCGACCAGGAAAAGCTCGACATGATCCTCCGCAACATCGACCAGTACCTGGTCCAAGACGAAGAGAACGAAACCGCCTACCTCAAGCTCCCCGAGAGCGACCTGTGGTGGTACTGGTACGGCAGCGAGATCGAGGCCAACGCCTACTTCCTCAAGCTGCTCGCCCGCACCGACGCCAAGGGCGAACGGGCGCCACGGCTGGTCAAGTACCTCTTGAACAATCGCAAGCACGCCACCTACTGGCGCAGCACGCGCGATACGGCGATTGTGGTCGAAGCCTTTGCCGAGTACCTGCGGGCCACGGAAGAACTCTCGCCCGACATGGTGGTCGAAATCTGGCTGGACGGAGAGAAGCAGCACGAAGCCAAGATCACGGCCGAGAATATCTTCACCTTCGACGGCACGTTCGCCCTGACCGGCAAGGAAGTGACCGCAGGCGCCCATCAGATCGAAATCCGCCGCCAAGGCCGGGGCCCGGTCTACTGGAACGCCTACCTGACCAACTTCACGCTGGAGGACCACATCACCGCCGCCGGCTTGGAAATCAAAGTCCACCGCGACGTTTACAAACTCGTACCCAAGGACAAGACCATCAAGGCCGAAGGTGCCCGCGGCCAGGCCCTCGATCAAAAGGTTGAAGCCTACGACCGCGTGAAGCTGAACAACCTCGACACCGTCCAAAGCGGCGACCTTGTAGAAGTCGAACTGGTAATCGAGTCCAAGAACGATTACGAGTACATCGTCTTCGAGGACAAGAAAGCCGCCGGCTTCGAGCCAGTTGAAGTCCAAAGCGGCTACACCCGCAACGGCCTGGGCGCCTACATGGAGCTACGCGACGAGCGCGTCAGCTTCTTCGTCCGGCAACTAGCCCGCGGCAAACACTCGATCAACTACCGCCTCTACGCCGAAATCCCCGGCCAGTTCAGCGCCCTCCCCGCCGTAGCCTTCGCCATGTACGCCCCCGAGCTAAAAGGCAACAGCGAGGAGATCAAACTAAAGATCAAAGACTAACGCCACGCCACCCCAAGGGGTCGGGTGTGGCTGTGGCGATTGACGTCTGCAACTAGCAAATGGGTGGCTGGCGGAATGGGGTCGAGGGTGATTGGCGTGGGTTGGCCCTGTTCGCACCACGCGGCGCTGGACCATTTCCAGTCGACGGCTTTCTGGACGAGGTCCCGGCGTACGGGGTCGAGGTGGATGTATTCGAGCATCGCCAACAGCGCCTTGGATGTTTTGATATTGCGGTCAAATCCGCCGCCGGACTGCCAGAACAGGTGCTCCACTTTCTTGCCACGGGTACGCGTCACGCGCGGCAACCGCTCGCGCGCATGGGCTTGAAGGTGCTCGATTCCCTTTCGGCCCACTGGTTCCTTGATCGCCCGGCGAATGTCGGCGATGCCATACACCGGGCGCGTGGCCACACGATCAAATGGGCGTGCTCCGGCATGAACACATAAGCCCACAGCGCAACATCGTACTCCGCCCGCGCCGCGACAATCGCCTCGCTCAGCCACTTACACGTTCGCTCGGCCTGGAGAAACTTGTAGCCGTGAAAGCAAGAGAAGGTAGTTCATGGGCGTCGCCCGGCTCATTGTCGTTGCGTCGATGTCGGCGCAGGCCACGGTTCATGCCGGCCAGAATACCGCTCCACGGTGCGCCAGGCAACCAACGGCGATTCGCTGGGGCGTCGCTTAGACTCCGGCCGCCAGCCACCCACCGCGCGGCAAGTCAGTGGGCAATCTCGCGCACTTGGCGCTGAGCGCGGCAGAACAAGGACGCGCTTCATGCATCTCGCGGCAGGTTAGGAGCGCGGCGAATCTCGGCCAAGGCTTCTTTCAGGTCCACGAGGCTCCGCTAACACCTATTCGGCCGACTAACGCGGCGCCACGCCAAGGGGTCGGGTAGGTTTTTCGGCTATGACCGCTCGCCAATGGCGAACCGGGTTGGCCGAAAAACCAACCCGACCCCGTAGCGCTGCCTCACGATGGGCGCGGCGCTTGGAATGGACGCCTGCGACTGGCGCATGGGCGGTGGGGTGGCTGAGGCGACCGGGGCGTTGAGGCAGCGACCGCCACGTGGACCAAACAATTTGCTGGGTGCCAGGTTTTCGAGGGTTACAATGAATGGGCTGGGACTTGCTTCGGGCGACGAACCGAAGTCACCGCCCTTGCGCGATATCGTACTTAATCACGCGCAGGCTTCGATTCTTGCGCCCGCGGCGGGGCTGGCGCCGATGCGCCGCCCCGATGGGGTTTCGTCGGCTGGCTTTGCAGCAAACAAGTTTCATCGTCCCGAACGAAAGCTCCTTCGCGCCCGAGCATGATCGTGGACCCGAACCCGCAAAATCATGAGGAGTCGCATGAGTTTCCGACGAGCGTTGCCCGCCTGTGCGGTGGCTATCGGCTTGATAGGTTCGCTTTCCTACGCCCAGGAACCGAGATCTAAGCAGTCCGAGGGCCAAACCGTGGCTCGGCTAGCCGCCGCGGTCGAGACGTTGACGCAAGAGTTGGCGAGGCTGAGTGAAGAAGTGCGCACGTTACGCAAAGAGAACGAGCGACTGCGACAACTAGCCGACAGCCGCCCGCGGCAGCCCGCGAAAAACTCGCACCGCTTGCCCGGTTCCGGGAAACCCGCGCCGGAACGCTTTCTTGACCGGGGCGAATACGTGGAAGACACCACCAGCGGCCTTCTCTGGCAGAAAGACGGCGACGCCTCGGGCAAGTTGAACTTTTATCAGGCAAAGCAATACGCCGAAAATCTGACGCTCGGCGGCCTTGACGAGTGGCGCGTGCCAACACGCAAGGAATTGGAAACCATCTTTCCCGCGACCGGGGCGCCGTTCACCGACACGAAGTACACCCCGCAGCCCTGCTGCCAGGGGCCGCATGATTGGAGTTCCTACTGGACGTCGGAGGTTGACACCCGGCTGCCCGACTACGCCTACGTTTACCAGTGGTATGCTCAAGGGGGCGCCAATAACTGCATCGCCAGCCAGAACTTTGCCTACGTTCGCTGTGTGCGCGTTCGCGATAGCGAATGAGCCGCCAGCCGTCCGCCGCGGATCGGCCAGCGAGATTTCTTGTGGAAATGGACCGTCGAAAACGCTCCAATAAGCAACCTGGACGTGGTGAACCTGCGACCGCCTGGAACGTTCCTAAAGAAGTCTTGCTTGACGTGCGCGACCCGCTCTTCCGCGAACTACGAACCTCATCAGCCAGGTGACCATGAGCGCCGACTTTCCTGTCGATCGTCGTACAGCATTGCGCACGGCCCTGGCGTTGGGAGCCGGCGTATTGTACTTCGTGCGGGATTCGCAGACCGCGGATGCTGGCCCAAACAGTGAGCCATGGAGCGACGAGGTTCGAAGTCCCGTCTGGTCAATTCGCGGCGGTTCCGGCGTTGGCCCGATTTCCCTGGCCATGCCAGAGGCGCAAGTGATCGCCGTCTTGGGACAGCCGCAAGATATTTATGAATCTTCCGGCATCACGGTGGAGCAGATCCGCCAAGCGCTGGGCGACCTGTATGAACCGGAAGAAAATCACGCCTACCCGCCCACGCGCTGCTTGCAATACTTTGAGCTTGGCGTGTGCGTGCAAACGGTCGATTCCCTCGTTTCGCTGATCAACATCTATACGGGTTGCCTTACGGGATACGACAAGGGCCATTACGCGCCCTTTCAAGGCCGGTTCGAATCGCGGCGCCTGGCGCTCGTCACCGGCATGGACGAGATCGTTCAAGCATTGGGGCCGCCCTGCGAACGCGGGGAACTGGAACACGCTCCGATTCCCGAAGAATGGCTGCGATACGGCCGGCTGGGGCTTTCATTCGATTTCCACGCAGAAACGAAACAACTGAGCTGCGTGCACGTTTGCCGTAGCGACGGGCACGGCTGAGGCGATTGACGTCTGCAACGAGCAAATGGGGGGCGTTCCTGCCGCTTGCCGCACGTTGCGACAAATTTCTTGACCTGGCTGGAAGTTTCCCTTTATTATTCAGGCCCCTTCTGGGCGGTTCTGGCCTTCCCGCGGGAAAGTATAAAGTCACGGTCAGTCAAATGCTCATGCCCGACGGCACGCCGGGTCCCGAGGGAGTCAGCCCGATCGAGTCGCCCGCTCGCGAGGTGCTGCCGCCGCACTATAGCGACGAGTTTGCCTCGCAATTGATCAAAATTGTTCCCGCCGAGGGAGGCGTCTTCGACCTGGCCCTCGAGTAACTCATAGAGCAAGGCTTACGGCATGCGTGGAACGGCGGGCGGGGCCGAGGCGCCGCCCGGCCACGCGCTTGCCGGGAATCTGCGGCCGCCGTCGGGCTTTGTGTTCACGCTCAATGCTGCAACACGAATTCCTTGGTGTTCAGCAGGCTCCATAAGACGGCCTGGTAGCCTTTCTCGGGAGATTCGGCTTCTTGCAAGAAGGCCAGGCAGGAGTCCATTTCCGAGCTTTCCGGCAGGCGGCTGACCGTGGCGAGAAAAAGCTCCTCAATGTGTTGGCGCTCGTCGCCGGACTGCTGCATTACCTTGGAGACGCGGCCCGCGGGGTCAGCCACCTTCTGCCAGACGCGGGGATGGTTGGCGAAGCTGAGCACCTGGAGCATCGACGCGTCGGACTGCCGCTCGCAGTCGCATTGCACCGCCGAGTTGCGCGCCGGCCGGCCGAACTGCTCCAGCATGAACCGGACGAACGAGTTGCTCGGCATGTAGGGAATTTCCACCGTGCGCAGGTCCTCGGGCCAGTGATAATACTTCATGTCCAGGTTGTCGGTCATTCCGGTGGCCTGGTTGAGCGCGTCCAGCAGTGTCTCGGCCGGCAGGCGGCGCAGGGCGAAGGTCGCATAATTGGCCCGGTCCCCGGCGTTGGCGACGGTCGCGCGGCTGGATTGCTGGTAGGTGCGGCTGTTGAGAATCGCGCGGTGCAGCCATTTCAGGTCGTAGTGGTTCTCGAGAAAGCCCTGGCACAGTTCCTCCAGCAACTGCGGGTGCGTGGGCGGATTGAACGAAGACAGATCATCGGGCGGATCGACCAAACCGCGGCCGAAGTAGTGCGCCCACACACGATTCACGATCGCCTTGGCGAAGTAGGGGTTGTCGGGCCGCCGCAGCCATTCAACGACCTTGCCCCGCGGATCTTCGTCGTCGGCCAGTTGCAGCGGCTCGCTTTGGCCTAGCAAGCGGAGCTCTTGGGAACTTTGCGTGCCCAAGGGGCTGGTGACGCTGGCGAACTGCTTGGCTGCGTCGGCGTCGGCGAGATGAAAGACTTGCCCGTGGAGGATGCGCTTGGGAACTTCGTCGGCAAACGCCTTGCCGCGGCGCTCCAAGTCGCGAATCTCTTGCTGGAGTTTTTCTTTTTCCTCGCCTTGCCGGTTGTTTAGCTCCTCCTTGAGCTTCTTGGCTTGCTCCTGCAGGGCCTTGCCTTCTTCGGTCAGCTTCTTGAACAGGGCCGCGTCTTCCGGGTACTTTTTCTCGTTGTCTCCTCGGAAACCGACCGTGCGAACGCGGGTGAAGAAGTTGGCGAAGCTCAGCAAATCGTCCTGGCGCCAGACATCGTGCGGGTGACGATGACACTGGGCGCAGTCCAGCCGCAACCCCAGAAACGCATGGGCCACTTGCAGCGCGCCCGGCACGCCAACCGCCTCTTTCCGCTGCCAGTAAGCGTCGAGTGTCTTCCGTCCGGCGTAAATCTCCAAATCCTTGCGGGGCGTCGTGTAGCCTTCTTGCAAGGCAATGACCTCTTCCGACCACTCGGCCAGGGTACGTCCCTCGCGGCTGGTGGCGGTCAGAATGCGCTCGGCCAGTTCGTCGTAGGGCGTGTTCTCCTCCAGCCGCGCGCGAATCCAGGCTTGGAACCTCGGCGCTTCGTAATGCTCGGCCAGCCCATCGGCGTAAACGCCGAAGTCGGTGGCATTCAGCAAGTCGCAAAACTTGAGCGTCCACAGCGCTGCGTAACCCGGCTCGGCTAGCAACTGGTCGATCTTCTTGCTTCGCTTGTGCGGGTCGGCGTCGGCCAGGAAGTCACGCACTTCTTGCGGCGTGGGCAACTGGGCCGTTACGTCCAGCCGCGCGCGACGAAGGAAGGTCGCGTCGTCGGCCAATTCCGAGGGTGGAAGGTTCAGGCGCCGCAGCTTGGCGAGTACCTTCTCATCGACAAAGTTCCGCGGCGTGGCGGCCTCCAGCGCGGCGCGCGACGCGGGATCTTCAGGCCGCGCCACGACAACCATCGACAACGCCGGCTCCGCGCGGTAACGGACGATGATCGCCGTATCGCCCACGCCCGCCGCCTGCACTTCGCCCGATGCATCGACGGTGGCCACTTCCGCGGAGCGCGTCTCGAACGTGCAAAGATGCGAGACTTCCTCTACTTGTCCCGTGGCGAAGGTGGCGTGCACGCGCAGCGGGTAGGCGTCGCCGGGCGCCACGGTTTGCTCTTGCGGCTCGACGCGCAGCTCCACCACGCGGCCTTCGTCCACGGCGTCCAGCCGGGCGCCGGCGGCAATCCAGTCGCGCAAGATGGCGTATTGTGGCGTATCCGGCCGCGTCACCACGCCGCCGCCGTGCGCCGCCTGGCCGGTTGCCTTGACCAGCAGCAGGCTTAGCTCAGGCGCGAGGTGATTCAGCCGCCGGCCCCCTTCGCCGCGGACGATCTGTTCGTAATCCAGCGCAGGATCGGCGCTGAACAGCGACAAGCGAAAACCGTTCTTGCCCTGCACGGCGCCGTGGCACGAGCCGCTATTGCAGCCCAAGCGGCTCAATACCGGCGCCACATGCCGGACAAACGAAGGACCACTTTCCGCGGCCCCAGCCGGCGCCGTGACTGCCAAGAGAAGAACGAAAATCATCGCACCACGCATCTTCGGCGACCTTTCCGCGAGCAACGATAGGAAGCCCAACCCGCCGCAACGCCCACCACCAACATATCAAGATGCGCCGATGGCTGGCAACGGTTAAGGGACGAAGGTCGAAGCGAGAAAAGACGAAAGCGGCGATGAATCGCGGCACGCCAAATGGGGAGTGCGGAAATTGATTTCCGCTTTCGCCTCTCTGCTCTCCGCTTTCACTTGGGTTGCGCGTCTTGCTTTGCGGTCTGTTGAATGTCTTGCCAGCGTCGTGTCCATGCTTGTTCCAGCTCTTGGACTTTCTCGGGGCGCTGTGACGCCAGGTTGTTCGTCTCGGCGCGGTCGACGCTCAGGTCGTACAACTCCCACGGATCGTTCTTCGCCGCCACGAGTTTCCACTTGCCGGCGCGGAGAGCGCGGTTTCCTTCATGCAGCCACCATAGGTTGTCGCGCTGAAGATCGCGGTCGTTGTGGAAGACCGGAACCAGGCTAACGCCGGGCAGCGGGGGTGGACTTGCTTCGCCTGGCGTTCGTTGCGCGCGGAGTAAGTCGGCCGCGCTCTTGGCGCCGGCCAGTTCCAGAATGGTCGGCGCCACGTCGATCACGTGGCCCGGCGTGTGACGCAACGCGCCGGGCGTTTTGACGCCCTGCGGCCAATGCACGATCAACGGCGTGGCGATGCCGCCCTCATGCACCCACGTCTTGTGGCGGCGGAACGGCGTGTTGCCCACGGTGGACCAACCGGGGCCAAGGCACAGGTGCGTGGCGGCCGAGCCGGGCGCGGCGGCGGGGTCGTGGCCGTCGTCGCGGACCATGATCTCGGCGCTGGCGCCATTGTCGGAAAGGAACACGATGAGCGTGTTGTCGGACGCGTCCATCGCCCGAAGTTGGTCAAGCAACCGGCCAATCTCGCGGTCCATGCGGTCGATCATCGCCGCGTGAATCGCCATCTTGGCCGCCTGGAACTCGCGCTGGGCGTCGGTCAATTCGCTCCACGGCAGCGGTCGGTTGACTTCGCCGGGGCCAAGCGTCTTGAGCGCCTCGGGGAAGTGATAGGGCGGCCCCACTTCGCGCTCCACGACCGACAGTTCGCCTTGCACAAGGCCCAACTCTTGCAACCGGCGCCAACGCTCAGAGCGGACCTGCTCCCAGCCGGCGCGGTAGGCGTCGCGGTACCTGGCAATGTCTTCCGGCAACGCGTGCAGCGGGAAGTGCGGCGCCGTGAACGCAACGTAGCTGAAAAACGGCCGTTCCGCATGGTGCGCGGCGTGATCTTTCAAACAGCGGAGGGCGTGGTCGGCAATGGCGGTGGTGGCGTAGTAGTCCGAGCCTGGCTGGACCGGCGGCAACTTGCGGTCGTCTTCGTAGTGGACGCGCGGGCTGAAGAACCGCCCCGTGTCTTGAAGGTAGTAGGAGCGGTCGAATCCGCCCGCCAGCGGCATTCCATCGACGTGCCACTTGCCGGAATGATACGAACGGTAGCCCTGCGAACGCAGCAGTTCGGGCAAGAGCGGCGCCCACGCCGGCCGCTTGCCTTGACCGCCGGTGGGAATTCCCGGAACGGTGTCGCGCCGCACTTGTTGGGCGTAGTAGCCGGTCAGTAGCGCCGCCCGCGTCGGCCAGCAGCGGGCCGTATTGTAGAACTGCGTGAACCGTAACCCCTGGCTGGCCAGCGCATCCAGGTTGGGAGTTTGAATCTCGCTTCCGTAACAGCCCAGGTCCGAATAGCCCAGGTCGTCGGCCAGCACGATCAGCACGTTGGGCTTGCGGACCGCCTTCTCGTCGGCGGCTCCGTAGTCGGCAATCAGAAATGCAAAGGCAAGTGCGAAAAGCGGAACGAAGGCTCGTCTCATCATCGGTTTCCGGCAAGGGATCATGGCCAGCGCGCGGATTGGCGGGCAGCCGTCGCGTGCGTTCTTGGCTTACCATGATAACCGAGAGCCGCGCAAGAAACCTCCATGCTCTGGCGCCCACGTTGATTCCAACCACAAGGGCAAGCGCTCCTCACGGGCGGCTGACGCTCCCCGCTCGCCCTGAGGGAAGAAGTTTAGGAATGCGGAGGAGAAAACCCGGCGCCAGATACGCGCTTACTTCTCCACCCACTTCACAATCCGCAAGCCCTTGGCCTGGCCGGCTTTCATGAACGTATTCACTTCGTCCGGGGGCGCGGCGTAATTGAGCATGCGCACGTCGTCGATGGTTCCGTGGAAAAAGTCCTGTCCGGCGCGGCCGCCAATGTAGAGCGCCCGGTTGTCCGTCCCGATCCCCACGGCGTAAACGCCGGCCACGGCCTGGTCGAGATCGCCGTTAACGTAGAGCCGCACTTCATAGCCGTCCCACGTCGCCGCCACATGATACCAGACGCCGGTTTGCAGCACGGTGTTCCCCTGAAAGCCCGCTCCGTCGTTGCCGTCCAGGTAGAGGGTCAGCCGGCCATTGGTAACCGCAAGCTGGTAGTTGTTGGGGTTGCCTTCTCCCTTGCGCAAGATGGCGTCCACGTCGGTCCCCGACCCCCAGGCGGTTCCGTTGATCCACGCCGAGATCGTCAGCGCCCCGGTGGGTTGCAAACTGCTGGCGCTGGGGATGGTGATGTAGCGGCTCGATCCGTTGAATTGCAGCGCGTTACCCAGCTTGCCGGGCGAGACCGAACCGGTGGCGAACGTGGTTCCGACCAGCGTGCCGTGATTGCCTTTTCCCGACGAATCGGCCGCGGTCGTTCCACTCGTCTCATCCAATCGCCAATGGCCGGACAGGCCGCCCGCCCATTGCAGCGCGCGCTGAAGCAGCGTCTTGCCGTCGTTGGAGAGCGCACTGAAACTAAAGGACGCGCCGCCCCAGGGAAGCTGCACGCGGCGGCCCGCGGCAAAACCACCGCCCGTCATTTTTCCCCCGCTGTCCAGCGCCACCAGCGACTTGGCGCCGCTCCAGGTTGCAAGGACTTTTCCGTCAGAGGCGATCGTCCCCGAAACCACCGCGTAATCCTGGTTGGCGTCAAAGAGGGCCAGCGCGCCGGTGGCGAAGGGCGAGGTGATGTAATGGGTGTTGACCGCAATGGTCGCTTGGCTGCCGGAACCTGTCGCTTGACTGGAGGCAATTCCAAACTCGTCCGACAACTCGACTTCTTCGCTTACAATGCCAATCGCGGCGTCACGCAGCTTGGTTCCCAAGGCCGCGGAATTGATCTCGACCGGAAGATAAACAATCTGGTTGGCGGCGACCGCGGCGTTGAAGCTGGCGGTGTTGGCGTCGTCGTCCAAAGTATTCACGCGATAACCCCAAGACTCCAACAACGTTTTCCGCGCGGACTCCTGAGCGCTCAGGCTGCCATTGTTGGCGACCACCATCAACAGCGGCGGGCCAGGCGCGGCGGCGGCCCATTCCAAGGCGCGGCGCATGATGGTCTTGGCGTTTCTATGGAAGGCGTGCTGGTCGAGGTTCCCGCCGCCCCAAGGAAGCTGCACGCGGCGGCCAAGTGCGGTCGCTCCGCTTGAGAGCACGCCGCCCGTCTCGACCACGGCCAGCGCTTGCGTTCCACCCACGGTCGCCAGGGTTTGCAGCCCCGGCGCCAGGGTTCCCGCCAGCGTTAGCGCTTCCTGGCTCGAAGTGAAAAGCGTCAAGGCGCCGGTGCTGAACGGCGCGGTGATGTAATGGCTATTGTCGGTTATGGTAACACCCGTGGCGTAGGGCGTGGCGCTGCTGGTGGAGACCCCCAGTTCGTCGGTAAACGCCATTTCTTCGTTCACCACGCCGATCGTGGCGCCGGTCAACTTCGTTCCAAGACTGGTGCTATGGGATTCCTCGGTCACGTAGACCGCGTTTTTGCCCGCCAGGGCCGCCGTGTAGCTGGCCTGGCTGGCGTCGTCGTCGATCCGCGTGACGTCGTAGCCCCAGACGTGAATCTGTCCTTCGCGCAGCAGTTCCTGTAAGGTGGGAGAGCTGGTGCTGGTTACCACCAGCAGCACGTTGCCAATCGACGGATTGGGCCGCGCCGCCCACTCCAACGCCCGCTCGACAATTTGCAAGCCGTTGCTGTTCAGCGCGGCGTAACTGAAGGTGCTACTGCCAAACGGGAGCAACACGCGGCGGCCCGCCGCGACCCCGCCGCCATATAACCCGCCGCCGACTTCAATGGCCAGCAAGCCGGGATCGTTATTATCGTAGTCGCCAACGTTCGCCAGGTTTATCGCGCCGGACGCCAACGTCCCCGTGCGCCGCACCAGGGTTTGGCTGGAATTCAGGATCGTTACGCTGCCGGTTGAAAGTCCGTAGGTAAGGTTGTGCGCCGTGGTTTGAATGCGGAGATTGGTCCGCGTGGTGGTGCTCAGGCTGGAGCTGGAGAAGCCGAATTCCACGGCCAGGTCAGAGCGCTCATTGACGACGCCGATCGACGTGCTCTTGAGCTTTGTGCCGAGCGCGGCGGCCGATACGGCGGGCGAAACATACGCCACGTTGTTGGCCGCCGTCGCGGTGTTGAACGCGGTCTGGGTATCGCCGTCGTTGATTAGCGTGACGGTGTAGCCCCAAGCCTCGAACTGCGTCTTGCGGGCGCTCTCGGCGCCCGTGAGGCTCACGGGATTGGCGACCACAAACAACAAGTCGGTCACGGCGGCGCGCGTCACCGTTGGCGCCAGCACGCTCAGACCTACAACTGCCAGAAGCAATACCCAGCGCGGGAGACTCCCGATCCTTGCTTTCCGGCTCGGCCAACTCCATCGCGAGTGGAAACGCAAACCCATCACGCCCGATTGAAGCGCCTTCATGAGAAAGATTGTGTAAAGGCGACCGGCGCGATTCCTGGCGGCCCGCAAGCCAATTGTCCGCGTAAAGGGACGCTTGGCTCTCACCATACCGGCGGTCACGGAAGTATAGCTTGCTAGACGCCGGGAGACGGTGCCGCCGCCGCTTGCTGCGGTCTAAAGCCGGCGGTCACGGAAGTATAGCTTGCTAAACGCCGGAGGATGAACATGCGGCCAGTTTGATCTGATTGCGCCGCGGAATTGCATCTTTCGGCGCCATCGGAAACGGCCCCCCCGATTACGCCAACACCTGGCGGAGAAAACGCTGGGTGCGCTCGGTTTGCGGGTTCTCCAGCACTTGCGTGGGCGGACCATGTTCGATCACGCGGCCGTCGGCCAACACCGCCACGCGGTCGGCGGCGCGGCGGGCGAAGCCAATCTCGTGCGTCACTACGATCAGCGTCAATCCTTCCGCCCGCAATTCCGCCAGCGTATCCAGCACTTCCGATTTCAGTTCGGGGTCCAGCGCGCTGGTAATCTCGTCGCACAATAGCCCGCGCGGCTCCATGGCCATGGCCCGGGCGATGGCCACGCGCTGTTTCTGGCCGCCCGAAAGTTGCCGCGGGTAGAAGTTCGCCCGCTCGGCCAGACCCACGCGCTGGAGCAACTCCAGCGCTTGCGCGCGGACCTGGGGCTTGGGTCGCTTGAGCACCTGCACCGGGGCTTCCATCACGTTCTCCAGCGCCGAGAGGTGCGGAAAGAGTTGGAAGTCTTGAAAGATCATGCCGAACTTGCGGCGGACGCGGGCCGACGCCTCGCCGTTGGCGCCGGGCGAGAGCACGTCCGCGCCGACCCGCACTTCGCCCGCGTCAAAGGGGGTCAAGCCGTTGATGCACCGCAGCAGCGTCGATTTACCGCCGCCGCTGGGACCGATCAAGGCCACCGTCTCGCCGCCCGTAATTTCCAGCGACACATCGTTCAGGATAGTCCGCTCGCCATAACGCTTAGTGACGTTTTTCAGAACAACGTGGTTGGGCATGGTGGTAAGTCACAGGAAAGGAACGTCGGGTCGTGCGCCACGGCGGGGCCGTGCACCACAGCGGGGTCGGGGAGGTTTTTCGGCCAATCAACTTACCATGTCGCAAGTGATGGGACCGAAAAACCACCCCGACCCCTTCGGTGGCGCATCGGGCCGGGGTCGGGGAGGTTTTTCGGCCAATCAACTTATCATGTCGCCAGTGGTGGGACCGAAAAACCACCCCGACCCCTTCGGTGGCGCTGGTACGGGTCAACTCTTGGCTAGTTTCTGCTCCATGCGGCGAGAGAGGTAGCCCAGCGGCACGCTCATCAGCAGGTAGAGCGCCGCCGTGGCCAGGCCGATCTCCATGTACTTGAGGCTTGACTTGGCCAGGATTTGATATTGCTTGGTCAGTTCAACCACTGCGATCACGCTGACAATGCTGGTGTCTTTGAACAACGCCACAAAGTCGTTCGTCATGGGCGGCAGCACCACCCGCCAAGTTTGCGGCAGGATGATGCGGCGAAAGGTGGTGAACCGGTTCATTCCCAGCGAGGCCGCCGCTTCCCATTGCCCGTGCGGAATCGAGCCGATGCCGCCACGGTAAATTTCCGCCTCGTAAGCGGCGTAGTTCAAGCCGAACGCCAGGATGCCGATGATCTCGTTCTCGGGCGTCCACACCAGGCCCCACTGCGCGAGCAAGGTCGGCAACCCGTAATACAGCATGTACAGCAAGAGCAGTACCGGGATGCCGCGAAAGAACTCCACGTACCCGATGGCCAAAAATCGCAACGGCCACGGCGCATACAATCGCGACAACGCCACCATCAACCCGATGGCCACCGCCACCGCCATGCTGGCGACCGAGATGTATACGGTCATCAGCGCGCCATCCACCAGCAGCGGCAGGTACAGCTTGGGCGTCAGTCCCTGGCTGGAGTCGGCCAGGACGTTGGTCAACTGCACGTCGCCGCTGAGCTGCTCCTGGTCCTCGTTCCAGATGCGCCACTTGCGATAGATGCGCTCCAGTTCTCCCGCGGCCGCCAAATGCAGAATGGCGGCGTCGAACTGCCGCGCCAGCTCCTCTTGATCCTTGCGAAACGCCGCCGCATACGCGCCGGCCCCAAACGGCTCGCCCAGGAACTTGAGCCGCAGGTTCGGCCGGGCGTAATACTCGGCAATGGGCAGGTCCATTAGCACGGCATCGACGCGGCCCAACTCCAAGTCCTGGTACGGCTCGGCCTGTCCGTCGTACAAGTTCGTGGCGATTCCCTGTTGCTCCAAGAGGCGCGAGGCGGCGGTGTTGTCGAGCGTGCCCACGCGACCGTCGATCGCCTTGATCTGCTCCAGCGTGGTGAACCGCTCCTCGTCGGCCCGCGCCGTCAGTTGCAGGCGATAGACGTAGTATGGCCGCGACATCCGCAGCCGGCGTTCCCGGTCGGGCGTGACCTCCAGCCCATTCATGGCGAAGTCGAAGTCGCCGCGTTCCAGCCCCAGCGCCAGTTCGCCGTAACTATATTGAACGAACTCAATTTCGCGGCCCAGTTCTTTTTCCAGGGCGGCGATCAGGTCCACCTCGAAGCCGATGTTCTCTCGGGGGTTTTGCGGGTCTTTGAAGATGTAGGGCGCGCCGCCTTCGGCGTCGGCGCCCCAGCGCAGCGGCTCGGCGGCCTCCGCCAGCATCGCTGGCAGCAGCATGGCGAGGATCAGAACACCACGTCGCAAGACCATTCGCAAGAACCTCCGGCGCCAGGAAAGAACCGCGTCGCTATGGAGTTGAACCGTCCCATCTTAGCGAGCAACCGCCCGGCCTCCTACCCACAAGGCACAGCGAGCACCCGCCCGCCGCGGCCCGCGACGCAGTGAGGCGGGGTCGGGGAGGTTTTTCGGCCCGGCTGCTTACCATGTCGCAACTTGTGCGACCGAAAAACCACCCCGACCCCTTGGGCATGCGCGGCTTGACGTCCGGTTGTAACGGCGCCGCGGAACGCCGCGGCAACTATTTCCTCTTGGAACCGTTGCACGTTAACGAATGGTAACTACGGTAGAACCTAGATCATCGATCTGGGTTTCCGGCGGCCGGCGGCATGGGGCCGAGACTTCGCCCCGCGGGAACGATGATCCTTGGCGGCTCGGGTCAGAGACTCGAATTCTCCTGTTTTTTTGGGGGGGTAGGTTCGTGAACGCTTCCACTGTCTCAACGTCTGCGCCGCCCGCGGTTATTGGGCGGAGAAACCTGGTCGTCTCGCAAGACACGGCGCTGGCGCGGCAATTGGCCGCGTGGTTGGACCGTGGGTTTGGTTGCCAGACGGAATTAGCCCGGAATCAGGACGAGGCCGGCCAAATGTTGGACCACAACGGCTTCGGGGCGGTGTTCTTCGACACGCGCCAAACCGACGCCAGCGTCCGCGGGGCGTTGTTCCAGAAGTTGGGAGATCATCAACAAGTCCCCACTATCGCCCTGACCGACTCCAACCACGCTCTGCGCGGCGTGTTGTCCGAGAGCATTCGCTTTCATGGCAGCCTGGCGGTCCCCTTTAGCCTGAGCGAGTTGTCGTCGCTGCTGTGCGAACGCATCGCCACCGCCTTGTTCGCCAAGGCGGGCGAACCACCCTCGCCGTGGGAGGTCCCGTTCGGCGAGATCGTGTATCGCACGTTCTGCCGCGATTTTCGGGAATCGCTGTCCAACGTCGCCCACGTGGCCCGCCGCGACGTGACGTTGCTGTTGGTCGGCGAGACGGGCACGGGGAAGACCACCCTGGCCCGGCAAATTCACCTGCTCTCTCCCCGCGCTTCCCACGCGCTGGTGACGGTGGCCTGCGGGGCGCTCTCGCATGAGTTGATCGAAAGCGAGCTTTTCGGCCACGTCAAAGGCTCCTTCACCAGCGCCGACCGCAACAAGATCGGCAAGTTCGAGGCGGCCGGCCAGGGCACGTTGCTGCTGGACGAGATCGACGTGCTGACCCCCGCGCAGCAAGCCCGGTTGCTGCGGGTGATCGAGAACGGTGAGTTCGAGGCGGTCGGGTCCAACGAAACGCTCGTCTCGCAAGCCCGTCTGGTGGTGGCCACCAACGTGGACTTGAACTCGCTGATGGAGAAGGGCGATTTCCGCAGCGACTTGTACTACCGCTTAAACGTGCTGGAGTTTCACATTCCCCCGCTGCGCAAGCGGCGGCTAGACATTGTGCCGCTGGCCTTGGGCTTTATCGACGAGTTCCGCACGGCGCACGACGTGGAGATTCGCCGCATCGACCCCGAGTTTCTCTCGTGCCTGGTGACGTACGACTGGCCCGGCAACGTGCGCGAGCTAAAGAACCACATCCGCCGCGCGGTGCTGTTCTGCCGCAACGGCGAACTGACTCCGGCGGACCTGGCGCCCGCGGTGGCCAGCGCCCGGCGCCAGGCCGAGTTCACCGAGTCGCCCGCGGCCGCCTCCGACACGCTGACTCAGAAGATGGCTTGCACTGAGGTCGAAATTCTCGAACAAGCCCTCCGCGAGAACGGCTACAACCGCACCGCCACCGCGCAGTCGCTAGGCATCAGCCGCGTGGGGCTCTACAAGAAGATGAAACGCTACGGCCTGCTCAACCTCCGCCGGGAAGGGTAAACATCGGGGCGGGGTCGGGGTGGTTTTTCGGCCCATCCACTTGCCATGTCGCAAGATGTAGGACCGAAAAACCACCCCGACCCCTTGCCTGCTCGTAATGCAGGTCACTCGCTGGAGCGAGTGACCTGCATTAGAGATACGTCAGCAGCCAATCGGCGATTCTTTGTTCGGCGATGGGTGGAACAGCGTGACCTTGCTTGTGGTTGAATAGCCCCAGGTGGGCCGGCTCGCCGTACAGGCGATAGACCGGGAGCGCGGCTTCGATGAAAGGCCAACTGGGGTCGCCGTCGGCCGAGTCTCCGCCGACCAGCAAGAATGCCCGCGGCGCGGCTAGGGCCAGCAGTTCGTGATGCTCGCGGTCGAACGACGGCTGCCGCACGACCTCGCCCAAGTACCAGGGGGCTTCCCAGTTGGAGAACGTGACGCCCACGCCGCCTTCGCTGCTGACGGCCACCTTCACGCGCTCGTCAAAGGCCGCCAGGTAAAGCGTTTCCTTGGCCCCCAGCGAATGGCCCACGGTCCCCAACCGTTGCGAGTCAACGCCCGGCAACGCGGCCAGCAGGTCCATCGCCACCTGCGCGTCGTGCAGCATCTTGGCCATTCCCTTGGAGCCGGGCCGCCGCGCCAGGTACGCTTGGGCCAGCTCGCGGCCAAAACCTTTCTTCTCGGCGGTCCACAGGAAGTTGCGCGGGCTGAGGGTGGTCACGCCCTGCCGCGCCAGTTTGAGTCCGAACGCCTTTTCCGGCGGCCCTTCCAAACCGGCAGGCTGGCGAATGGTGTAGTCCACCGTGGAGTGCAGCACCACCACGCCGGGACGGCGCTTGGCGTCGTCCAGTGGTTCGATCAGGTATGCCTCGACGGTAATGCCTGGCTCGGTTTCGTAAGCGATCTTTCGGCGGCGCACGCCGGCTTCTCGGTCTTCTTCCAGCACCTCAAAGGACGGCGCCGGACCGCGCAGCGGCGGTTGGAGGAACTCCAGCCAATTGCGGCGAATCTCGCTGCGGCGCCGCTCCCACGCGGCGCGCGTGGTAATCTCCTTTCCGGCCGCATCGACCAGCAGCGGGCGCAGCTTCGGCGCCGCGGGCGGCAATTTCTTAGGCGGCGTTTGCACTTCGTCCAACCAAGGAACTTCCTTGGAAGACGAAGGGGCGTTTTCCTTGCCGTACAGCAGGCGCGGCGCCGCAAGCGCCGCGGCGGTGGAGGTCAGGAAGGCGCGTCGCGAGAAACAAAGTCGGCTCATTGGTCAGGCTCCTCAAGGTTGGCCCTGATTAGAGCGACTTTGTTCCACGCTCGCCACTGGTTGGTGGTTCAAGGCGCCGTGGGGCAGGCAGCCTTAGTTGTTCCAGGTTTTTCGGTTTACGTCCCTTTACGGGTTCGGAAGGGGCGAAACGGCAAGCGATATCGCTTGCCGTTTCGCCGCACCCCATTTGGACGATGGACCCTGCTTCAAAGTGTGGAACTACGGATGCCTGTCCTACGTTCAGACGCAGAGGTTTGTCAGAGGGTGCATCGTGGGCGCGGGATCCGAAGGCTAGGGGGTGGAAGGAAATTGCAAATTGCAAATTGATTGATGGAGGCGGCGTGCAACATCACACCGCCGGCTGCTACCCTTCTTCAATTTGCAATTTCCCTTCCCGCGCTACACCGTTTGCTTGCCTCCGGCGCCAAGCGCGCGTTGCCCATAAAGCGTGCGGCAGGTCTGGACAATGCCGGCGGCGTTCAGGCCCAGTTCGGCCAAGAGTTCGTGGCGTTCGCCGTGTTCGACGTAATGGTCGGGAATGCCCAGGCGGCGAACACGGCGGGTGTCGAGGCCGGCATCGTTGGCCGCTTCCAGCACCGCGCTGCCGAAGCCGCCCATCAGGCAGCCTTCTTCCACCGTGACCACAAACGGCAAGTCGCGCACCAGGGGGAGCAGCGTGGCGGTGTCCAGCGGCTTGATGAAGCGGGCGTTGACCACGGTCACGTCCAGCCCCTCTTCGTGCAGCAATTGGGCCGCCGCGATACACTCTTCCAAGAGTGCGCCGCACGCCACGATGGCGCCGTCCCGGCCGGTTTGCAGCACCTCGGCCTTGCCTAGTTCCAGGGGCGCGCGGTCGCCGTCAATCGTAATGGCGTTGGCCTTGGGATAGCGGATCGAGCAAGGCGCATCATGCTCCAGCGAGAAGTCGAGCATGGTCTGCAAGTCGTGCGAGTCGCCCGGCGCCATGACCACCAGGTTCGGGAACACCCGCATGTAGGCGATGTCGTACGTGCCGTGGTGCGTGGGGCCGTCGGGGCCGCACAAGCCGCCGCGGTCCAAGAGGAACGTGACGGGCAAGTTTTGCAGAGACACTTCCTGAAAAATCTGGTCGTAACTGCGCTGCAGGAAGGTGCTGTAAATGGCCACGATCGGCCGCGCTCCCGCCTTGGCCTGCCCCGCCGCGAAGGCCACCGTGTGCGACTCGCAAATTCCCGTGTCAAAGAAGCGGTCGGGGAACTCGGCCCGCACCGGCTCCAGCTTGTTGCCCTGGCACATGGCGGCGGTCATTACCGTAACGCGCGGATTGCGTTCCATGGCCGCGTGGATCGCATCGCGGGCGAAGTTGGTGTAGGCCTTGGCGCCGCCTTTGTCGAGCGGGACGGCCTTATCGCCCTCCTGGCGGAACATGGGGGGCGTGTGGAAGAACACCGGGTCGTCGGCCGCCGGCTTGAAGCCGTGCCCCTTTTGCGTGACCACGTGCAACAGGATCGGGCCTTCCATCGCTTTGACCATCTCCAGGTACTTGCGGAGAATGGCGATGTTGTGCCCGTCGATGGGGCCGATGTACCGGATGCCCAACTCCTCGAACAGCATTCCGCCGTGCAGTCCCGCCTTGAGCGCCTCTTTGATTTGCGCCAGGAACCGCTCGGTGGGGTCGCCAAACACCGGCACCTTGTTCAGCACCTTGACCACTTCGTGCTTGAGGCCGGTATACAGCCGATTGGCCCGCAATCGGTCCAGATAATCGGCCATTCCGCCCACGCGGGGGCAGATCGACATCTCGTTGTCGTTCAGGATCACCAGCAGCTTTTTCTTCAGGCCGCCAATGTTGTTGAGCGCCTCGTAGACAATGCCCGAGGGGAAAGCGCCGTCGCCGATCACGGCCACCGAATGACGGTCGCTCTGGCCCAAGAGATCGTCGCCCGACTTGAGGCCCAGCGCGGTCGAGACGCTGCATCCGGCGTGGCCGGTCATGAACAGGTCGTAGTCGCTCTCGGCCGGGTTGGGGTAGCCCATCAGGCCGCCCTTGGTGCGGATCGTGCCGAACTCGTGGTAGCGGCCGGTGATCAACTTGTGCGGATAGACCTGGTGGCCGGTGTCCCAGATCAGCCGATCGCGAGAAAAATCGAACGTGCGATGCAGCGCGAGGCACAGTTCCACAACGCCCAAGTTCGACGCAAAGTGGGCGGTGCGCGTGGCCAGCAAGTTGCACAGCACGTCGCGAATCTCGCCGGCCAGGTCGTTCAGTTCGCGGTTCGAGAGTCGTTCCAGGTCGCAGGGCGAATCAATTTGCGGCAGCAGTTTGTGCATGGGTCAGTGCTTCCTTTCTAATACATAACGCGCTAGGGCGTCCAAGGGCTGGGCCTTTTCTCCCAGCGGCGCCACCGCCTCCCGCGCCAACGCCACCAGGTGCGCCGCGCGACGGCTGCTTTCTTCCCGCCCGAGGAGTGCGGGAAACGTGAGTTTTCCTCGTGAGGAGTCTTTTTGCGTGCGTTTGCCCATCGTTTGCACGTTACCATCTACGTCCAGCAGGTCGTCGATAATCTGAAACGCCAGCCCCAATCCCCGGCCGTACTCGTCCAGCATCGCTACTTGCGCTTCGCTGGCCTGGGCCACAATCGCCCCCAGCCGCAGCGAGACACGAAACATGGCCCCCGTCTTGCGGCGATGAATCGCCTCTAATTGCTCTACGCCCAGCGAATGAAACTCGGCGTTCAAGTCGTCGGCCTGGCCCCCCACCAGCGCTTCGGCGCCGGCGGCCATGGCGAGTTCCGCGCAACAGCGGGCGGCCACTTGCGGCGGCTGGATGCCTTGGGCCAGCGTTTGGAACGCCAGCGCTAGGAGCGCATCGCCCGCCAGGATGGCCGTTGCCTCTCCATGCGCGACGTGACAACTGGGCCGGCCACGCCGCAAGTCGTCGTCATCCATGGCCGGCAGGTCGTCGTGGATCAGCGAGTAGGTGTGAACCATCTCGACCGCACAAGCGGCGGGCATCGCCTGCTGGGGGGAACAACCGCAACTTTCGGCGGCCATTAACACCAAGAGGGGACGCAGCCGTTTGCCGGGAGCGAGCAAACTGTAGCGAATTGCCTCGGTTAGACGGGGGGGACTGCCAACGCCAAACCGCGTAAAACGGTCCAGCGCAGCGTCGATTTCCGTTCGCAAGTCCTGGGTGTGGGTAGGAAAATCAAAGGAGTCCGGCACAGTCATGCACCCCATTCTAGAATGAGGGGGGAAGTTAGTCTACGTCGCGATAAATGCGAAACGCGGAATTCGAAATGGGAAATAAGCGAAGGAAATTGCCCAGAGATTGTTTCTTCACTTCTCTTTTCGCCTTCGCCTTTACTCCTGTCCTCTTACTTGGAGCGAAACCGATGTCATCGCGCAATTTGTTGGTGGTTGCCATGCTCATTCTCGGCTCTCGTGTGGCATACGGCCAGGTCAGCGGCAACGTGGGCTACGCCAGGGTGGGCGGCAAGGCGCAGGCCGAGCAACAGGAACGGGCCAAGCGAGTGCTGACCGAACACGAACTGCCCCCGCCCGGCGCCACGTATGTGGAAGCCAACGTGCTGATGAACGTGCCGGCCGACGAATACGTGGCTGTGTTCGCCGTGGCTCAGGAAGGCGTCACCGTGGCCGAGTGTCACCAGAAAATGGACGCGGCGCTTCAAGGCTTCTCTGCGGCGGTCAAGAAGCTTGGCGTCGGGGACGACGCGTTCCTTATCGACTTCATCGCCCAGAACCCGATTTACGGCTTCGAGCTAATCGAAGACATCGCCCGCGAAAAGCGAGTTGGCTTTGAATTAAAGAAAAACGTCTCGATTCGCTACCGCGACCCGGCCTTGCTTGACCGGCTGGTATTGGCGGCGGCTGAATGGCAAATCTTTGACCTGGTCAAAGTGGATTACGTGGTTCATGACGTGAACGCCGTAAACGAGCAACTGGTGGAGGAGGCCGCGCGGGTGCTCAAGCAAAAGGCGGCACGGTACGAAAAACTGCTGGGTTTGAAGCTGGACGGCCCGGCCCGAGTCCTGGCCGAGCGACCCGCCGCTTACTACCCGGCCGAGCTTTACGATTCTTACACCGCCGCCGAGTCGGAGGTCATGGAAAACGCCCACTTTCGTCAGAAATACACGACGCAGTCGGCCCGCAAGAGCCGCACTTTTTACTTTAACCCGCTGGACGCGGACCGCTTTGACCAGGTTCTCAACCCCGTCGTCACGCAACCCGTGGTGCAGTTCACGCTTTACCTCAAAGTGCAATACGGCGGCGCCGCGTCAAAATAAAGGGCAGGAATTTTTTCCGCCAACACGACGGACCTGGAACGATTATGGAAAAACCGGGAGCGACGAACCGGGGGGGGAATCCCCGGTCGCTTCCCAGACGAGCAAAGGAAGGCGTGCAAGAATTTGCGGAGGGAGGCACGACGACGCCGGAGGACAGTCGCCTTGCACTATTCATTATAATGAGCAAATGTTCAATTTCAATAGCCGAAAGAAAAAAATATTGAATTGGTGCTCATCTAAGAACAAAAGGGGCCGCGCGTTCTTCAAAAACTCTTGGCTGCGTCACGGCTGAGAGGTTGTGAATGTTTTGTCAAATCGCCGTGGCGGCAGCGCGAGCGCCGCCGTTATGGAAAGATTCACAATCTTGGTGCGGCGCCGCAAACGCGTGGCGAGGGCGCTGCCTGCCAATCCAGCGACTTGCTCCGGAACGGTTGAGGCCAGCGCACAACTCGCCTTGGCGCCCCCGGGGGCATCTTGACTGCGAATCGATGGGGGCAACCCGTCAGCGAATCTTCTGGTCCGGCAGTTCCTTCTTCACGCCTTCGTCCAGCGGCATCTTATCGGGCTTGGCGCCGGTTGCCGCCAGGAGCGTTTGCAACTCCACTTCCAAAGCCGCGGCTCGGGCGGCGTAGCGAGGATCGTCGATCAGATTTTTGGATTCCGTGGGATCAGTGGGCAGGTGGAACAGGTCCGGCTTGCGGCGATCTTTCTTGCCGTCGCCATGCGGGTAACGAACGTACTTCCACTCGTCGGTGCGCACCGCCCGCACGTTGGGCGTGTAGGGGAATTGCTTCTCGTAGTTGTAATGATACAGGAAGCTGGTGCGCCATTCCGGATCGCTTTGACCCTGGGCCAATTTTTTCCAAGAGCGGCCGTGGGTTTTGGAGAGCGGCGCCACGCCGCACACGTCCAAAATGGTGGGAGCGAAATCGACCGTGAGCGTCATCGGCTCGACCACCTGCGGCTTGTCGGGCGGCGTGAGGCCGGGATACCGGACCACCAGCGGCACGCGGATGCTTGGCTCGTGGGCCGTGCGCTTGTCGATCATGCCATGCTCGCCGTTCAAGAGGCCGTTGTCGGCGGTGAACACGATCAGCGTGTTATCGAGTTGCCCGGACTCGGCCAGGAACTGGTACAACCGGCCCACGCTGTCATCGACCGAGAGAATCGTTCCCCAGTAGGCCCGGACCATCGCGGCAAAATCCTGGACCGCCGCGGGCGAGCGGTCGGGCCATTTCTTGCGATAATCGAACAGCGGCCCATAAATGCCGTGCCAGGTATCCAGCCGGTCGCGGTACCAGGTGTCGTTATCGTCCAGGCGGAAGGCGCTGGCCGGGTAGGGCACGTTCACATGGTCGAAGGCGTGCTCATACTTCGGCTCGGGATAATAAAAGCTGTGCGGCGCCTTGTGGCCGACGATCATCGCCCACGGCTTGTCGCCGCTGCGTTTCTTGAGCCAGTCTTCGGCCAGGTCGGTAATCACCGTGGTGTAGTAACCGGGAACCACGCGCCGCTCTCCGCCGTGGAAGCGGAACTCGGTGTCAAAATACTTGCCTTGGCCCTTGTGGGTCACAAAGTAATCGAAGCCGGGCCGGGCGTCGTCGTTCTCTTCGCCCATGTGATACTTGCCAAGGTACGCCGTCTCGTACCCGGCGGCCTGGAGCGCTCGCGGCCAAGAGGGCAGGTCTTCGGGGTATTCGGTGAAGTTGTCCGACACCCCATGCACATGCGCGTACAACCCCGACAGGATCGAGGCCCGGCTGGGCGAGCACAACGAGGTAGTGCAAAAATGGTTGGGAAAATAGACCCCTTCTCGGGCCAGGCGGTCGATCTGCGGCGTGGCGATCACCGCGGCCGGGTTCGCGCTGATGCAGTCCCAGCGCTGGTCGTCGGTCAGAATGAACAGCACGTTCGGCCGCTCGGCGTGAAGCGCCTTTTGGCTCACCGCCATCCCCAAGAGCGTGATCGCGCAGAAACCCCAAAATGCAGCAAGTCGCATTGTGCTTGGCTCCCAAAAGAAAGAATCGCGTGGTGCGATCTTACCAAGCCGCAACGCGCCGTGTCGAGCATTCGCGCCGCAGACTCCGCGCCGGTTTCAGGCGAGCGACCAGCGTGAGCCGAATGACGACGCTTCGCGGGAAGCCGCTCTCCTCCCACGAATTACGCTCCCGCGCCCCAGGCTCACTCGGGGCCGATGTACCGGAAGCGGGGAAGGCTCTGGCCGGCCACTTCCACCGTCTCGATGAACATGGCCAACGGGCGGACCCACAAAGCGCGATCGCCATAGTCCGGGCGATAGACGACCAGTTCTTCTTCCGTCTCGCTATGCCGCGCCACGCCCAGCACGAGATATTCCTGGCCCTTGTAATGTTGGTAACGGCCTGGCGGAAGCGTGGTCATGGCGGGACGATTGCCGGGAACGCGCTTGATAAAGCCGGCCGAGGTTTCGACCTTCGGCCCCAGCGCTACCCGAAGTCTAGCAAAAATTCTCCGCTGAGCAGATGTGTTGGTGCCGGCACGCGGGGCACTCGATGCGTCTCCCCAGGTGGCTCTTTTCGACGCGAAGCGGTTGGCTGCACTCGGGACAAAAATACTTCTTCCGCTGTTCTTGCTCCTTCTCGCGGCGGGTCAACTCCTGGCGGGCCAGGTCGCGGACCTGTCGGCAACTCACCTTCCCCGTCACACGGAAACGCACGCCGTCTTGCGTGGCCGCTTCCCAACGGTCCTTGCCGTTCGCACCGGGCGGGCGGTGTCTGGAAGCGGTGGGATCGGCGGGCGGAGCGGGCGCCGTCACGGTTTCGCCTTGGTTCACATCCTCCAGCACCGCTAGTTCGCGCAATTGTGTGGCCGGCAACCGAGAGCCATGCTTTTGCAGCAAGGTAATCAATCCCCGCACCGCAATGGCGGCAAGCGTTCCATAGTTCTGGGCGGCGTGCTTCAGGAAGTGCAACGATTCCGGTTCGGCTTCCTCGGCTAACTGGCGGGCGATCTCCATCGGCGGCATCAGTTGGCCGGACAGCGCGCACGGGTCGTCAATGCGGGCCAGCGTCAGCAACGCGGCTTTCCGCTGCTCCACGGTCCCTTCGCGGCTTTGTTTCTCCAGGCGGGCGATGTGCAACCGGCGCTTCTCCACCGGTTTTTCCGGTTGCCAGTTTCGCTCCAGCAACACCCGCGCGGCGGTCTGCGCCACGCAAGGGTCGTCGTCGTGCGTGAAGGTCGCCAACAAGTAATTCGCCTCGGGCTGCTCGAAGTGCGACAACTCCACCGCCGCCGAATACCGGATGCGAGGGTTGCCATCCTCCACCGCGAGCGACAAGACCTTCAGCGCGCTGGACGGTCGCACGCCATGATGCAAGTCGCTCAGCAAGGCGGCGCGTTCCTCTTCATTGGCCCGTTGAAATCGCTTGGCAAGTTTCGTGGACTCAAACCAGTTGAACATCGAGCGAATTCCTTTCTGCCAAGGAGTTCCGCGTCTCCAGGAAAGACGAAGGTGTGCGGTCATGGGTAGGAGGCCCCATCGCTCCCTAAGCAAGCGGCGCGCCCGACGCGGCGTCACGCCAGCAGTGACGAGCACCAATCGCGCCAAACCATTTCCCAGGCGGAAGTTACGCTTAGCGCCGAAAGAGAAAATTTCCGCTTCAGACTCTCCCCCCGAGAGGCGCCGTGTGAAAAACGTATGTGACGCCGCCGCGCGCCACTGTGCGAAATCGCTCGCCACGCGCGTTCCCTCGTGCCGCCATCGCTCGCCTTAGCCGCTCTGCGGTATCCAACATTGGACAACCACGCCAGGCGACACACGCCAGCATCTTGCCAACCACGGCGGGGCGGGCCATTCTATCGGGTTGAACGCGAAGGACCGGCCGCGCCACTTTCCACCGTCGAGGGAAACCATGACCTGGGCGACGTTGACGCACGCGGGCAAGTCGGGCGAGCGGGCCGCGACCCATGCCGCCGCAAATGTGGCGTTTACTTCGCGCGTTGCCGAAGGCGCCGTGGCGGCGCTCGGGGGATTCATCGAAGACGGGGTGCTGAATTCGCGGCATGAAAAAGTGTTCCAAAAGACCATCGGCGCCGCGCTGGCGGCGCGTGTGGAACTGACTCGCGATAACCCGCATCTGACCGAAGAACAGCGCGCGGCGCTGGATGACCGCGGCGTCACGCGGCCGGGCGTGCGCGTCCGGGCGGGCGATGTGTTGTGGAGCGCCGTCCGCTATCCCTTGAACTTTCCACGCAAACCCAAAAAGCCGCGTGCGGATGAGGACGACTCGCAGCGCGTGCCGCCGCTGTGGGACGGCGCGCTCGTGGCCGACGTGCAATGCCGCGTCGGCAAGTCGGGAACTGAAGTCTCGGTGACGCTCGAACGCGAATTGCCGTTGCAAGTCGGAGACGCCTTGTATCTGGAAGATCAGTTTCTCGGCGTGCTTTCGCAAATCCTGGATGACGAAGAAGCCGCGGCCTGGGGACTCGAGGGAGACATGTTCGTCTCGCGCGAGACGGCGGAGCGTCTGCGCCGCTCCGAGCAAACGCTCTACGGGGCGCCGGTCGCCAAGAGTGAACAGGTGGCGGCCATGCACGCCCTGCCGCGCCGCGGCAAGCCGTTCACCTTGATCACGCAGCAACCGCTCAACCTCGAACAGGCGCCGGCGCAAACCATTTCGCAGCGGCATGCCCGCTGGCTGTGGGAGCGCGGCTTGGAAAACCTTCTGGGCGAGTTCGCCAGCCTCAAGAGCGACGACCTGGCGGCGCGGCAATCGCTCGAAGACTACGCGCAAGGCAAACTTCCGCGGAAGGAAATCCCCGCGCCGCAAGCGCCGCTTTCGTTATGGCTGGTGCAAGCAAAACTGATGGCGATGGGACTCCGGCCGACGATCGAAGGCGGAAACGCGCCCACGCTGACTCTTCGCCCCGCCACGCGCGAGGAATTGTTGGCCGCTTCCCAGGGACAGGTGCGCAAGCCCGACACGCTGAACTATCGCACCTTCGAAAGCGAGCCGGACGGTCTGTTCTGCCCCACGATCTTTAACGACCAGTTCACCCGCTTCGGTCACGTCGAGTTGGCGGCGCCCGTCGTGCCGTACTGGTGGCGCCGCGGGTCGCCCTCGGTGCTGGAGCAGTTGTTGCCGCTGACCGCCAAGCAAATTGAAGCTCTCGTGCGCTGCCGGGAATGCGTGCGGCTGGACGGCGGCGGCCTGGAGTGGGGCGAGAACACGCGGGCGTTCGACGATCCCGAAACCTGGCTGACGGGCGGCGCAGCGATCCGCCGCTTGTTGCAAACGCGGGCGCCCGCGAAGTTGCCTGCCGGCCTGCCGTGCGGGGCCGACGTGCTGACGCCCGACGTGCTGCTAGTGCTGCCGGCGCCCATGCGCCCCATTGTGGCGCTCGATAGCGGCAACTTCGCCACGTCGGACCTGAACGACCTCTACCGCCGGGTCATCAACCGCAACAACCGCGTCGCGAAGCTGGCCGAACTTCAGGCCCCGCCGGTCATCCTGCAAAACGAGCAACGCATGCTTCAAGTGGCTTTCGATACGTTGTTCGCCAATGGACTGCTATCGAAATCGTCGCAGGTGTTGGACGCCAACGACCGGGCGCTTTGGTCGCTCGGCGAGTTTTGCCTGAAGCATTTTGCCGAGCCGATGACGAAGCGCGTCGGCTGGTCGGCACAAGCCCGCGCGGTGATCGACGACAACTTGCCGCCTGGCCATGTCGTTGTGCCGCGCGCCATCTACGACGACCTGCTGCTTTCAGCCCAGGCGCCGGTGTTGTTGACGCTCTCGGACGGAGAAGCGCTGGTCGCGCTCTCGCCGAAACCGGAGGATGCGGCGGTGGTGCGTCTGCCGCGGCGGGCGGCCGAGACCTTGGCCTGGCCCACCACGCACGATGCGTTTATCTCGCTCCATGCGCCGCTGCGGACCGCGGCCGTCGAAGAAGCCCGCCGGCTGCAACGCGGCGAGCTTACGCTTCGGCAGACCCGTCCCTCCGCTTCTTGGCTCGACGCGCGCGGCGATCTGGCGGACCTGCTGGTCCGCATGGCCCACGCCGCGCTGATCCAAGAGCCAGCGCCGCTAAACACGCCGCAAATGCTTCTGCTGGCGGGCGTGGGAAGCGGAGAGTTCCAAGAGCAGCACGATCATCGCCCGTGACAATGCGCCGCCAAGAGGGGGAAATGCAAAATGAAGATTGAAATAAAGTTTGCGTTACGATGCTGCGTGGTGTACGCCAATTTGAAATCTACATTTTGCAATTTGCAACTCCCCCAACCCCGGTTTACCTTACCGCGATCAGCGAACCATCATGGGCGGCGGAGCGGTAGGCGGCCAGGAGAATCTCGGTGGTGTGGGCGGCCAGCGCGGCGGGAATTTCGCTAGCGCGGCCGGCTTCCACGCAGTCGAGAAAGTGCGTGGCGTCGGCGGTGGGACCGGGCGCGGGAGGCGTCAGCCAGGACTGCTTGGCGGCGGCGGTGTGCTCCGGCGCCTTGGGACCGGCCCACATGCCCATCGGGTCTTCCGGATCGCGCACCGGCGGCGTCCAGCCTGCGACATCGGCCCAGACCGCCGCTCGCGGGCGGTGCGAGTCGAACACGGCCGCCCGCTTCGTCCCGATCAGGCAAGCGCGGTTCATCCCGCTGGATGGATGCGACCGCCACCCGGTGCGGCCGGCGGTGATGGTGGCCACCGCACCGCCCTCCAGCTCCAAGAGCATCTGGCCGAAGTCCTCCATGTCGTGCGACTGATGCTCCTGAAAGAAATAGTTGCCCGTGACGGCGGCCACGCGGCGGACCGGCTTCTGGAGCAGCCACAAAAGCGCCGCGAGCGGATAGACGCCGACGTTGGTTAGCTCGCGCTTGGCGTCGGGCAGTTCGTACTCCCGCGGCTCGGCAGTTTCTCGCCGCGGTTGGCTGAGGTCGGCCGTCCCGGCCTGGCCTTTGGCAAAGCACAGATCGAAGTGCAGCGCGGTCAAGTCGCCCAGTTCGCCGCCGCGCACCGCGCGCCCCATGCGCTGGGTCGGCTCCAAGGGAACGAGGCTGAACATGTGCGCCACCACGCCCGCCTGCTCAACGGCCGCCGCAATGGCGTGGGCGTCGCGCAGAGAGCCAGCCAGCGGTTTGTCCAGGTAGAGATGTTTGCCGGCCCGCGCGGCTTGCACGATGATCGGTCCCCGCCGCATCGGCTCGGCGCAAATGCTTACCAGGTGCACGTCATCGCGCCCCAGCGCCGCGGCCAGGTCGGGAAGCAGGGGAATGTTCAACCGCCGGGCCAGCCGTTCGTTCAACTCGCGGCGCCGCGGCGAGATGGCCGCCTCATCCGTCAGACCGATCAATTTGCAGCGCGGGTCGGCCGCGAGCGCCTCGGCGTAACCGGCCTGATGGGTGTAATCGCCCGCCACCAAGAGCACGCCGTAAGGCGGCTTGAGCGGGCGGGGCGGCGGCACGTTCGACCACGGCGCCCGGGTGGGCGAGGCGCCCGCGGGCGGCGGACGGCCCGCGTCGGCGGCGGCCAGCGCGTTGCGAATGAGCGAAAGCAAGCGTTGGGCGTCTTCGGTCAGCGGCGGTTCGGGGGTCTTGCTCTCGGCATCGAGCCAGCCATCGCCTTCCTCCCACGACACCACGCCGCGGTTGCCCCATACCACCGCTTCCCACAGCGGCGGTCCCGCGCTGCAGGCACTGACCGAGACAAGCGCCGTTTGCCCGCCCTCGCAGGCCGCCAGCAAACTAATCTGCCCTTGCCGCGCGCCGCCCAAGGCGCTGACCTGCCGGGGCCAGCCGCGCAGCCACCGCGCCGCCGCCTCCAGTCCCCGCGCGGCCAGCCGTTCCAGCAAACCGTGATCGGCCGCCGCGTGTACCACCAGTCGCGCCGCGACGGGCGTTCCCGCCTGGCCAGTCTCCACCGCCTGTTGCACGGTGCGCGTCACAGCGTCGAATTCACCCATCATGGCGCCCTCGCGGGTTGGGGATCGGAGATGATGTATCGTTTCGTGACGACGCTCTGCGTCGTCACTCGGAGTGTGGAAACCAGTGTAAGTAGGTTCCGTCTGCCGGACGGGGCCTTCCGCCAGCGCCGCGGTTCGGCGGTTCGGCCGGCCGAAGGTCCCGCTCGGCAAGCGGGACCTACCAAACATTCACAACCTCGCAGCGTGGGAACGAGCGTGTGGCGAATGACTTCCCGCTCGCCGGTGTGTGTTGCAACCTGGCGCCATGTCGATCACGCCGCAAGCCAATCGAAGAAGCCGAGCGTTTCCAACCGGGTGCGTAGCTTCTCGCGTTGTTCGGGTGTGGGGTTCGTGTTGGGAAGTCGGACGGGACCGACTTCGACGCCCAACAGGCCCATCACGATCTTCGAGGCGCCCAGATAGCCAAAGCTGGCCAATAGTTCGATAAGCTGCACCGAGCGATACTGCTCAACCCGCGCCGCCGCCAGATCGCCGTGAGCGAAGGCGTCCATCATTCGCAGGTAAAGCGGCGCGGCAAAGTTATAGCTGCTGCCCACCGCTCCCGCCGCGCCCACGGCCAGTGCGGCCAGCAGCGCCTCGTCGGTTCCCCAGGGAATGTCGAAGCGGCCGTCTTGAGCGCGCACGCACTGCTGATAGGCCATCAGGTCGGGGTTCGTGAACTTGATGCCCGCCAGCGTGGGGGCGCGCTGTGGGGCCGCCGCCAGGAACTCGGGCATGGAGAACTGGACGCCAGTCAGCACGGGGATGTCGTAGAAGTAAAACGGCAACGCGGGGGCCGCGCTGGCGATCTCGGCGCAGCAGGCGATTAGCGCATCGAGCGATTTCGGCTTGAAGTAGCTGGGCGCCAGGGCCGACACAGCGGCGGCCCCCCGCGATTGCGCTTGTGCCGCCAGAGCCCGCGCATCGGCCAGGCAGTTCGAGCCAACATGCACCACCAACCGCAACGCCGATCCGCGGGCCACCTCGCTCCAGCGTTGGGCCAGGGCCAAGCGCTCGGCGACGGTCAGCGAGTGGCTCTCGCCCGTGCTGCCGCCAACGAAGACGGTGTTCACGCCTTGATGGAGCAGATGGGCGGCCTGTTTCTCGACGACGGCCAGGTTCAGTTCGCCGTCGGCGGCAAACGGCGTGTGGGTCGCGGCCACCAAACCGTGCAAGCGAAGGGTCATGCAGTGGGTTCCTGAACAGTCAGTTCTTTTTTCGGACGAATGAGCAGCACGAGAACAATCGACAAAATGGCGGCGCCGGCGAACACGCTAAAGATCACGTTCAGCGGCACGTTGCGATCGCGCAGGGCGCCAAAGCCCCAGTCGGCCAACCCGCCGCAACTGATGCTCACCATGTTCATCAAGCCGTATCCGGTGGCTCGCAACTCGGGCCGCACAATTTGACACAAGATAGGCATATTGTTGCAGTCAAAGAACCCCCAGCCGAGGCCGAACAGCACCAGGAAGCTCACCGCCACAGCCAGCGTTCCCGCGTTGCCCACGCCAAAAATGGCGGGAACGATCAAGCTCATGCCCAGCGCGCTCACAAAGATGCGGCCGCGCGGGCTGCGGCGCATCCACCGGTCGGCCAGCCAGCCGCCGGCCACCGCGCCCACGATGGCCGCCACTTGCCAATATAGTGTCGCCGCCACGCCCGCCTGGCCTTGGCCGATATTGAATTGCTGTTTGAGAATGGCCGGCATCCAGTCGCGGACCACCCAGCCGGCCAGCGCCGGGAGCGTAAAGTACAGCACCAGCAGAAAGAACGAGAAGTTCGTGAGCAATTCCCCCGCGGCCCGCAGCGGCGAGGGTTTTAACGCCGGCGCGAGTTCGTCCACCTTCGGCGCGTCGCGCAGCAGCAGCACCAGCGGCAGGGCATAGAGCATGCCGAACACCCCGCAGGCGTCGAAGGCGAACCGCCAGCCCAATTCCGGCGCGTCGGCCACGTACCCGCCGAAGCCGCCCACAATCACGCCGCAGTAAATCGCCATCTGGTGCAGTCCGACCGCCCGCGACCGCGTCGGGCCAAGGTGGTAGTCGGCAATCAGCGCCAAGGCCGCGGGAATGTAAAACGCTTCGCTAATGCCCATCAGCGAACGGGCCAGGAGCAATTCGTCGTAGGTGGTCACGTGCCCGGTCCACCACGTCACGGCTGACCACACAAACAAGCTGCCGCAAATGGTGAACCGCCGGCTGAACCGATCGGCAATATAACCGCCAATCGGGCTTAGAAAGGCGTACACCCACTTGAACTGCCCCAGCATGAAGCCCCAATTGGCCTCGGTCCCAATGCTGGGAATATCGGCCATGACCGAGTACTTCATCGAGGCCAGCATCTGCCGGTCCAGATAATTCAAGAGCGCCACCGGCCACAGTAAGCCCACGACCAGCCAGGGGAGCGAATAGCGAAAGCCGAATAGCGAATGGGGAAAACGTCGATTTTCGTCCAAAGGTTTTTCGTGCTTACTCACAACAACCCCTCTTCGCTTTTCCTCTATCCTCTTGTCTCGTTCCTGCTCTCTATTCCCTGCTCTCGTTTCCGCACAGCCACAGCATCCGCGGCAAGTGAAACGGGCCTTTCCACAAGCTGCCTTTGAGGGGTGTCGAAATTCCGCCGTCGCGGTGCAGGTAGCCATACCACTCGCCGCACTCGGGATCGGGAAAGTGCTGGAAGCTCCAGTCGTGGATTTGCCTCGCCCAGCGGGCGTAGCGTTCTTCGCCGGTCAAGGTCCAGGCCAGGCGCGTGGCAATGATCGCTTCACAGTGGGGCCACCAGAACTTCATGTCGTGCCAATATTCCTGAACCGGCAAGCCCCGCAGATCGCGAAAGTAAAACAGGCCGCCGTACGCCTGGTCCCAGCCGCGCTCCCACATCCAGTCGAGCATGGTGGCGCCTAGTTGAACCAACCGGCGGTCGTTCCGCAACCGCCCTTCGTGCAGGATGAACCATGCGGCCTCGATCGCGTGGCCGGGGTTGAGGGTCCGCCCGTCAAAGTGGTCAAGAATCTCACCCTCCAGGCCGACCACTTCCATCACTGCCTGGTGTTCCGGCTTGAGGAAGTCGTGCTCGATCTGGGCGATGCATACATCAATCCACGCCGTGCAAGAGCGACCGTTGACCGTCACATCGCCCAGGTTGGTCCGCAGCTCTTGGGCGGTGACGATGGCGATCATCAACGGCCCCAAGCCGCGCATCGGCCGCGTGGCGGCGAACGTCTTGGGCGGCGCCAGTCCCGGTTCGAAGGAATAACGCAGATACGCAGAGAAGCACCGCGCGGCGTCGGCGGCGGCCAGCGCGTCGCCGGTCGCCCGGGCATACGCCGCGTTGGCGATGGCGGCGAACGATTCGCTGTACGCGTACCGCCGCATCCGCAACGGCCGGCCGTCGCGGGTGACGGTGAAGTACATCTTCCCGCTGGGGTCGAACCCGTGGCGGCGCAGGAACTCGATCCCGCTGCGGGCCGCTTCCAGCCATTCCGGCCGCGGCTCGATGGTGTTGTAAAGCGTGGCGAACATCCACGCCCCGCGGCCCTGGAACCAGATCGACTTGTCGGTATCGACCACCGCCCCGTCGCGGTCCAAGGCGGTCAGGAACCCGCCGTGCTCCTGGTCCCAGCCATGCCGCAGCCAGAACGGAATCACGTCGTCCAATAGCGCCGCCCGGTACACGTCCGGCGGCGTAAGATCGGGGCGATCAATCACGTCCAAACCTCCGGCGGAGTGCCGAGAGCCTGCGGCTTGCTCAAGCGTTCTTCTTTCTTACCCCTAACCTCTACTCTCTGCCCTCTGCTTCTTCTTCGAACAGCGGCGTGCTGAAGTAGCGTTCCACGCGGTCGCACAGCAAGGTGGCCACTACGGCGTCGCGGCCTAAGTCGGCGGCCACTTGCAGGGCGGCCGCCACGTTGGCTCCCGACGACGTGCCGACCAACAGGCCAAACTCGCGGTGCAGGCGCCGCGTCATGTGCAGGGCCTCTTCGCTGCCGACCTTGCGATTGCCGTCCACGGGCGCGTTTTGCAAGAGCGGCGGCAAGAAGCCGTCGGCCACGCCTTCGATGAAATGGCAGCAGGGCATTTCGCCGGCCAGGAGCGCCGCCTCGGCCGGCTCCATCGCAATTACCTGGGCCTGCGGATAGCGGGCCTTAACCGCCTTGCCCACGCCCGCCAGCGTGCCCCCGGTGCCGTAGCCCGTCACCAAGGCGTCGATGGGGTGGGGAACCTGGCGAATTAACTCTGGCCCGGTGGAGTGTTCGTGGTCTTCCACGTTCAGCGGATTCTCGAACTGGCGGGGCAGAAAGTAGCGAGGGTCTTTCGCAGCCATCTCGCGAGACATTTCAATTCCGGTCTGATAGCGGCCGCCGCTGGAGAACAGGATCAGCTTGGCCCCCAGGCGGCGAATCAAGCGGCGCCGCTCCTGGCTGGCCGAGTCCGACATGAGGATCGTCACCTGGTAGCCCAGGGCGGTCCCGACCATCGAAAGCGCAATGCCGGTATTGCCGCTGGAGCATTCCAGGATGATCGAGTCGGGCGAGAGCAACCCCCGCTGCTCGGCGTCCAGCAGTACGTGCTTGGCCAGGCGGTCCTTGATGCTGCCGCTGGGATTGAGAAACTCGCACTTGGCCCAGAGCGTGACGCCTTCGGCCGCGAAGTACAACGGCACGGTCGGTGTCTCGCCAATCAGCGACAACACCGGAGGAAGGGGAACGGCTCTCATTGCAGGCCTTTCAAAATCGCCAGGAACATTAACAGCGCCGCCAGTCCCACGCACATCCCCATGAACGCCGTCGCTCGGCTCCGGTTACGGCCGAACAGTCCCGCCAACCCTAGCACACCGGCTAACAAGCCGACAAACGCCGACGTGGCGCCTGCCACAAACAGCACCGCGCCTACGCTGGGCAGCCAACCCTGTTGTTGTCCCACGCCCGCGCACAGCCCTGTGCAGCACACAAAGATACTCGCCAGCACGCCCAGCATCAGGCTGGTGTTGCCGAGGACGTTTGTCTGCCGTGGAAGCTTTGGGTCGCGTGTCATGGGGAATGAGGAAGCTGCAAGGATATCCTCGCTTAGGGACGATCCATCAGTAAGCATACTCACGGTGCGGTCTCACGGCGCGCGATCGGACATCCGTCAGCGTGTCTCCAATGATCGAACGCCGCGACTCTCAAGACAAGAGGGCAGGAGTCGGGTAGGCTTTTCGGCCAGACGACTTGCCACATCCCAAGATAAAGGACCGAAAACCAACCCGACCCCGTAGGGTGGATGCGCCGCCATTTGCGTGAGAGCGTCATCGCTGGTACATTCGATTTGGTCGTGGTCTACAACTTCTCGGCCATTCATGGACCCGCGGAATCATCCACGCGACAACGCGCTTGCCGCCTCGGAAATGCTCCCGCTTCTCGTGGAGCAAGTGCAGGAGCATGCGCTGCTGTTGCTGGACGCCGAGGGCACGATCGTGGGGTGGTGCGCGGGAGCGGAGAACATCTTTGGCTATTCAGCGGACAAGATGCTCGGCCAGCCCGTAGCCCGGCTGTTCACTCCCGACGATGTCGAATTGCGGATGCACGAGCATGAGCTGCGCGCCGCCCGCGAGCACGGCAAGGCCGAAGCCGACCGCTGGCACGTGCGGCAAGACGGCACGCGGATTTGGGTGACGGGCGCGGTGGACGCTCTCTGGAACGAGCAGGGCGAGCATGTCGGGTTTAGCAAAATCCTGCGCGACCGCACCGAGCTGAAGTCCCACATCGAGACGCTGGAGCGGCGCGTGGCGGCGCTGGCCGATTCGGACCAGCGGAAGAACGTCTTCATCGGCACGATGGCGCACGAACTGGGCAACGCCTTCGCCTCGCTGCGCATGACCGTGGAGCAAGCGCTGGCCGACCGTTTGGAGCGGCAAGACACGCACCAATTGCTGGCGAATCTTCAGCAGCAGTTGGAGGCGACCCAACCGCTGCTGGATGATCTCAAGGACGTAACACGCATCGAAGCGGGACAAGTTCGGCTGGAGAAGAAGCGGATCATTCTGAACGACGTGCTGGAGAGGGCCAGCGCGACGTGCCAACCATTCGCCCAGCGGCGCCGGCAGCATTTCGAGTTGCTCTTGCCTCCCGCCTTCGTGGTCGTGAACGCGGACCGCGCGCGCCTGCACGCGGTCTTCGGGAACCTGATCAACAACGCCTTGAAGTACACGCCCGACGAAGGCCGCATTCGCGTCAGGATGACGACCGAAGGGCGCGAGGCGGTAGTCCAGATCGAGGACAACGGCGTGGGAATCAGTCCCCAGACGCTGCCCTGCTTGTTCAAGTTGTTTACCCAAGAGCCGTCCACGCGGGAGCAGTCGCAAGGCGGCCTGGGCATCGGGCTGTGGCTGGTCAAAAACCTGGTGACGCTGCACGGCGGCACGGTCAGCGCTAAGAGCGAAGGCAAGAACCGGGGCAGCACTTTCGCGGTGCGGCTGCCCTACGAGAACGTCGTTCCCATGGAAGACGAACCTCCGCGCGGCGACGCCGCTCCCGCCGAAGACGCTTTCCCCTGACGCCGCGCGGTCGTGTCTGAGACTTCCCGTTTCAAACAAGCGGATCGGCCAGCGCGGTTCCGATTCCCGTAACGCCGCATCCGTTGCCGGGGGATAACCAGCGTAGCTTGCCGTTCTCGGAAATGATGTTGGCGGAGGTCGTCCTCGGACGTTCCCAACCGGCGCTGGTGGGCGGCAGAGCGAGGTTGCTCGCCGGGGTGGCCGCAACGCCACGCCCATTCACCCTGATTGCGGTCCACCAGCCAAACGCCAAGCGCCTCACGGGTTTCCAAGAAACAAGAAAAGCCCCGAAAGATCAGGGCTTTCTCTTCACATGCGCCCGCATTGCCAAACGAAAACTACCCGGCCTGGACTCGAACCAGGAATAGCAGAGCCAAAATCTGCTGTGTTGCCAATTACACCACCGGGTAAACCTCTTGAAGATTTTAGGCGCCGCCGCCCGCTTGGCAACGGGGGAAGGAGCAAATCGCGAGTAGAGAACAGCGAATCGGGAAAAAACGCGGCGGTTTACGCCAACCCGACTTCCGCGCGCTCCCTTTCTCTAAGACTCACGTTCGCGGCGATTGGTTCACCACGTTGAACGTTAATTGCTCCAACTCGATCGCCAGATCGACCCCCACCATGCTGACTTTGCCTTGGGCGGTGATCGTGACCGGGGCGAAGTTCAAAATGCCGTCGATCCCGGCCGTTACCAGGCGGTCGGCTACTTCCTGGGCCGCGGGGGCGGGAACCGCCACAATGGCCAGCTTAATGTTCTTCTCGGCGGTGATCCGCGGCAGATCGTCCAAGTGGTAGATGGGCACGTTGTCGATCGAGCCGCCGACCTTCTTGGGGTCCACGTCAAACGCCGCCGCAATTCGAAACCCCTGCTGCTCAAAGCCTTTATAGCCGAGAAGCGCCCTGCCCAGGTTGCCTAACCCCACCAAGGCTACGGGCCAGCAGCGGTCGGTGCCCAAGATGGTCTTGATGGCCTCGATCAACTCGTGGCAGCGGTAGCCGATGCCGGGATAGCCGAACTGCCCGAAGTAGGCCAAATCCTTGCGCACCTGGGCGTCGGTGAACCCAAGCAAACTCCCCAATTGGGTGGAGCTGGTGGTTTCGTGGCCGTCGCGCACCAGGTGTTGCAGCTCGCGCAGATAGAGGCTCAAACGGCTGACGACCGCCTTGGGAACGGCGCCTTCGTTGGCGGAAGTTGGTTTTGGCTTGGGGTTTTCGCCCATGGATCGAATCTCAGGACCGCAGACGCCGCGCCGTTACTGTAAACCGGGCGGTGGCCCCCGACAAGGTCAGCCCCCACGCCCCTACGTTGCCAAGCACCGCAAGTTGCATAAGATAAGCGTAAGTAAGGACGAAGGACAAAGGACGAAGGACGAAAGAGGTCTTTTGTTTCGCACGTTTTCCTTCGTCCTTCCCACGCTTGCGCCTTCCTTCCTTTCACTGCAAGAAACCATGCCTACCAAAGGCTCTGCGTTTGCCGGGTTGTCAGTCGCCATTGTCACGCCGTTCAAGAATGGCGAGTTGGACGTTCCCACGCTGCGGGCTCAGATCGACTTCCAAATCTCGGCCGGAACCACCTGTTTGTGCCCGGTAGGCACGACGGGCGAGTCGCCCACGCTCTCGCACGACGAGCACGAACGGGTCATTTCGGAAGTGGTCCAGGCGGCCGCCGGGCGCGTCAAAGTGATGGCCGGGACCGGCTCCAACAGCACCCGCGAGGCGCTCCGCCTGACCCGCTGGGCCGCGAAGGAGGGCGCCGACGCAGCCCTGATGGTCGCCCCCTACTACAACAAGCCCACGCAAGAAGGATTCTACCAGCACTACAAGACCGTCGCCGAGCAGGTGGGCATCCCGCTCTGCGTGTACAACATCCCTGGCCGGACGGGCAAGAACATCGAGCCGGAAACCATTGCTCGGCTGGCGGAGTTGGAAAACATTACGATGGTCAAAGAGGCCACTGGGTCGCTGGACCAGGCCTCGCAGATCCTATGCACCACGAACCTGACCGTCCTCAGCGGCGACGACAGCCTGACCTTGCCTCTGATGGCGGTCGGCGGCGAAGGGATCATTTCGGTCGTCGGCAACGTCGTGCCGCGCGACATGCTGGCCCTGGTCGACGCGTTCCGCAGTGGCGACATAGCCCAGGCCCAATCGCTCCACCGCAAGTTGTTCCCCTTGTGCCGCGACATGCTGGGACTGGCCACCAATCCGATTCCGATCAAGGCCGCCATGCAACTGCTTGGCCGCGACACCGGCGAACTACGGCTGCCCATGACCCCACTGGACGAGTCCAGCCTGGGTAAGTTGCGCCGCACGCTGACGGAATACGGGCTGCTTTAGGCGGGAGGCTGATGCGCCCGGGAAGTGGCGCGGCCCGAGGTTGGGAAATTGCAAATCAGGAATTGCAAACTGAAAAATGAAGATGCATAGCAGGTCGGCGCGTAATGGCGAGACTCTTATCTTCAATTTGAAACTTACATTTTGCAATTCGCAATTTGCGATTTCCATTTGCAACGCCCCGTTCCCCGCGACTCGAACCGTTCCCAATCAATCTTCGTAGAACCTAATCATGAGTTCTCTTCCCGATCCGCAGCGTCCCGAAGCCGCCGCGCCGCAAACGATTGTCATCCAGCCCACCGGCGTCTCGCGCTGGGTTTGCTATTTGGGGTGGGCGGGGTTCGCGTTCTGCGCGTTGTTCGCCGTGATGCAAAGCGTGGCCCTCAAGGATTACTTTGACACCAGCGAGGGCATTACCGAGAAGCACCATTCCGGCGACGAAGACGCCACCAACAAAATCGCGATCATTCGCGTGGCGGGGGTAATCGCCGAAGGCGACGGCTACGCCAAGCGGCAGATCGACCGCGTGCGCGACGACGAGAACGTCAAAGCCATTGTGCTGCGGGTCGATTCGCCCGGCGGCACCGTCACCGGATCGGACTTTCTTTACCATCACCTGAACCGGCTGCGTAAAGAAAAGGGTGTTCCGTTGGTGGTCAGCATGGGCTCCATCGCCGCCAGCGGCGGGTATTACGTCTCGATGGCCGTGGGCGACCAGGAAAAGAGCATCTACGCCGAACCGGCCGGCGCCACGGGATCGATTGGCGTGATCATCCCCTATTACGACCTGACGGGGCTGATGGAGCGGTACGACGTGCAAAACGAGTCGATCGCCACGCACCCCAACAAGCAGATGCTCTCGATGACCAAGGAGCTAACGCCTGAACAGCGCGAGATCCTCCAGGAGTACGTCGACGAATCATTCGACCGCTTCAAGGACGTGGTGAAGTCGGGCCGGCCCTACTTCCGCCAGAACCCCGACAAGCTGGACGAACTAGCCACCGGCCAGGTGTTCTCGAACGTGCGGGCCAAGGAAGTGCGGCTCGTGGACGAGACGGGCTACATCGAAGACGCCATCGCCCGGGCCGCCGAGTTGGCCAAGTTGGACGAAGACGAATACCGGGTGATCGAATACGAGCGTCCCTTCACGCTCGGCAGCTTGTCGGGGCTTGCGAAATCGCAAGCATCGCCAGCCGGCGAGTGGTCCGCGCTGTTGAACCTGACCACGCCGCGGGCGTATTACTTGACCACCACGCTGCCTGCGCTGCTGACCGCCCAACCCCAATACGGCGGCGAGCCGTAAATCATGTGGCGCACTCGCTCCGCGGTTGCGAGAGTTTTGTCAAATCGTCGTAGCGGCGGCGCGAGCGCCGCCGCTATGGAAAGATTCACAACCTCTCCGCCAGTGCGCTCTCTTCTGCTGGCGCCGTGACCTGGGCAAGTTACCACGCGCCGCCTAGTCCCCTTGGCGCCGCCGGGTAGAATGAAAGATGTGGCGTGCGAAGCGCGCGCCGCCTGCTCCTGGCGATGGTACCCATGCCTCATCTACTCGATCCGACGCGCAACGACCTGGAAACCTGGCTGGCCGAGCGAGGCGAAAAGTCGTTTCGCGCGCGGCAGGTGCGGCAATGGATCTTGCATCGCCGCGCCGCCTCGTTCGAGCAGATGACCGACCTGCCCAAGACCCTGCGCGAGGCGCTGGAGAAGGACTTTACGCTCTGGACCACGCAGATCGCCCGGCATAGCCAGTCGGAGGACGGCACGGAAAAGCTGCTTTTGCAATTGGCCGACGGCGGGCGGATCGAATGCGTGCTGCTGCGCGACGGAACGCGCCGCACCATTTGCATTAGTTCGCAGGTGGGCTGCGCCATGGGCTGCGTGTTTTGCGCCAGCGGCCTGGACGGCGTGGACCGCAACCTGACGGCGGGCGAGATCGTGGAGCAGATGCTTCGCCTGCAACAGCTTGTAGAGCCGGATTTGCGCCTCAGCCACATCGTGGTGATGGGCATGGGCGAACCGCTGGCGAACCTCGATCGGCTCTTGCCCGCGCTGGAGGTCGCTTCCAGCGAGGCGGGGCTGGGCATTAGCCCCCGGCGGATCACGATCTCGACCGTGGGGTTGCCGCCGGCCATTCGACGCCTGACCGAGCGCGGCGTGCACTACAACCTGGCTGTCTCGCTGCACGCCCCCAACGACGAACTGCGCAACCGCCTGGTGCCGGTCAACAAGAACATCGGCCTGGCGGCGATTCTGGAAGAAGCAGATCATTACTTTGAGGCTTCCGGCCGCCGCCTCACTTTTGAATACGTGCTGCTGGCGGGCATCAACGACCAACAGGAGCACGCCCGGCAACTGGTGAACCTGCTTGGCAGCCGGTTGGCGCTGTTGAACGTGATCCCCTACAACCCGGTGGCCGGCCTGCCGTACGCGACGCCGTCGAACAACGCCTCGCGCCGCTTCCGCGAGATTCTGGAACAAGGCGGAATCAACGTCCAGTTCCGCGAACGCAAAGGCGACAAGATCAACGCCGCCTGCGGCCAGCTCCGCCGCTCCACCCCGCCTGTGGTCACCATCGCCGCCAAGTGATTTTCTCTGGGTCGAACAGCCCCACGAATTCACGACGGTGGTGAAAAAGATTGCACGCTTCCTGCCCATGCGGCCAACTCTTGAATGTAGGTTACTCGCTCCGCGAGTAACCTACCGCTTGTGAGTGTTTGGCAGGCGGGACCTACTTTGCGAAAGATTCACAACCTCGGAGCGAGCGACCTACATTCAAGCCGTCGCACCATCGTGAAACACGCTCTAATACTCAATCCAGCCCAGGTAGGTCCAGTAGTCGAATAGCCAGGGGTGGGACCAGGGGTTTAGCGGGTTGTAATGGGCCGAGAGAACGCTAATTAACAGGAGCAGGGCCGCGAGGGCGAACCAGCGGGGGCGGTGGGTAGCGGCGTCGGCGGCGGGGAGCATCACGATCAGCCAGAGCGGGATCAGCCAGAACGACCACCGCAGCCCGTTAGTCACGCCGCCGTAGTTGCGGTCTTCCAGCGGCCGAAAGATGTAAAACGCCAGCACCACCCCGGTCAGGATGATGGTCAGGAGCGCCAGACCGCGCCCGGCGCCCCGGCCGCGGCGCACCGCCATCACGGCGCCCACCAGCGATAGCAACCAGACTGGCGTTAGTGAGAAAACGCCATGATGGCCAACCAACACATGCAGCGCATACACCGCGGGCGATGGCTCGCCCCGGTCCACGCCGCTCTTCTTGCCGCTTGTCCAATAGCTGCGCTCGTAGTCATACCAATGGTCCCACGCGCGAATCTGAAGTGCACTCGCCTGGCGCACCACCGCCAAACGATCGTGTCCTTCCGGGTCCCACACGACCCACCGCCGCCCCGGCGCGCGGACCTCGATCACCGTTTGCGGCGAAAGCGCCACACCGGCTTCCCGCGCGGTCTGGCGTAAGACTTCGGGAACGCGCTGCCCGTCGAGGTCGGTTTCCGCCCCGGCTTCAATCTCGGCCAGCACCGGCCCATCGTCCCGATGAGCATAGGGCGGCCGCAAGCTCTGATGCGCAATCCAGTTGGTTCCAAAGAACGCGGCCGCCACCACGGCCGCCGCCGGCACGAACGCCGCCAGTGTTCGTAGCGGCGCGGCCCGCAGTAGCACCGCGCCCACGAGGGCCGCAAACGCCAGCGCCGGCAACTCGTTGGTGACTGCGAATGCCGAGAAAAACCCGGCCGACGCGAACCACCGCCAGCGCCGGTCGCCTTCATAAACGATCCGCAGCAGGGCGTCGGTGGCGAACACCACCGCAATCGCGGCGGGCAAATGATTGTTCAGCGTCACAGAGAAGGTGGTCAGGAACGTGCCCAGCGCCGCCGTGGCCATAACGTAAATCCGCCCCAGGTCCGTCTGGCCATAACGCTCCACCATGCGGCTCAGAACCGCCAGCATGGCGACCATCGGCAACACGTTGCTCAAGATGAGCATCAACCGGCCCAGGAACAAGGGCTGTTCGCCCAGGGTCGTTCCGCTCAGTTGCCGGATGATCCAATACTCGCCGGCCAGCAGGGTTGGCAAGAGCGGCGGCTTGCTGGAGTAGTAATGTTCTTGTCCGTCCGGACCGCGATGACGGACCATGTCGATGGTCTGCCAGTCCTTGTCAAATCGGCCGTCGGACCGAAGCACCACCGCGTCGATGGCGTACGTTCCGTGGTCCACCAAGGCGCGGATCATGCTCCACCGGCTGCGGTCGTTCGCGCTGAGAAAAGGCGTCTTGCCGCTGGTGGAAGCGACGCACAGGATGCGCCCGATCATGGCGCCGGCGGCGACGGCGATCAGCAGCCAATACGTTCCCCGCCGCAGGCGCGCCTGCGGGTCGTCATCCACAATCATAAACCCCAACTTCCAACCCCTAACCCGCGTTGAAGCCGCCGAAAAAATGAGTCCCCTCGCTCCACTTGGCGCGGCGGCGTCGCGCCGCCGAATGCCGCGCTTGACGGGGGCGGAACGCCGCTGTTACCCAAGGTGAGTACGGCACACTGGGGGGTATTGTAGATCGGCAGCGCGGTCGAGGAAAGCGTCAGGACTGGATGATGGGCCGCCCCTCCAACCCCTCCAGCACCTGGATCAACCGCGTCTTGCGGCGATGCTCCTGCCGAAGCTGCTGGACGTAGTCGCGAAACTCCTGCTCTCGCCCCAGCAATTGCAGCGTGCGGCGCATCTTCCGCAAGTGCCGCGCGGCCGCTTCGTAAGCGGTCGGGTTGACTTGCGCGATTTGTCGCTCGGCCTCGTGGCGCCAGAACGCGAGCGCACGCTCGGGATCAATCTCGGCCGTCGCTTCCGCAATTTTTTCCTCGTAGCCCCAGAGCGGTTGATTCTTCGCCTTGGCTTCGTCGTACCAGCGGAGGGCGGCCCGCGGGTCGTTCTCCTTCAAGGCCAGGTCGATCAACACGTTGTAGTACGGGGGCTGTTGGCGGTGGCCGTAGCGGGGTGGATCTTCGGCGGGAACCTCCGGCTCGGGAAGCGGCCAGGCGGGAAGCGTTTGATTCTTCGACTTCCGCGCGCGCGGCTGGGGCGGCGAGCCGGTTTCCAAGAACTGCCGCGCGGCCTGTTCGACGGCGGGGCGGCATTCGGCCTTCTCGGCCGCTTCCATCAACTGCCCGAATCCAAGGACCGAGGGCGATTGAAAGAACGATTGCGCTCGGTTGGCCGCGACGGCCTTCCAATTGCCTTGGCTCATGCGCAGCTCGCGCAGCATCTCCCGGAGTTGACTGGCGATGCCAGGGTATTGTTCTCGCGTGGCCTCCACGCCGCGGCGAATCCATGCCTCGGCCTCCTCGACCCGCTCGGCCGCAAGAAGCCGATGCACCAACCGCTCGTAGCTGCCGGTCAAGGGCGCCTCTTGTTCGCACAACGGGATGATTTCGTCTTCGCGTCCGGCGTTCTCCAAGACCATCATCAGGTAGCCTCCCAGGCGCTCGCGGTGGTAGCGTTCGGTGAACGCGTCGTCGGCCTTCTTGCGTTTGGGCGGCTTGAGCCGCTTGGATAGCACGTCGGCCACTTCGCTCCAGACCTCACGCGGGAACTCGCGGCGCCAGAAGGCGTCCAGGTCCTGGCACAGGTCGTAATCGTCCTGAAGCTGCACGTCGATCGCCCAGAGAATTTGCTCGGCGGGCGTCTTGGTCGTTTGGGGCAGGGCCTGGAACACGACCGCCAGGCAATTCATCACTTCGCCGGCCGTCTCGCCTTCATCCTGGCTCATCGAGACTTGCTCGCTGCCCACTTGAAGCAACTCCTCGCCAAGCTTCACGACGGTGTCCGCGGCGCCGCGCTCCAGCATCACCTGGAGCAGGCTCTGGACGCGGGAGTAGTCGGGCACGTAACCTTCGTCCGACCAGTGACTGGTCCATCCCGGTTCGGCCGACGCGGCGTCCAGCGCCTTGCGTGTCGCGGCGATTAACTCCTTATCGCTGCCTTCGGCGGCGCGGCGGCGATCTTCCAATGCGTCGCGCACTTCGGGAATGGCTTTCGCCAGGTCCAACAAATAAGACGCGAGCGCCTCAGAGCTTTGCTTGTGCAGGAAGTCACGTAGCGAATCGGATGCGGGGCCGCGCTTGGCGGCGCGGGGCGCGTCAGTGGTGGTTGCCGGCGAGCGCCCGCGGGAGGGCGCGCGGGCGCGGTCTTCGGCGTCGTCGTCCTCCCCGTACTCATCGTCGTCCTCGTCGTCGTCCCAGTCTTCTTCGTCTTCGTCTGGGTCGTCTTCCCACTCGTCGCCGGCCGCGTTGAAATCCTCGTCGTCGAGAAGGTCAGCTTGAGCCAGGTCAAGTCGGCCATCGTTGCTGTTAACGTGCGGAACGGGCTTATTTTTCTTGAGGTGCTCCAGGTACTCCAGCACGACCGCCACCGCGTGCTTGCAGTTCACGCCCACCGGGCAGGAGCACATGCCCTCCAAGGCGCCCTCCTTGGTTGCGACCACGGTGGCGTAGCGCTCCGTGCCGCGGACCCAGGCCACCAGCCGCGCGTCGGAGGTCAGGCCCAATTTGGAAACGGCGCGGCTCCGCTGGTAGCTTCGGCCGCGCTGCACGGTGGATGTTCCGAACACCGCGTTCAGGTCATCCCAGGTCAGCGTTTCAAAGAACGAAGTGGGGGAAGATGACGAGGCCATAGCGGGGCTTCCGTGATGCGTCTCCGCGCGACGCCGCCCGACGCCGCCCCGGCGTCCAAGACCAGCAGCATCGCTCTAATTATTGTATGCGACCCAACTTGGAGCGACGACTAGTTACGCCTGCTCAGGTGGCGAAATTCCTTGGCCGCAAGGCGCCGCTACATGCTGTCGCGGCTTCGCGGCTCGGAAAGGAGAAGCGCCCAACTTCAAGAGGCGTTGCTTTGGCTGATATGTTTAGGCTCCTTCGGGGCAAATCGTTCTTGTCCTTTGCCACAAATCCGTCGCCCAAGGCCAACCCATAAACATTGACAAGCGCCTCGGTTGGGCCTCATACTGGAACGCACCCTCAGGGAGGCTTGCCGCTCGCAACGAGGACGTCTTCCGTCCCTTGTTTATGTCGACGCCTGGTTGCGTTCCTACCTGTCTGCCTCTCGCCGTTTCCCCTTCGGAGTTTGGGAGCGATCTGAACCTATGGCCAAGGCCCCGCGATACGCGCTGCTCGCGTTTTCCTGGTTTATCGGCGCCGCGCTGGTTGGGGCGGAAGAACCGAACCGCGCGGGCGTGGAATTCTTCGAGGCGAAGATCCGGCCCGTGCTCGTCGAAAAATGCTATGCCTGCCATTCGGTCGAGGCGGCGGAAAACAAGAAGCTCAAAGCCGGCCTGTTGCTGGATACGCGCGACGGATCGCAACGTGGCGGCGAGAGCGGCCCGGCGGTCGTTCCCAGCAACGTGGAAGACAGCCTGCTGATCTCGGCCCTGCGGCACGAGTCGTTCGAGATGCCGCCCACCGGGAAGTTGCCCGAGTCGGTGATCGCCGACTTCGTGAAATGGGTCGAAATGGGAGCGCCCGACCCGCGCGAGGGCCAGGCCGCGCCGGTCGCCAGCCAGATCGACATTCAAGCGGGACGCAAGTTCTGGTCGTTCCAGCCGCTGCGCAAGACTGCCCCGCCCGCGGTCCAAGACGCCGCCTGGGCGCGCACGCCGATCGACCGCTTCATTCTGGCCCGGCAGGAGCAACGGGGGTTGCATCCGAACCCGCCCGCCGCCCGCCGCACGCTCATTCGCCGCGCGTACTTCGATCTGCTCGGCCTGCCGCCCACGCCGGAAGAGATCGACGCGTTCGTGAACGACCCCGACCCGCATGCGTATGAAAAACTGATTGACCGGCTGTTGGAGTCGCCGCATTACGGCGAGCGTTGGGCGCGGCACTGGATGGACGTGGCCCGCTTCGCGGAATCGCACGGCTATGAGCAGGACTACGACCGGCCCAACGCCTACCACTATCGCGATTTTCTGATCAAAGCGTTTAACGCCGACATGCCCTACGACCAGTTCGCGCGCTGGCAGCTTGCGGGCGACGAGTTGGCGCCGGGCGATCCGCTGGCGATGATGGCCACCGGCTTCCTGGGCGCCGGCGCTTTCCCCACGCAGTTGACCGAAGCCGAGTTCGAGTCGGCCCGGTACGACGAACTGGACGACATGACCGCCACCACCGGCGTGGCGTTCCTGGGGTTGTCGGTCGGCTGCGCCCGCTGTCACGACCATAAATTCGATCCGATTCCCGCCAAGGACTATTACCGCCTGGCGGCGACCTTCACCCGCGCCATTCGTAGCGAAATCGAACTGGAGTTGGACAACGAAGCCCACCGCGCGGCGCTGGCCGCGTGGGAAAAGGACCACGCGCCACTGACCGCGGCGCTTGCCAGGTTCGAGCGCGAGGAGTTACCCGCGCGTTTCGAGCGTTGGGTCCAAGAACGCTCCCAGGCCCCAGCACCGCGGCCCGCCTGGGTGGTGCTCGACTTGGTCGAAGCCCGGTCGGCTGGCGGCGCCACGTTCGCGCCGCAGGACGATGGATCGCTGCTCGCCCAAGGCGCCAACCCCTCTCACGACACCTATACCTTCGTCGCCCACACGCACCTGACGAAGATCAACGCGATCCGCCTGGAGGCGCTCGCGCATGACTCGTTGGTGAAGCGCGGTCCCGGCCGGGCCGACAACGGCAACTTCGGCCTTGGAGAAATTACCCTCACGGCTGAACCGCTCGCGGGCGACGGCGCCGCGGTCACGGCCAAGTTGATGAATCCGCGGGCCGACTTCGAGCAGAATGGGGGCAGCCTTTCGATTGCCGCTTCGCTCGATGGCAATAAGCAGACGGGTTGGGCCGTCGATCCGCAGTTCGGCAAGGATCACGCGGCGGTGTTCGAGGTCGATCCCGCGCAACCGATTGGTTTCGACGGCGGCACGAAGTTGACCTTCACTTTGGAGTTTCAGATCAATACGAAGCATGCGATCGGCCGGCCGCGACTTTCGATCAGCACGGCCGGCGCGGCGCCCGCGCTCCACGGCGACGAGCAGCGCCAGAACATCGTGGAATCGCTGAACCTGCTGGAGAAGAACGGCGGCCGGTTGTCCGACGCGCAGCGTCAGACGCTCCTGGGGTGGTATCGCACCACGGACCCGCAATGGCAGGCGCTCAACCAGAAGGCGCAGGAGCATCTGGCCAAGAAACCGCAGCCGCAAAAGGTGAAGGTCCAAGTCACCAGCGAGGGTCTGCCGCACATGCCGCACCATGCCGACGGCCGCGGCTACCCGCACTTTTATGAGCAGACGTACTTCCTCAGCCGTGGCGACGTGAACCGCAAAGACGGCGTGGCCCCGCCGGGCTTTCTCCAGGTGTTGACCGACAGCGGAGCGGATGCGGACCATTGGGCGGTCGCGCCGCCGCGGGACAAGCCGCAGTCCACCTACCGCCGCGCCGCGTTGGCCCAGTGGATGACCGACACGGAGTACGGCGCCGGCAACCTGACGGCGCGGGTAATGGTCAACCGACTCTGGCAGCATCACTTCGGACGAGGGATCGTCGCCACGCCCAACGACTTTGGCACGCAGGGCGAGCCGCCTTCGCACCCGGAATTGCTGGACTGGCTGGCGGTTGACTTGATCGAGAACGGGTGGCGCCTGAAGCGGTTGCACAAGCTGATGATGACCAGCAGCGTCTACACGCAATCCACCGCCTTCGACGAGGCCCGGGCCGCGATCGACCGAGAGAACGTCTCTCACTGGCGCCGCGCCCCGCAACGCCTGGAAGGCGAGGCGATCCGCGACGCGATGCTGCACGTTTCGGGTCTGCTCGACGGGACGATGCACGGCCCAGGGACGCTCGATCCCAACATGCGCCGCCGCAGCGTCTACTTTTTTATCAAGCGCAGCCAGTTGATCCCGACGATGATGCTCTTTGACTGGCCCGAGCATTTGGTGAGCATCGGCGCTCGCAGCGTGACCACCATCGCGCCGCAGTCGCTCATGTTCCTCAACAGCCCGCAAGCCCGCCAGTGCGCGGAAGCTTTCGCCAACCGCCTGCCGGCGCCGCCAGCCGACGCGGTGCGCCAGGCGTACCTGCTAGCGCTAGGCCGCGAACCGCTCCAACGCGAACAACAGGCGGCGGCCGCGTTCTTGGCCCAACAAAGCGAAATGCACCAGAAAGCCGGCCACGCCAACGGCGCGCGTCTGGCCCTGGTGGATTTCTGCCAAGCGCTGATGAGCACGAACGAATTCGCCTATGTAGAGTAACCCAGTGTGGTGCACTCGCGGAGCGAGTGCACCACACTTACTAAAGTGCATCACACTTGCCAGGTGGCTCCCCTTATGACTCAACCTGATTTCTCTCTTCTCCCGTCGCGGCGCGAGATGCTGCGGCGCGCCGGCTGCGGCTTTGGTTTGGTCGCGTTGGCCGGACTGCTGCAGGACGAAGGCCTCTTGGAGGCCGCGACGCTGGGCGACCGGGCACTCAACCCGCTGGCGCCGCAACCGTCGCACTTTGCGGCCAAGGCCAAGCGGGTCATTTGGATCTTTGTGAACGGCGGCCCCAGCCACGTAGATACCTGGGACTACAAGCCGGGTCTGGAAAAGTGGAACGGCAAGTCGATCCGCGACTTCGACCCCGAGTTCAAGAACACCACCGGCTTCTTCAAGAACCAGGTGGGCGCCTTGATGAAGTCGCCGTTCAAGTTCACGCCTCGCGGCCAGTCGGGAAAGATGGTCTCGGAAATTTTCCCGCGGCTGGGAGAGCACGTGGACCGTATGGCGTTTATTCATTCGGGCCATACCGAGTCGAACAACCATTCGCCGGCATTGTTCATGATGAACTGCGGCCTGCCGCGGATGGGCTTCCCCTGCGTCGGCTCCTGGGTCACTTACGGCCTGGGGAGTGAAAGCCGCGATTTGCCCGGCTTCGTGGTGATGAGCGACCCCAAGGGCCGCGGGTTGCCCAAGGGGCACGCCGCCAACTGGAGCGCGGGCTTTCTGCCCGGCGTCTACCAAGGAACGCACCTGCGCCCCACGGGCGACCCGATCGACAACCTTAAGCCTCCCGCGATCCTGACGCCCGAGTTGCAGCGTTCGCAACTGGACTTGCTCAAGCAACTCAACGAGACGCACCGCGAGCGATTGACGGCCGACGGCGAGTTGGCGGCGCGGATCGAAAGTTTTGAGCTGGCGTACCGCATGCAGTCGTCGGCGCCCGAGGCGATCGATATCGAAAGCGAACCGGAGTACATTCACCGCCTCTACGGATTGGGGAACTCCGAGTGCGATCACTTCGCCCGGCAATGCCTGGTGGCCCGGCGGCTGGTGGAGCGGGGTGTGCGGTTCGTGCAAATCTACTCGGGCGGCATGGAGAACCAGCGCTCGTGGGACGGGCATATCGACATCGAAGGCAATCACCGCCAATTCGCCGGCGAGACGGATCAGCCCGTCGCGGCCCTGTTGACGGATCTTTCCGAACGCGGCCTGCTCGACGAGACGCTGGTCGTCTGGTGCGGTGAGTTCGGCCGCTTACCAATCGCCCAGACCGGCGCCAAGCCGGGACGCGACCACAACCCGCATTGCTTTACCGCCTGGTTGGCGGGCGGCGGCGTGAAAGGGGGCGTCAGCTACGGCGAGTCCGACGAAGTCGGCTACAAGGCCGCCGTCGATAAGGTCCACGTCAACGACCTGCACGCCACGCTCTTGCACCTGCTGGGCATGGACCACGAGCGACTGACGTTCAAATACAACGGCCGCGACTTCCGTTTGACCGACGTCGCCGGCCGCGTGCTCAAAGCGATCGTCGCGTAGCGCCGGAAAATTTGAAACCGGGGAAACCACAGCCAGGGCGCCCGTGATTATTGATTGCCACGTGCATGTTTGCGCGGCAACGCCAGCGCATGGCGTCGTGTCGGCGCGTTTGCGGCGGAGGTTCAGCTTTTTGTATATTCGCTGGCGGCTGGGGCTGTCGTTCTTCGCCGACGACGAGCAACTCGAGCGGGACGTGGCGGATCGGCTAATCCAGACGGTGGAGCAGGCCCAGGAACTTGACGCCGCGGTGGCGCTTGCGTTCGATTGGCCGTATGACGACGAAGGCCGCCGCGACGACGCCCATACGCACCTGGCGGTAACCAACGATTACGTGGCCGACCTGGCGCGGCGACACTCCAAGTTGCGGTTCGGCGCGTCGGTCCATCCCTACCGCAAGGAAGCGCTAACCGAATTGGAGCGCTGCGTGGCCGCGGGGGCGGTGTTGCTCAAGTGGCTGCCCGTGGTGCAGAACATTAACATGGCCGACCCGCGCTGTCTGCCGTTTTACGAGGCATTAGCGCATTATCGTCTGCCGCTTTTGTGCCATACCGGCGGCGAGCTTTCTCTGCCTTGCTACCGGGGCGCCGCCCAATACGCCGATCCGGCGCTCCTGAGGCCGGCGCTGGAACGCGGCGTGACGGTCATCGCCGCGCATTGCGGCACGCGCTCCCGTCCGCTGGAGACCGATTACCTGCCGACGTTTTTGCGCATGGCCCGCGAATGGGAGCGCTTCTACGGCGACACCGCGGCGTTATGCGTGCCGACGCGCTCCTACGCGTTCAAGCATCTTTTGACCGATGACGCGGTCCGGCAAAAACTGGTGCATGGCAGCGACTGGCCGATTGTCGCCATTCCACCAGCGCGGGTCGGGCTTGGCGCCTCGCTGCGGCTCCTCGCGCGCGAAGGGAATTGGCTACGGCGCGACGCGCGGATCAAACAACGACTGGGCCTGGACGACGCCTATTGGCGCCGCGCCGCCACGTTGCTCCGCGCCCCCAACGCGGCACGGTAGACCTCGTGCGGTCCCGCGCTCCTCGGCATTCTGCGAAGCGCCGCCGTGGTGCGGTAAAATCTCCCAGGACGCATTGCCAGGCGCCGGGTGGGTCGGTTAACGTGGGGGCCGCGTCGATCCTTCTCTTTTCTACTGCGGAGAGTCTTATGAATCGCCTGTGCATGGTGTTGGGTGTGGTCGTGTTGTTGGCGCCGGCGGCGGGCTGCGGGCCGTCGTTGGAGTCGAAGCTACTGGGTCGCTGGCAGGTCGATATGCAAAGCGTCGATATCGAGAAGGTCGTCCAAGACAAGATTCAAGAACAACAGGCCGAAGGAAACGAGATGGCCGCCGCCATGGGGCAATTCGCCGCCACCATGATGAAGTCCATGATCGAAGGCATGAACATCGAAACCGAGTTCCGCCCCGACCATACCGTGCAGTCCAAAGTGAGCATGAACGTCTTGGGCCAGACCAAGGAGCAAACCCAATCGGGCACATGGCGCGTCGAGGCAACCGGCGATAATCAACTGACCGTGGCGGTCACCATGGACGACGGCAAGACGAACACCATCAACGTCAAATTTGTCGATGACAATCGCTTTAACGCTTCCGGTTCGATCCCCGGCGCCGGAGACCAAGAAGTGACGTTCGTGCGCGTCGCCGAAAGCGCCGGCGCCTAAGCCACACTTTTGGCTCACGTTGCCGTCGCGCATTGGTTACTTCCCGTCGCTGGGAGGCGGCGGGGTTGCCCGTCCGGCGAAGAATGTCAGGTAGATCGCTTCGGCCGAATAGCCTTCATCCCCCAGGGCGAAAGCCTTCGTGCTCGCGGGGTTCAAGTAAACGACAAACCCGTACCCCGCCAGGAGCAGCGCCGTGGGCAGGCACAAGAACAGCGGGAAGGTCGCCAATCCCAGGCAGAAGGCTACCAGCCCCAACGTGCGGCCGCGGTAAAATAAGTTGCGAAACCCGACCGCCACGTGCACCAGGCCGGGTATCACGCCCGCCAGGCCCATGACCAGGTAGATTACCAGCATCATGCGGGCGGCCACCTCGGGATCGGGGGCGCCTTCTTGCTGCATTTGCGGGTCGGCGGCCATCATTGCGGCCATGGCCGATGGAAACACGAAGGCCATGATCGTCAGGACGCCGCCGAAGCCCAGTTCAAAGAATCCCTGGACCATCATCAGCACCGCCACCACGCGGATGTGCCCCGCGAGGCCCGGCGCTTGCGGCGGCGGGAGCGGCCCCGGTTCGTCGCTGCGCGTGGCGTGGTGCGTTGGCGCCGTGTAGGGATTCGACATGAACGACAACCGTCCGGCGAGGATTATTCAGATGCCGCGAGCGCGGCGATCAGCCGTTCCACATCGTCCTCGTGGTTGTACGCATGGGGGCTGATGCGCAAGGCGTCGTCGCGATGGCTTAACACCACGCCCGCTTGCAACAAGCGCTGCCGTTCCAGTTTAAGGTCGCGGTCGGAGAGTTGAAAGGAGACAATGCCGCTGGCGTGCTCGCGTTCGCGCCGGCTAATAATCCTGGCGCCGGACTCCTCCAAGCGGCGGCAGGCGTAATCGGTGATCTCTAGCACGCGCTCCGCCACGGGCGACTGCCGTGGCCCCACGCCCAACGACGTCAGCAGTTCAAGACTCGCTCCCAGTCCAATCATGCCGACCATGTTTTGCGAGCCGCCTTCGTACCGGGCCGCCTCGGGCCGGACGCTCATCTCGATGTGCGAATAGTCCCGCCACTGCCGCACGCTATGCCATCCCACGTTCAGAGGACGCAGTAAATCGAGGTGTTCTTGGCGAACGAAGAACACGCCGGCGCCTTCCGGGCCGAGCATCCACTTGTGCCCATCGGCGGCGAGAAAATCGACCCCCGACGCGCGCACGTCGAGCGGGAACACCCCCAGGCCCTGAATGGCGTCAAGGAACAGCAACGCGCCGCGGTCGTGCGCCAGTTGCGCCGCCTGGCGCACGTCAAGGCGATAGCCACTGGCGAAGCCGACCCAACTGACCGCGACGATCCGGGTTCGCGCGTCGCACGCCTGCGCCAAGCGATCGAGATCGACCACGCCGTTTTCGACCGCCACCCGGCGCGCTTCCACGCCCCGGCTTGCCAGGTTGAGCCACGGGTACTGGTTCGTGGGAAACTCGTTGGCCAGCATGACCACGTTGTCTCCCGCTTGCCAGGGATACCCCTCGGCCACGAAGTTGACGCCGGCCGTGGTGTTGGGAACCAGCGCGATTTCTTCGGGTTGCGCGGCAATCAACGCGGCAGCGGTCTTGCGCACCGCTTCCACC
>JAANMU010000323.1_pt1 | contig 59987 bp, 58 predicted proteins | sample 7279701 | NCBI WGS metagenome assembly JAANMU01 (sample SAMN14094539, study PRJNA606508) | bioreactor metagenome | isolation source: A lab-scale SPAN reactor treating ammonium-rich wastewater day 57 | place: Ireland: Galway | collected 2017-03-13 | reverse complement strand
GCCTCCTTGCCGACTCGGCGCATCCGCCGATGGGAGTTTCTAAGTTCTTGCCCGCGCGTTGCGAAGAATCGTGTCGTCCGACTCCCGAGAGCGTCCACGAGACGCCGGAACTTGACCCGGCGCCGCCAGTCATGCCTTGGCGCGTTGGTCGTCCAACCACGATGAAGAAATTCGCACGGGAATTAGTCCTGACGCAGCACTTCCCGCACGTTGGACATCTTGACGTGTTGATCGCCAATGTGAAGCCGATACGATCGCGAATTCTTATTCTTCTCGTCCACCACCACCGAGACGCGGTCCACCACGCCTTCGACCGCTTTACCATCGTCGGCCATGGCCGATACTTCGCGTCCGATCAACGCGCTGGCCGTGCCCAGGTTTTGGCCCGTGAGCAACGAGTCGAGCGTTTCGACCAGTTGATTCGTCGCCGAGATTTCTCGGATCTGGCTCATTTGTTGGACAATTTGGCTGTTGTCCATCGGACTGAGCGGATCCTGGTTCTGCAACTCGGTAATCATGAGTTTCAGAAAATCGTCCAGGTTTACATCGCGAAAGTCGTTCGATGAACGCGCGGAGCCGGTATCTTGTATCGACCCAACCGACGGTATTCTTGACATAACCCATTCCTTCCTACGTCACGTGGCCATAGTTGATCTCACTCGCGAGGCGCCTTCCGCTTGCGTCGAACCGAGACATCGCATTGGCGCCCCCTACTCGCCCGCCCCATTTTGGATTTCAAAGATTCGGCATGAAATTGTGACGGCGGTTTTAGATGAGGACGTTAAGTTCACCCCGATGGGGGCGAGCCGTCGGCGGCGGCGTGGACGACGCGCCGGAAGGTGAATGAGGTTGCCGAGGGGACGCGGCCAAGGGACTGCGCTGGGCGTCCCGCGAATCGCCGTGCTGTCCCGATGACGATCCATTTCCGTTAAACCCGCCGCCCCGCCATTCCACATCGAACCGTTCGATGCGGATCTGCATTTCTGCAAGCCGTTCGCGCAGTTCCGGCAGATGTTCAACCAACAACGAACGTGCTGCCGGAGTTTCTGTTTCGATGCGAGCCGCTAAGTTTCCCTCTTCCATCTTCACGCGCAGGTCAACCGAGCCAAGTTCGGGAGGACGAAGCCGCAAGCGGATCTCGCCATCGGGGCGGGCAGCCTCGACCGCCCGCGCTACACGTTGCACCAGCCGCACTCGATCGGCCGACGCCAACCGAACTCCTTCGCTTTGCGCTTCGGGAGCCGCGTCATTGGTTCCCTGGAATGGTTCCCCCGGCTGGGCCGCCTCCCGTGCTTCGTTGGTCACCAGCGTTCCGGCCGATGCAAGTTCACGGTTTGGCGCGACGACGTCCGGCCGCTCGACGACCGACGCGTTTCCATCGATAGTGTGCGGCGCTTCGGCAACGTGCGTCTCTTCGTGAATTTGGGAAGTTAACTCCGCGGGTTGAATTTCATCGGCCAGCGGTTCTTTGCTTGCCCCCGTCTCGCCAACCAACGCCTTTCTTCGCAACGAGTTTGTGCGTGATGGCGGCTGCGATTCGACGGAAGCGTTGTTCGCCGCTGCCACGCCATTTTCCGTTGGCAGTTGATCCGCTGCGACGTCACGTTCCGCTCCCGGCGCGAGTGCCGTAGTGTCGGGGGACACTACTGGTTGCGCTGCTGGAGTTAGAGTCACGGGCGTCGATCCGGCCGATTGCGGCGCCGACGTTTCCTCGCCCGCTTCAATGGTCTCTTCCACTTTCTCGTGCTCGGAGGTAGGCGCGGTTTCAGAGCTTGGCGCTGTTTGATCTTGGCGTCCCACGGTTTGATCCAAGCTGGATGGCCCCTCCGCCGCGGCGGTTGGCTCGGCAGGCCGGGGACGATCCTTGACAGTGGATGACGTACTCTGCGACGCTTGGCCCGGGAAGGCGTTGTCTTGGCCCAGATGCTCCGCAAAACCGGCAGGAGCGCGATCGGTGGACTGCGCCCCTGGATACTTATCCGCGGGTGAGGCCGGTAAGGGTTCAAAAGAGATTCCAGACGCCATGCTATTCATCCTGAACATGTCTTAGTTCGTCCCGCGCTTCCGTGAGCAGGTCGGTTGCAGGTTCCCCCAGGCGGATACGCCGCAGGAGCTCGTGCAGTTTTTCGATTTCATCGGCGGTTTTGAACTCGGCGATGATCTTGCGGCTTTTTTCGACGGGCATGTTCTTGAGCATCGTCACGGCCGCATCCCACGCGCCATCGTTTTCCACCGATGCGTCGGCGATCATCTTGATTAACAGGTCTTTCGCCTGTTTGGGCTGAATGGCTTCGAGTTTAAGTTGGACGTTGGTCAGACCCTCATCGAGCGTTTCCTGCCGCAGTTGATCGATGCGCACCTCAAACTCGCGGCGGCGCGCGTCAAACCGGTCGCGCTGCGCCCGCAGGTCCGTCTCCAGGCTGTGCAACTCGATCAGGGCCTTATCAATTGCGGTCTCGCGCAGGTCAAAGTCCAAGCTCTTGGCGAAGCGTTGTTCGACAAGCTCCTCGAACGATGGCTGTTCGGATTCAATAGGTTTTTGCGAAGGCCCATATTGGGCTTCAAGTGCATGGAGATCGACGCCGTGCACCACGGCCAACATTTGATCCAGCTTTTCTTCGTTCAGCTTGCCCGTGGTCCACAGATACGCCAATCCCATGACCTGCGCCGCAAAGGAGGCCGCACAAAACATGATTCCCGCCGCCGCGGTGTGCTTGACCAGTCCGGCGATCATACGGCCTCCCGCCGCGTTCGGGCGGCGACTTCATCCAGAAGTTTAATCTCCCGTGCGTCTTCTCCGGCGCGATGCTCCACGACGCGACGATCACGGAGCTTTTCCAGCACCTTCACATCGCGATCCGCTTCAACGACGGCGATCCGTCGCTGTTCGATCGCTTCCGCAAGCTTGCTGGCTTGTTCCGCGAGTGTTTGCCGTTGCCCTTGCAGGACCAGTATGCACCGCTGGGCCGCAAGCGCGATTTCCACATATACCGAACCGGAAGCGACGGCGGAGCGTCGCTCGGTTTGGACGGATTCGATCTCGGCGACAAGGGCCGCGTCGCGTTCGCGCAAGATGGCTTCGGCACGATACGCTTCGGCCAACCGGGCGCGCTGCTGATCGAGCGATGCGCGGCGCAGTCGGAGTAGCGTTTCGAGACGGAACCGGAACTTGCTCATGGCGATTTCAGTAGCGTGTGCGCCTTGGCTGCCAGCCGCGCCAAGTCATCTTTTGCCGCCTGGACAGTCGACGCATCATTCATGTCTTGTCTCAAGAATGCATCCAGTTCGGGTTTCATGGCGAGCGCCGCATCGACTTCGGGATTCGCGCCGTTGCGATACGCGCCAATGGAAATCAAGTCTTCATGATCGCGCCACGCCGCCATCAGGCGGCGCAGCGTGCGGGCCGCCGTCAGATGCTCGGGCGTCGCGATATCGGGCATGACGCGACTGATGCTTTCGAGTATGTCGATGGCCGGATAATGGCCGCGGGAGGCGATTTTCCGGGAAAGGATGGTGTGCCCATCGAGCAAGCCGCGAACTGCGTCGCTTACTGGCTCGTTCGTGTCATCTCCTTCGACGAGCACCGTGTAAAAGGCGGTGATGCTGCCACGGGGGCTACGCCCTGCCCGCTCGACCAACGTGGGCAGCAACGCAAACACCGATGGCGGATATCCGCGCGTGGTGGGCGGTTCGCCAGCGGCGAGGCCGATCTCGCGTTGGGCCAGGGCAAATCGCGTGAGAGAATCGAGCATCAGGAGGACGCTTTTGCCCTGATCGCGGAAGTACTCCGCAATGGCCGTGGAGGTATGCGCCGCACGCACACGCACCACGGCCGGTTCGTTGCTGGCCGCCACCACGACCACGCTTCGCGCCATGCCGTCCGATCCCAGGTCGCGTTCCAGGAAATCGTTCACCTCGCGGTTGCGTTCGCCGATCAAACCAATCACGTTTACGTCGGCAGACGTGTAACGGGCCATCATTCCCAAAGTGACGCTCTTGCCGACGCCCGATCCGGCAAAAATCCCCATTCGTTGTCCCACGCCACATGTGAGCAGACCATCGATCGCGCGCACGCCGGTTGAAAGCGGACTGTCGATGCGCGGCCGGTCGAGCGCTGGAGGCGGCGCGCGATGAAGCGGCACGCGCTCGGGCATGACAAGTTTTGGACCGCTGTCGATGGTGCGCCCCGCCGCGTCCACGACACGGCCGAGAAGGTCCTGGCCGACCGCCAACCGCCGCGTGGTGCGGCGCAGGTGAACCGCGTTGCCACGCCGCACGCCCGACACATCGCCCAGAGGGTACACCAACGTCAAATCGTCGCGAAAGCCAATGACCTCGGCCTCGACGGGAGGACCAGCCTGGCGTTCAATTTCAACGACGGCGCCCACGGGGGCGGGGAAGAAAGCAACACCGGTCGTCAACCCTTCGGTCCGCACGACGCGCCCTTGCAGGGCTGTAGGCATAATGGCGGCGAGTTGTTCAGCATAGGTGTTCATGGTTGCGCGGTAAGTTCGTCTTGGATGCGGGCCAGTTGTGACTCCAAACGCTGGTCAATCTCTCCTAACTCGGTCGTTACGAGACAACCGCCGGGCGCCACGTTCGAGTCGGCGACCACGTCAACTTGGAGCGATTTCCCGGCGGACGACACGACTTGGTTCAGCGGATCGCCCAAGGTTTCCCGGTCGCGCGGGTTCAAATGCAGCGTGATTCGGCCGGCGCCCGCGGCCAACTCTAGCGCCTCTCGGACGAGGGCAAGTGTTACTGCGGGCGTTTGTTCCGCTTCGCGGCGCAGGACGCGGGCCGCAATGGCGATGGCCAACTCGACTGCCCGTTGCTCCCAGTGCGAGAGCCAAGCCGTACGTGCGGACCGAATTTCGCCTACCGCGGCGGTCAATGCGGGCGTTAGTGAAGCAAGGCGTTGCTCCACGTCTTTTTGGGCTTTGGCCGCCGCCTGCTGTTGGGCCGATTTGAGCGCGTCGGCACGGCCTTGTTCCGCCGCCTGGCGGCGCATCTGGGCGGCCTCTTCGCGCGCTTCGGCGAGGATCGCCTCGGCCTGTGAGCGCACGTCGGCAAGGTAGAGATTCGCTTTCGCGGCCAGGTCGTCAAGATTGAAGGCCGCGCATTGGGCGCCGGCGCTTGCGGCCCCGTTGTATTTGATGATGGTTGTCATCGCTTTTATTGGCTGTTCGATTACGCGGCTATCCGACGCACGGGAAGCCGAATCTTTCCTTGATCCGCAAGCCGGGTCGCCACGCGTGTAAGTTCGGCCTGAGCCAGTTCGATGTCGTGCAAACGAAAGGAGCCTAACTTTTCAACGCGCTGGTGTAGCCGCGCCGCCTCCTTGCGTGGAAGGCGGCGCAACAGCCGTTCCACCAGACGCGGCTCGGCGCCAGCCAAGGCCAGTAGCGCCGTCGCGGGGTCTGCTTCGGCAAATACCCGTGATAAAGTGCGGTCGTCGAAACGCAAGAAATCAGCGAACGCGAGTTCTAGATCATGGTCCGCCCCCGCGCCGCTTTCCGGCTCATCGCGCGGCGATACCACCTGGAGCGAGATCGTCGCTCCTTTCTCGGGAACTGGCTCGCGATGGAGTTCATCGCCCGGGGTCGGTACCGGCAACGTTTCCTGTACTTGGTCATTGTGGGCGTTTGACGCATGCTCCGAGAAACGCAAAAGCTCGGCCTTAGCGACGTCAACCCGCGCCAGAGCGTCGAGTAACTCGTCCCGGTCACGAACGGAAATCGCGGCCAGGATTTCCTTGGCCGCGTCGAGGCCCGCCGCCTCGGCGGGCATGGACGGGGCCGCCGCCAGCGAGACTTCCAACGCTTTTTCAACTTCCTCCAAGAGTTGCGGATCGGTTCCCTGCCAATCCATCACGCGCACGATGACATCGTTTCGCAAAGACTCGGGAAGCCGCCACACGAGTTCGGCGGCGACGGCTCTCGGCGCATGAGCCGCCACGATCGCGATCGTTTGTGGATGTTCAAGACGCAAACGCGCCGCCAGACGCGTGATCTCCACCTTTTCCAAAAATTGAAACGGACGACGCGCGGCAGGCGTCGGAACGCGTTGTTCGAGAATGACTTCGTCGGCGGCCGTGGCGGCAATCCGGTCGGCCGGCGTCAGCGCGCGCGGCGGCGCGTCTTCGCCGCGAGTGAAAAACTCTTCCAGCACCGCCTGCTGCTCGGCCGTGTCGATTGCAGGCAATTTGCGCGCCGCTTCCCGGACACGTCGAGCGGTCGCCGAATCTAACTGCGCAAGCATTACGTCGGCGCTGGAAGGGTCCAGCGCCTGAATCAAGATGGCTGCTTTGCGAATTGCGGGTTGCATTCCGTCGGTCGCCTTAGTTCAATTCGCCAATCCACTTACTGAGCACCTTGGCGGCCGATTCGGGGTCTTCCCGCACCATTTCGGCCAGTTCGGCGCGCAGGTTCGGTCCCGAAATGCGGAATCGGCCATTTAACGCGCGAACACGTTGCGATTCCTCTTCCTCGTCTTCCTCGATAGCCGGGGCTACATTGGCCACCGACGCCGCTGGGAGCGTCGCGGCTGGGTTCGCCGCGACCGGGGTTGTTCGCACGACGCCACGCAACAGGGCCAAGCTCAACAAGCCCAAGAGAACCATGCCCAGCGTTTCCCAATTGCTGCCCAACCAGGTGGTCGCGTGTTCCGCCAGCGTCGGGCCGTCGGGCGCGGGAGTTGTCAAATCCTGGTAGGTCGTCACGGTGACTGCGGTGTACGGATCGGCGCCGGATTCCTGCTCCAAGAGCAAAGCCACCACCGCCTGTTCAATGGACGTTTTGACTTGCGTCTCGACATCCTGCAATTGCGTGAGCGTGGGCTGCGTTGGCTCTTGCCCTGCGGCCGGAGGATTGGTTTCGGTCCAGATCTTCGCAAAATAGCTTTGAGGCACGCGAATCGAGGCTTTGACGATCGTCGGAACGTAGGCCGCCTTGCTGCCACGCAGTTCGCTCCGCGACACGGAATTGACCTGCTCGGAACCTGATTCCTCGGTTTCGGTCTGTGCGCCTTCCACCTGACTTACCGCCGCGCCCGTGTTGGCGGTGACGCCATTGGGAACAGCGCCGGGCCGTCCTCCCGGTGCGGGACCATTGGACGATTCGGATCGGCGGTTCTCTTTGACCGCCACGGCGGCCGTTTTTTTCGGGTCGAACTCGACGCTGGCTTTGTCATGCACCAGGTCCGGGTCGAGTTCCACGTTAACTCCGACCACCACGCCCGGAATCATCGCCAAGGTTTGTTGGATTTTCTTCCGCCATTCTTCTTCGTATCGTTGCTTGCGAGCCGCGTAGGGGTCGTCGGCAAGTCCATGAAGGGTCCCTTCCCCGCCCGCATAGGAGATGCTGAGCGTTTGATCGATCACGGTGACGTTGTCGCGACTAAGACCGGCAATCGAACCCGCCACGTAATCGCGAATCGACCGAACTTGCTTTTCATTCAGGCCGCTACCGCTTTCGGACCATACGGCGGCGACGGCGGTTTTTTCAACGCGCCGGGGGAAGCCTCCTTTCTCTTGTTCATCGTATGTGACGCTCGCGGTTCGGATTCCCGTCATGTGCGAAACAACGTGCGACAGCTGCTTCTCGCGGGCGTGCTTGAGCTTGGCTTGACGTTGTTGCTTCGACTCGAATGGGTTGGCGTCGGACGTGGCCGCGTCCATGAACGTCGCCGGATTCGGCGGCAGTGCGTCGCCGTCCACCAGCGCCGCCACGTAAACGGCTTTCTGCCCACGCGGGATGCGCACGCGGTCGGCCACAATGTCGTAGCCGCTTAGATTGGCTTTGGCGAAGGCCGCTTCCATGGTCGCCAGTTCCGACTGGGAGAACGGCTGACCGCTCAGCAGGTATTCGTCCGGCTCCGAAGCGGCGCGAGTCGTCAGGAACGCCAACCCGACGACAATGGCCGCGAGCATCAATCCGGCGGTGATGCGGGCGCTAACCGACATGGCGAGGAACACCTCGCGAATCGGTTGATACGCTTTCGTAAAAAGGTCCATCCCTGGCGCTCCCGGCGTCTACCCCAATGGCCACTTGCCTGGCAAATTGCGAATGGCATGCGGGGCGCGTTGCTGGCAACAACGTCGCTGTGGAAAAGCCGGAAAGCTTGCCCGCGCCCCGCCTTTTCGTTGTCGCCCCGTCGCTCTTCCTAAATTCGGATGTCTTTGATTTCTTCGTAGGCCTGCAACATCTTGTTGCGAATCTGCAATAGCATGCGGAACGACATATCCGCCTTCTGGACCGACGTAAATACCTCGGCCAAATTCGCATCGTCTCCGGTCATTAGTTGCTCGACCGCCTGGTCGGCGTTCTGTTGCATTACATTGACTTCGCCGATCGCATCCAGCATGAACCGAGCGAACGATTGCGGGTCCGCGGCGCTCGTCGCTCCCGAGGCGGCAGGCGTTGGAACGGCCGAGCCAAATTGCGTGCTGGGAATGGGGATCATGGTTTCGTGGATTACTTTTTACTGGACGCGGAGCGGACGACGCGCGTCACAATCGTTCCTAGCCCAGGATTCGCAGCGTTTGGGCAGCCATGTTCTTGGTCGATTCAATCACTCCCACGTTCGCTTCGTAAGCGCGGGTTGCTTCTAAAGCATCTACAAACTCGGCGGTCAGGTTCAAGTTCGGATAGGCGACATAGCCCTTGCGCGGTCCCTCTTGAACAGCCAGGGGATTATTCGGTTCAAACTTGTACAGCGGCTCCACGTTCTCGAGCTCGACCGAGGCGACCTTGACGCCCATGGCGCCGTGCCGGGTGGCGTTCTCGGTGTCGGCCTGGAACACCACATACCGCGGTTGGTACGGATCGGGTTCACCGCGTTCATTATGCGTGGTCGAAATGTTGGCAATGTTGCCGGAGATCGCATCCAGCCGCAATCGCTGGGCGGTAAGCGCGCTGCCGCTAATATCGAGAGCGGGAAACATGGTTCAATCCTTCTGTCCGAATGCAAACGTCATCAGGTAACCCGCTCGCTCACCGCCGTTTCCAACAAGCGAAACTGGCTATTCATCAAGGCGATGGCCACGTTGTGCGTGAATTGGTTGTCGGTCATAGCAAGCACTTGCTGCTCCATTCCCACGTTGCTTTCGTCGTGCCGCAGGATCGACTGCATCGACTCGCGCACGCGTCGCAGCGGAGGTTGCTCGCTGGAATCCCGCACCCGGGCCGCAAGGTTTGTCTCCACGGTGTCGCGTTGTGCAATGGCCTCCCGCAACGTGCGTTGAAAAACCTCCGGAGAAAGATCCGCAGTTTTGTAGCCGGGCGTGTCGATATTGGCAATGTTGCCCGCCAACACTTCGTGCCGCGCCTGGGAAAAATAGACGACCTCCTGCAAGACCGGAATGGTCGTCTTGTCAAAGAAGTTCGCGAGCATATCTGGCGGATCGGAAAACGGCGGTCGGCGCCGAGCAGGGCCATGCCCAAATCTGCTTCCCGCGGCGCGCAATCGGGTTGGGGGTGTAAATAACTAAAACCCCCGGTTGATGCTATGTCGATTTGCGGACCGCCTTCTCCCGCGGTCCATAGCCATAGCTCCGCAACTTGTTGGCAAGCGTGCGAACCCCAATTCCGAGTGCTTGCGCGGTTTGGCCACGATGACCATCAAATTGGTCAAGCGTGGCTTCAATCAACCGGCGCTCCATCTCCTGAAGACTTAGGCCCACTGGCAGCGTGGCGTCGTCCAAGGAGTGTGCTTGCCCGATCAACCAGGGGCGAAGGTCGTCCGCATCCACAATGGGTTTTTGTCCGAGCACGGTGGCGCGGGTGGCAAGGTTCTCCAGTTCGCGCACGTTGCCCGGCCATGCGTACTCCGTCAGAAGTTCCAGTGCAGCGGGAGTTAACTCGCGTGGCGGTTGATCGAGCCGCTCCGCGACGCGAAAGAAAAAATACGCCATTAACTCCGGAATGTCTTCCTGGCGTTCACGAAGCGGCGGCGTGCGGAGCGGCACGACCGCCAGACGGAAGTACAGGTCCTCGCGAAAGCGCCGGGCCACAATTTCCTCGCGCAAGTCGCGATTGCTCGCGGCGAGCACGCGGACGTCGGCGGGGTGGGTTTGACTTTCTCCCACGCGTTCATAAGCGCGTTCCTGAAGCACGCGCAGCAGCTTGGCCTGGAGCGGCAATTCGATCTCGGTCACCTCGTCCAAGAATAAGGTGCCGCCTTCGGCCAACTCGAAACGCCCGATCCGCGGCGCGTCGGCAGTCGTAAAGGCGCCGCGAACGTGCCCGAATAGCTCGCTCTCCATCAGGTGCGGCGAGAGTGCGGGGCAATTGACCCCAACAAAGCTCTTGGACGCGCGGCGACTTGCGGCGTGAACGGCGCGGGCCACAAGCTCTTTGCCCGTCCCGCTTTCGCCGACAATCAGCACGGTTTCATCGGTCCTCGCGACCTGCGCGATGCGTTCGCGAAGTTTCCGCATGGCGGGGCCGGACCCGATCATCGATGGCCCCATTTCTAGGGCGTTGGGCGGCTCGGCGCGTCGTGTTCCTCCCCCGCGCCGCATGGCTCGCGCCACGAGTTGTTCTAGTTGGTCGACCTTGAATGGCTTCTCGATGTAATCGAAGGCTCCCCGGCGCATTGCTTCCACCGCCGACGAAACGCTGGCGTGCGCGGTGATCATGGCGACCTGCGCGTCTTCGCCGCGTTCGCCGATGGCGCGGAGCAGTTCCAGGCCATCCATTCCGGGCATTTGCAAATCGGTCAGAATCACGTCAAAGGCGTTTTTCTCCAGCCGCTGGAGCGCCTCAGCGGCACTAGCGGCGCAGCGCACCTCGTGACCCGCGCAGCGCAGAATGTCAGCCATGGCCTCGCGGGCGCTGGCGTGATCGTCGACCACCAGTACCCGGCCGGTGGGAGCAGAGACGGAGGGGGCAAGCATCGACATAAGTACGCGCTTCCTGCTAAGCCGCATTGCGAAACGCGGGTCGGGGGATCTCAATGGTGAAGGCAGCGCCGCCTTCGGGACAATTGCGCACGCAGACGCGGCCGCCGTGGGCTTCAGCAATGCGGGAGACAATCGCTAGTCCCAGGCCGGTGCCGCGGCTCTTGGTGGAAAAAAACGGCTCAAAAACGCGGTCCCGATCTTGCGGCGATACGCCGGGGCCGCTATCCGCAATTTCTAATTCGACGCCGCCAGGGCCGTTGCAAGCGGTAACCACAAGTTGACCGCCGTGGGGCATTACGTCCAACGCGTTGAGCACCAGATTCAAGACGGCGCGCCGCAGCAAGTCCGGGTCCGCCAGGCATGTTTGCCCCAGGGGCGCGTCCACCTCGACCTCTACCCCTTGGGCGTCGAATTGCGGGCGTAGCGACTCGCAGACGTCGCAGATCAGGGCGTGTAGATTGAACGCGCGCCACTGAGGATCACGTTCTCGGGTAAAGCTTAACAAATCGTTCACGGTCGCCTCCAATGCAGTTAAACCGGATTCGAGCTTGTCAAGAATGGAAACGGCTCCCCGATTGTCTCCCACCCTCCGCCGTAGCAGGCTGGTGTACAGCGTCATGGGCATCAGGTTGTTCCGCACTTCATGGGCGACGTGCGACGCCATTTGCCCCAAATCAGCCAGGCGGTTTTTGCGCGCCAGTTCGCGGTTTTTCGCCGCCAGTTCATCCGACAAGCGGCGGACTTCCTCCCGCAGCGTCTCGTGCGAACAACGCAGACGCTCCGTCGCCTCGTCCCACGCGGCCAGGATTTCCGCCAACGTAGGAATCTCCTCCGGCGCGCTAAGAGGAAGGCTCTGGACAAGAACCCGATCGCTGCCGTCAGGCGGCGATGACGATTTCTCGTCGCATAGGTTCGCGTTCCCGCGACCCACAGGTGTCGTTGTAACGATGGCGTTGCCTCCCATCCTTGGAAACCGTGACTCGGACCCCGTCAGGAATCGGACGACAAATCGAGTCCGACGGACGCGACCGCTGGTTGATAAGCCGTACGGGCCGCTGCGGCGGCATGAGCGTTCTCCAACTGCATGCTGGTCGCTTCACGGCGCTCGCTCAGGTCGCGCCGGTCGCGCAGTTCGGTGGTCTTTAACTCCTCGACCAGGCGGCGGCAATCATCGGCCGCGGCCCGACATTGATCGCGAACTTCCGTAGAGCTCCACTGGCGTTCTTCGGGTTGTTGTCGGCGGAACGGCTCCAATTGCGCGTCGAGCCGTTGAACTTCTTCAAGCAACTGCTGTTTCGCGGTGAAAATGCGCAATAGCGTGGGCATGTCGTCCGCCGCGATGAGCGCCGGCTGGCGCATCGTCAACTCACGAAGATGCAGAAGCACTTTCCGTTTGCGAGTCAGCAGGCCCGCCAGGACGTCCGTGTCCAAGGTGTTGCTCATGGATGGTTTGAATTCATCGCCCTTTGGCGGCCAACAAGGTCAGCAACTCTTCCCATTGTTTGCGTCCGTAGCGCGTGGTCCGCGCGAAGTCCATTTCTGGATCCAGTCGCCCCAACACCGCTTTGGCGTGCTCCAGAACCCCCTGAGCGTCGGCGGCGCGGTGCAAACGCCGATGACAACCGGCAATTTGCACGAATGCCTCCAACGCGGCTGGCTCGTTTTGGTACCGATTAGCGGCCAAGGTGTAAGCCCGGATCGCTTCTTCATACCGCTGAAGATCAAAGAGCGCGTCGGCGCGGGCAAAGTAGGCGTTGCGCAACATCGTTTTTTCCAATTGACGTAGTTCGCCGGCGTGCGCGCCGCCTGGTGAGGCGAGATCCTCGCGCGTGGTCAACTGGTCGATGAGCCGCTCGTACGCGGCAACGGATTTCGTCAATTCGTCGATCAGGTCCTGCCGCACCGCTCCCCGGGTCGCATCAAGTGACATCGAAGGTAAGCGACGACGAGGGTACTTGGCCGCCGCCCGATGCGATTCCGCCACAAGGTAACTCGCTCGCACCGCCTGGGGAGCTTCCGGATAACGCGCAATCGCCTCGTCCAAGACTCGCGCCGCCTCGCGCGCCAAGTCAAAGCACTCGCGGAGCTTGTCCATGGCAGACGGGTTCGGCTCGGTCGCGTCGAGCGTGCGGCTTTCGGCCTCGCACAACAAGGCTTCTGAATGGAGCAACTCACCCAGCAGAAAAAGCGAATCGCGCCACTCGATACTTTGCGGCGCGAGCGATTCGTTCTCGATGTTTTGTCGCAAGAGCGCTCGCGCGGCGGCCAGGTCGCCCTTTGCACGGTGCGCTTGCGCCCCGAGAATCCTGGCGCGATAGGCGGCCGGATGCTGTGCGTAAGTCTCTAAAACTTGGTTGACGGCGTCGAGTGACGGGTCGAGTTCGCCAAGCGCCAACAGCGATTCACTCCAATAAACGAGCGCTTCGGCGCGACGTGTCTTCAAATCCTGATCCAAGTACAGGCGAAACATGCGCGCGGCATGGCGAAAGTCGCGGCCCCGCAAGTAATTCTCCGCGCTCCGCCACAGTTCCTCGGGATGGTCGCGCGACGTAGTGCGAAGCATCGCCGTGCGCGCGCCAAGGACGCCCGCCAGTCGAAATTGTTGCCGAGCCGTCGAAATCTTGGCTTGCGCCTCGTCGATGGGCAAGGTCTCCGCCTCGGCGAGCAAATGCTTGGCCCACTCGGCGCGCGCCTCGCCGTGAAGTTGCAAGGCACGGTCGCGGGGGAAAAGCGAAGGCATGGCGTGCGTCAGTGCAATCGCCTCGTCGTACCGGTGCTGCCCCAGCCACCGCGCATATGCCGCCAGAAGCCGAGCGCGCAATCCCTCAAGCGACACCCAGACGTTGCAGTACTCGGAGGGTGGGGGCGCTTCGGCAAGCAATTTTTGAAATACGCCGAGGGCTTCCTCATGCCGATCTAACTGTTGCAACAGTTCCGCTTCCGCCAGCCCCGAAGCGATTCCACTCGCATGCCCGTGGTGTAACCGGCGAGCGGCCGAGAATACCCGAACGGCGCCGTCGAGATCGTCTAAATCTCGCAGGCAAACCCCATAGAGATAGTCCGCCTGCCGTCGCTCGGCTTGGTCGATTGGCGAGTTCTGACGCACACGCTCAACGTGCGACATTGCTTGGTTGAGCAGTTCAATGTTTTGCGCCGCTGCGGACTGAGCATCGGAAGGCGATTGGGTTCGCAACCGCGCCGCCTGACGTACGAGAAGCCGAGCGCGTAAGACCCGGAGCTGCGCCGCGTTTCCATCTCCCTCGTTTGCCAGGGAGTTAAGTTGTTCGAGCGCTTCCTGATCTTGGTTCAGGGCAATCAGGATTTCCACCCGGTCCAGCGATGCCGCGCGCCGCTCGCCAGGGGCTTGATCTGTGCTTTGCAAGTATCGCGAGAGATGCTCCAGCGATTTTTCTGGTTGGGGGGTTGGCAACCGAGAATACGCCTCGGCCAGCATCCGATCCAGGGCAGGCTCGGGCTTCAGTCCCACGTCAAGGGCATTCTGTAGCAACCGAATACAAGCCGCATGTCGCCTGGCTTGGTTTAAGCTGCTGGCAGCATGGAACACGGCCGGCTTCCATAGAGTTTCGGGCAGTCGCTGGTCCAGCGCCTGTTGAAAATAGCCAGCGGCCACGCGATGCAACCGACGTTGCTCATCGCCGTTCGCGTGTTCCGCTTCCCGAGCGACACGGCAACCTTTGGCGTACAACACAAGGCCTTGGGGCGCGTCGGGATCGGAGTACGTTACCAGAATCGCCCGGGCAATGACCTCAGCCTCGGCAAAATCGTTTGCCTGGAGCGCGGCGTCAAGCTGCGCCAAGGTTTTGGGGGCGACGGGGTCTGCGGATTGAGCGCGAATTCCGAAAAATGCAGCGACCGCAACAGCCGCAAGAATTGTCGCACAGGCGGCGACCCGCCATCGCGATTTACGCACCCAGGACACCCTGTTGCGCGCAACGCTGGCCAATCGCGAACTCAATCGCCACGAGCGTCCCGAAGGCGGTGAAGGAAGTTGCTGGTCGGAAGCCATGACGCCGCGCACCGATTGCGATCTCGCCGCGACAGGAACCGCTTCCGTAGGGAATTGTCGCGGAAACTTGATCGCGGTCGAAACCGGGGGACAAAAGCGGGGCGTTTGTACTCGAAAAGGCTTTCGGAAGTCAACGCAACTTGAGAATTACGCGGATTGCGCCACGCCAGCATTAAGAAAGGCCCGTGCTGGAAAGCCAACACGAGCCTCGTTGGAGCGCCCGTGATGAACACGGGGGGCCACGCTCCACCGAAACTCTACGCCATCAACCGCAAGGGTGGGCCTACCGAGAGAGGCCCACAAGTCAAATTCGCCGCACGTTTACCCACATGCAACGTAAAATCGTTATAAACGACGAGAATTCGTGATCGGCGCACTACCACCCCATGACCATGTTCGACTCGATCACGCGCCGCGCCCGTTCCAGATCGGTGCCGGTTTCCTGCATATATAGGCGAATGGCATGAACTTTGTCACCGGACGACTTCGCCAAGCATTCGCGGGCCACCACGCAAACGTCGCTCTTGCCAGTCAGCCCCAGCGCGCCTTTGGAAATCACCCAGGTATCACGGGGACGCTTCGTGAGGCGCACAACCTCGTCGTGGGGGTACGCTTCGTTAACCAATTGGGTGGCGCTTTGCTCGTCGCCCGCCCAAGTAATGATAATGTGTGCATCCGTTTCGATCTCAAACAGCGGCATGGGCCACCTCCCTTGAAATTGTTCTTGAAGCGCAGCTAAATGATGAGCCGCCTGATTGAAAATACCCGCTCGGAACGGAATCTCCAAGGGCACTCCCCCTTAAGGTAGGTCTATGGGCGGCGGCCGTCAACTTGGGTGAGGCGGCCCCTGGCGGATACCCAAACGAGAGCGATTGTTACGTCGTAAACGACGGAAAAAACGCATCGACCTTGACAAAGTCATCCCGTGAACGACGCGAAGCAGCGGCCGTGGGAGAAAATGATCGATTTTTGCGGCCAGGTCCTGCACGTTCGTCCCCGCGGAGCGGTGCAGGGCGGCATTCCTGTCGTTGCCTCGCCCTAATGCAGTTCCATTCGATTGGTTGTTCAATGCGCAGAGGGCGGCTGGCGACGTAGCCTGAGCGACGCCAATATGTATCAATTGAGGGCCGGAAGCGCCGTCGGGCGATCACAAACCCATCCCGTTTCCTTGCCGCGCGTGTACGCTGAAAGCGTACCATTCCTCAGCCCAGGGTCGCGCAGCGCACCCCGGGTTCGCAAGCCGAGCCATCCACGGATCAACCCTGAAAGGGTTGCACAAGCCGGCAACACCGCCGCCCGTTGTCGAACCCTTACAGGGTTCCCGCAATCCTTGGGGCGCACCGTGGCCCCAGGGTGCGCTGCGCGACCCTGGGCTGAGGGATAAAACCCTTTCAGGGTTTGCGACGCGGAGCGTCGCTGGTAACCGCGATGGCTGCATTTCGCCTAAGTTGATACATATTGGCGCCGCTCAGGCTCCGCCGCCATCCACCCGGGCGTCGATTGAACAGCTATCTACATGAAACTGCACTAGGGCCCCATAAATCCTGACTGTGATTCTTCCCACTCCTGTTGACGGCGCGGAACGTGACCGATTTTTCTCCCCTGGATGATGACGGCTTTCGACTACTGTACGAGGAGGGGCCGTGCTTTGCGGTACTCAAACCTGGCGGACTGCTCACGCAGGGGCCGCCCGGCGTAGATAGCCTCGAAGTCCGCTTCAAACGATTTCTTCAGCGGCGCGAAGCAAAGGTAGGGAATGTTTATCTTGGGGTTCCGCATCGACTGGATCGGCCGGTGTCGGGCGTATTGCTTTTGGCCCGGCATGTGCGAGCGGCGCGCCGCTTGAGCGAACAGTTCGAGGGCCGCTTGGTGCAAAAAACTTACTGGGCGATTGTCGAAGGATGCGTCACTCCCAGCGAAGGCCGCTGGAGCGACTTCCACCGCAAAACGCCCGGCGAGGCCAAGGCCGAACTCGTTCCAAAAGACCATCCGGAAGGCAAACCAGCGATCCTCCGATACCGCGTCCTGGGGGCGTCTGAGGAGCGGTCGTGGCTGGAGATCGAATTGGAAACGGGGCGCACACATCAAATTCGCGTGCAGACGGCGTTCCGTGGGCATCCCATCCTGGGCGATTGGCTGTATGGGGCGACAACGCCGTTTGGCCCCGATACCGACGACCAGCGGCAGCGGTGGATTGCGTTGCACGCCCGGCACATCGCGTTTCACCATCCCATGTCGCGCGAGCCGGTACGCGTCACGGCGCCGTTACTTGAGCCTTGGCGGGGCTTGGAGCCGCCCCAGTACGGCGGTTAACGATAACGCTGGATTGCGGTTGTTTTAGTAACAAAAGCTTGCCCGGCGCGTGCCTTGGCCATCTTCCGGACGAGCGCTATAATCGCCTGTTTGCGGCGAGCGTATTGGAATCCATCGACGCAACCTGTTCTATCCATGCCTTCTTCCTCCAGAATCCGTGTTGGCGCCGTATCGTACCTGAACACCAAACCGCTGGTGTTCGGGTTGGACCGCCTTGCGCCCTACGCCGAGATTAGCTATGACCTGCCAAGTCGGTTGGCCGACGATCTGGCCGCCGGACGGCTTGATGTGGCGTTGATTCCCTCGGTCGAATACCTCCAAAACCCGGCGTACACGATTGTTTCCGACGCTTGCATCGCCTGCCGTGGGCCTGTGCTGAGCGTTAAACTTTTTAGCCGCACGCCGATCCACCGCATTCGCACCTTGGCGCTCGATGAAGGCTCCCGGACCAGCGCGGCGTTAACGCGCATCCTGTTGGAGCAGCGCTACGGGTTGCAGCCGGCGCTCTCGCCACTTCCCATTGGGGCTTTGGCGGAAGAGACAACCACCGACGCCGTGCTGTTGATTGGCGATCGTGCGATGCATCCCCCCAACGGCTTTGTCGAGGTTTGGGACTTGGGCGAGCAATGGTGTCGCTGGGCCGAGTTACCGTTTGTGTTCGCCATGTGGACCGCCCGCGCCGACGCGGATTTGGGGCCGCTCGACGCCGCCTTGCGGGAAGCCCGCGAGCAGGGGCTTGCCCACTTGGGCGAGATTGCCGCGACCGAAGCGCCGCGACTTGGCATTTCCCGCGAGGTGTGCTTGTCCTACCTGCACGACAACCTGCACTTTTACCTTGGCCCACGCGAGCAGCGCGGGTTGGAGTTGTTTTCGGAACATGCCGCCCGAATCGGGCTGGCGCCCTCTGCCGTGAGTTGGGGATCCCATGATTGCCAGAATCTTAGATAAAGCGGTCGCTGGCGAGCGTCTGTCGCCGGAAGATGGATTGGCGCTGTTGGAGTCGCACGACCTGACGGCGATCGGACGGGCGGCCGACGCGGTGGCGCGCCGCATGCATCCTGAAAACTATCGCACCTATAACATCGATCGGAACATCAACTACACCAACATCTGTACGGCGGTGTGCGACTTCTGCGCCTTCTACCGCGGCCCCAAGAGCGACGAAGGCTATGTGCTGCCTCGCGAAGAGTTGCTCAAGAAGGTGGAAGAAACGGTCGCCTTGGGTGGCGACCAGATTCTGATGCAAGGTGGGCTGCATCCTGACTTTAAGTTGGATTGGTACGAAGACCTGCTCCGCGACATCAAATCGCGTTTTCCGCAGGTCAACCTGCATGCCTTCAGCCCGCCCGAGTTGCACCACTTCACCAAGGTCAACAAGCTGCCCATCCGCACGGTTTTGGAGCGGCTCAAAGACGCCGGTCTGGGCAGCATTCCTGGCGGCGGCGCCGAAATCCTGGTGGACCGGGTGCGCAAGGAAATCACCCGCGGCAAGGTGCTGACCGACGATTGGCTCCACGTGATGCGGGTCTGGCACGAATTGGGCGGACGCAGTTCGGCCACGATGATGTTCGGTCACGTCGAGACGCTGGCCGAACAAGTCGAACACCTGGAACGCCTGCGCCAATTGCAGGATGAGACGGGCGGCTTCACGGCGTTCATTTGTTGGACGTTCCAGCCCGATCATACCGACATGGCCCACGTGCGGCCGGCTGGCTCGTTTACCTATCTCAAGACGCAGGCCGTGGCCCGGCTGTACTTGGATAACTTCGTCAACATCCAATCCAGCTGGGTGACGCAAGGCTTGAAGATCGGACAACTCGCGCTGCTCTTTGGCGCCAACGACATGGGCAGCTTGATGATTGAAGAAAACGTGGTGGCCGAGGCGGGAACCGTCCACCTGCTGACGTTGCGGCAAATTCGCGAGGCGATCGAAGAATTGGGGTATGTCCCGCGCCAACGCAACGTGCATTATCAACTCTTTGACGCGGAATGGGAGCAACGCGCCCTCCAAGGGAACGACCGCGCCGAGTCGCGGCGCAAGGAAGCGGCGCCTCGCTTGCCGGTCTTAAATTAAACCCGCTGCGGAAATCGCGCTCCACCGAGCGATTTCACGCCACGCCATCTTCCCAACCTCGCCATTCCAGGCCGACTTTTTGGCTGACAACCGCCGCGCCGCGCGCCATAATGAACGCACGGCATGGATGGGGGCTTCGGCTTCCGGCGCTCACCCTTGAAGGGCGGTCGGCGTTATGAAGTACCGGATGGTGTTTGTCGCGACAGGCGCGGTTATTGGATTGTGTTATTTAGCGGCCGGGGTGGTCGTCTTTAAATGGCTGGGCGCCAGCCTCTATCTCATCCAGATCTGGACCGGCCTGGCGGCATTGGGCGCCGTGGTCAACGCGCTGATTGCACTCACTTGGGCGAGCGAGGACGAAACGCGCGCGACGACCTCGCGGCTCTTATTCGTGCAAAGTTATCTGCCCTTGGCGGTCGCGGGCATGGGCATGGTCTGCATGTGCGCCCCGGTGGTGTTTCTGGCGGTCTGGACGATCAACGCCTTTCTTATCTCTCCCCTGCGGTGGGCGTGCGCCATGTTCGTCCAACACCGGTTGCGCCGGCGCATGGCCGCGGTCGGGCGATGCGTCTCTTGGAACTCTCTGGAGCCGCGGTTGGCGCGCGGCGAAGGCGTACTCATTGTCGATGGCACCCAGTGCCGGCCAGGCGTGGTGTGGTGGACGGCGGACGCCTTGGCCGCCGACGCCGGACTGCTGGTGCTGCCCGACGAACGTTTCGCGCGTGTGGCGCACGATCAACTGGAAAAGGGAGTGGAGATTCTCCTTCCGTTGAGCCACTTTGTCGCCTCGTTTCTTGGCGAGGAGACAGGGCGGGCGGTGCTCACGCCGCTGGGCGCGAATTTCGTTGAATCAAAGAAGTTTCTTCGAGCGTATCCGCGCGTCGCCATCTTTGCCGTTGACGCCCAGCAAGGACGAACGCCGGTCTGGGCGCGCGGCGCACGTCGTTCGGGTTGAATCCTTGGGCGCGCATCGATCTTCGGCGGCCACGCCCCGCCATCCTTCAGGGTCCCATGCTTCCCACCGGAAGCCGCGCAGATTACGCTAATCCAGCGCACTTCCCCAGGGAATCCGTTGAACGCAAGGGGCGATCATGCAATACACCTATCTCGGGCGCACGGGGGTTAAGGTCTCGCGGATTTGTCTCGGATGCATGAGCTACGGCAATCCGGCGTGGCGGCCGTGGGTGCTGGACGAGCAGGCGGCCGCACCGTTTTTTCGCGCGGCGATCGAACAGGGGATTAATTTCTTCGATACCGCGGATATGTATTCGTTGGGCGTCAGCGAAGAAATCACCGGCCGCGCTTTGAGGGAATATGCGCGCGTGGAAGAGTGCGTGATCGCCACCAAGGTCTTCAACCCCATGGCGCCGGGACCGAACCGGATGGGGTTGTCGCGCAAGCATATTCAGCAGGGATGCGAGGCGAGCTTACGGCGGTTGGGTCTGGAAACGATCGATCTGTATTACGTCCATCGCTTTGATCCGCATACGCCGCTGGAAGAAACGCTGGAAGCGCTCGACCTACTGGTGCGGCAGGGCAAGGTGCGTTATCTCGGCGCTAGCTCCACCGCGGCGTGGCGTTTCGCCAAGGCGCTGGGGGTTTCCGACCAGCGCGGCCTGGCGCGATTCACCGTCATGCAAAACCATTACAACCTGGTCTACCGCGAAGAAGAGCGCGAAATGCTCCCCCTATGCCAGGAAGAAGGAATTGCGGTCGTTCCTTGGTCGCCGCTGGCCCGCGGCCTGTTGGCCGGGACGCGCAAGAAGGCCGACGACGCGGAATCAACTCCAAGGGCGGAAACCGATCAGTACGCCCGCAACCTGTACGATCATCCCGCGGATTGGAGCGTCGTCGAGGCGACCCAGCGCGTGGCCCGCGATCGCGGCGCGAAGCCGGCGCAGGTCGCGCTGGCGTGGTTGCTCGCGCAACCGGCCGTCAGCGCGCCCATCGTCGGGGCGACGAAATTTGAACACCTGACGACGGCCATAGAAGCCGTCGAACTCACTCTGAACGCCGACGAAATCCAATCGCTCGAAGCGCCCTACCAACCGCACGCCGTGCGCGGATTCGACTACTGATTTCGTCATTCGCCTCATCCACGGACCGTTGTTGCATGCACATCGCAGGTTCGGCAATCAAGCCTTCATCGCGCGGGAAAGAAACTATGCTCTTGCCATGCATCGACCGGCTGCCTCGGACGCTCGCGGTTCTTTTGGGGTGTGTCGTCGCGATGAACCATCACCCAGGGAAGGCGTGGCAAGACGAGCGGCGCACTGCGGTGCGGGAGTTCTTGGCGCAGGATGTTTTGCCAGACGATCTGCCGCTTCAGGAAGTCCAGGGTTTTGTCGAAGTCCGCGTCCCGGCCATGGTGGAGATTACGACGCTTGAGGCGTGGCAAGCGCAGGCCGAACGCTTGCGACGCGACGTTCTTGATAAGGTGATTTTTCGGGGGCAAGCGGCGGCTTGGCGCGACGCAACGGCGCGCGTCGAATGGCTCGAAACCATTGCTGGCGGCGAAGGCTACAAGATCAAAAAGCTGCGGTACGAGGCATTGCCGGGACTGTGGATTCCCGCGCTGCTCTACGAACCTGACGCGCTGGCCCCGAAAACGCCCGTGGTCATGAACGTGAATGGCCACGACGGAAACGGAAAGGCGGCGCCCTATAAGCAAATTCGCTGCATCAATCAGGCCAAGCGCGGCATGCTCGTCCTCAACGTGGAATGGCTCGGTATGGGACAACTTCGCGGCGAGGGGTTCGGCCATTATCGCATGAACCAACTCGATCTTTGCGGAACCAGCGGGTTGGCGCCGTTCTACCTGGCGATGAAGCGTGGTCTTGACGTGCTGTTGGCGCATCCGCACGCTGATCCGGAACGGGTCGCCGTGGCGGGGCTTTCGGGCGGCGGGTGGCAAACCATCGTCATTAGTTCGCTTGATACCCGCGTGACGCTGGCCAACCCGGTCGCGGGTTTTTCCAGCTATCGCACGCGGGCACGGCATTTCGAAGACCTGGGTGACTCGGAGCAAACGCCGAGCGACCTGGCCACGGTCGCCGACTACACGCACCTGACCGCGCTGCGCGCGCCGCGCCCCACGCTGCTAACCTACAACAGCAAGGACAATTGCTGCTTTGCCTCGGGCCACGCTTTGCCGCCGCTGTTGGAGGCGGCGACTCCGGTTTTCCGACTGTACGACCAGGAAAGCCGCCTGCGGTCGCATGTCAACCACGACCCCGGCACGCATAACTTTGAACGTGAAAACCGCGAGGCCCTCTACCGCATGTTGGGCGACTTCTTCCATCGCGACGATCCTCACTACACGGCGACCGAGATCGAGTGCGCAAAGGAAGTGAAGTCGGCCGAGGAACTGACGGTGGACTTACCTGCCGACAACGCGAATTTCCACACCCTTGCCGTGCAGTTGATGAAGGAACTGCCCCGGCGTTCGCTGCCGCCAAAGAAGCGATCTGAAGTGGAAGCATGGCGGCGCAACCAAGTCGAAGAACTGCGGAAAATCACCCGCTTTCAAACGTATCCGGTTGCCGCGCAAACCGTGGGCGAAGCGACAAGCGCGGGTGTTCAAGCCGTGTCTTGGCGTCTCCGAGTGGGCGATGCCTGGACCGTGCCTGCGATCGAATTAACCGCGGGCGAGAGCGAAGCCACGGCGATTGTCGTCGCCGATGGCGGCCGCGGCGCAGCCGTCGAGGTCATCACGGAACTCCTGGCGCGCAAGCGTCGTGTCCTTGCGATTGATCCATTCTATATTGGTGAATCGCGCATCGCCCAGCGGGACTTCTTATTTGCCTTATTGGTGGCGGCCGTGGGCGAGCGTCCCCTGGGGATCCAGGCCAGCCAGATTTCCGCGGTCGCCCACTGGGCACAAGCCAAACGCGGGTCCGACAAGGTGGAATTGGTCGCCGTGGGACCTCGCACCAGCATCGCTGCGCTCCTTGCCGCCGCCTGCGAGTCGGAAGCGATTGAGCGAGTCCGTCTTGACCAAAGTTATGGGTCGCTCAAAGAAGTGATCGAACAGAACGGTTCCGTCGATGCCACGCCCGAATTGTTTTGCTTCGGCTTATTGGAACAATTCGACCTCCGCGATTTAGTCATGCTGGCGGCGCCGCGGCAGGTGGTTGTTCATCGGCCCTCGCCCCGCGCCCAGCAAGAATTCGCTGGTCTCGACGCTTGGTATCGCCTTGTGGCGAAGCCATTCGATCCTCTCCAACCCGCCGAATAAGCCCTCTGGCGTCTGACCTGCTTTGCCTATTTTGCCTGACCGGTCCAGCCCCAGGCATTCAAAGCAGATTGTTGGTCAATACAACCGGCGGAATCGTCAATTCACTCACATGTGAATCTCCCGGCGCCGATATAAGATCACGTTCAACCCGTGCATCTCGCAATACCACTACGTTGCGAATTCCGGGCATAGGGCCTATTGCACTTGTTTCGCCGCACGACGCGGTTTCGAAGGGGGGTCTTCCGTGAGACGAAATACCTTGCTCGCGGGGCTGGCCCTGCTGGGACTTTGTCCCGGCGTGGCGCTGGCCCAACATTCCACATGGTTCGGCCAACCGGGGAGAGCCGAAGTCAACCGTCCCGCCAGCGTTTCCGCCAGCACCGCCAGTGCGGACTCGGATTGGATCTCGCTCAAGGACGAAGTCAACACAAGCTCCGACCTGGGGATGACGGCCGTGGCCGCGTCTCCCGCCGCCTGCGTCGCGTGCTCCGGCGCCGGATGCAATACATGCAATCCCTGCGGCGATGTATGCGCTCCGTGCGGCGATGCGTGCGGCGGATTGGGAGTGCGCCGCTGGAACGATCCGTGCCTGCGCGGCGCCTGGCTGCACCTGGACTATTTGCTGTGGCGCGTGTCGGGCTACGACGTGCCGCCGCTGGTTACTTCGTCGCCGGTAGGCACGGTCCCGCAATTCGATAACCCCGCGGTCAACGTGCTCTTCGGGGGCGACGACATTGATGATGATTTCCGCTCCGGCGCCCGTATCCGCTTTGGTACGTGGCTGGACGACACGCAAACCGCCGGGGTGGAAGGCCATTTCTTCGCCCTGGACCAGGAACAAAACTCCGACACCTTTGCCGGCGGCGGGGTCGGCGCCAACTCGATCGGTCGGCCATTCTTCAACGTGGGTAACGCGGGCGGGTTGTTCGGCGGGGCTGGCCCCGGCCCGGCGGTCTTGCCGGTAGCGTTCTATGACCCGGTGCTGGGCGCCGTGAATCCTGGCGATGGCGTCGTGTTTGTCGGCGCCGTTGAAGTGGAAACTTCCAGCAACGTCTATTCAGCCGGCGTACTCGCGCGGCATTTCCTGGCCGAAGATCAAGGCGTTCGCGTGGATGCGATCGGCGGTTACCGGTTCTTCCGCTTCGATGAAGGTCTGCTCATCCGCGGCACCACGATCACCGGCCCAGGCGCCCAGTTGTTGCCCGTGGGCGTGGTGTTTCAGGAGACCGACGTATTTGACACCGAAAACGAATTCCACGGCGCCGAGTTCGGCGTCTCTATGGAACGCGACTTTGGCGATCTGATTAGCGTCGAGATGATCGGAAAGGTGGCTTTGGGTAATGTCCGCCAGCGGGTCTCGCTGGAAGGCACTAACTTGATCGACTTCCCTGGCCTTCCGGCCGTTCCCGGCGCCGGCGGGTTGCTGGTGCAGCCGACCAACACGGGCAATCCCTTTGCTCGCGGATCGTTTGAACGTGATGAATTCGCGGTCCTTCCCGAGTTCAACATTAACGTCGGTTTGCAGGTCACCCGGCAAGTGCGGGCGACCGCTGGCTGGTCGGTACTGTACATGAGCGACGTGGTCCGCCCAGGTCAACAGGTTGACTTGGCGGTGAACAACTCGCAACTGTTTAACGGCCCGCTCGTGGGCCCGGCCCGGCCGAGGTTCGACTTCGACAGTACCGACGTTTGGCTCTACGGTCTGAACTTCGGTATCGAAGCCAGCTACTAACACGTGAATGGAATCCGTCGCGGCCGGGAATGCGGCCGCGATGGATAAGACGGTAACGCCTCGTCCGGTGGGCGGGGCAACGGGAGGACGCGACTTCGAGCGGGTTCCAATCTTGCCGACCACCGGCGAGTTACGATTTGGACCTTGCAGTCGGCCCTAGAACGACGAGCCATCTCGCGGCGCCAGCTCGAAGAAGCTGCGACGATTCGGACCCGCCTTTGCACATCCCGCCGCAGATCACAGCGGCGCGGCGCAATAACCCCAGCGCCGCGCCGCTGTTGTTGTTCTTGCTCTGTCCCGCCACTAATCCGGATTATGGCGAGACCCATCGTAAATTGGGGCGTTGGTCGCCTGCCCCCGATCTTGGGATACGAGTTGAGCGGCGTTGCATGTGCGCGTCGAACTTCGGCGATGTGGTAGGCGAAAAACGGGGCAAATGGTTTAATAGAGAGACTATGACATTTGTTCTGCGTGACCTTAAACGCCCGCCGATTCAAGTCGTTCTGCTGCGATGGCCCCGCGACGGAGATGGCTGGATTCATCCTGAGGATCGCCGACTGGCAAACAGCCTTCTCCCGAGCAATCGTGTCTTCCGTTGCGAAGAGGTCGAAGGGCCCTACAATGTTCTCACGTATGGCGATCGCGTGATCCGAGTTGAACCGGTCTTGTGGTTGGAAGTACCCGACGAGGGGTTGCGGGTTGGAGATCAAGTCGAGGTGCTGTCGCGCATGGGCAAGAATTGGCCGCGAGTCGGGTTCATTCGCGAGGTGCGCTGGCTCGATACTCGGCAAAGCATCGTCTATCAGGTTCGGGAACGCCGCTGCGAAATCCCAACTCAATACGCGGCGGAGGACATGCGCCGCGTGGAATACTTCGATCGTTCGGAAACGTGGATTTCGTGAATGGTTACCCGCCTGCGCGTTTGCTGGTAAGGCAAATCACTCGACCCGTTCCCTCCCGGTGCTTTTAGTACCATCCGAAATAGAAACCTGGCGTGCGGTACGGGTACGGACGGTAGTAATTGTATCCGTAGGGTCCGTAGTACGAATATGGGCGGTACGAATACCCGCGGTAGTACGGACGGTACGAATACGAGCGATAAGAGTAGGGATAGGAATAGGGCCGGTAATACGAATAGCGGCCATAGTAGGGATTGACGTAGCCGCCATAGCCACGAACGTAGATGCGCTGGGCCTCGGCGGTGTCGGGCATCGCGAACAAGCCCGTGGTCATGGCGCCCATGAGGAAAAGAGTTTTCATCCAACGCGACATGATTCGCCTCCTTTTGGCGTTCAGCCGCCGGACCCGGATCACGGAAACGGTATGGTCCACGGTGGACTATGCCCGCGAAAAAAATAGGGTTGCCGCTTGTCCAAATCCGACCGCTTTAGGTCTGCGGTTGAGTGTGTTTCTCCAGCCAGAGTGACTGCTCGCCGCCGCACTCAGACTGGCGGCATTGGGCTTTCCTGGAAAAGGCCAAGTCGCCGTCACGTGTACCAAGCGGTACCGACAAGCGGTTTCTGGCGGAGCGCTTGGCTATTCCCGTTTCGTAAGTTGCAAGTTTCGGGCCAAATCGGTTCGCTCTTAATCGTCATTGTGCAAAGTGGGGGGATTTAGGATACTCAAACCAACGGAATGTTTTCTTTCAAAGTCGAGTACTCATGTCTACTATTCATCAACCCACGAATCTTCAAGGTTTGCTGGAAGATATTCTTGCCCGGCGCATCCTCATCCTCGATGGCGCCATGGGAACAATGGTCCAAGCGTTGCAATTGGATGATCGCGCCAAGCGCGGCGAGCGGTTCGCCGACCATCCCGCAGATCTATCCAACTTCACCGATATTTTATGCCTGACCCAGCCCGAGGCAGTCACCGAGATCCACCGGAAATACTTGGCGGCCGGGGCCGATATCGTTGAGACCAACACCTTCGGCGCAAGCGTCGTGGGCGTGCAGGAGTTCAAGTTCTCCACGGAATTGGTGCGCGAGATGAATTTTGCGGCGGTCGAGTGCGCGCGCCGCGCCGTCGAGGAATTCAACGAAAAAACTCCCGATAAGCCTCGGTTCGTGGCTGGCTCGATCGGCCCTACGACCAAGCAAATGACCATCTCCACCAGCACGGAATCGGCCGCGATTCGAACCGTGACTTACGATGATATGGTCGAGTCCTACTACCAGCAGGTAGCGGCCCTGGTCGAAGCCGGCGCTGACCTCCTGTTGCCGGAAACCGCCATCGACACGCTCAACCTCAAGGCATGCCTGTTTGCCATATCGCGCTATTTTGATGAGTCTGGCTTGCAAGTGCCCGTGGTGGTGTCCGGTTGTTTCAACGATGCAGGCGTCACGTTCGTTTCCAGCCAGACGGTGGAAGCCTTTTGGACTTCCATTTCGCACTTTCCGCTGCTCGCGGTGGGAATGAATTGCGCGCTCGGCCCACAGACCATGCGCCCGCACCTCGAAGAATTGGCGAGTGTTTCGAGCGCTTTCATAAGCTGTTACCCCAACGCGGGTTTGCCGAACGAAATGGGCCAATACGATCTTGGCCCCGCCCAAATGGCGCGCTACATGCGAGAGTTTGCGGACAATGGTTGGCTGAACATCGCTGGCGGCTGCTGCGGCACCACGCCGTCTCACATTCGCGCCATTGCCGACGCGCTAGCCCACGCCCGGCCGCACCGCAGATCCTCGCCGCCAATTTACACGCGGCTAAGCGGCATGCAGCCCCTGACAATGCGGCCCGACAGCAATTTCACCATGGTCGGCGAACGGACCAACGTGACCGGGTCGAAGCGTTTTGCGCGCTTGGTGCGCGAGGGGAAACTGGAAGATGCGGTCGAAGTAGCGCGCGAGCAAGTCGAAAACGGCGCCAGCATCATCGACGTCAACATGGACGACGCCTTGCTTGACGGTGTTCAAGCCATGACCACCTTCTTGAACCTCATCGCCGGCGAGACCGACATTGCCCGCGTGCCGGTCATGATCGACAGTTCGAAGTGGGAAATCCTCGAGGCCGGCTTGAAATGCGTGCAGGGCAAGGCGATTGTCAACTCGATCAGCCTCAAGGATGGCGAGGAGGAGTTCGTGCGCCGCGCCCGACTGATCCATCGTTACGGCGCCGCGGTGGTGGTCATGGCCTTTGATGAGAACGGCCAGGCAGTTGAAGTGGACGACAAGGTGCGCATCTGCAAACGGAGCTACGAACTCCTTACGCAGGAGGCCGGCTTCGCGCCCACCGACATCATTTTTGATCCGAATATCCTGACCGTGGCCACGGGCATCGCCGAGCATGACAACTACGCCGTGAATTTCATTGAAGCGGTGCGACGCATCAAACAGGAATGTCCGGGGGCGAAGGTCTCCGGCGGCGTGAGCAATATCTCGTTCTCATTCCGCGGAAACGACGTGGTGCGCGAGGCGATGCACGCCGCCTTCCTCTACCGCGCGATCAAGGCCGGCATGGACATGGGTATCGTCAACGCCGGCCAATTGACGGTTTACGAGGAAATTCCCCAAGACCTCTTGGAACGCGTCGAAGACGTGTTGTTCAACCGCCGGCCCGACGCGACCGAACGCCTGGTGGACTTTGCCGAAACCGTCAAAAACAAGGGCGCCAAGTCCTCGGGCGAGGACGTGGCGTGGCGCAAGGAGCCGGTCGAAGACCGCATCGCCCACGCCTTGGTCAAGGGCGTGGACAAGTACATTGTCGACGATACGGAAGAGGCGCGGCAAAAGTACCCGCGCTGCTTGGACATCATCGAGGGGCCGATGATGAAAGGCATGAACATCGTTGGCGACCTGTTCAGTGAAGGCAAGATGTTCCTGCCGCAGGTGGTCAAAAGCGCCCGGGTCATGAAGAAAGCCGTGGCCTACCTCCAACCGTTCATGGAGCAGGAAAAGATCGCCGCGGGAACAACCGACGCGCCCGCCCGTGGCCGCGTCCTTTTGGCCACGGTCAAGGGCGACGTGCACGATATCGGCAAGAACATTGTTGGCGTCGTGCTGGGGTGCAATAACTACGAAGTGATCGACCTGGGCGTGATGGTGCCGGCGGAAAAAATCCTGGAGACCGCGATTGAGAAAAGCGTCGATATGATTGGGCTTTCGGGACTGATTACCCCAAGCCTGGACGAGATGGTGCACGTCGCCAAAGAGATGGAGCGGCAAGAATTTACTTTGCCGCTGTTGATCGGCGGCGCCACGACCAGCGCCAAGCACACCGCGGTTAAAATTGCCCCGCGGTATAGCCAAGCGACGGTCCATGTGCTCGACGCATCGCGCTGCGTGGGCGTGGTCGATCGTCTGCGGAGCGACGAATTGCGCCCAACGCTGCTTGAGGAAAACCGCCGCCTCCAGCAACAGTTGGCCGAGTCGTACCACAAGCGGCAGCAGGTGAAGCTTGTTCCCTACGAAGAAGCCAAGGCGCGCCGGTTCCAGATTGACTGGGCGAAAGCAGCCATCGAGAAACCGGATTTCCTGGGGGTGCGAATTCTTGAGGATTACCCGCTAGAGGAAATTCGCAAATACATTGATTGGTCGCCGTTCTTCATGTCGTGGGAATTGAAGGGCAAGTACCCCAAGATTTTCGATGACGCTAAGGTCGGCGAGGCGGCCCGCAAACTGTTCGAAGACGCCCGCGGGTTGCTGGACATGATCATCGCCGAACACCGTTTCACGGCGAAAGCCGCTTACGGGTTCTGGCCCGCGGCGTCGGACGGCGACGACCTGGTGCTTTATACCGACGAAACGCGGACACAGGAGCAGGCTCGCCTGCACACGTTGCGGCAACAATGGGAACGGCAAGGACAAAAAGATTTCCGCGCGTTGGCCGATTACGTCGCGCCGGCTAACTCGGGACGCCAGGATTACATGGGCGCCTTTGTGGTAACCGCCGGCCACGGTTGCGACGAACTCGTCAAAGAATACCAAGCGCGGCATGACGACTATAACGCAATTATGGCCAAATCGTTGGCCGACCGCTTGGCGGAAGCCTTTGCTGAATTACTGCACCAAGAGGTTCGGCGCGCCTGGGGCTACGGCCGGGAAGAAAATTTGACCAATGAAGACTTGATTGACGAAAAGTATCGCGGCATCCGCCCGGCGCCCGGCTACCCGTCGCAACCGGACCACACGGAAAAGCGCACCCTGTTCGATTTGCTGGGAGCCGAGCAAGCGACAGGCGTTACGCTGACGGAGCATTACGCCATGTGGCCCGCGGCCAGCGTGTGCGGGCTCTACTTTTCCAATCCTGAAGCCCGCTACTTTGCCGTGGATCGCATCACGCGCGAACAGGTCGAAGACTACGCCCGCCGCAAAGGGGCGCCACTGGCCGAGGTGGAGCGCTGGTTGGCGCCCAACTTGGGCTATGAACCGGAGTGAATGAACCATGCCCATTGATATTGCTGTCGTTCCGGTCGCCGGACGAGGAACGAGGCTTCTCCCGGCTACCAAGAGCCAGCCCAAAGAAATGCTGCCGGTCGGCCGCAAGCCAGTCGTGCAGTATGTGGTCGAAGAACTCGCCAAGTCGAAAATTCACCGCCTGCTGTTCATCACCGATTCGCGCAAGACGCAAATCGAAAATCACTTTGATGAAGATGGCGAGTTGATCGAGTTCCTGCGCCGATCCGGCAAAGAGGAGCAATTGGCGGATTTGGAATTCGAACGGCAAAAGATGGAGTACTTCTATACCCGCCAGCGGCGTCAGTTAGGGCTGGGACATGCGGTGCTGTGCGCCAAACCCCTCATTGGCGAACAACCGTTTGTGGTTGCCCTGGGGGACTCGATCATCGGACTGCACGCCGAATCAGACATCGTGTTGCGGATGGTGCGGCATTTTGAGCAATCCGGCGCTGACGCGGTGGTCGCCTTTGAAGATGTGCCACGCCACGACGTCGTCCAGTATGGCATCGCCCAGACTCCGACCCCAGATGCCGACGTATTTCTCTTAACGGATGTGATTGAGAAGCCCACAGTAGGCGAGGCGCCAAGCACACTGGCGGTTGCCGCTCGGTACGTGTTTAGTCCAGCGATTTTCGATTACCTCGAACGCACTCCGCCCGGCAAGGGCGGAGAAATCCAGCTTACCGACGCCATGCGACTGATGCTCCAAGATGGCCGCAAAGGCTATGGCTTGCGTCTCCCCGCAGGCGAGCGGCGGTTTGACATCGGCAATTTCGACAGCTACTTTCGCACGTTCTTCGAGTTCGCCCTATCCGATCCCAAGTACGGCTCGGCCCTCAAGGAACACGTTCGACAACTGCTCGACTAGCGTTGGTAGCTCACGGACCATTCCCACTCACGAGCGCGTACGACGTATTCCCAGCGGTTGCCGCGTCATTCGCGATCGACGCATTCAAGCCAGATCGCAAATGTAGCGATCCCCTTTACCGCGCATCCAGTGAGGATAGCAGTAAAGGGGCTTCCAGAAGCATCGAACCAGGCCGCCAAAACGCATGGAAATCATTCACTCGCGGGCTTACGCACGGGCCGGACTGGTCGGCAACCCCAGCGATGGGTATTTCGGCAAGACGTTGTCGTTCATTGTGCGCAACTACTGGGCCGAGGTCGTGCTTTACCCGTGGGAGGACGTGGAAATTGTTATCACGCACCACGATGAGCACCGTTTCTCGTCGGTTCGCGATTTGGCGGCTGACGTGCGCTTGCACGGCTATTATGGCGGGCTGCGATTGATTAAAGCGACCATTAAGAAGTTCGTGGATTACTGCGACGGGCGCCACGTCCTGCACGACCGCAACTTTTCGATTCGCTACAACACCAACATTCCGCGCCAAGTCGGGCTGGCCGGTTCCAGCGCGATTATCGTCGCCACCCTTCGCGCCTTGACGCGGTTCTATGGCGTGATGATCCCCCAGCCGATCCTGCCGTCGTTGGCCTTGAGCGTAGAAACCGAAGAGCTAGGTATCTCGGGAGGTTTGCAGGATCGGGCGATTCAGTTCTATGAAGGCCTGCTGTTCATGGATTTCAGCGCCACGCAAATGGAGGCAAGCCGCGCCGCAACGGGCTACGCACAGGGACGTTACGAGCCGCTTGCGCCCGAACTGCTGCCCACCACCTACATTGCTTACAAGGCCGAGGCCGGTGAACCAACCGAGGTGTTCCACAACAATCTACGCGCCCGATACGATCAGGGCGAGGAGGCGGTGATAGGGGCGATGCGCCATTTCGCCCAACTGGCGCAGGACGCGCGCGATGCCCTCGTGGCGGGCGAAACCGAACAACTGGATGCCTTGATCGATGAAAATTTCGACACGCGTCGGAGCATTTGTCGCCTGCCAAGCGAACAAATCAAGATGGTGGAAGAGGCCCGCCGATCGGGAGCGAGCGCCAAGTTCGCCGGCAGCGGTGGGGCGATTGTAGGCGTCTACCACGGCGACGCGATGCTCGCGCGACTCAAAGAAAACATGCGGGCGATGGCGTGCAAGTTGATTATTCCGCAAATTGTCTCGGCGGAGGAACCGCCGCCCGACGCGTAGAATTTCGCAATCCGCCCCCGTCTAGCGAACCCGCACGGAGCGATCCCACCGAACCGCAGTTCGACGATGATTACGCGCCACACCCGCTACTTGGCGCCGTTGCGAAGCTGACCGACGATGACGGAAGCGTTATGTCCGCCAAAACCAAAGCTGTTGCTCATGGCCGCTCGAATGCGGCGCTCGCGCGGTTGGTTGGGCGTGTAATCGAGGTCGCAAGCCGGATCGGGCGTTTCGAGATTAATCGTCGGAGCAATCACCGAGCGTTCCAGCGATTTGACGGTGATGACCAGTTCAATACCGCCGCTGGCGCCAAGCGAATGCCCTAACTGACTCTTGGTGCTGGAAACACTCAGTTGGTGGGCGTGGTCGCCAAAAACAGTTTTCACGGCCTGGGTTTCCGCTTTATCTCCCAGCGGCGTCCCCGTGCCATGAGCGTTAATGTAGTCGATCGCGTCCGCCGTCAGCTTCCCATCCTTAATCGCTTTGGACATTGCACGGGCGGCGCCAGCGCCGTGCTCGTCAGGGTGGGTGATGTGGCCAGCGTCGCAACTTGCGCCGTAGCCCAATACCTCGCAGTAAATTCGCGCCCCGCGAGCTTTGGCGTGCTCCAGTTCCTCGAGCACGAGAATTCCGGCTCCTTCGGAAAGGACAAAGCCTTCGCGATCGAGATCAAAGGGACGGCTGGCGCGCGTCGGGTCATCGGCCCGTTCGGACAGCGCCCGCATGTTCGCGAAAGCGCTCATGCCCATGCAAGTGATGGCCGCCTCGGAGCCGCCGGTGATGATGACATCCACATCGTCGCTGCGCACCGCGTGAAACGCCTCGCCAATCGCATTCGTGGCGCTAGCGCAGGCGGTCGCGATGGAGAAATTCGGCCCGCGCAAGCCGAACCGAATTCCCAGATTGCCACCAGCCGCGTTCAACATCAACTTGGGAATCGTCAAAGCGGATACGCGATCCGGGCCTTTTTGAAGGAGTCGGGAATGCTGCTCCTCGATCTCATTCAACCCGCCGATGCCGGAACCAAAGATAACGCCGCAGCGATACGGATCTTCTTTCGAGAAGTCGATCCCCGAATCATTGACCGCGTCGATGCCAGCGACTATGGCGAATTGCGAAAAGCGGTCGATCCGTTTCGCCTCGCGCTTGTCGACGTAGTCTCCGGGGTCCCAATCGTAAACATCGCCGCCAAAGCGGACCTTGTATCCGGTGGTATCGAAGACGCGCAGGGGGTGAATGCCGCTTTCGCCGCGAAGAAGGCGATCAAAAAGATCGTCCACCTTCTGACTTAGCGACGTAACAACCCCCAGGCCAGTAACGACGACTCGCCGTGTCATGCTTACACGATTTCCCTACAAAACGTTGTGCCAAGTCGCCCTAGGACGAAGACGCTTGTTCTTGTTCGATGAAGTCAATAGCCTGGCCGACCGTTTGAATCCGTTCGGCAGCATCGTCAGGAATGCTAATGTCGAACTCCTCCTCCAACTCCATCACCAACTCGACGGTATCGAGCGAATCGGCCCCCAAATCATTGATAAAATGGGTTTCCGGAGTGATTTTTTCTTTATCGACGCCGAGTTGTTCGGCCACAATGTCGATGACGCGATCTTTGACAGACGCCACGTTTACCGCTCTCCTGCAACGAGGTGTTCTGGGCGGCCAAAAAGCGGCCGTGGAATAAGACTTAGACTGTTACCGAGCGTGCAAGCTCTTCAAAACGTAGAAGATAGAGGATATTCGCGAGGGTGGTCAAGATGGAACCCTACGCGGTCATTCCACCGTCCACCGTTAAAACGTGGCCGGTAATGTAACTGGCGGCGGGACTGGCCAAAAACAGGACCGCGGCGGCCACGTCTTCCGGTTCTCCCAGGCGTTTGGCCGGGATGCGTTTCTTGGCCTCGTCCATCGCTACGGCGGCGATGGCGCGGGTCATGTCGGTCACGATAAACCCCGGCGCCACGGCATTGATGGTTACGTTCCGTCCCGCCAGTTCGCGGGCCAAGCTGCGCGTCATGCCGATGAGGCCCGCCTTGGAAGCCGAGTAGTTGGTTTGACCGGCATTGCCGACAATGCCTGAGACGCTCGACATGTTGATAATCCGCCCGAATCGCTGCCGCATCATATAACGCGAAGCCGCCCGGGAAAACAGGAACGCGCCGCGAAGGTTGGTGGTAATTACCTCGTCCCACTCGTCATCGCTCATGCGCGGCATTAGCGTATCGCGCGTCACGCCGGCATTGTTGACGAGAATATCGAGTTTTTGCCACTTCTCCACGACGCCATCAACCACCTGCTCCACGCTCTCGCGGTTGGTCACGTCGCAGCTAAACGCTTCGGCCTCGCCTCCCGCCTGGCGAATAGCTTCGACCGTCTCGGCCAATTTATCAGCGCTACGCGCCACGCATGCGACCTTGGCGCCATTACGCGCCAGCAGTTGGGCGACGGCTGCGCCAATCCCGCGCGACGCGCCGGTAACAAGAGCGACTTGTCCCGAAAGATCGGCGGAAAGTGCGGGAATTTGATTTTCGGCCACGGCTTTGAATTACGAACAAGAGAAAAAACGCAAATCACCAGGAGGCATTCGCTACGGCATGAACACCCAACCAAGAGCCATGCCTCCCCGATGCCAATATCACTACGGGCTTACCAACCGTCGCTTACTCGATAACACCTTCCACGTTGACTTTTCGATCAATGCGACGCATCAAACCGCGCAATACGCGGCCCGGACCGACCTCGATCATTTGATCAACGCCTTGGTCCGTCAGGTAACGCATTGAATCTTCCCAGCGCACCGGCGACACGACTTGCTCAATGAGCAATCGACGAATTTCTTCGGGATCATCATGAGGACGGGCGTCAACGTTCGACACCACGGGAATCCGGGGATGCGACAACGGGGTATCCGCGAGCGCGGAGGCCAGTTTTTCAACCGCCGACTTCATCAGCGGCGTGTGGAACGCCCCCGCCACGGCCAGCGGCTGAACCTTGAAAGCGCCCGCCGCCAACCCCAATTCCGCAGCTTTCTCACACGCCGCGTTATCGCCCGAGACGACGATATTGCCTGGACAAAGGAGGTTCGCCACCTGCAACACGCCGCCGTTGCGCGCCTGATCGCAAATCGCATCGACCTGGCTGCGTTCCAGCCCAAGGATCGCAACCATGCCGCTGGGAGTCGCGTCGGCGGCTTGCTGCATGGCCTCGCCGCGGCGTTGGACCACGCGCAGCGCCGTTTCAAAATCCATGACGCCCGCAAACACCATCGCCGTATATTCGCCCAGGCTCAGACCGGCCGCCAAGGCGCACTGTTCGACAACCGCCGGACGCTCGGAACGCAACAACTCCAGGGCCGCCAAACTCGTAACAAACAGCGCTGGCTGACTATGGACCGTCGAATCAAGGTCTTCCGCCGGCCCTTCAAAGCAAATTTTCGCAAGGTCGTACCCCAGCACGTCGCTCGCGCGCTCGTATAGCGCACGCGCGGCCGGCAACGAATCGGCAAGGGCCTTTCCCATGCCGACCTTCTGTGCGCCCTGGCCAGGAAATAAAAAGGCGATCTTGCTCACAAACTACTTTTCTTCTTTCGGTTCAACGACCACGCGCCCCATGTAATAGCCGCAGTTGGGGCACACCACATGGGTGGGCTTGGCCGTACTACACTTGGGGCAATAGGTTACTTCGCGCGCCTTCAGGCGGTCGTGGGCGCGCCGGCTTCCGGTGCGGGCGTTGGATTGTCGTCTCTTGGGAACAGCCATGACAGCGGCCTTGCAGGGATAAAAGTCGTGCCGGTAAACGGGTTATGGTATGCGTTGCCCCGCGAAACTGTCAAGCGTGGTATGACGCAACCGCCGCCCGGACGGAAAGGTTTTTCCTTGCGTCCGCGGCTTCTTCGTTTCAAGCGTAAGGTAGAGTTGAAGACTGGGAGGTAGACAGGTGTCCTAAGGCCCTTCTCGTCTTTTTTCGCGGAGTTACACGCGTGCGCCATTCCTCGGTCCACCTCCCGCGCCGACGCGGCGCGGTGATAGTGCTTGCGGCGGTAGCGCTGGTGGCGTTGCTGATGATGGTCGCCCTTTCGGTCGACCTTGGGTACCTATGCACCGTGCGGACGGAATTGCAATGTGCGGCCGACGCCGGAGCCTTGGCAGGGATTGCTGAATTGGCCGAAGACCCCGCGAAGGCCAGGAAATTGGCGCGGGAATACGTGAAGCGCAACGTCGCGGTGAAAGATCGGAATGTCGAAGTGCAATTCGGTCGCTGGGATCGCTCGGGGGGCATGTTCACGCCCGGCGCCTCGCCGCGGGATGCACTGGAAGTGATTGTGCATCGACCCGATACGCCGCTATTCTTCGGCCGCCTCGCGGGAAGAAGCACGCAAGACATGGCCGGCCGGGCGGTGGCCTCGTTTAGCCCTCGCGACATTGTCCTCGTGCTCGACTTTTCCGGCTCGATGAATAGCCACGATCGCGTTGGCGAGTTGAAAAAGGCGGTTTCGCTGTTCACCAAGACCGTCGAGGACGTTGGAGCCGACGATCGGGTCGCGTTCACTCGCTATTCCACCTGGGGCGAAATGGTCATCCCGCTGACCGATGACTTGGGCGCCGTAGAAGCCAGCGTCCAGCAGGTCCTCGCCCGGGGCTGGACCAACATTGGTCACGGTATGGAGCTAGCGAGATCCGAGTTCCAACAGCGCGGTCGCTCGCACGCTTCGAAGGTCATGGTGGTGATGACCGATGGTCACGTGAATCGGCCCAAGGGAAGCGACCCCAAGACATTTGTTCTGGATGAAGGACACCGGGCCGACGAGGAAGGCATCACGGTGATCTCCATCAGCTTCGGCGACGACGCCGACAAAATACTCATGAAGCAAGTCGCCGATATTACCGGCGGAGTTCACTTCAATGTGCCGGACAAGGTCTCGTCACGGGAGGGGGGCTTGCGAGAAGTGTTCCGCAAAATCGCTCTCAAACGCCCCGTAAATCTCGTCGATTAACGGCATGGTGTGCCTACCCCCGGGCGTCGGGCGGCGTAAAGCGAAAATGCTCGCTCTGCCGGAAGAACTGGAGCGGATTGTCATAAACTACCCGGCGAATCAGACTTTCCGGGTGACCGCGGCGGCGCATTTCCAGGATGAAGTCTGGTACGGCCGTGGGCTTGGACGGCCCCCAATCGCCCGCGGAATTGACCATGAGCCGCTCGGGCCCGTACATCTCAATGATGTCGGCCGCCCGTTGGGGTGTGCATTTGGTCACAGGGTAAAGCGTCATGCCGGCCCAGAACCCGCCTTCTAGTACCCGACGCACGGTATGCTCCTCGACGTGATCGACTAGCACCCGGGACCGATCAAGGCGGCTGTCGCCGCAAAGCATGTCGAGAATCATCCGCGTACCTTGGTGCTTATCCTCCAGGTGTGGCGTGTGGATGAGAATCTGCTGGCGGTGTTGAACCGCCAATTCCATGTGTTCCAGAAAGACCGTGGCCTCGTTGCGGGTGTTCTTATTAAGCCCAATCTCGCCGATCCCGAGCACGTTCGCCCGATCCAAGAATTCGGGAATCATCGCGATGACCTGGCGCGATAGTTCCACGTTTTCCGCCTCTTTGGCGTTGATACACAACCAGGTGTAATGCTGGATTCCGTACTGCGCCGCTCGCCGCGGTTCGACCTCGGTCAACTGATGGAAGTAATCGCGAAAGCCATCGACGCTGCCCCGGTCAAAGCCCGCCCAAAACGCCGGCTCCGAAAGCGCCACGCAACCCATCTTGGCCAACGTCTCATAGTCGTCGGTCGTCCGGGAAACCATGTGAATATGCGGGTCGATATAGTACATGACTAGGGTGCTCGAATCGCGCTAGAAAGACTAAGTGGTTGGGGACCGGCTTAAACGCCAAAGCTCTTGCGCCAAGCGTCGTCATACTCGCGCGAGAATGTGAGTTGTACTTGTTCCGCGCGATTCGGTTGGTCGGCAAGGAGCAGTTCCAGCCCCTGGCGAAGACGGTGCATTCGTGGGTCGTCGACGACCGAACCTTCGCTACGGTCGAGCCGATCCAGAGAGGCGGCTAGCTCAAGAATTTTCGCCCGCACTTCCAGAAACTCGCGGCTGAGGATTTGCGAGGCGGTCATCGGCGAGGACATAGAGGCTCCTTGCGGCGGCGGGATTCAAGGTTCAACACTAGCTCCTTCCTCCGCCAGTTTCGCCCCCGCAGCCACGAAAATCAAGCCGCGGCTCCGCCCCTACGGTGAGGCGATTTTCGTAAGCGGCGAACTGACTGGGGCGTTCCCTTCGCCAGGTTCGGATTTTCCGTTAGGCTTGGTCCAAGCCATGAACCTTGCCGCAAACCGGGATCGTCCCAGGGCGAGCGTTCACTAACTCGTCCCGCGTTGGATTGCGGCAATCAGGAAGAAGCCCTTTTGACCAGGAGCGAACATGGACATTCGCAACATTGATCGCGTTCCATCCTTCATCACGGCCGACGGATCAGAAATTCGCGAACTGCTGGCTTACCGGAATTCCTGCATTCGATACCAAAGCCTTGCCGAAGCGCGACTGCCGCCAGGTGGGGCCACGCGGCCACACTACCATCCGCGAACTGAGGAAATCTATTATCTCTTGGAGGGAACCGGGTGCATCCGCTTTGGCGACAAAGAACACGAGGTTGGCCCCGGTGACGCCATCGCGATTCCTCCGGGGCAACCGCACCAGATTGTCAATACGGGACCAGGAGTGCTGAAGTTCCTCTGTTGCTGCGCCCCCCCGTACGAGCATGAAGACACCGTGTTCGCCGATCAATGATGGCTCGCATTGTACCCTCGGCGGCCCTACCAGCGCCGGCCGCCATGCATCAACCACCGCGAACGTTTTTAACTTTAGCTGCGGCGTCAACTGCAACCGGCGGGAACAACGCGGCAACCGGTTCGGCCTCAGACGTCGCATGCTCTACTCGTCCCAGCCTGCACGGCGGTTATCGTCGACGACTTGTTCCGCAAACGGACTTCTTCGAACTTCCGCGGCCCGGCGCATTTCACCAGCAGTCGAATCGCAGCAATTTGATGAAGCAGTCCCCGAGTTGATCGCAATTTTCCGTTCGGTACTCGCCAAGCGTTATCGGATCGATAATAATTCTCTTCCCCGCTGCGCAGGATAACTGATTCCGCCGCTTTCACACCGAATAGCGGGCGCCAAAATCCTCCTCGGGGCCGCAAGAACGCCCCCATTGGCTCCGTGAGCAAGGGAGCGGACTGTCCTCTTTCGCGGTGTTCGGCGGTAAATTTGCTGTGCCAACCCCGCTCACCGGGGTTGCGTAAGTGGACACGATCTCGATATATTTGTTGGTTTGGTAGCGGTTTCTTGTCGCCAACGGTATGCGCCATGAAGGTTCGAGCGAGCGTTCGACGGATTTGTAGTAACTGTAAGATTGTCCGCCGCAAGGGGCGGGTTTATGTGATTTGCAGCAACGCCCGCCACAAGCAACGGCAGGGTTGAGCGCGCCGCGCGCCTGCGATTTTCTAATTTGCACAACGATTGCCGGAGCCAAAGGAGAGTTTCTATGCCGCGTCTCTTGGGTGTGGACATTCCCAACGACAAACAAACGGTGTATTCGCTGACCTATCTCTACGGGGTGGGTCCGAATGTGGCGCGTGAGCTATGCCAAAAAGCTGGCATTTCGCCTGAAAAAAAGGCTCGCGATTTGGGTGAGGACGAGGTCAGTCGCTTGGCCTCGTTGTTGGAGTCGGAGTATACCGTCGAGGGGCCGCTGCGTCGCCAAGTGCAGCAGAATATCTCGCGATTAAAGGACATTGGCTCCTATCGAGGTATTCGTCACCGTCGCGGTTTGCCGGTGCGGGGTCAACGCACGCGCACCAACGCCCGCACTCGCAAAGGCCCCAAGAAGACCGTGGCCGGTAAGAAGGGCGTCAAGGATTTGCGGTAGTTACTGGTTGAAACAAAACATCGGTCTTAGGACTTTCGAGGAGATTGTTTTCGATGGCGAAAGCCACCACATCGGCTGCGACCAAGAAGCGCAAGGCTCGACGCAACGTAACGCAGGGCGTCGCCCATATTCGGGCGACGTTCAATAACACCGTCGTCACCATTACCGACACCAAGGGGGACACCCTTTGTTGGGCGAGCGCCGGCACCAGTGGCTTCAAGGGAAGCCGCAAGAGCACCCCATTTGCCGGCCAGTGTGCCGCCCAGCAGGCGGCTGAAAAGGCGGCCAAGTTCGGGGTGAAGGAGTTAGAGGTGCTGGTGAAAGGCCCGGGCGCCGGACGCGAAAGCGCCGTCACGGCCCTTCAGTCGGCTGGGTTGACGGTGAAATCGATCGAAGATGTGACCCCCATTCCGCACAATGGATGCCGTCCTCCCAAGCGGCGGCGCGTATAGCGGTGTGCTTGGATGCCGTCGCTCCCGCCGAGTGATGGCCCGCACCGCGTTTTTCGCTCGCCCTGGCGTGTGCTTGGGGCGGCGCTATAACCCGGCAACGAGGCAGTAGGCCACCACCCGCACTGGACGAACCCCGATAAGACGCCGCCCGTGACGGCGTTTTCTGTTTGGCATTCTGCTTTTGTCCCTCTTCCACGGAACCCGATAATGCATATTCGTTGGCGTGGGTTGGAATTACCCAGTTTGGTCAGGTGCGAAACCGAGACCTTGACCCGGACCTACGGGAAATTCATCGCCGAACCCTTCGAACGCGGTTTTGGAACCACGATTGGCAACAGCCTGCGCCGGATCTTGCTTTCCAGCCTGGAAGGCTCGGCGGTGACGCAGCTCAAGGTCCGCAGCGCGCAGCACGAATTCACCAATATTCCCGGCGTCCTCGAGGACGTGACGGACATCGTGCTCAACGTAAAATCCCTGGTCGTCAAGAAATACACAGACTCGACCAAGGTCATCATGGTCGAGAAGAACACCCGCGGCGCCATTACCGGCGCCGACGTCCAGGCCGATAACGACGTCGAGATTATCAACAAAGATCACGTCCTGGCTACTTTGACCGACGATGTGCCATTCCTGATGGAAATGGTCGTTGAGAACGGTCGTAGCTTCGTTCCCGCCACCGAGCATAGCGCGGGCGAGCACGAAATCGGCATTATCCCGATCGACGCGGTTTTTAGTCCCGTCCGCCGTGCTCACTTCGAGGTTGAGCAGACCCGCGTGGGACAAAAAACCAACTATGACAAGCTGACGATTGAGATCTGGACGGACGGCTCGATTTCACCTGAAATGGCATTGGTGGAATCCGCCAAGATTCTCCGCAAGCACCTCAACCCGTTCGTGCATTACAACGAACTGGGTGGCCGAGTCCACTCCACGATGCGCGGTGGCGTAGGCAGCGCTGATCCGGCTCTCGATCAAAAACTAAATTTAAGCATCTCGCAACTGAGTTTGTCGGTTCGAGCCGCGAATTGCCTCGAGTCCGAAAAGATTCACACGGTCCGCGACTTGGTCCAGCGGAACGAAGACCAACTCCTGGAGATTCGCAACTTCGGCGAAACAACGCTCAACGAAGTCCGAGAAAAACTCACGGACCTTGGTTTGCACCTGGGAATGCGGGTTCCATCGGCGCCTGTGTCGCGTTAGATGGCGACCGGCGATCGTCCCGGCGTTCGGACGAGGTTGCCCCGGGGGTGCGGCCCAAGCGGCTGTGTTACGCCGAGAAACGGCCGGGCCGAGATTCTGGGCCATCGGAAAACAAAGCATACCTAACTTATTGTTTCATCACGCGCGGGGGGATGTTCCACCGCCGCTATTGAGTTTCGAGAAAGCCTCCGCCATGCGACATCGACGAAAAGGCCGCAAGCTGGGACGTACGTCCACTCATCGCCAGGCCATGCTGCGCAACTTGGCCACGAGTTTGTTTCTGACTGAAGGCGACTTTGACTCGTCCGTGGACGACAATGTTCCGAAGGTCAAGGGACGTGTCATCACCACGGTTCCCAAAGCCAAAGAGGCCCGACGCGTTGTCGAGCGATGTATCACGATCGCCCGCAAAGCACTGAAGCATCAAGAAGAGGCTCAACAATACGGCACAACGGCCCATCGCCATCGTGACGAGGCCGAGTATCGTAAATGGCGAGCAAGCGACGACTGGCGCAAGTGGTCTCAAGCGATGGCGCCGGTGGTGAACGCTCGGCGCCGCGCCATGCAACTTTTGGGGGACAAGGAAGCCGTTCGGATTCTGTTTGAGACCGTCGCTCCGCGCTTCGTCGACCGCGATGGCGGTTATACGCGCGTGTTGCGACTCGCAAAACCTCGCCTAGGCGATGCGGGAGAACGGGCAATCCTCGAATTTGTCGGTGTGCGTGATCGCGTGATTGAACGCAGCGAGAAGCCCGCCTTTAGCGAAGAAGACAATGGCCGCGATGGCCCCCAGTCGGAGCAACCGGCTGAGTCAGCGGATCAGTCGGCCGTCCAGGATGCACCGGCAACGCCTGCGGAAGAGCAGCCGGCCCAGTAACCAGGGCTTGGTCGCGGCCAATGCCTTCCTCTCGTCGGCGTATGATCCCGAGCCAGTCGCGCGGGTTCGATTTCACGGCGCACATGCGCCGCCTCTGCGACGATGTCACGCAGAGGCTTCCGGAAATGCGGCACATCGACATGTCCCGAGTCGCGGTGTGCTTTGCGCAAGCCCGGAAGTCCGTCGCGCATGGGCTGCACGCCACTCTCACCCCCCTTCGATTTGAAGGTGGCCTCGCGGTGCAGAAGCGTGCTCGTCAAACGTACGCGATTCAGCGCGTGTACGACGATGCCGGGCGCGAAATGCTCTATGTTCTTAAGTTCTACCTGCCACGGTTTCTCGACACGTCGCTGGAAGAGAAACTCACCACGGTTTTCCACGAGTTGTGGCACGTTAGCCCCCATTTCGATGGGGATTTGAGGCGCCACGAAGGGCGCTGCTACGCGCACACCCATTCGCAACGCGAGTACGATGACCAGATGGCGGTTCTGTGGCGTCGATGGCTGGACTTAGAGCCACCGCTCGAAGTTTACAGCTTTCTCCGCTTCCGCTTTCGCGAATTGGAAGCGGGGCACGGCGCCGTCTTTGGTCTGAAAATGCCCCACCCGAAATTGATACCCGTGGATTGATGCGCGACCGGCGGGGTTGCGATAATAGCTGCTTGCCGTGTGGCTGTTTCTTTGTCCCGCCACGGGAGCCGGTCGATGTCGCCACTCTTCACTGCGGTGTTGTTTTTTGCTCAGGTTGCCATTTCGCCCCCTGCTGCGGGCGATCGACCGAGCCGCGTGGAAGTCGATCGCGGCGCCTTTCCCAATCGAGTCCACGTGATTGAAGACTATGAAACGGAGATCGAGCGGCGGTGGTGGCTTCGGGGAGTGGAGGAAACCGAGAACACGCCGGCCAGCCTTTCTCGCGACGTTCCCAACACACGCGCTTGCCGGGCGGCCGAGTCCAAAGACTTCGACAACTTAATGGGTGACGCCGCCGCCACTTACAAGGCGGTCATCTTCAATCCGGTGCCGGGGCCGCCGATGAGCGCAAACACGCGCCTTGCTTTTCGTTATTGGCTCCGCGGTTCCGATACGCTGCGGGTGCAGATTTATAGTTTGACCAACAACTATCATCGCCAGCTTGTCATTCGCGACTTACCGCAGGAGGAATGGCGCGCCGCGACGATCGACATGACGCAGGCCCGGCGACCGGACGGAAGCGGCGGGCCGTTGTCCACCGACGAACGCATTGATGATGTCCAGTTTTACATACCGCGCGACGCCGAGCTACTTATTGACGATATCTTGCTGTTCGACGCCGCCAGCGAAGGTGAGCAACGTCCTTTTCCGCGACGTCCGATCTTTACCGCATGGTTCGATACGGGAGAGCAGGGGCGGGAATGGCCGGGTGACTTCGACATCGTTTCGCACGTCAAACCATTGACTTGGGACGCCGCGCGATCTGTTGAGAATCGCCGAACGAAGGCCCCCTGGCTGCGCATCGGGATGCGAGGTCCGAGGCCGCTCGGCTCCAAGACGAAACTGCGGTTTCGCTATCACGCGACCGAAGCTCGCCCAACTGACCTTGTCCTGGCCAACACAACGACGGGCGAAACCTGGACAACAAGGCTAGAGACGGTCAAACCGGCAATCTGGACGGAAGCCACGGTCACATGGCAAACGCCAGCAAACGCTTTCGCAGACGAAATTCGCTTCCTACCGGCGCCCGATACGGTTTTGTCGGTCGATGACTTGCTTCTCTACGAACCGTAGTTCTCGGATGCTTCAATCGCCGTGGAAATTGCGGCAGCATTGTCCGGCCAAGTGACGCCCGGCGCCCCGGAGTTGTCGCTTCTGCCCGCGAGCCATCAACTTGCTCAATTCATAATCCACCTGAGGTTTGCAAGCCTCATCGCCCGGCCGAGAAAACTCGCGGCGCAATCAGCGTGCCGTGTTTCTGGTATTGCCTTCGGCGAAAGTTTACGGAACATGTCATGGAGAAAATTGAATGCCGTTCGCATCTGCCTGGCATATGTTTCCGGCGGTAGGGAGTGGTCGCTCGGTGCGCAGCCCGTGGTTTGGCGGGTGACGCCCAGGTCCATTCAACTAACCACGGATTGGTCGTCGAAAGTCCTCTGTTCTTTGTCAGAGGTTGGTCGTTCCGTTCGGGGGCTGCGACCTTAATTGAACGACCGTGGGGTAATTCAAAGCGATATCAACAAAATTGCCCGCGTCTCGCAAGGGAGAGGACGCGGGCAATGCGTGGCTCATTTGTAACGGGCGATCACCGCCGCTTGAAAAGTTTTTTCAACGTCTCCGATGCCGCTTCTCGGGAGTCGGCCGCTTGGTTTAATTCACCCTTGGGCAACTTGCCAGGGGCCTTGAGATCCGGCAATTTGCGTTTTTGTTTATCGGCGATGGTGTCATTGGTCGTTTCGCCAACGAGGGTTTCTCCGGGATCGGTTTGCGGCGTCACGTGTCCCGTGTCGTCAAGTTTGAATTGACGCGTCTCGGGAAGCGTGGTGCGGCGCACGCGATCCAGTTCGTCACCCTCGTCCAACCAAGAGGTGATGTCCGACTCGATATCTCCACCGAGTGAGTCGTCGGCGGTGCGGGCCGCAGCCTCTTTGACCGACTCGACTTTAGTGCGTTTTGACGCCCCCAACGTATGGTCAATTAAAACGTCAAATTCGAGCGGTCCCACGACGAGCACATCGCCCATTTGGAGGACGCGCTGGCCGTCGATCGTTTCGCCATTCACCTGAGTGCCGTTTTTGCTCTTCAGGTCGCGCACCGCCACTTGGGACTCGCCCACGATAATCGCGCAATGGCGGCGACTGATCATGTCGCTCTTAGCCTTTAAATGACATCCTTCGCCACGACCGATGATGAAGTGAGGCCCTTGAATTACGAGTTCCCGGCCTGCGTTCGATCCCTGTCGCACTCGAAGTTTAACTTTCATGCCTGCCTCATATTTCCAAGATCGGCCCAGGTTGGGAAACGTACCAAGGACGCCTTGGATGAAAAATGGATAGGGGTAAGTTGAATCAACTTTCTCGCGCGCCAACAACCAAAGATGGCCACCTTGAGTTGGTGCGGAACTCCTTCGCTCTCGGTTGCGCCCCCTAACAACAACGTCCTGCTCGTTCGCGAAAATTCATGCAATGTGCGGTCTCTGCAGAAATTTGCGGGGGATACTCGGAAAGCGTCGTAATTCTTGACGATCGTCGATCGCGGAACCCTGTCACAAATGTTCAATAAAATTCACCTTCATAAACTTAGCAAATCGCTTGGGGAGTTAGAATTACCCTTATATGGGGTCAGGAGGCTATCTCTTCTGTATCCAGTTAGCGTGAAGGTGCTTTTGTCGTTGTAGGACTTTGGCTATTTGAATTTCTTCCTGGTGCAATTCCCCTTGACGCCAAGCGACTCCGAACCGAGCCGCCAAACGCTCCAACCATACAGACAGCAACTGATCTACACTCAAGGCAGAAGGCGCAAGCTGTTGTACACCAAAGAGTTCCGGCGCAAAGGCGGACCGAGACAACAAGAGGCTACCGTGTTGCAAGACGGCTAAGCGGCGGCGGCGTTGAGCGCTGCCTGCAATTTTATGACCTTCAAGAATGACGTCACCCTCGGCGCAGCGTTGGAAACACAGAAACGGTTCCGGACCATCTAGCGACTGTTTTGCGGGTTTCCGCATTTTTGCAGGAATTCCCAATTTTCCAAGAGCCTCGACGAGCGATCCGTGAACGTCGTGATAGAGTTTTTCCACGTCAGCGGCAATGCGATCCGCTATTGGCGACGTAAAACTGTAGGTCAACTCTTGGTCGTGCATAATGGCGCCCCCACCCGACGAGCGCCGGATCAATGCACAATCGATGCTTGGGGTGTGCTGGCGCCGCTCGGAACAGCGCTGAAAGTAGCCGAGCGAAAGTGTCGGTTCGCTCCATCGGTAGAATCGCAAAGTCGCAGTTTGGCCTCGGGCCGCCGATTCCAAAAGCGCCTCGTCAACAGCCATGTTCCACGCGCCCGTGTGGGCGTCATCAAGGACCAGTCGCACGTTCACTCGCGAGTCCACTTCATTTGAGGTTTCTTGGCGGCCTGTACCTCGTTGGGTCGGCTGATGGAAGTCGAGTGGGGCGCTTCGTGCACCAACTCGCCCGACTCTCCGGTAATGTGAAACAGGGTCTGGGCGAATGCGTCGAGGGTCACCTTGCTCTCGGTTTCCGTGGGTTCGATCATCATCGACTCGGCTACGGTCAAGGGAAAATACACGGTCGGGGCATGAAACCCGAAATCCAAGAGCCGCTTCGCCAGATCCATCGCCGTAATCCCGTTGTCTTTCTTTAGCTTCCCAGCCGACGCCACAAACTCGTGCATGCAGCGGTCGCCGTGAGGCACGGAAAGGAAGTGCCGGACCTTGCTGAGCAAATAGTTTGCGTTGAGCACCGCGTTTTCCGATACGTTCCGCAACCCCTCGGGACCGTGAGTGCGAATGTACGCGTAGGCTCGAATGAGCACTCCCACGTTGCCGAAAAATGATCGGACGCGTCCAATGGATTGAGGGCGATTGTAGTCGAGACGGTATGTTCCCTGTTCTTTGACGACGATCGGCGACGGGAGGTAAGGCGTGAGTTGTGACGTAACACAGATCGGTCCCGCGCCCGGTCCACCGCCGCCATGCGGCCCGCTGAAGGTCTTGTGCGGGTTGAAATGCATCATGTCGGCCCCAAAGTCGCCAGGTCGAGTTTTGCCCAAAATGGCATTCATGTTCGCGCCGTCCAGATAAATCAAGCCACCAGCCGAATGCACCAGTTCCGCTATTTGCCCCACCTGCGGGTCAAATAGCCCCAGCGTGTTCGGATTGGTAATCATAAACACGGCCACCTGATCGCTTAGCTTCGCCCGCAGGTCGCTCATCTCCACCAATCCGCGGCTATTGCTCTTGACGGTCACCGCGTCAAAGCCGGCCATTGCGGCGCTGGCGGGATTGGTGCCGTGGGCGCTATCGGGCGTTAGCACCAAACTTCGCTTTTCTCCGCGATCGCGAAAATACGCGGCCGCCACCATCAGCGCCGCCAATTCACCATGGGCGCCAGCCGCCGGCTGCAACGAAACACCGGACAGGCCGGCGATTTCACCGAGCATGGTCTGTAATTCATACAACAGGCATAAAATTCCCTGAACCGTTGCATCGGGCTGCAAGGGATGTGCGTCGAGAAATCCAGGAAGCGACGCCAACCGCTCGTTCCGCTTGGGGTTGTACTTCATCGTGCAGGACCCGAGCGGATAAAAATGCGTATCCACCGACATGTTCAATGTCGAAAGATTCGTAAAATGCCGCACCACATCAGGCTCGGCGAGTTCCGGCAAAGGGGGCGGCGAATCGGCCAGTGCGTTCGCGGGGATGAGGTCCGTCAGCGGCGCATCCGGTGTGTCGGCCGCGGGATACTGGACGCCCCGACGCCCTGGCCGGGAAAGCTCGAAAACTAACTGGGTAGCAAGGGTATTTCGCGACATCGGTTATCAAAAAGCAAGGAGTCCGCTACCGGCAAAGACGACGAGCGGGGCGACCTAAGTCCGCTGGCCCCACGACGGCGACAGATGGTTATCCTACCTCGTTGCCCCCGCCTTCGTAAACGCGACTTACCGCGCGGTGGCGGTCGCAATCGGGCTTATTTTGAGGCGATCAGAACCGCGCCGTGGGCACATGGTCGCCCTTCAATTCGCTAGCGCTCGCGCCGCTGCGGCTTAGCCTCGCGTTCGGTCATCGCGTTCGCGTGCAAGCTCAATTCGATGGGCGAGCTAAGGCGGAGCTACGAAAAAAGCCCGCGTCATGGAGCGCGGGCTGAGGTTATGCGGCAAGCGATGAAGGCGAAGTTATTTCTTCGCCGGCTTGCCTTCGTCCTTCTTACCGATTGGCTTGATCTCTTCTTCACCCGTCACGGTCGGGACCACCCAAACTTTCAGTTCAGCATCCACCTGCGGATGTAGTTGGATCTTGACGGTGTAAAGTCCCAATTCCTTAAGCGGCCCTTCCAAACGCACTTGATCCGACGTAATGGTGAAGTTGCTTTGCTTAAGAACGGCCACGATCTCAGGAGCGCCGACGCTGCCGTACAGGTGCCCTTCATCGTTAGCGTTAGCCTCGATCGTTAGGCTTTGACGCTCCAGTTCCTTGGCGAGAATTCGAAGGTCCGCAAGGCGCGATTTTTCGATCTCGGCCAGACGAGCCTTGTGCTTCTCGATCATCCGCAGGTGGTGGTCCGAAGCGATGGTCGCCAAGCCCTGGGGGAGCAGGTAGTTATAGGCGTAACCAGGCCGCACCTCGACCAAGTCGCCCTGTTTACCAAGGTGATTAACCGACTGAATCAGGAGCAATTGGATGCCCCCGTTGGCGCCGCGGGGAAGACGCTTAAAACGTGGTTTCTTTTTCGTTTGGGTGTTGGGCATGAGTTAACTTCCGACTTGAAATGTAAGAATCTGTCAAAAGGGAATTTCGTCTTCGGGCGGGCCGGAACGGCTGGCTTGGCTCGGTGGGGGGCCTTCATCGCCACCGTGGCTATATTCGGATTCGTCGTACTGCGGGCGCGATGCCGCCGGCTTGGAGCCACGTCCTCCACCACCGCCTTCGCCACGACTTCCCAACAACTGCATTTTTTCACACACGACCCGGAGTTTGGATCGCTTTTGGCCGTCCGTTTCCCACCGATCAAGCTTCAACCGACCCTCGATGAAAATGGGGGAACCCTTACTAAGGTATTCGCTGGCCACTTCCGCCGTCCGTCCCCACAAGGTCACATCGACGAACGTAGTTTCTTCCACCCATTCGCCCGACGGAGACTTCCGACGGTCATTCACGGCAATGGTGATATCGGTCACTGCAGTGTTGGAGGGTGTATAGCGCAGATCGATGTCTGCGGTAATGTTCCCAATGAGGATCACCCGGTTAAAGCTGGCGGACATGGCGATCTCCTGAAAACGGGCGAACGGGGGAGGCAACTGCGTCCCGTCCAAACAATGAACAAATGTACCCTTATCCATCCCAGGGTAGCAGCTTCCGCGGATTCCAGCAAGCGCCGCGTCACTAGGACGCCGCACCCTCACCTGCGGCCACCGGTTCACCCTCGGTTTCTTCGGCCGATTCTTCTTCCAACGCCTGCCCCGTCGCATGGGCGACCAGAGCATCCACCAGACGCGGATCAACGCGCAACGCCAAATGGCGCAAGATATTTTCGTTCAACTGACAGGCGCGGTTCAACTCCTTCAGTCGTTCGCTATCGGCCCGAAAATAGGTGAGCCAATAGACTCCCTTTCGGTGGCCTTTGATGGGATACGCGAGCTTTTGCTCGGCCCACAACCGCGAGACAAGGATGTCGCCGTCGATCCGCTGGATCAATTCATCGATCTGTGTGGGCAGACCGTGAGGATCGCGGGCAAAACGGTTCGAATCAAGTAAAAACAGGCACTCGTAGACAGTGGCCGCCAAGGGAATTCTCCTTTGTAACAATAACGATGGACTTAGGTGATTCGGTGGGCTTTGTGTTGGTTATCCCGCATTGAATTGATTCATGCAAGTTTCGGCGCCTTCGGCAACCCATACGATTGCGGCCTCGACGGCGCGGGCGATCGTTTGCTTGACGACTTCCGTCTCTTCGCTGGAAAATCTGCTCAGCACAAAATCGGCCGCCGTCCGATGTTCGTCGGGAGCGCCAATGCCAATCCGCAACCGGGCGACCTCGTCGCTGCCCAAGCGGCGAAGGATATCGTCCAGCCCTTTTTGCCCGCCAGCCGAGCCTTTGCGCCGAACGCGCAGTTTGCCCAGCGGAAGGTTCAAATCGTCGCAAACGACGAGGATTTCGTCGTTGGATAGCTTGTAAAAATCGCGGGCAGGCTGCACGCTCGCGCCGCTGAGGTTCATATAGGTCAGAGGGGTGAGGAGGAGCACTTTCTCTCCCCCGATCGCCGCCTCCACCACTTCGCCCTGAAACTTAGCGCGCGGAGTGGTTTGACCGTACTTTCGGGCCAACTCGGCTAACACGTCGAAACCGATGTTGTGCCGGGTGCCGACATACTTGCGGCCGGGATTCCCCAAACCGACAATTAACTTCATGCCACCCGCCTAGCAAGCCTAATCGGCCCCCTCTTCGGTTTCTTCCTTCTTCCGCCCGATGATCTCTGGCTCAGCGGTTTCTCCCGCAAAGCCTTCCTCTTCGCCAACCGGCGCCGCAACCCGAACCGCGTCGACGCAATGAACAACCATGCTCTCCGGCGGCGTCACCAAGCTCGCGCCTTCGGGCAACTTGAGTTGTGCGGCCGTAATTTCCCCGTTCAAGTGCAAATCGTTGACGCTAACCTCGAACACATCGGGAATCGCCTCGACGGGGCACATGATTTCGACTTCGTGAAGGACTTGCTGCACGATGCCGCCTTCTTTGAGGCCAGGCGCGTCGCCCCGCAGCACCACTTCGACGATCGCCTCGTGCTTTTCACCCTTGCGAACGCGGTATAAGTCGGCATGCAAGATTTCCAAGCCGTAGGTATCCCACTGAATGGCTTGAATGAGCGCGCTTTCCGTCAGCCCGCCTTCGAGATTCACCAAGTGACTATGGCGACGGACAGCCGCCTCAAGTTCGTCGTGAGGCACCGAAAGGGAGACATTGTCTTCACCGTGCCCATACAAGACGGCGGGAATATGACCCAACTCGCGCAGCTTTCGCGCGGCCCGGCTGCCGCGCTGTTGGCGCACTTCAACATGCAGTACGTCGGACATCGAACAATCCTTCAGCGTTTGTCTGCGGGGGAAACCCAGTATTTTGCCATAAAGCGGCCACATTACAAGCCCAAACCGCACTGCGCCGTTGTCGAAAACGGCGTCAGCGATTAGGTTGATTGAACGTGGCGAAGATCTTCTGACCGTCGGATTAAGTATGGCGAAAACGCGATCCAAAGTGCTTGAATACGTAGAACCGATCGGGGCCAGGGTGTTGGTGCGCAAGGACGACCCCAAACGTGAAACGAAGGGGGGGATCGTGCTTCCTGACCAGTCAGAGATTCCGACTATAACCGGAAGAATTGTAGCAATATCGACCCAGGTGGAAAACGACCCCGACATTCCCTTGCGCCAGTACGATAAGATACTGTTCCACCCCAAAAACGCGATTCCGGTCGATTTCGAGGCGGACAATCAACTTTTTGTGATTCCCGCCGAGGATGTCGTGGCGGTATTCCGCCGCGAGAAGCCAAAGGACGAAGCGGATTAGCCGTCAACCGACTCGAGGAAAGCGGCCACATCGGCGTGAAGCGAGTTGCACGCGTTACTCGCCTTCGCGACGCAAGGACATGCCCCGCCGTTGCTCGAATCGTGTGACCACTTCAACCAACTCCTAGCACGGCGGGAACCCCAGCGCTCCGCCAACTCCTTCGGCCGGTCGAATGGACACAAGGGGCAGCGGCAGACATTTGGCCGATGGATGAAATGACTAAGGAAAACTGCACGTAAACGGAGACGACGAGGGCTTGCAAATTTTCCTCAACGTCCTACACTTAAAACACTTTCACCGGCCAGCAGAAAAACTCCGAAATAACTCGCGCACCCCTAGCTCAATTGGATAGAGCATCGGTCTACGGAACCGAAGGTTAGAGGTTCGAGCCCTCTGGGGTGTACTTTATTTTTCCCGCCGTCCTGGCCGGTGCAACGCGATGCAGACCGGTCTCGTTTGGTGCGAACCTCCCTAGTTTTGTTGGGATTTACGGCGATCTCCTGGTCGTCGTTTTCTTTTGGCTCGTCGGCCTCTTCCGTGCAATTTGGCGCGATCCGCAACGTGCCCGATGCGAGCCGTTTGGCACCATTTTCGGCACCTCTCGGCACCATAGTGGGCACCTCGCGGGGCGTGGTTTCGTCGCCCGACGCCGGGTGTTGCGGCCCGTCGGTACCCGTCGCGGCCAGGGCGGCCGCCTCGTTCGCCGGTCCGACGCTTTCGCCCGGAGGGGCGGGTAGCGAACCGATCGCCGCCGTTTGGTCGTGGGCGCCCACGTGCGTATAGACGCCGAGCGTCAGGCGGATGTCGCTATGGCGGGCCAGCGTTTGGGCCATCTTGGGCGAGAGGCCCGCCCGCTCCAGGCTGGTGATGAACAGGTGCCGGTTGCTGTGGAAGTCGGCATACTCGCCGTCGCTGTTCTCGTATTTCAGGAAGTCGGTATCCTCCCGGCGTTTCATTTCCGCCGGGTTGTCTTTCGCCTCCTCGATCCAGGCCTCGCGGGCTCGTTCCAGATCTTTCTTCATCATCAGGTGGGTCTTTCTTTCCGTGCCGCCGGGCACCTTACCCGACACTGGAAAGAGCAGTTCGTCCGGGCCTGCCGCCTTGGTCGCCAACCATTCCTTCAATTGCCGGGCGACCTCGGGGTGCAGAATCTGCGAGTCTTCTCGCCGCCGTTTGCTGTACGCCGCCGCGACCGTGGCGGTTGGCGGATCGGCGTCCAAACAAAACGAGTCCTCGGTCAGGCTGCCGATCTCGCCTTTGCGGAACCCGGTCCAGGTCGCCAGCACATACATCATCGCCCGATCCGTACCAGCGATGCTCTCGACCGGCGGTCCCGCCTTGGCTGCATTGATCAGGCGAGTGAATTCGTCGGGCAGCAGTGCTCGCCGATCATGCCGGCGGTCGACCTTCGGGTTCTGCATCGCTAGGTGGGCCAATGGATCGTCATTCGTGCGGTGGTCGCGCACCAGCCAGCGGCTGAACTGCTTGATCGCTCGGAGGTGATGGTTGCTTGTTTGGATCGCCAACCCTCCCGCACGAAGGTCTGCTAAACATTGTATCACTTCGCCCGCAGCGAGATCGCCGATCATTTTCCAACCGCAGGCGTCGGCGATACGCTTGACCTTGAACACGACCTCACCGACGTGCTTCTCGGTGTTGCCCTTGTTGAGCAGGTACGCCTTCCATTCCGCAATGTGGTCCTTGAGTGGACGCTTGCGATGCTTCTCGAATGGATCAGCAATGCCGGCAGCTTCACGTTCGACCTGCCGCACGAGATCGTGGAGCATCGCTTGCGCCGCGGTCTTGTCCGCCGCGAGCGGAACGCGCTTTTCGCGTCCGTCGGCAGTCCGATAGCGGCCCCACCACTTCTTGGATTTGCCCTTCACCCGCTTTCCGGTCTTCAGGTCGGTGACCGTCACCGGTTTTTTGTACAGACTCGCCATTTCGTTCGTTCTCCAAATCTCGGCCGCCCGGTGCGGGCGACTAACTGACAGTTTGCTCGTTTCCGCCAAGACCTCAAGCCATCTGTGGCTCCACGGGCCGGTATCCGATGAATCTCCCGCATTTTCCGCACGTCGTGCGGATGCGGCCGTCCTCGGGCGGGTCATCCCGCCAGTTTCGCCAATCGCACCTCCCACAGCTGGCCGTGGCTGTCGTGTTCGTCCCCTTCCGCAAATGTTCTATGATCGTCGGCCGATGGGCTGCGATTTCGTTTCGCAGCTCAGGCGTCAACGCGCCGGCGGGCGCGCGGAAGCGTAGTTGGTCGCCATCGAGGTACAACTCCACGGCGCAGTCGGCGAGGATGTGAAGGAGGTCGGCGGCGGTCACAGTTCTCCCTCCTCCCACGCATCGGCGTTCGATTCCCGGAGCGGATCGGCTGAACCGGCGGCTGCGTCATGTTCGTCACGGTCGTCATTCGGTAACAGATCGCCCGGTTTCGCATCGCTTTGCATCTGGCTTTCGTCATCCGACGATAACGCCAACGCAGATGGTGACGCACACTTTTCTACCCGTTCGATGATCACCAGCCGCTGGCGAGCCTCGCGGTGGAAGGTCACCTGCCACCCGCCGGCGCGGAGATTTGGGGCCAGCCGCTTCAGGTGTCCCGACATCGAGCGGGCATTCTTCGGCCAGACTTTTTGCCGTTTCAACTGATCGGTCACGCGGTCTTCCAACTCGGTCAGCAGTTCGCTGGACGTGCCCGACCAGGCACCTTTCTCGTCGAGTAACTCCAGCAGTGGTCGAGCCACGGAAGATGCCTCCAGCGCCACGTCGTTGGCTGATTGGCGGTTCCCTTCGTAGGCGGCCAAGAAGGCACCGCGATCCCAACCAAACGCCGTTTCGGCGGCCGTGGCCCAAAGAGCGAAATCCGCTGTCATGGGGCGGTGAAAAAGGTTCTCCCGCACTCTTGGTGATTGTGTTCCGAACGGAAATAATTTGGATAGGCGGAGAGTTGTAACTGGTGGCCCAACCCAAAAGGTGGGAGGTCACCATGCCAACAAACACCCTGCTGCCTGACGCGAAGCGATTGCAATTGGATTGTCTCCGCTGGGACGGCGTCCGGGCTGAGATGCTGGTCAGCAGCATTTCCCCCACAGCGGCCTGTCCCCAATGCGGCCAACCTTCTGGTCGGGTGCACAGTCATTATCAACGGCGGCTCCAGGACTTGCCCTGGCAAGGAATCACCCTTCAGATCGAGTGGCGAAACCGACGTTTCTTTTGCGAAAATCCTTGCTGTTCGCAAAGAATCTTCACGGAACGTCTGCCGGAAGTAGCGGCGCCGTACGCGCGGATGACGACACGATTCGTTGCAGCCCTGCGTGCTTTGGCGATCGCTTGTGGCGGGGAGGTCGGCGCGCGATTGGCGCAACGGCTGGGAATGCGGTCCAGCCCGGACACGTTGTTGCGTGAAATTCGCCGAAGCTGCAAGGAAAGGTCGGTTCAGGTGCGCGTTTTGGGCGTGGATGACTGGGCGCTGCGGCGTGGCCAAGTTTACGGGACGATTCTGGTCGACCTGGAATCGCACCAAGTCATCGACTTGCTGCCGGAGCGATCGCCCGAGTCATTCGCCGCCTGGTTGTCGAAACACGCGGAGGTGGAGATCATCGCCCGCGACCGCGGCGAACAGTACAGTCAAGGGGCCGCTCAAGGCGCGCCCCAGGCGGTCCAGGTAGCGGACCGCTGGCATTTATTGCACAACCTGCATGACGCGTTGGTGCGCGTCATCGAGCGATTTCCGCGCGAATTGAGGGACACAGCACGACAAGCCGCAACTCCGACGCCGCCGGAATCACCCAGGCCGCCGCCTCTCGATCCTGTGGCGCCGCCGCCCTCGGAGCCTACAGCGTTCCCGCGTAGCCCACGCTGGCAGGAGAAATACGAGCGACTGCTCGAATTGCAGCGGAAGAATTACTCGCAGCGCGCCCTGGCCCGAGCGTTGGGGCTGGATCGCTCCACCGTGCAGCGCTGGATCAAGGCCGGAGGTTTGCCCTCGTTGCCGGCACGCGGCGGTGGGCGGAGAAGTGGTCTGGCCAAGTGGCACGAGTATCTTGAGGCCCGTTGGCAGGCGGGTTGCCACAACGCGACGGCCTTGACTGCCGAATTGCAGGCTCAGGGCTACCGAGGCTCTTATTATCCGGTGCGGCGTTGGGTGGCGCGTTGGAGGAGTCATAGCGTCCCCGGCTCCTCGGCGACCCCTTCGGCGCCGCGTGCGCCGTCGGCCAAGGCAGTGGCTTGGTGGTACTTCAAGTCGGCAGCGGACAGGGATGCCGATCAGCAGCGCTTCCTCGATCTCTTCACCACGACCTGTCCCTTAGCTGCCCAGGCTGCATCGTTGGCGATTAACCTCCACGACCTGATGCGCAAACGCGACTTGACGAACTTGGCCGATTGGCTCCGGAGTGCGGCGGCGCCGGAAAGCCCCATCGAAATGCGACGGTTCGCCAAGTCCTTACAAAGCGACTTGTCCGCGGTCCAAGCGGCGTTCAGTTTGCCTTGGAGCAATGGGCAAACCGAAGGTCAGGTGAACCGCCTCAAATTGATCAAACGTCAGATGTTTGGCCGAGCGAAGTTCGACCTACTCCGCCAGCGAGTGTTGGCCGCCTAAGCGATGCCGCTCACGAGAAGGTTCATGCTCCATGGGCGCGTCGGCTTCAGCTCGACAAGCATGTTGAAAACATGGCTTGACTCACGCTTTTGAAAACGCCCGCCGCCCTCGGCGGAATGGTCAAAAGGCCATCATCGTCACCACAAGTGCGGGAGAACCTTTTTAATTCGTCCGATGACACTCGACGAAACCGTGCTCAGTGTCCACAACGGTTAACGGTTTCCGAGAACCCTGAGACAATGAGCTACGCATGAATCTGAACGTAGGAAAAGAGGTCGCCGCGCTTCAGCGGATGACCGTCCGCGAGTTGGGGACACGCTATGCCGAGGTGTTCGGCGAAGCGACGCGGGCCGGCAACAAAGCCTGGCTCCTCAAACGCATCGCTTGGCGGCTGCAGTCGCAGGCCGAGGGCGATTTATCAGAACGTGCCCGCCAGCGGGCCGCCGAGCTCGCCAACGACGCCGATGTGCGTCTATCGCCCCCCAAGGCCAAGCCCGCGACGCCGTCCGCGGGATTGCACGGCGGGGTTCCGCCCGACCTTGGCTCTCTAGCTAACGGTCGCCTTCTAACCACCCCGTCCGGTTCCACTCCCAAAATGAACGGCTTATAAAATGCCGCGGTAGCGAGGGAAGCGAGTGCCAAGTAAGGTATTCCAGAACCCGCCAGGACGAACTTTCTCTGCGACGAATCACCAATGAAGGCGCTACTCGTTACGGTTGTCGTGCTTTTTGCGAACGTCATTGCAACCGCGAACGCAATGGCTGAAATCCTTTTCAGCGTTGATCCGGTAACGGACAATCTCCTCAAGATTGATTCTGAAACAGGTAGCGTCACGATCGTCGGCGCAATCGGCTGCGGCACTCGATCTCCGGTGCGAGTCGCGTGACGGATGAGCCGCCTCGCAAGGCACGTGGCTCCGCTCTGGGCGAGTGAGGAGCCGACGTAGGAATAGGGGCCAGGCTCAATGGCGATCAGCTTGCCGCCCTTGAATCGGCCAAACGGAATGCAAAGAGCCTCTGCGACGCGAATCCGTAAGAGGTAGCTGCCTTGCTGTAAATCTTTTCCCAGGTAGAGCAGCCGCTCGGCGAACACGTCCCGCGTTTCACAAGGCGGCCCCAAGTACATCCAGCCGTGGAAGGTGATTGGATCGACCTCGGCAATTCGCATCAAATCGCCGTTGGTCAGCGGCCCCAAATCATCTCGGTCAATTCCGATCCCTTTGAGCAGCAAACGGAACGGATTAGGCCTTACTTCAACCACCTCGGTCTCGCTCGGTCGGCGATCCTTGGCCCGCTCCGTATTTGCTTGGCGCCCGACGTGGGCTGAGATGCCTGGGGGGCTGTTTGTCGAGTTAGTGTTTTTCTCTGCGGCTTTGAAGCCCTGATTGGTTTGACCGGCTCAGCATCGGCTCGTCGAACGCCAACTGCCCCACTTCGGCCATCGCGAGGCGGAACGAGTTTGCATCGCCCCGACCGAGCTCAACCTGGATGTCACGGACGGCTACCCCAAGAACAACGGCGTCCATCCGAATGCGGCCGGTTATCAGCAGATCGGAGCGACAATCTTTTTTTGCCTGAAGTCGCGATTGGCGGAATGAGTCACCGGCAAGGCGCCCCGGTCAGTTGAAGTTCTGAATGTTTCCACAGCGACTCGATTTTGCTATCATCACACATCGGTAGATGTTGATTTGTAATCCGCTCTCCCACCTCGACGCTCCCGCCCGGTGTTCGTCCTGCCTGGAATTTTCGACAACCCGAAATGGTTTCTGGATCATGATATCACGCCGCCAGACGAACGCGGTCGTTTGCCTGCTGTTGATGGCGGTAGTGGTTTTGGCTCGGTTTGCGGAAGCCAACGACGAAGCGATGCCGTTGCATCAGCGGATCGACGAACGGACCAGCGAACGGCTGGCCGAGGTGCAGGTTTTGCCGGCAGCGGTCAGCAGCGATGCCGAGTTCGTGCGGCGCGTTTACCTCGATTTGACTGGCATCATTCCCACGGCCAAGCAAGCCCTAGCGTTTCAGGATGACTCGGCCCCGGATAAGCGGCAGCGGTTGCTCGACGACTTGCTCGCGAGTCCCGACTATGCGATTCACATGGCCCGTGTGTTCGATGTGGTATTGATCGAGCGCCGGATTCCAACGATTACGTCGCATGATGTCCCAGCTCCGAAATGGCTGGCTTATCTGGCGGGCGAGTTCGCGGAGAACAAGCCGTGGGATCGAATGGTGCGGGACATTCTCAGTAGTGACGGAACCGACGAACGCAATGCGGCCGGGGTCAAGTTTTATCTCATTCGCGATGTCTCGCCGCATCAACTTACGCGGGATGTCGGCCGATTGTTGCTGGGTGCGGATTTTCAATGTGCTCAATGTCACGACGACCCGCACATCAAGTCGTACCGGCAGGCCGATTACTTCGGCTTGTACGCGTTTCTCCAACGAGTGACCGCCTTTCGCGACAACGACAAGAACGTATCGCTGGTCGGTGAAGGCCCGCCTTCAGTCCGCGCCATCCGCCAAGCCTTAAGTTGTGGCTGAGTCGCTCCGCGACTCGGCGGCAAGTTGCGGAGCAACTCGCCCACAAAGATCCAGGACCCACTCCTCCGCCATGAACAACAACAACAACGAAACTGCCCGTCGCGCCTACTGGACGGAGCAAATGGAACAAGGCTACGCGATGGTCGAAAAGCTCATCGCGTTTCCCGTGAACGAGTGCAGTGAGCGATTCGCCTCACTGCCTGATGCGGCCGCCAGCGCGGGAGTGGAGATGCGATTCTCCACGAGCAAAATCGCGGGAGAGCTCGACCGCGTGTACTACATGCGCGAGAGCCTCACGCACGACGTCGTGGCGATCGGGCGCGCGATGAACGAGCGCGGCTGGATCCTGCAGATC
>JAANMU010000321.1_pt1 | contig 60603 bp, 47 predicted proteins | sample 7279701 | NCBI WGS metagenome assembly JAANMU01 (sample SAMN14094539, study PRJNA606508) | bioreactor metagenome | isolation source: A lab-scale SPAN reactor treating ammonium-rich wastewater day 57 | place: Ireland: Galway | collected 2017-03-13 | reverse complement strand
TTCGTCTCGCTGGGCTTCGTCGACGACGCCCGCGAGGCCCTGCGCCAGGCGTCGGCCCGGTTCCCCGAGCACCCGGCCCTGCTCGACACCCTCGGGCGACTCGGTCTCGACCTCGCCGCGCCGGAACCGAGTCTCGAGGACCTGGCCGCGGCGGCGCCCGTGGCGGAGGACGCCTTCGGCGGCCTCGACCTGCCCGAGCCGCCGGCGCCCGAGCCCGCACCGCTCGCCGACGAGGGCGGGATGATCGATCTCGGTGCCGAGCTCTCCGACCTCTTCGGCGCCCAGTCGGCGGTCGAGGCGCCGCCGCCCGCCGACGCCGGCACCGACCTCGGCGACGCCGGCCTGTCGGAGATCTTCCGCGAGTTCCGCAAGGGCGTGGACAAGCAGCTCGGCAAGGAGGACTACGACACCCGCTACAACCTCGGCATCGCCTACAAGGAGATGGGGCTGATCGACGAGGCGATCGCGGAGTTCCAGCTCGCGGCGAAGGACGAGACGCGCCTGCTCGAGTGCTCGAGCATGCTCGGCATCTGCTTCGTCGAGAAGGGCATGCCGAAGCTGGCCGTGAAGTGGTTCGAGAAGGGCCTGGCCGTTCCGGGCCGCACGCCGGAGGAGTACCAGGGCCTGCGCTACGACCTGGCGGCGGCGCACGAGGCGGACGGCGACACCGCGCGCGCGCTCGCGCTGTACACCGAGCTGTTCGGCCAGGACGCCACGTTCCGCGACGTGGCCGCGAAGGTGCGCGAGCTCGGCGGCTAGGGCCGCGCGATTGGCCCACGTCCTCTCGGTCGCGAGTTCCGTGCTGGTCGGCCTGATCCTGACAGTGGCGCCGTGGACGTCGCTGTGGGAGGCGCACCAGTGGTTCGGGCCCCACACCGCGGTCCGCGCCTTGCTGACGAACCCGTTCGTGCGCGGCGCCGTCAGCGGCCTGGGACTCGTCAACCTGGTGCTGGCCGCCGCCGAGATCCACGACCTGCTGCGCCGGGAATGACCGCCGAGGCGCTCCTCGCGCGCGCCCGGTCCCTCGCCCCGGGCCCGGCCGCCGCGCGGGAGTTCCTCGATTCCGCCGACGACACGGCCGCGCTGGCCAGCGTCCTGCGCCACCCGTTGCCACCGGCGTTGCTGGAGGCGGCGGCCCACCACGCGCGCTCGCGCGACGCGCGGGTCGCCGGCGCGCTGGCGTGCAACCCCCGCACGCCGCGGGCTGCGGCGCTGAAGCTGATCCCCGGCCTGCGCCACGCCGACCTCGCCCACGCCGCGGGCGACGCCCGGCTGGCTGCAGCGATCCGCCACCGCGCCGAAGGCGCGCTGTTCGACCGCCTGCGCGACCTGGTCGCGGGCGAGTTGCTGGCGATCGCGCGGCTCGCGACCGGGCGCGTGCTCGAGACCCTGTTGCGCCACGACGACGTGCGGATCGTCGACGCCGCGCTGGAGTCGCGGCACCTGACGCCGTCGCGGCTGGCGGCGCTGCTGCAGGCCGCCGACGCCCCGCCACCGCTCTTCGAGCGGGCAGCCGAGTGCTGGCGGTTCCGCGAGGAGTACGCCGTGCGACGCGCGCTCGTGCTCGGGCCGCGGGCCCCGCTGCCCGTGGCACTGGGCCAGCTCTCGAAGCTGACGCCGCTCGACCTGCGCGAGGTCGCCGGCCACCCGGGCTTGCACACGCTGCTGCGAGTGGCCGCCGGCCGGCTGGCCGCGGGTTGACACCCCCTCGAGCTTCCCTCTAGCATCCAGCGGCTTCAGTTTCACGGCGTTTGGATTTTCGGTCGGGCAAGACAGGGACGAGGGACGCGGTGGGTTCGTTCGGGGAGAACCTCCGGCGCGAGCGCGAGCTGAGGGGCATCAGCCTGCGCGACGTCGCCGATGCGACCAAGATCTCGATCCGCTTCCTCGAGGCTCTCGAGCAGGGGCGGATCGACGTGCTGCCGGGCGGCCTGTTCCCGCGCGCGTTCGTGCGCCAGTACGCGAAGTTCCTCGGGCTCGACCCGGATCGCGCCGTGGCCGACTTCCTCTACTCGTCGGGCCTCGAGACGCCGCGGCCCGCGCCGGTCGCGGCCGGCACCACGCCGGTGCACGGCGTGCCGTGGCGGGCACTGGCGGCAGGCGCGCTGGCCCTGGTCACGATCGTCGCCTGGCTGGCGACGCCGGGCCTCGGCTCGCGTCCGGCCCCCGCGCCCGAGGTGACGATCACCGACGTCGCTCCCGTGCCGCCGGTCACGCTGCCACCGGTGCCCGTCTACACCCCGGCTCCGCCGTCCGGGCTGGTGCTGCAGGTGACCGCCGACGCCGACTGCTGGGTGGAGATCAAGGCCGACGGCGAGACCCGTCTCTCGCGCGAGCTGGCTGCCGGCGAGCGCCAGACGATCGAGGCCCGCGACGAGCTCGTGCTCTCGGTCGGCAACGCGGGCGGCCTCAGCTTCAGCGTCAACGACCGCCCCGGCCTCCCGCTCGGCCGGAGCGGCGAGGTGAAGAAGGGCATCGTGATCTCGCGCCAGACGCTGCCCGCCCTGGTCCAGGACGCCGCCGCCGCTCGACCGCCCGGGGCCTGACCGGCCGATGGCCGAGGCTCGCGTCCCCAACCCCCTCGTCGAGCAGTTCCGCGCCGGCAGCGTGCCGCGCGAGCTGCGGCTGATGGCGGCTCAGGGCGCGCTCCCGCTCAAGACCGAAGACCTGCTCGACCTCTACGTGCTGCTCGTCGACGACCGCGACGAGGCGGTGCGCGCGGCGGCCGCCGACAGCCTGCAGAAGGCGCCGGCGGCCGAGCTGAGGCCGCTGCTCAAGGACAAGTCGACACCGCCGGCCGTGCTCGCCTGGGCGGTGCGCTCGCGCCCCGAGGCCGACCTCCGCGAGTTCGCGCTGCAGAACGTCTCGACGCCGGACGAGGCGATCGAGGCGGTCGCCGCCGACCTGCCCGAGGCGCTGGCCGAGCTGGTCGTCATCAACCAGGTGCGCCTGCTGCGGCGCACGTCGCTGCTCGAGGCCCTGGAACGCAACACGAGCCTCAACCGCGACCAGAACCGCCGCCTGCGCGAGTTGCGCGAGTCCTTCCGGATCGGCGCCGAGCCCGCCGCCCCCGAGCCGCCGCCCGCGGCCGCCGAGACTGCGCCACCGCCGCCCCCGGAGCCGGAGCCGGAGCCGGAGCCCGAGGCTCCGCTGACCGAGGAGGAGGCGCTGGCGCGGCTCGACGCGGCGGAGCGCGCGCAGGAGGGCCCGGTCTCGGTGGTCAAGCGCATCTTCCAGATGTCGACGGCGCAGAAAGTGATCACCGCGCTCAAGTCGGGCCGCGAAGAACGCTCGATCCTGATCCGCGATCCCAACCGCCTGGTCTGCACGGCGGTGCTGGGCAGCCCCAAGCTGACCGACGCGGAGGTCGAGTCGTTCGCGTCGATGAAGAACGTGTCCGACGAGGTGCTGCGCAAGATCGGCACCCATCGCGAGTGGACGAAGAAGTACACGGTGATCGCCAACCTGGTGAAGAACCCGCGCACGCCGGTCGGCGTCTCGATGGGCCTGGTCAGCCGCCTCAGCCCGCGCGACATCAAGATGCTGGCCGTCGACAAGAACGTCTCCGAGGCGGTGCGCAAGGCCGCCCAGCGCTTCGTGAAGGCGCAGCAGAAGAACTGACGTGGCCGACTTCTACGAGATCCTCGGCGTGGCCCGCAACGCCTCCGCGGCGGAGATCCGCAAGGCCTACGCCATGATCGCCCGCGAGAAGCACCCCGACCGCTTCACCGACCCCGAGCAGCGCAAGGCGGCCCAGGCGCTCTTCACCGAGGCCACCTCGGCCTTCAACACGCTGTCCAACGAGGCCCAGCGCCGCGACTACGACGTCTCGCTGTCGCGGCCGAAGCTGGACACGCCGGAGCGCGTCGCCGAAGACGCGTTCAACCGCGGGCGGGCGGCGATGGAGCAGAAGGACTACCACACGGCGGTGGAGCTGTTCCGGGTGGCCGCCGACCGCCAGCCGGACAAGGCCGTGCACCACGCCGCGCTGGCGCAGGCGCTGTCGAAGAACCCGCGCTGGGTGCGGGAGGCGGCCGCGGCCTGGGAGACGGCGATCCGGCTGGCCCCGCGGACGCCGGCCTGGCACGCGGAGCTGGGCCGGCTGCTGGCCGGCCAGGGGCTCAAGCTGCGCGCCCGCCGCGCGTTCGAGGCGGCCCTGCAACTGGCCCCGGACGACGCGGAGATCCGGGAGGAACTGCGCGCGCTGGACCCGGAGCCGGCCCCCGCGAGCCCGGGGGGACTGGGCGGACTGCTGCGGCGCAAGTGATGCGGGGCGACCCGCAAGCGCTTGCCCGACGGATATTTTTCGGTTCTACTCAGCGCGGAGCGGGGCGGTCCTCCGGCCGCTGGTGACTCGGGAGCCCGATGAACATCTCGTACCAGGCGATCAGCGACGTCGGCCGCAAGCGCAAGGGGAACGAAGACAGCCACTTCGTCAACGAGGGGCAGAAGCTCTTCGTGGTCGCCGACGGCATGGGCGGCCACGCCGCCGGCGAGATCGCCTCCAAGGTCGCGGTCGAGGCCATCAACGAGTTCATCGAGCTGACCGGCAGCGACGACGAGGTCACCTGGCCGTTCGGCTTCGAGGAGGAGATCTCCCTCCACGGCAACCGGTTGAAGACGGCGATCCGGTTCGCCAACCGCAAGGTGCTCGACGCGACCCGCGACAAGGCGGAGTACGAGGGCATGGCCACGACCGTGGCGGCCGTCCTGATCGACGGCGACACGGCGGTGCTCGGCCACGTCGGCGACTCCCGCATCTACCGCCTGCGCGGCGACGCCTTCGAGCAGCTCACCTCCGATCACTCCTGGGTCAACGAGCAGCTCCAGAACGGCATCATCTCGGCCGAGCAGGCGCGCTCCCACCCGCTGCGCAACGTCGTGACGCGGGCGCTGGGCGGACGCGCCGACCTGCAGGTGGACCTGCAGGAGGTCCCGCTGGCGGCGGGTGACGTGCTGCTGCTGTGCTCCGACGGGCTGACCACCATGGTCACCGACGAGGAGATCGCCCGCCTGCTGGGCGAGTCGAAGGACGACGTCCAGAAGGCCGCCCAGGTCCTGGTCGACGAGGCCAACCGCAACGGCGGCGAGGACAACATCACCGTCGTCCTGCTGCGCTTCGAGGCGTAGGCCGCCGTGGCCGGCGCCGCCGAGCCCGCCCCGCGCAGCCGCCCGCGCGTCGGGCGCTACGTCGTCACCGGCCGCCTGGGCAAGGGCGGCATGGGCATGGTCTACCGCGGGCTCGACGAGGCGCTCGAGCGAGAGGTCGCGGTCAAGACGCTGACCGTCGAGGGCACTCTCGACGAGGAGAGCCGGCGCCGCTTCGAGATCGAGGCCAAGGCGGCCGCCCGCCTGCAGCATCCCAACATCGTCACCGTCTACGAGCTGGGCGAAAGCCGCGGCACCCCCTTCATCGCGATGGAGCTGCTGCCCGGCATGGACCTCGAGGCGCTGCTGCGCTCGGGCGAGGCGCTGCTGCTGCAGGAGAAGCTCGAGGTCGTGATCCAGGTGCTGCGCGGGCTGGCTTTCGCCCACGAGCACGGGATCGTCCACCGCGACATGAAGCCGTCCAACATCCGGCTGCTCGAGGACGGCACCGCCAAGATCATGGACTTCGGGATCGCCAAGCTCGGCGCGACCGGCGTCACCCGCACCGGGATGATGGTGGGCACCGTCTACTACATGAGCCCAGAGCAGATCCGCGGCCACAACCTGGACGGCCGCTCCGACGTCTTCTCGATGGGCGTGATCCTCCACGAGATGCTGGAGGGGCGGCGGCCGTTCACCGGCAAGGACACGCCCGAGATCCTCTACAAGATCGTCAACGAGCCGCACCCGCGGCTCGGCTCCGACCTCGGCGACTTCAAGGACCCGCTGCAGGCGATCGTCGACCGCGCGCTGGCCAAGAGCCCCGACGATCGCTGGCCGGGCGCGGCCCGCCTCGCCGACGAGCTGCAGGCCGTGCTGGCCGAGTTCGCGCTGCAGACGCCGGCGCCGGTCCAGGACGCGATTCACGCGGCGCGCCGGCTCGCCCGCGACGGCCAGTTCGAGGAGTCGGCCCGAGCGCTGCGCGAGCTCGCGCAACAGAACCCCTCCTCGGTGGAAGCGAGACGGGCGCTGCGCGCGGCACTGCGCGACCTCCAGCGCCACAAGCAGCCGCCGGCGCCGGCCCCGGACGCCTACCCGGAACTGGAGGCCACCTTCGAGCAGGTCGGCGCCGCGACGGCTCGCCACGCGGAGGCGACGGCCACCGCGCTGGCAACCGCGGCCCCGCCCGCGGCCCCGGGCCGCGGCCTCGTGGTCGCCGGAGCGCTCGGGCTGGCCGTGGCGGTGGTCGCCGGGGGCTGGCTGATGTTCGGCGACCGTCGCGATCCGGCCACGCCAGGGACGCTGCAGGGCGCCCCGATCGTCACGCCGCCGCCGGGCCCGGCGCCGTCCGCCGAAGCCCCGAGCCCGGCCCCGCCGGCGGTTGCGAAGCTGCCGGTGCAGAGCGAACCCGCCGGCGCCTCGGTGGCGCTCGACGGCCGCAAGCTGGGCACCACGCCGCTCACGATCGAGGTGCCGGTCGCGGGCGACCACCGCCTGGTGCTGAGCCTCGCCGGCCACGAGTCGCACGAGACGCGCCTCGTCGCCGGCAAGCTGCCCGCCGAGGTGAAGGTCGCGCTGGAGCCGTCCGGGCCTCCCGGCACGCTGCGGGTGACGTCGAGCTATCCCGTCGACGTCGTGTTCCGGGGCCGCGCCCTGGCCCGCGGCGAGACCTCCGCGGCCGTCAAGCTGCCGCAGGGGCAGCACAGCGTCACGCTGGTGTCGGAGTCGCTGTTCCTGCGCCACACCGTGCAGGTCCAGATCACCGCCGGCGGCGAGGCCTCGCTGCGGGCGCCGGAGGCCGGCAAGCTCAGCGTCAACGCCAACCCCGACAACTGCGAGGTGTTCGTCGACGGCGCCTTCGTCGACTACCCGCCGATCCTCAACCGCGCGATGGCGGCCGGGCGCCACACCGTCGCCTTCAAGTGGCCGGACGGCACCCGACGCGAGCAGACGGTCGAGGTGCCCGCGGGCGCGACGGCCTACGTGACGGGTCGCAAGGACTAGTGGCCGGCGCCGGCCGGCGCGGGTCGGGCGCGCTAGAATCGCGGCGAAATGCTGCGAACGGCCCGACGTCGCTCCTTCGTCGCCGCGCTCGCGCTCGCCGGCTGGGCCCCTCTCGGCCTCGCCCAGGCCTCTCCCGAGGAGCAGGCCCGGGGGTTGCTCGAGGACGGCCGCAACTACCGCCAGCAGGGCAAGCACAAGCAGGCGCTCGACAACTTCAACACCATCGCCACCGGCTTCCAGGCGACGGCCTCGGTCGACGACGCGATCCTCGAGATCGGTCGCTTCCACCTCGAGGTCGACCGCGACTACGCGAAGGCGCGCGAGGCGTTCGACACGGTGGCGAAGCAGTACCCGCAGAGCGACGCGGCCCCTGGCGCCTACTACTACCTGGGCTGGCTGACGCTGGAGCGGGCGACCGGCAGCGCCGAGATCGACGACGCCCTGGCTCAGTTCGCCCGCGTGTCGCGGCTGTATCCGCGCAGCGAGTGGGTGCCGCGGGCGCTCAAGGCCTCGGCCGAGGCCCAGCGCCGGGCCGGGGCGCTGCAGGACGCCGCCCACCTCGCCCGCCGCGTCGCGCTCGAGTACCCCGCCTCCGACGCCGCGCCCGAGGCGCAGTACCTCGTCGGCCACTGCCTCGCGCTGCAGGGCGAGGCGCTGCGCGCGATCGAGGAGTTCCAGCAGGTCCGCAACCGCTTCCCCGAGTCGCCGGCGGCGGCCGTGGCGCTGTTGCGCACGACCTCGCTGTGGCGGCTCCACGCCGCGGGGCGCGCCGCGTTCTCCGTCGACGCCGGCTACGCGGTCGGCGGCGGCGACATCCTGAAGGACGTGGCCGGGCTCGCGATGGCGGCCGACGGCACGCTGTGGGTCGCCTCGGGCAAGACGAAGTCGGTCGTGCCCTTCGACGCCCAGGGCAAGATGGGGCCCAGCCTGCCCGGACCCGAGGTGCGCAGCCTGGCGTTCTCCGCCGACGGCGAGCTGGCGGTCACCGGCAAGCTGGGCGTGCGGCTCGGGCGCGACGTCAAGAGCTTCGCGGTGCCCGGCAACAAGCCCGGCGAGGTCAAGGCGCTCGAGGACCTGAAGGCGGGGCTGCGCCTCGCCGACGGAAGCCTTCTCGTCGCGGATGGCAAGAGCAAGGTGATCCACCGCTTCGACGCCGCCGGCGCCCACAAGGGCGCCTTCGGCGATTCCAAGGAGCGCGAGGTGACCCGCCTCGCGCTCTCGACGGAGCGCGAGGTGCTCGCCCTGTCGAAGAACCTGAGGGCCGTCGAGGTCTTCGACGAGCGCGGTCGCCTGCTGCGGACCTACGGCCCGCGCGGCGGCGGCTTCGAGCTGCGCAAGCCGGCCGACTTCGCGATCGACTCCTACGGCAACCTCTACGTCGCCGACGAGGAGCAGGGGGTGCTCGTGATCTCTCGCGCCGGCCAGTTGCTGGCGACGCTCGCCGGCGAGGAGCTGAAGCGGCCGCAGGCCGTCACCCTCGATCCAGCCGGCGCCGTGCTGGCCTGGGATGCGCGTGGCCAGCGGATCGTGAGGTTCAAGTGAAGATCCGCCTGCTGGCTGCCGCGCTGTCGCTGCTGTGCGTCGCGCTCCCGTCGCGGGCGCAGGCCCCGGTGCCGGAATCGCCGACCGTCCAGGCCGAGCTGCAGGACGTCCAGAACCTGTTCGTCGCCGCCCAGGCCGAGTTCGACGGCACCCAGCAGAGCCGCTCGATCGTCGGCTTCGACCGCGTGATCGACCGCCTCGAGTCGCTGCGCCGCCAGGGCCAGCTCCCGCAGCGCGGCCGCGACCTGCTGGCGCAGTCGTACGAGCTGCGTGGGCGGGCCTACTACGGCATCGGGCTCGCCGAGAAGGCGACCGAGGACTTCAGCTCGCTGCTGCGGCTGACGCCGCAGTACCAGCTCTCGCGCGATCGGGTCTCGCCCAAGGTCGTCGACTACTTCGACTCGGTCAAGAAGTCGCTGGTCGGCTTCCTGGCCGTCGAGTCCGAGCCGGCGGGCGCTCGCGTCTCCCTCAACGGCGAGTTCCTGGCGCTGACCAACTTCTTCCCGATGGAGGTGCTGGCCGGCGACTACAGCGTCGAGGTCGCGCGCGAGGGCTACGCCACCGAGACCCGCCACGTGTCGATCGCGCCCCGCGCGACGGAGACGCTGCAGGTGCCGCTGACCCGGACCGCGGCCAGCACGTTCTTCATCACCGAGCCGGCGGGCGTCGAGATCTGGGTCGACGGCAAGCTGGCAGCGGTCACGGCCGGGGCCCTGCCCGCCGACCAGCACGAGGTCGCGCGCGCCCGCGGGCTCGACCCGCTGCGCACGTCGGCCCGCACCGAGGTCGCGAACCTCTCGATCGGCGCCCACCGCGTCGAGTTCCGCAAGCGCTGCTACGAGCCGATCGCGGCCACCCTCGAGATCCCCGAGGCCTCCGACTTCGACTACGAGCCGGTCAAGCTGGAGGACTCGCTGGCCACCCTCGTGCTGCGTTCCGACCCCGCGGGCGCCCGCATCTTCCTCGACGGCGAGTCGATGGGGCTGACGCCGCGCGAGCTGACCGGGGTCTGCTCGGGCAAGCACCGGCTCGAGGTCAAGCACCAGGCCGGCAAGTTCGTCCAGGAAATCAACCTCGCCCGTGGCGAGACACTCAGCCTCGACTGCCCGATCCGCCCCAGCCTCGCCTTCCTCGGCGTGCTGGCTTCCTCGCCCGCGGGCGAGCGGCTGGTCGGCGAGGTCGAAGAGAAGCTGGTGCAGAACCTGGCGCGCATCCAGTCGCTCAACGTGCTGACCGCGCCGCGCGAGCTGGTCGACAACGTGCTTGCGGCGGAGCAGATGACCCGTGCCAGCCTGGTGCGCGGCGGCGGCGCCACCTCCGACCAGGTCCGCCGCGCGACCGAGAAGCTGGCGGCGCAGCTCGAGGTGCAGGGCTTCCTGCTGGCCGTGCTGCCCGACGAGCGGCTGCTGCGCACGGCGACGCTGCACCTGCTGGCCGCCGGCAACGCCGTCGCCGACGAGTGGGACGTCGTGTTCTCCGAGAGCGCGTCGTACCTGCGCTTCATCGGCGCGATCGACCAGAAGGTGACGCTCTACCGCCCGTGGACCGGGCTGATCACCGTCGACACCCTGATCCACGAGGGCGTGCCGGTGCTGCGGGTCGTGCCCGACAGCCCCGCCGCGCGGGTCGGGCTGGAGCCAGGCGACGTCGTCTACGCGGTCGACGGCCAGGCCGTGCTCCGCACTGCGGACCTGACCGCTGCGGCCCAGCGCAAGGCCGCCGGTCAGCGGGTGTCGCTGCACGTCCGCGGCCCCGGCGGCGCGACGCGGGCGGTGGACCTGACGCTCGAGAGCACGCCACAGGAGATCCCGCTGCACGACCCCGGCCTGCTCTACAACAAGCTGATGATGGACCTGCGTCAGCAGGTCGAAGGCTACCCGGGCACCGAGGCCGCGGCCTTCGCGCGCCTCAACCTGGGGCTCTGCGCGTGGCACTTCGAGGACTTCGCCGCGGCCCACGAGCACGTGACGCGGGCGGCGTCCGAGCTGCCGAAGCGGCCCGGGCTGTCGCGCGGCACCGCGCTCTACTACGTCGGCCTCGCGCTCGAGCGGCTGGGCTACCGCCAGGAGGCCGAGGCGGCCTATCGGGAGGCGGCGGCCTCGACCGACGCCACGCTGTTCGACAACGATGGACCGCCCGTCGCGCCGCTGGCCGCGCGCCGCGCCGGTGGCAGCCTGGAGAAGCAGTGAGCGAGAACGCGCCCGCGGCGCGGCTCGTGTGGCTGCGGCCCGGAGGCGAGCCGCTGGCGTTCCCGCTCGCCGGCGACGGGCCGTTCCACGTCGGCCGCGAGGACGTCGAGCTGCTGGTGGACGAGCCGCTGGTGTCGCGCTGCCACGCCCGCCTCGAGCGGCGCGAGGATCGCTGGTACGTGCTGGACCTCGAGTCCACCAACCGCACCCGCGTCAACGGCGCGGTGGTCAGCGAGGCGTGCCTGGCGGACGGCGACGAGGTCCGCTTCGGCCGCGCCGTCTGCCGCTTCGAGGCCGGCGCGCTGCCGTTCGCCGCTGCCGAAACCGCCCCGCCTGCGGCGGTCGCGCCGGAAGAACCCCCCGCCTAGGGCTGGACCTCGGCCACGATCGGGCGGCCGAGGTGGAAACCCTGGCCGTAGTCGACGCCGGCGGCGACCAGCGAGATGGCCTCCTCTTCCGAGTGGATGCCCTCGCCGATCACCTTGGCGCCGATGCCGTGCCCGAGCGACACGATCGCCTTCACCATCTCGCGGTTGACCTGGCTCACGTGGACGTCGCGCACGAGACCCATGTCGATCTTGAGGTACGCGGGCTTCAGCCGCGCGATCGCCTCCAGGCCGGAGTAGCCGGCGCCCACGTCGTCGACGGCGAACGACATGCCGAGGTCGGTGAAGTAGGCCGTGGTCTCCTGGAACAGCGCGTAGTTCTCGATCACCAGACGCTCGGTGATCTCGATCACGATCCGGTGCGGGCTGACCCGTGCCTTCTCCAGCGAGTCGATCAGCGTGCGCCCGCGGAAGCCCGGGTCACGGATCGTCGCCGGCAGCGTGTTGACGAACAGCTTGGTCTGGGTCGGCAGCTTGCCCGAGTTGAGCAGCGCGCGCATCCGGCACAGCCGGTCCAGCTCGACCAGCAGGTGATGGCTCTCGGCGGTTCCGAACAGCTCGTCGGCGGCCTCCAGTCCCGAGCCGCGGGCGCCGCGGGTCAGCGCCTCGTAGCCGAGCGGCTGGCGGTCGACGAGCCCGACGATCGGCTGGTAGGCGGTGACCACCCGCTCGCCGGCGATCAGGTCGTGGAGGCGGTCGAGCTGGGCCAGCTCGTCGGCCTCGCGCTGGTGGGCGCTGCCGCGGCGGGCCGCCTCCAGCGCCCGCGCCAGCACCCGCTCGGGCCGCAGCAGCGGATTGTGCAGCGCGATCGCCACCCCGACGTCCAGCTTGGGAGCCGACTTGCGGTACGGGAACACCGCGCGCGGGAGCGCGGGCCCGAGGGCCGTGAGCAGCCGCTGCCGCACCTGGCGCACGTCGGCCATCGTGACCGGGCTGTTGCGCCGCCGCTTCGGCCCGAGCGCCACGACGAACGAGAGGCCGCCGGGTGCCTCCTGGCACACGTTGTCGAGCTGGCGCAGCTCGCGCTCGCGAACCTCGCCGACCGCCTGGGTCAGGCGCTCGCGCACGCGGTCGCGAGCTTCCTGTCCGTAGTCCTCCTCGACCTCGTCGAGCGACGAGGCGTCGATCAACACGACGCCCAGCGCGCCGCGCTCGGCGAGCACCGCGGCGAGGTCTGGCAGCCTCTCGTGAAGCGTGGGCAGCGTGGCCCCGGTCATGGGTTCTCCGCGGGCACGGGTCGCGGCGCGGCCAGGAACCGGCCCTGGCCCAGCGGCACGCCCAGCTCGCGCAGCGCATGGTACTCGGAGTCGGCCTCGATGCCTTCGGCGATGACCCGGGCGCCGATCCGCTGGGCCAGGTCCACGAGGGTCTCCAGCAGGCTGCGCTTGATCAGGCTGCGGTCGATGTGGCGGACCAGGGTCATGTCGAACTTGAGGTAGTCGGGCTCGACGTCGACCAGGCTCTGCAGCGAGGAGTAGCCGGCGCCCATGTCGTCCACCGCGATCTGGAACCCGCGGCGCTTGAGGCCGGCCAGTGCCTCGCGGAACTGGCGCCGCTCGGAGAGCGCGACCCGCTCGGTGATCTCGAGCACGACGTCGCCGCGGTCGAGACCGGCCGCCTCGACCATGCGGGTGAAGGCGGCGCCCGCGAGCTCGGGGTCGGCCAGCGACGCGGCCGAGGTGTTGAGGAACAGCTTGGCGCCCCGCGGCAGGTGGCGCCGCGCGCCGCTCAGCGCCAGGCGCCGGCACGCGCGCTCCAGCGCCTGCAGCCGGCCCGTCCGCTCGGCGAGCGCGAACAGCCGCTCCGCGTCCTCGAGCGGGCCGCCGCCCGCCCCGTGGGAGAACACCTCGTGACCCAGGACGCGGCCTCCGTCGAGGGCCAGGATCGGCTGGAACCAGGCGACGACGCCGCCCTCCGCCACGAGCGTGTCGATCCGGCGGGCGGACGCGACGTCCTCCTTGGCCCGCGCCGCCCGGCTCTGCCGCAGCGCCTCGTCGAGCGCCCGGTGCACGGCGCGCTCGGCGCGCAGCATCGGATCCCGGTACACCACCGCGTGGCCGGCGTGGAAGGCCGGGGGCAGGCCGCCCAGCGCCCGCCACCGCAGCTCGAGCGCGGCGCGCAGCGCCTGGCACAGGCGCTCGACGGCCGCGGTCGCGGTCCCGGGATCGAGGGCGCGGGGGCCGCCGCCGAGCACCACCACGAACTTGTCCGCGCGCACGGCGGCGACCGCCACCAGGTCGCGGTGGGAGAGGACCCCGGTCTCGCGCAGCGAGCCGAGGGCCGTGGCGAACTCGCGCAGCAGGTCGTCGTAGGCCTGCCAGCCGTGCTGGGCCTCGAGCTGGCCGCCCGTGGCGAGGTCGAGGTAGACGATCGCGGCGCTGCCGCGTTCCTCCAGCAGCCGGCGCACGTCGTCGCTCACCGCCGCCAGCGTCGGCAGGTCGGTGTTGGCGTCGTGGACGTGGGTCCGGAAGCGCAGCCACTCGGCGCGGAGGACGAAGTAGTCCTGTCCGGCGGGCTGCCGGGGGCTCGGCGAGTTCAGGCGCCCTCCACCTGCGCGAAGATGGCCTCGATCTTGCCCAGCAGCTCCTGCAGCGAGAACGGCTTGCAGATGTAGTCGATGGCCCCTTCCTGCAGGCCCTGCACGCGGTCCTTGGCCTCGGTGCGCGCCGACAGCATCGCCACCGGGATCGAGGCGGTGGCCTCGTCGACGCGCAGCAGCTTCAGCACTTCCCAGCCGTCCATCTGCGGCATCATCACGTCGAGCAACACCAGGTCGGGGCGCTCGATCTGGGCCTTGGTGAGGGCCTCGTGACCGCCGGACGCGGTTTCCACGTCGTAGCCCTTCTCCCGCAGCACCAGCTCCAGGAAGTTGAGGATGTCCTCCTCGTCGTCGACGATCAGGATCTTCTTGTTCATGAAACCTGCCCGCGGATCACGACGCCCTCCCCGCCGGCGCGACGTGGCGGCGCACCTCGCCGATCAGCGCCTGCACGTCGAACGGCTTGCTCACGTAGCGCCGGGCCCCCAGCGCCAGGCCGCGTCGGACGTCGACCTCGTCCCCGCGCGCGGTCAGCACGACCACCGGGATGCCGGCCAGGTCGGGGTTGCGCCTCATCATCTCCATCACCTCGAAGCCCGACAGCCGCGGCATCATCACGTCGAGCAGCAGCAGGTCGGGCCGCTCGCGGCGCAGCGCCTCCAGGGCCTCGGCCCCGTCGGCGGCGGTGATCGTCTCGAAGCCCTCGGCGCGCAGCGTCTCGCACAGCAGCGCCACCGTGTCGGGCTCGTCGTCCGCGACCAGGATGCGCGGGCGCTGGCGGCCGTCGAGCAGGCGTCGCAGCACGCCCGAGAGCGCCGCGCGGTCGACCGGCTTCATCAGGCACTCGGCGGCGCCCAGCGTCAGCGCCCGCGGCGAGTCGCCCGAGATCGAGATCACCAGCACCGGCAGGTCACGGGTCGAGGCGTCGTCCTTGAGCTGGCGCAGCAGGTCGAGGCCGCTGCGGTCGGGCAGCATCAGGTCGAGCAGCACCGCGTCCGGCCGCGAGGTCACGATCGCCTCGGTCGCCTCGGCCGCGCTGCCCGCCGTGCGCACCGCGTAGCCGGCCGCCTCGAGCTGGGCGCGGAGCGAGTCGCGGAACGAAGCCTCGTCGTCGACCACCAGCAGCCGCCCGCGCAGCGGCGTGCCGCCGGGGCTGGCGCCGGCCCGCGCCTCGCGCTCCGCGTCGGCGTCGCCCTCGCGCAGCGGCAGCGCGAAGCGGAAGCAGGTGCCGCGGCCCTCCTCGCTGTCCACGTCGATCGGCACCCCGTGGGCGTCGAGGATGCTCTTCACGATCGAGAGCCCGAGGCCGACGCCCCCGAAGCGACGGGTGGTCGAGCCGTCGACCTGGTGGAAGCGGTTGAAGACCTTGTCGAGCTGGGCGGCCGGGATGCCGATCCCGGTGTCCTCGATCCGCACCTCGGCGCACAAGCGCTCGCCGACCCGGACCCGCCGCGCCGCGACGGTGATCAGCCCGCCCTCGGGCGTGAACTTGATCGCGTTGATCACCAGGTTCTCGATCACCTGCGAGACCTTCTCGCGGTCGGCGATCACGTGCAGCTCGTCGCCCACGTCGGCCCGCAGCGCCAGCCGCTTCTTGTCGAGCTCGGAGCGCACGGTCGTCGCGATCTGGTCGACCAGCCCGCGCAGCGAGAAGGGGGCGATGTTGAGGGCGATCCGCCCCGTCTCCATCCGCGAGAAGTCGAGCAGGTCGTTGATCGAGCGCGACAGCCGCTCCAGGTTCCGGCCGACCACCAGCAGCCCCTTCTCCTGCTTCTCGGTGATGGGACCCAGCTTGCCCTCGCGCATGTAGTCGGTGTAGCCGCGGATCGCGGTCAGCGGCGTGCGCAGCTCGTGGCTGACGTTGGCCAGCAGGTCGGACTTCAGGCGGTCCAGCTCCTTGAGTTCCTCGTTGACCTGGCCCAGCTTCTTGTTCGACTGCTCGAGCTGCTCGACGTTCTCCTTGAGCCGCTCGGTCATGGTGTTGAAGGCGTCGGCCAGGATCTGGATCTCGTCGTTCGAGCGGATCGTCAGCCGGCGGTCGAAGTGGCCCTCGGCCAGGTCGAGCGCGCCGGCCGTCAGCTCCTCGAGCGGCCGGGTGATGCGGGAGGCGAGCCACAGCGCCACCCCGACCGAGGCCAGGATCGAGAGCAGCGTCAGGCCGACCGTGGCGTAGACGAGCTCGCGGATCGCGGGGCCCATCCGGCTGAAGCTGACGTGGTAGACGACCGACAGCCGGTGGCGGCCCCAGTCCTCGATGTAGGGGGCGACGATCTCGAGCCGGCGGGCGCCGGTCTCGTCGACGGAGGCGATCCGGGTCGGCTCCAGCTTCTTGATCGCCTCCAGCCGCTCCGGGTCGCGCACCCAGCGCTCGGCGCCGCCGGCGTCGCGCTGCGGGTCGGGGTCGTCGAGCTCGCGGGAGTCGAACAGGATGCGGCCGTTGACGTTGACGATCAGCACCCGCTCGACGTTCTCGTCGAGCCTCAGGTAGTCCCGCATCAGCTCGCGGAACTTGTAGAAGCCCGAGAGGTAGTAGGTCTCGTAGCCGACGCAGATCGGGGCCCGCGTCAGGTGGGCGAAGCGGGCCGCCCCCTCTTCGATGTCGGTCTCCAGCTCGGAGCGCTTGGTGAGGATCAGGTAGACGGCGTTCACCACCAGGATCACCACGATCACCGCGGCGATCGCGAAGGCGGTGCGCGTCTTCAGGCTGTTCAGCCGCAGCGCCAAGGCCCGTCTCCTGAGGGGAAGACCGTAAGACCCGGGATCATATCAGGGCAGCCACGCTACAATCCCCGCCCCGGCGCCGCCAGATGCCCATCCTCGCCCGAATCCTCAAGGACCGCGGAATCGTCACCGAGCGCCAGCTCCAGGAGGCGATCCAGCACCAGGTGCTCTACGGAGGGCGCCTCGGCACCAGCCTGCACGAGCTCGGCTTCATCACCGAGGAGCGGCTGCACGAGGCGCTGTCGAAGGCCCACGGCGTGCCGACCGTGGTGGTCGACCCGCGCCAGATCGACCCCGAGGTGGTCAAGCTGGTCCCGAAGGCGATGGCGGCGGACCGCAAGGTGTTCCCCTACAAGGTCTCGGGCAAGACGCTGTCGCTGCTGATGGTCGATCCCTCCGACCACTCGACCGTCGCGAAGATCGGCTACTCGCGCGGCTTCATCGTCAAGCGGCACGTGGTCCCCGAGTTCCGGATGATCCAGTTGCTGCGCGACTGGTACGGGGTCGACGAGCGCTGGCGCTACACCGACACCCACCACCCGGCGGCGCCCGAGCCGGCCGTGCTGAGCCCCGAGGAGGCCGCTGCCCGCCTCGACTCCGCCGCCTCCCGCGACGAGGTCGTCGAGGCGGTGCTGGCGCTGGCCCACAAGACGTTCCGGCGCGTGATCTTCTTCATCGTGCGCGAGCCGTGGGTCGTCGGCTGGAGCGCGCTGGGCGAAGGCGTCGACCGCGAGCGGGCCGCGGCGCTGCGCATCCCGCTCGACCAGCCGTCGCTGTTCCGGGCGGTCGCGCGCGACAAGACGCCGTTCGTGGGCCGCCCCGGCCCGGAGACGGAGACCGAGCGCTTCCTGCGCGAGATCGGCAAGCGGCCCGGCACCAACCTGGCGCTGCTCCCGGTGCTGGTGCGCGGCCGGGTCGTCAACCTCGTCTACGGCGACGCGGGACCGGCCGGGCAGGTGAAGGCCGACCTCGGCGACCTGATCCTGGCGCTGCAGAAGGCCTCGAAGGCCTACCTGCGCATCATCCGCGCCCGCATCGCGGAGGCGGAGAAGGCCGCCGGGCGCGCCGCGCCGCCGGCGTGAGCGACGGCGCGGGCCGCAGCCTCGCGCTGCCGGGCTTCCTGGCCGCCTTCCAGTTCCGCGACTTCCGCCGGCTGTGGTCGGGCGCGTTCGTCTCGTCGATCGGCACCTGGACCCAGGACGTCGCGCTGTCGTGGCTGATCCACACCCGGATGGGGGAGCCGTTCTTCCTCGGCCTGCGCGCGTTCGCCGCGGAGTTCCCGCTGCTGGCCTTCATGCTGGTCGGCGGCGCGGTGGCGGACCGCGTCGACCGCCGCAAGATCCTGCTCACCTCGCAGGTGCTGCAGATGGTGTTCGCGGCGGCGCTGCTGGTGCTCTTCTACCTCGACCGGCTCGGCATCGGCGCGATCCTGCTGATCGCGTTCCTGACCGGCCTCGCCCAGTCGCAGTCGGCGCCCACCTACCAGGCCGTGCTGACCTCGATCGTGCCGCCCGCCCACATCCCCAACGCCGTCGCCCTCAACTCGCTGCAGTTCAACCTGTCGCGCGCGATCGGCCCGGCGATCGCGGGGCTGCTGCTGGCCTCGGCCGGCACCGGGCCCTGCTTCGCGGTCAACGCGCTGTCGTTCGTGGCGGTGATCGTCGCCATCCGCGGGTTGCACCTGCCGCCGCCGCCGCAGGCCGCGGGCAGTGCCGGGCGCACCCTGAGCCAGAGCCTCGGCGAGGGGCTCGCCCACGTCCGGCGCTCGCCGGAGCTGTTCGGGCTCACGCTGCTCGCGCTGCTCGGCAGCTTCCTCGCCTTCCCGCTGATCACCTACCTGCCCGTGCTCGCGGGCGACGTGCTGAAGACGGGTGCCGCCGGCTACTCGCTGCTGCTGTCGAGCTTCGGCGGCGGCGCGATCGTCGGCGCCGTGCTGACCGCGCAGCGCGGCAAGGTGCCGGGCCGCGGCCGGCTGATGCTCGCGACCTTCGCCGGCTTCTCCGTGCTCGCGGGCGTGGCCCTGTTCGTGTCCTGGCAGCCGCTGGTGATGGCGCTGCTGTTCGGCGCGGGCGGCCTGCTGGTCACCGCCTACTCGACGCTCAACTCGCTGGTCCAGGAGCTGGCCCCCGACGCGCTGCGCGGGCGCGTGCTGTCGGCCTTCGGCCTCGCCTTCCGCGGCGGCGGCCCGCTCGGCGGCCTGGTCGCCGGCGTCCTGGTCGGCCCGCTCGGGCTGCGTGTCGTGCTCGGCGCCTACTGCGCGCTGCTCGGCGTGATCGCGCTGGGCCTGCTGCGCCGCGGCCACCGGCTGGCGGCGCTGTGACGGAGCCGGCGCCCGCGTCCCGCCGCGTGCCGCTCGACGCGCTGGCCGCGCCCGCGCTGCTGCTGCTGTGCGCGCGCGACCTGGTGGCGTTCGACCCGCCGCGGGTGCTGGCCTGGCGGCTGCTGCACGACGAGGCGCTGTTCGCGCAGGCGCCCTGGTTCGTGCGCGCGCTGGTCACCCGGCCCGGCGCCGAACTCGACCGCGACCCGCTCGCGCTGCAGACGGGCGGCGCGCTCGCGCTGCTCGCGGCCTGCTGGCTCGCGGCCGGGCTGCTGCGGGCGGGCGTGCGCGTCCGACTCGCGCTGCTCGTGCTGTCCGCGTCGCTGCTCGTGGTGGTGCCCACGCTCGGCCTGGTGACGATGGGGCAGGCGATGGAGCGGCCCTACGGCCAGGACGGCGGCGTCGTGCAGCTGCCGATGGCGATCGACCGCATCCTGGCCGGGCAGAGTCCCTACGCGGCCGACTATTCGCAGGGCGTCCTCGGCCGCCAGTCGCGAGCCTCGGCCTTCTGGGAGCCGCTCGGCGGCAACCCGATCACCCGCCACCACGCCTACCTGCCCGGCACCCACGTGCTGATGGCGCCCTTCCAGCTCGCCTCGCGGGCCGTCTTCGGTTTCTTCGACCCGCGCTTCGTCACGCTGCTGGCGTGGGCGCTGGCCGCGCTCCTCGCCGCGCGGCTGGCCGGCGGCGGCGGGCGCGGGCTGCTGGCCGCCGCGGGCATCCTCGTCCACCCGCTCGCGTGGTGGCAGCAGGTGTTCGGCGCCAACGAGCTGTTGTTCGTCGCGCTGCTGCTGCTGGCGGCCGAGGCCGGCGAGCGCGGCGCCCATCGCACGGCCGGCGCCTGGCTCGGACTCGCCTGCGCCACGAAGCAGCTCGCGTGGCCGTTCGCGCCGTTCCTGCTGCTGCACTGGGCTGCAGCCCGTCACGACGGGAGCGGCGGCTGGCGCGGCGACCTGCGCGCGCTGGTCGCACCGGAGACGCTCCGGCGGGTTGCGGCGCCCGCGCTCGCGGGTCTCGCGGTGGCCGCCGTCGTCACGCTGCCTGTGGTCGCGCTCGACCCGCGCGCGTTCTGGGCCGACGTGGTCGCCTACAACGTCGGCTTCGGCGGCGATCTCTACCCGTTCGGCGGCACGCCCGGGATCGGCCTCGCCAACTTCGTGCTCTATGCCGGCGCCATCGCGGACCTGCGCGACCCGTTCCCGCTCGGGCGGCTGTATCCGCTGCTGATTCCGCTCGGCCTGCTGATGGTCCGCGCGCAGCTTCGCGCGCCGGGTCTCGGCGCGGCGCTGCTCAACGGCGCCACCGCCCTGTGCGCGGCGCTCTACCTCTCGCGGATCGTGCACCCGAACTACTTCGTCGCCGCCGCCGTGCTGCTGCCGCTGGCGGTCCTGCTGCGGCGCCGCGACGGCGACCTCGCCGCGGTGCCCGCGCTGCTGCTGCTGGCCGCGGTCGAGACCGCCGAGAACTCGGTGTTCCGCGCGGCCTGGGAGCAGGCGCGCGCAGCGGGGCTGGAGGCCTGGCTGTTCCGGCCGCTCGCGGCGCTGGCCCCGCGCGCCGGCGACGGGCTGACCTCCGACCCGCTCGGGCTCGCCGTCTCCGCCCTGCTGGCCGGCGCGAGCGTGCTGTGGCTGGCGGCGGGGGCCGTGGGGTTGCCCGTGCGCGCCCGAACCGCGGGGCTGGCGCTGCTGCTGGCGGCGCTCGCGATTCCGACGCTGGCCGTCGCCCGGCTCGGCGAGGCGACGGGCGTGCGGCGCGAGGAGAGCGGCTGGAGCGTGCAGGCGAGCGCCGCGGGGGCGCGACTGCGCGCGATGGAGAGCCCGTGGACGCGGCCCGGGGCGGCGCGGCCCGAGGCCCGCGAGGCGGCGAGCTCGAGCTTCCGGCTGGAACCGCCGCGGCGCTTCACGCCCGACCCGCCCCACGCGACGCCGGGGGCGGCAGTGCTCGGCGCGCTCCACGGCGCGCTCGACCCGCGGCGGGGTGCAGCGCTCGCGTTGATCGGGCTCGCGCTGGCGGTGGCCGTCGCGGGGCAGCGGCTGGGGATCGAGCCGGGCGCCGTCGCGGTTGCGCTGGCCGCGCCGCCGCTGCTCTTCGCGGCGATCTGGGGTGGCGGGGCGACGTGGGCGCTGGCGCTGCTGCTCGTCGCTGGGGCGCTGGTTCGCACCGGCCGGCTGTGCGCGGGCGGCGCGTTGCTCGGGGCTGCGGGCGCCGTGGAGCCCGTGGCGCTGGGCGGGCTGCTGATGCTGGCGGGCGGCGACGCCCGGCAGCGGAGGCGCGCGGTAACCGCCGCGGCGATGGTGCTCGGAGTTGCGGCGCTACCCGCGCTGGTTGCGCCCGCCGACGCCGTCGCGGCGCTCGGCGGCGCCCTCGAGCCGCGGCCCGGGGTCGGGCTGGCGGGGCTCGGGCTCGCCCGCGGGCTCGGCGACGCGGGCTACTTCGCGGCGGCCGCGGTGGGGCTGGTGATCGCGCTTGGCATGGCTGCTCGATGCGCTCGGTCAGCGCCCCTGGCGGGATCGGGACTGGCCGTGCTCGCCGCCGTCGTGCTCGCGCCCGGGCTGCCGGCGTCCGCGCTGGCGCTGCCGCTGGGCCTGCTCGCGGCAGGCCTCGCCCACGAGGGCGATCCGGAGGGCTGAGGGGGAAGCGCTGGTGCCGGAGGCGGGACTCGAACCCGCACGGTTTTACCCACACGCCCCTCAAACGTGCGTGTCTGCCAATTCCACCACTCCGGCACCGGAGTGCGGCGAACCCGAATCGTAGGGCGCGGGACGCAGGCCTGTCAAACCGACTGCGTCGTGGTTCGTCGTCGTGGCCGAGCCGGTCGCGCCGGGACCGCGCGGCCCGACAGCGGACCGCCTGCGGCGCTCGCCGCGCAGGTCGCCGTCGAGCCGCCTGTGCCGCGAGCCGCGCGGGTCGCAGTCGAACCCGCCTGCGGAGCCCTCGAACCGGGCCGCCGGGACCGCTAGGATGCGCACGCATGGACGAGCCGGCGAAGTACGAGCTGCTGACGCGGGTCGAGGCTTCCGACATCGACCAGCTCGGGCACGTCAACAACCTCGTGTACCTGCGCTGGGTGCAGGACGTGGCGATCGCGCACTGGCGGGTGCTGGCCACGGCCGAGGAGCAGGCCGCGGTCGCGTGGGTCGTCGTGCGGCACGAGATCGACTATCGGAGGCCCGCGTTCGCCGGGGAAGCCGTCGCGCTGCGGACGTGGGTGGGGCAGGCGACCAGCGCGACGTTCGAGCGCCACACCGAGATCGTGCGGCAGGACGACGGCGTGCTGCTGGCGCGGGCGAGGACGCTGTGGGCGCCGATCGATCCGGCGAGCGGGCGGCTGAAGCGGGTCGACGGCGCGCTGCGGGCCCGGGTCTCGGTCAGTTCGTCGGGTTGAACAGCGTCAGCCAGCGCGGCACGGTCGTCGGGACCGTGTCGTGGAAGCGCCAGCGCTTCGTGCCGCGCAGCAGGCGGGCCGCGCGGTCGGCCTCCGCGGGCGGGCCCAGCAGCAGGCCGCGGTGCTCGCGGTCGGAGGACTCGAGCCGCGTGATCACCGCCTGGGCCGCGCGGTCGGAGCCGCCGCCGAGGCACAGCGCGACGCCCGTGCACAGCGGGAACACCGCGATCGACGGGTTGGGGCTGTCGGGCAGCGGCTGCACGTGGACGGAGACGAGGCCCTCGGGGCGGCGCAGCACCGCGGTGCCGCTGCCCTTGGTGGCGAGCATCTCGCCGAGGATGCGCCACGGCCGCGTGCGCTCGTCGACGGGCACCGCCGAGAACGGGTCGACGACGCCCTTCCACGCGCCCGGCTCGGCGAGCAGCAGCACGTGGACCGAGCCGAGCGAGCGCTTCTGCAGCAGCGCCAGCGCCATCACGTCGCGGGCGCCCTCGTCCTCCTCGCGCAGGAACGAGTTGACGCGCAGCCCGGTCAGGTCGTGGGCGCCGGTCGGCAGCCGCCGCTGGCCGACGCCGGCGTCGAGCAGCCCGCGTTCGACGAGCAGCGCGACCGCCAGGTCGAGGCGCAGGACCGGGGCGATGCGGGCGCGGCGCAGGGCCTCGAGGCTGGTCGCCTCCGGCCGCCCCGCGCGCTCGAGCACCGCCTCGATCGGCAGCGAGGAGTAGCGCTCCTCCCAGCGCGTGCTGGCGCCAGCGGCCGCCCGCAGCGGCGTGAACGGCTCGGGCAGATCGCCGCGGCGCAGGCCCAGCTCGTCGATCAGCGTGCTCGCCTCCAGCATCACGTCCTGCAGCGGCAGCGGGAACTCGGCGGGGTTCGCCGGCGGGTCGGCCTCGCGGATCGACTCGAACGAGAAGCGGCCTTCGCGCTGGCCGAGCAGGGCCAGCACCGCCTCGCGGCCCGACCACGGCGAGAAGTGCGCGCTCAGCGCGGCGCCGTCCTTCAGCCGCAGCTCGGCGCGGCCGTCGGGGCTCTGGACCACCAGCCGGCCCGACAGCCGCGAGTGCTCGAGGTGCTGCAACAGGTCCCACACCGTGTAGGCCCCGAGGCGCCCGGAGAGGCAGTCGTCGCCGCGCTCCGCGCCGAGCAGGCGCTCGGCGCGGATCACCAGCTCGTCGCCCGCGAAAGGCTTGACCAGGTAGTCGTCGCCGCCCGAGCGCAGGCCGCGCACGCGGTCCTCGGGGCTGTCGGCGGAGGAGACGAACAGCACCGGGATGCCGCGCGTGCGCTCGTCGCGGCGCAGCTCCGACGTGATCTCGAAGCCGGTCAGGCCCGGCATCAGCAGGTCGAGCACGATCAGCTCGGGCTGCTCGCGAGCGGCCAGGGTGACCGCGAGGTGGGCGTCGTCGGTGGTCATCACCGCGTGGCCGGCCTTGCCGAGAGTCGCGGCGGAGACGCGGAGCTGGACCGGCTCGTCGTCGACGACCAGGATGCGGGCCATGGCGCGCTAGCGCAGGCGCAGCCGCAGCAGGACGGCGTCGTGGTCGGAGGCGCGGACCGCGTCGGTGCCCGGCGCCGGCGCGCCGAAGTCGACGTTCGAGTGCACCGGCACGAACTCCTCGACCCGGCCCTGCAGCGCAGCGTCGACCAGCACGTAGTCGAGCACCTGGGCCAGGCCGTCGAACGCGTACGTGTAGGCACGCCCGCCGGCTGCGCGGGCGGTGAGGTCGACGAGCGCACCGCCGGCGAGGAGCCCGGCGAGCGTCGGCGAGTCCTCGAAGTCGTTGAGGTCGCCGGCGACGATCACCGAGAGCGTCGGGTCGGCGGCCTTCAACTCCGCCGCCAGCAGGCGCACGGCCTCGGCCTGGGCGGCGCGCAGGTTCTCGTCGGTGGTCGTGCTCGCGTCCTGGGCCTTGAAGTGGTTGACGATCAGGGCGAGGCGTTCGCCGGTCGCGATCACCGTGAGCTGGACGACCAGCGGCGGCCGCGCGAACAGCGCGAAGCCGGCGCCGGACGGGCAGGCGAGGCCCGTGCCAGGATCGGTACCCGTGCAGCTCTGGCGCGCCTCGAAAGACCGCAGCTCCAGGCGCGCGGGGTTGTACAGGGCGCCGACGTCGATGCCGCGCCCGTCGGGCCCTTCGACTAGCACCGGCCGGTAGCCGACGGCCAGGAGTTCGGCCTGGTTCGCGAGGTCCTGCAGCACGCCGAGGTTCTCCGCCTCCGCCACCGCGAGCAGGTCGGGCAGGCCCAGCGCCGAGGCGACCTGGCGGGCGCGGCGGGCGAGGCCGGCCGCGTAATCGCCCGGCGCCACGACCGTGTCCTCCTTGCCGGGATCGTCCGCCGCGTCGAAGAGGTTCTCGACGTTCCAGAACGCGATCGTCAGCGGGTCGCCGGTACCGGTGGCGCGGGCCGGCGGCTGCAGGCCGCTCTTCTCGACGTTCGGCGTGCGCCCGGCGGGCAGCAGCAGCTTCCAGGCGCCGTAGGTGAAGGCCAGCACGCCGCTGGTGCCGGACACCCGGTCACCGTGGTCGAGCGGCAGCCAGCCGGCGGGCGCCGCGAGACCCAGCTTGCGCGGGTCGTCGGCGCCGCGGAACAGGCGGTCGATGCCGGCGCTCTCCGGCAGCGTCCAGGCCTCGCCGTAGTGGTTGGTGGCGGCGACGACGCGGAGCCGGCTCGGGGCCACCAGCATGCCCTCGCGCGCCTCGAGGTAGGCCGCGGCAGCGGCGGCGTCGGCCGGCACGTCCAGGCTCGCGACCTCGAGCACGCCGGGGAATGCGCCGTTGTCGGTCACGCTCTCGAGCTCGAGCGCGGTCATGCCGAACCACTCGACGACGCGCCCGACGACGGTGACGCGGTGACCGACGGGCGCGCTCGCTCGCCGGCTGCCCGTGGACACGAACAGCGCGTTGCTCGTCGCCGGGTCGGTGTCGCAGGCCGGGTCCAGCAGGAAGAAGCCCTGCAGCGCCGAGTTCGTGAAGTCGGCCGTCGCCACGCCGCTGGTCGTCGCGCGGCTGCCCTGCAGCGTCGAGCTGGTGCCCGAGCCCTGGATCGCGCACGGCGTCTGCGCGCCGGCGGCGGACGCGCCGAGCAGCGCGACCAGGCCGAGCAGCAGCGGGGAGAGCTTCATGACGTCGCGGGCCTCAGGAGAGGCCCAGTTCCTCCAGCGCGCCCTTGATCAGCAGCGGCCACACCGTGGTCGCGTCGGCGAAGACCTCGGCGAAGCGGCCCCCCTCCGCGGGCGGCACGAACTTGCCCCAGCTCACGCCCTCGGAGTACGTGCAGCCCGACAGCCCGCCCCAGTGGACGGGCTCCGGGCAGATGCGCACCGCGTAGGTGTAACGCGGCGGCACCAGGTCGAGGCCGAGGCGGTGATTGGTGATGTCGACGTAGGGGCCGACTTCCTGCGCCCAGTTGCGCGGGACGCCGCCGCCGATCGTGAAGATGCCGAGCTTCTTCGCGTCGAGCGCGAAGCGCGCGAAGCTCGACAGGTCGCGGTACGGGTTGTAGCGCGGCAGGAAGCCGAACACGTCCTTCGGGTCCTTCGGCTGCTCGCCCTTCAGCGCCAGCCGCATCGCCCAGGTCGACAGGTCGAGGCCCAGTTCCGAGTCCGTGAAGGCGGGCACGTAGACCGGCACGCCCTTCAGGTACGCGCTGCGCAGCACGCCCTGGCCGTGGGGGTCCTCGGAGAGCATCTTGCCGAGCGCCCGGCAGATCAGCTCGGACGACAACTCGCTCTCGCCCTCGAGCGTCTTCAGCGTCTTCGAGGTGAACTCCTCGACGTAGTTGAGGTTCGCCTCCATCTCGAGCGTGTCGTAGACGCGGTTGTAACCCTTGTCGAACAGCTCCTCGTCCGTCATCCGCGGGTCGTGGCGGTAGTGGACGAGGCCGACCGCCTCGGACATGCCGTGCGCCATCAGCGCGCCGGTGGACACCACGGCCTGCACCATGCCGGTGTCGATCATCTTCTGGATGACCTTGCCCATCTTGGCGATCGTCATCGCGCCCGACAGGGTGAGGACCACCTTGCAGTCGGGGTCCTTGACCATCGCGGTCGTGACCTCGAGCGCCTCGCCCAGCGAGCGGCCGCTGAACGCCGTGCGCGACATCGCCTTCAGCAGGCCGGCGAACGACGTCACCTTGTCGAGGTCGAGGCTCTCCAGGGCGACCAGCCCGTCGTGGCGCCCGTCGTGGAAGTCGCGATGCATGGCGCAATGTTAGCGCCGACACCTGTTCCGCGCCGAACGCGCCGGAGGGCTCAGGCCGTGAACAGCCGCACGCGACCGTCCTGCAGCACAGCGGCCAGACCGCGCGGCGGCAGCGCCACCGCGACGCAGGACTCGCCCGCTCCGGCCCACGCCGTCGTCGACGATGGCGGCGCCGCCCGCAGGTCCCACAGCGGCACGCCGTGCTCGAGGTTCGCGATCGCCAGCAGTCCGTCCGCGAGGGCGAGGCCGGAGGCCGGGCGCCGCGGCAGCCCGAGCCGGGCGACGGGCGCGCGGCGCTCGAGGTCGAACACGGTGACGTCGCGGTCCTGGCTGGCGACCGCGATCCAGTGCGCGCGCGGGTCCGCGGCGATGTGGGCGATCGCGCCTTCCGGCCCGCGCAGGGTGGCGAGCAGCCGCCGAGAGCCGCCGTCGAGCACCCGCAGCACGCGGTTCGCATGGCCCGTGACCAGTTCGTCGCCGACCCACGCGATCGCCGTCACCGGCGCCGGCTGCCGCAGCAGTTCGCGGCGCGCGTCGCCCGCGCGGGCCCCCTCGAGGTCCCACAGCTTGAGCGTGGCGTCGAGCCCGCCCGAGGCCAGCGTCGCGCCGTCCGGCGAGAAGGCGAGCGCGGGTACCGAGGCGTCGTGGCGCAGCCGGCACGCCAGCTCGGCGCCGCCCTCGAGGTCCCACAGCCGGACCGCGCCGTCGACGTGGCCCGAGGCCAGCCAGCGGCCGTCGGCGGAGATCGCCAGCGCGACCGCGATCGCCTCGCGGCTGGTGCGCCGGTGCATCTCGGTGCGCAGCGTCAGCAGTCGTTCGCGGCGCGCGAGGCTCCACACCCGCAGCGCGCCGTCGGCGCCTGCCAGCACCAGCCGTTCGCCGTCGGAAGCGAGCAGGGCGCCGTGGCTGCCGGGAGCTTCGCCGAAGACGACCGCCTCGCGCAGCGCGCTCGCCTGGCGCGGCCGCGCGGGCTCGTCCGCAGACGGGGGCCGAGGGGCAGGCGGGCGAGCCACCGGCGCGGCGTGCGCCGGCTGGTCCGGCAGCGGTGGGGGAGCCGGCGGTCGTGGCGCGGCCGCGCGAGCGGCCGCCGGGGAGTTCGCTGGCGGCGGCGAGGCGGGAACGGGTGACGCCGCGACGCGCACCGTGGGGGCCGCGTCCATCAGCTCCTCGATCTGGCCGACGAGCGCCGCCGCCTCGGACAACCCGGCGTCGAGCGCCTGCGCGCGCCGCGCCGCAGCCAGCGCGCCGTCGAGAGCGCCAGCGGCCACCTTCCGCCGCGCGTCGTCCAGCGCCTGCCGCGCCTGCGCCGCGCGGTCGGCCGGGGCCAGCGCCGGCTCCACGGGCGCCGAGAGTCGTGCCGCCAGGGCCAGCGCCGACGCCATCTCGGCCATGTCGAGGAAGCGCTGCTCCGGTGCCTTGCGCAGCGCCCGCTCGATCACGTCGGCCACCTCGCGCGGGGCCTCGAGGGCCGAGAGCGGCGGCGGCACGAACGGCTCGTGAACGATCTTGTAGGCGAGCGAGGCGACCGAGTCGGCCTCGAACGGGCAGCGCCCGACCAGCAGCTCGTGGAGCACGACGCCGGCCGCCCACATGTCCGCGCGCAGGTCGACGGCGGCGCCGCGCAGCACCTCGGGGCTCATGTACTGCGGGGTGCCGAGCACGATTCCGGTCTGCGTCAGGTGCGAGTCGCGCAGCCGGGCGATGCCGAAATCGACGAGCTTCACGGAGCCGTCCGCCGTCAGCCGGATGTTGGCCGGCTTGACGTCGCGGTGGATCACGCCGCGCTTGTGGGCGAAGTCGAGGGCGCGGCAGACGTCGACCATCAGCCGCAGCCGCAGCCCGGGCTGAAGCCGCCGCTCGGCGATCGCCGCGGCGAGGTCGACGCCGTCGAGCAGCTCCATCGCGATGAACGGTCCCTCGTCGCCGTGGCCGAGCTCGTAGACGGTGACGATCCCCGGGTGGGTCAGGCGGGCGGCCGCGCGCGCCTCGCGCTCGAAGCGCGCGATCGCGTCGGCGCGGCCGAGCAGCGCGGGCGACAGCAGCTTGAGCGCGACCGTGCGGTCGAGGCTCTGGTCGTGGGCCGCGTAGACCGTGCCCATCGCCCCGCTGCCGAGCACCGCCCGCAGCTCGTACTTGCCGAGCGCGCGAGGCAGCGGCCGCGGGGTCTCGCTCACGGCGCGCTTCGCAGCGCAGCCAGCAGCTCGTCGCCGAAGGAGTCGACCCGCCAGCGGCGCAGGCCCTCGACCGCCTCCAGGCCGCGGGCGTCCGCCGGATTCGCCTCGGCCACCTTCTCCAGCAGCCGCTGCGGCAGCAGCACCGAGACGTCGGGCAGCCCCAGCTCGGCCGAGCGCTGCTGCCGCCACGCGCGCAGCGCGTCGATCCGGCGCTCGGTCGCCTCGGACACCACCACCCGCGGCGGGCGCGGGAAGCGCGGCAGCTCGGCCTCGGGCAGCGCCAGCGCCCGCTCGACGCCGGCCAGCAGCGCCGGCACCTCCGCCTGCAGCCGCGGCAGCACGCCGCGGTGCCGGCGCAGCTCGTCGCGGCTCCGCGGCGGCGCCTGGGCCAGCTCGAGCAGCAGCTCGTTGCCGACGATCTTGAAGGTCGGCACGTCGCGGCGGCGGGCCAGATCCTCGCGCCAGGCCCAGGCCTCGCGCAGCACGGCCAGCGCCCGCGGCGGCAGCCGGCCCGCGCCCTTGATCCGCATCCAGGCGTCCGGCTCGGGCCCGCGCCGCGCCGGCGGCAGCGCCGCCACCGCTTCGCTCTCCTCGACCCACCACTCGTGGCGGCCGAGCTCGCGCAGCCGCGCCGCGAAGCGGTCCTCGAGATCGAGCAGGTGGACCACGTCCTTGAGCGCGTACTGCTCCTGCTCGGGGCGCAGCGGGCGCGCCGACCAGTCGTCCTTCTGGTGGGCCTTCGACAGCGTCGCGCCCAGCTCGTCGCGCACGCAGGCGAGCAGGCCGATCTCGGTGCGGCCCAGGAAGCGGGCCGCCAGCATGGTGTCGCCCATGTTGGGAAAGGCGAACCCGAAGTCGCGCTTGAGCGTCGTCACGTCGTGGTCGGCGCCGTGCAGCACCTTGCGCACGCCGGGGTCGCCCAGCACCGGCGCGAGCGGCGAGAGGTCGGGCACCGCGATCGGGTCGATCAGCACCGCGTCGCCGCGGTCGGTGGCGAGCTGCACGAGACACGTGCGGCCGGCGTAGTGGTGGAGCCCGTCGGCCTCGCTGTCGAGGCCGAGCCGGCGCACGCCGTCGAGCGAGGCGACGAAGCTGCGCAGGTCGTCCGCGGTGCGCAGCCACCGCGCGGGGATCATGGGTGTCGCTCCGGGTGCCGCCGCATTGCCGGCGAGTCTAGCGCGGGTAGCATGGGTGCGATGAGCCACGGGGGGTTCGACGCGCTGCTGCTGCTCTCCTTCGGCGGGCCCGAGGGTCCGGCGGACGTGATGCCCTTCCTCGAGAACGTCGTGCGCGGCCGCAACGTCCCGCGCGAGCGGCTGCTCGAGGTCGCGCAGAACTACGAGCTGTTCGGCGGCCGCAGCCCGATCAACGACCAGAACCGCGCGCTGCTCGCCGCGCTGCGCCCGGCGCTCGCCGCGGCCGGGATCGAGCTGCCGCTGTACTGGGGCAACCGCAACTGGGCGCCGTACCTGGCCGACGAGCTGCGCCGCATGCGCGACGACGGCGTGCGCCGCGCGCTCTGCTTCGTGACCTCCGCCTTCTCCTCCTACTCGGGCTGCCGCCAGTACCGCGAGGACCTCGCGAAGGCCAGCGCGGAGGTGGGCGCGGGCTGCCCCGAGGTCGACAAGCTGCGGATCTTCCACGACCACCCGCGCTTCGTGGCGGCGCTCGTCGCGCGGCTGCGCGAGGCGTTCGCGAAGCTGCCGCCGGAGCGGGCCGCGCGGGCGCGTCTCGTGTTCTCCGCCCACAGCGTGCCGCTGTCGATGGCGACGACGAGCCCCTACGAGGCACAACTGCGCGAGACCGCGGCGCTGGTCGCCCGTGAGCTGGGCCGCGACGAGTGGACGCTGTGCTTCCAGTCGCGCTCGGGCCCGCCCTCGCAGCCGTGGCTCGAACCCGACGTCAACGAGCACCTGAAGGCGCTCTCCGCCGCCGGCGCCCGCGACGTCGTGCTGTCGCCGCTCGGCTTCGTCTCCGACCACATGGAGGTCGTCTACGACCTCGACACCCAGGCGCAGCAGACCGCGCGCTCGCTGGGCCTCGAGCTGGTGCGGGCGGCGACGCCGGGCGTGCACCCCGAGTTCGTCGCCCTGGTCGTCGAGCTGATCCGCGAGCGCACCGAGGGGGCGCCGCGGCTCGCCCTGGGGTCGGGGCCGCGGCCCGACGTCTGCGCTCTCGACTGCTGCCCGGCTCCGGCGCATCCCGCCGGGCGCCCGCGCCCGACGGCCTAGGGGGCGCCGCTCAGGGCAGGCGGTGGACCAGGCCGTTGCCCTCGCGCCAGGCCCACAGCGCGTGGGCCACGCTCTCGAACGCGATTTCGTCCCACGGGATCTCGTCCCAGGTGAACAGCCGCGCCTCCAGCGTCTCGTGTCCGGCGCCGAAGCGGGGCTCGCGCAGCGTCGCGCGATAGAAGACGTGGACCTGGCTGACGTGCGGGACCTCGAACAGGGTCAGCAGCGGTCCGATCTCGACCTGCGCCAGCGCTTCTTCTTCCGCCTCGCGCGCCGCGCCTTCCGCGGTCGTCTCGTTCGTCTCCATGAAGCCCGCGGGCAGCGTCCAGTAGCCGCGGCGCGGCTCGATCGAGCGCCGGCACAGCAGGATCTTCCCCTCGTGCTCGGGCACGCAGCCGACCACGACGCGCGGGTTCTCGTAGTCGACGAACGCGCAGTGGTCGCAGACCCGGCGCTCGCGGCTGTCGCCCGCGGGGATCTCGCGGTGGAAGGCCGGCGCGAGGCGGGGCATGGGCGAAGGCTAGCAGGATGCGGGGCGTTTGCGACAATGGGGCGTGTTGGAAACCCTGCTGTGGGCCGGCCTGGGCCTGGCGGCCGCGGGCTACCTCGGCCTGCTCGTCTCCGCCCTGCTGACCCGCGCGACGCTCCCTGACCTGAGACGCGTGCCGGCGGTGCACGAGGGGGCGTTCCCGTCGCTGGCGGTGATCGTCGCGGCGCGCGACGAGGAGCGCGGGATCGAGGCGGCGATGCGCTCGCTGCTGGCCCAGGACTACCCGGCGCTCGAGGTGATCGCCGTCGACGACCGCTCGGCCGACCGGACCGGCGCGATCCTCGACCGGCTGGCCGGCGAGGACCCGCGGCTGCGGCCCGTCCACGTGCGCGAGCTGCCCGCGGGCTGGCTCGGCAAGTGCCACGCCCAGCACGTCGGCGCGCAGGGCGCCGACGCGTCGTACCTGCTGTTCACCGACGGCGACATCCTGTTCGATCCCGACGTGCTGAAGCGCGCGGTCGCCTGGGCCGAGGCCCACCGCCTCGACCACGTCGTCGCCTTCCCGCACATGCTGGCGCCGGGTTTCGTCGAGCGCGCGTTCGTCAGCACCTTCGGCCTGCTGCTGCTGCCCAAGTTGCGCACCTGGACGCTGCGCCGCGCCGGCGGCCGCGGCTACGTGGGGGTGGGCGCCTTCAACCTCGTGCGGGCCGAGGCCTGGCGCGCGATCGGCGGCCACGAGCGGCTGCGGCTCGAGGTGGTCGACGACGTGCGGCTCGGCTACCTGCTGCGCCGGCTCGGCCACCGCCAGGCCGCGCTCGACTCCGGCGGCCTGGTCCGCGTGCGCTGGAACGAGGGCTTCCGCGGGTCGTGGCGCGGGCTGCTCAAGAACACGTTCGCCGGGGCGGAGTGGAGCTGGGCCCAGGCGCTGGCCGGAACGGCCCTGCTGCTCGCGATGGCGACGGCGCCGCTCGCCGCCATGGCCCTCGGCGCGGGTGACGCGCTGCGCGCCGCCGGGCTCGCCGTCGGCGCGCTGGCCGCCGCGATCCACTCCGCCGCGGCCTGGAGGATCGCTCGCGGCAGCGGCCTCGAGGGGCTGCTGGCGCCGCTCGCGCTGCTGGCGCTGGCGGGGGCGATCCTGGCCTCGGCCGCGCTCGCCCACTGGCGCGGCGGCATCGAGTGGCGGCGCACCCGCTACCCGCTCGCCGCGCTGCGCGCGGGTTGCGTGCGCGAGGGCTCGCTGCCCGCGAGCGGGGCGGTCGGATGGTGACCCCGCGCGAGCTGACGGTGCGCGCCGCCGACGGCGTGACCCTCGCCGCGACGGCCTGGGAGCCCCAGCGGGAGCCACGGGGCGGCGTGCTGATCAACTCCGCGACCGGCGTGCTCCGCGCCTGGTACGCACCCTTCGCGGCCTTCCTCGCCTCGCGCGGCCTGCTCGTGCTGACCTACGACTACCGCGGCATCGGCGGATCGCGGCCGCGTTCGCTCGTCGGCCACCCCGCGCGGATGCGCGACTGGGGCCAGCAGGACGCCGAGGCCGCGTTGCAGTGGATGCTGGCGCGGACGCCGCGCGTCGCCGTCGTCGGCCACAGCTTCGGCGGCCAGGCGCTGGGACTGATGCCGTCCGCGCCGCGGCTGCGCGCCGCGCTGCTGGTCGCGGCCCAGAGCGGCTGGTGGGGCCACTGGCGCGGCGTCCGCCGCGTCGGCCTGTGGGCGCTGTGGCACCTGGCGATCCCCGCCGCCTGCGCAACCTTCGGCTTCTTCCCCGGGCGCCTGCTGGGCGCCGCCCAGGACCTGCCCGCGGGCGTCGCCCGCGAGTGGGCGCGCTGGGGGCGGCTGCCGCGCTACGTCGCGGACGACGAAGGGGGCGCGCTGGCGGGAGGTTACGCGCGGCTCGCGTGCCCGCTGCGCGCCTGCTCCTTCGCCGACGACGGCTTCGCGCCGGCGGAGGCGGTCGACGGCCTGCTCGAGCTCTACGCCGCGGCGGAGCGCGAGCACGTCCACCTGCACCCGCGCGAGCTGGGCCGCCCGATCGGGCACTGGGGCTTCTTCCGCGAGCGGAACCGCGAGCCGCTCTGGCTGGACGCGGCCGGCTGGCTCGAGGCCCGCCTCGCGGATCGCCCCGAATAGGCGAAACTGGAAGGGATGATGAGGATCAGCTCGATGGTGCGCCCGGCGTTGCTCGTGGGGTCGTTCGCCGCATCGGTCACGGCGGCCCAGCCCGTCACCCCGTTCGCCGCGGCGAGCAGCTTCGCCGCCGGGGCCGGCGAAGCGCGCTTCGCCGCGGTGGCCAACTGGGACCGCGACAGCCGCGAGGACGTCGCGCTGCTGCGGATCGAGGACGGCAGCGGCTTCGTCGAGGCCCTGGTCTCGAACGGGGCCGGCGCCTTCGCGCAGGGCGCACGCAGCGCGGTCTCGGGACAGGCGGTCGCGCTCGCCGTCGGCGACTGGAACCTCGACTTCGCCCCCGACGTCGCGGTGCTGAGCCCGGGCCGCATCGAGATCCGCCTCTTCGACGGCCGCTCGGCCTTCGAGTCGCGTGCCGACGTGGCCGTCGACGCGACTTCGGCCGCCGCCATCGCCGCCGGCCTGTTCAATGGCGACGGCAACCCGGACCTGGCCGTGCTGCCGCGCGGTGGCCGCGAGGTGCTGCTCTTCGCGGGCAACGGCCAGGGCGGCTTCGCGCCGGCGGGCCGTCTCGACACCGGCGGCAACGCCGATCGCCTGCTCGCGGCCGACCTCGACGGCAACGGCCGCACCGACCTCGTCGTGCTCGACCGCGCGGCCGGCGTCGCCGCGGTGTTCCGCAACTACGAGACGGGCTTCGCCGAGGTCGGCCGCTTCGGCGTGGGCCAGCAGCCGGCCGCCGCCATCGCCGCCGACCTCGACCGCGACGGCACGCTCGACATCCTCGTGGCCAACGAGAGCTCGAGCAGCGTCTCGGTGCTCGCGGCCCGCAACGGCAGCTTCGAGCTGATCAACACGCTCGGCACCGACGCCGGCCCGGTGGCGCTGGCCGCGGCCGACGTCGGCGGCGACGGGCCGCTCGACCTGGTCACGGTCAACGCCGCTGCCTCGACGCTCGCGCTCTACACGGGCAACGGCAGCGGCGGCCTGGTGCTGGCGCAGACGCTGCAGTCGGTGGGCGCCCTCGGCTGGTTGCTGGTCGCCGACTTCACCGGCGACACCCGGCCCGACACCCTGGCCGGGCCCACCTCCGGCGGCGGGATGATGTTCGCGCTCAACCAGGGCTCGGGCAGCTTCGTGCGCAGCGCGAGCTACGTCGCCACCGAGCGGCCGTTCGGGCTCGCCGTCGGCGACTTCGACCGCGACGGCCGTTTCGACGTCGTCGCCGCCGGCTACAACTCGGGCGAGGTGGCGCTCCTGCGCGGCGCTCCCGTCGGCCTGCTCGCGCCGACGAAGACGAGCGGTGTCGGCCAGCAGTTGAGCTCCGCCGCGGCCGCCGACTTCGACGGCGACGGCGACCTCGACGTCGCCGTGGCCGCCCGCGGCTCCAACCATGTCGCGCTGCTCGACGGCGACGGGGCCGGCGGCTTCAGCCGGCTGCGGAAGATCGAGGACTTCGACCTGCCGGTCGCGGTCGCCGCCGTGCGCCTCGACCGCGACGCGCGCACGGACCTGGTTGTGGCCAACCAGGGCACGGGCGAGGTGATCGCCCTGCTCGCGAGCGGCGACGGCTTCACCCGCGGCTCCGCCGTCAAGCTCGGCGGTCAGCCGTTCGCGCTGGCCGCGGGCGACCTCGACGGCAACGGCAGCCAGGACCTGGTCGTGGCCGACGCCGGGAGCCACCGCTTCCACGTCGTGCTGGGCGACGGCAACGGCGGCCTGCGCGCGGGCTCGAGCTTCGACACGGGGCGGGTGCCGATGGCGATCGCGCTTTTCGATCTCGACCGCGACGGCCGACTCGACGTCGTCGTCAGCAGCCACGGCGACAGCGTGGTCGAGGTGTGGAAGGGCGACGGCGCGGGCCGCTTCACCGCGGGGCCCGAAATCGCGATCGGCGCACAGCCGCGGGGCATCGCGGTCGGCGACCTCGACGGCGACGGTCGTCCCGACCTGGCCGTCGCGCTGCAGGGAGTGTCGCAGGTGGCGATCGCCCTGCAGGACGGCAGCGGCGGCTTCGGCGAGCCGCAGCGCTACACGGCCGGAGCCAGCGTGACCGCCGTGGTCGCTGTGGACTTCGACCGCGACGGCGACCTCGACCTGGTCACCGCCGACAGCGGCGGCACGACCGTGTCGCTGCTCGTCGGCCGCGGCGACGGCACCTTCGGCCAGTAGCGAAACGCTCAGCCCGCCCGGCGCAGCTTCAGCACCCGCTCGGCGCCGAGGATCGAGTGCCGCGCCTCCAGCGCGAAGCCGTGGCGCGCCAGCAGCGGCAGCAGCGCGCCCGATCCGAGCTGCTGGACCGGGGCCTCGTTCGCCCCGGGCGTCAGCCGCGCGTGGAGGCCGCCCAGCAGCCGCCACGAGGGAGAGTCGTGGTCGGGGAAGCCGAGCACCAGCCGCCCGCCGGGCTGGAGCACCCGTGCGCACTCGGCGACCAGCCGTTCCGGTTCCGGCAGGTACTGGATCACCTGCGAGGCGACCACCAGGTCGCAGCAGGCGTCCGGGAACGGCAGCCGCGCCGCGTCGGCGCGCACCAGCTCGGGCCGCCCGTGGTTGCGCAGGAAGCGCAGGCGGGCCGGGCTCAGGTCCACGCCGATCGTGCGCGGCAGCGAGCCGAGCACCGGGCTCGATCCGCAGCCGAGGTCGAGGCCCCGCTCGTAGTCGCCGGCCATCCGCGTGAGCAGCCGGTAGCGGCGGCGCTGCCACGCCCGCTGCACGGGCAGCCGCGAGTGGAAGGCGCGGTAGTCGTAGTCCGCGGCGCTGAACGCGTTCCGCGAGCGCCACAACCGCAGCAGGGTCCGCAGGTACGAGAGGCCGAAGCGGAACAGCCGGGCGTGGGAGCGGCCGGCGCCGCGCGGCCAGTAGTGGAACGGCACCTCCCGCACCGCATAGCCCGCGGCGTAGAAGCCGACCAGCGCCTCGGGCAGCACGTCGAAGTCGCGCGAGCGCAGCGCCAGGCCGCGCAGGGCGGCTCCGCGGTACAGGCGGAAGCCCGATGACAGGTCGCGCACCGGCAGGTCGAGCACGAGGCCGTAAACCGCGTTCAGCACCCGGCTCAGCACAGCGCGCCCCAGTGGCATGTCGGCGTGGCCGAAGGGCACGTAGCGGGAGGCGACCACGAGGTCCGCGCCCGCGCGCGCCCGCATCAGGTCGAGCACGACCCGCGGGTCGTGGGACAGGTCGGCGTCCAGCGTGGCGATCCACTCGCCGGCGCAGTTCGCGACACCTTCGCGGAACGCGGCGCCGTAGCCCGGCTCGGCCTGGGGCACCACCCGCGCGCCGTGCGCCTCCGCGATGCGCACCGTGTCGTCGTGCGAGCCCCCGTCGACGACCACCAGCTCGTGGCGCACGCCGTGCAGCGCCAGCGCGGCGCGCAGCCGCGGCAGCAGGCGCGACAGGTTGGCGCCCTCGTCGAGGGTCAGCAGCAGGACCGAGAGCGTGGGCGGCGGGTTCAGGCGCCGGGCTCCGTGCCGCGCCAGCCGGCGATGGTGGCCGCGACCTCCGCTTCGGCCCGGCGCAGCAGGCCCTCGCGGTCCTCGTCCGCCGAGCGCGGCAGCGCGGGACAGAAGCGCACCCGCACCCGCTCGCCCCACGGCAGCGGCTTCAGGCGGCGCGCGACCACGCGCCACATGCCGTCGATCGCCAGCGGCACGACCGGCGCGTCCGGCATCGTCTCCAGCAGCGTCAGGGTGCCGGCCGGCTTGAACGGCTTGAGCCGGCCGTCCCAGGCGCGGGTGCCCTCGGGGAAGATCAGCACGCTGACCCGGCGCCGCTCCGCCTCGGCCCCCATCGCGCGGATCGCCTCCACCGCCTGCACGCGGTTCTTGCGGTCGATCGCGGCGAAGCCCCCGCGCCGCACGGCGATCGAGATCGACGGCACGCCCTGCGCGAGCTCCTTCTTGGCCACGTACTTGAGGTGGTGACGGCCGGCCGCCGCGGCGAACAGCGGCATGTCGAACATCGCCTGGTGGTTGGCGACGAAGATGCAGGGCGGAGGCGGCAGCGCGTCCGCGCCCTCGACCTCGGCCCGCAGACCGAAGAGCGGCAGGCACAGCCGGGCCAGCGTCCACTGCAGCCCGAGCAGCGCGCGGTCGTGGGCCCCGCGCGAGACGAGCAGGGCCAGCCGCTGGATCACGTCGAAGACCAGCATGGTCAGGCCGAACGCCGGCACGAACAGCAGCGTGCCGAACCAGTCGAGCAGCGGGCGCACGGCTCCTCGCGGGGTCTAGGCCGCAGCGCCCTCGAGCATGACCGCGGTCAGCTCGGAGTAGATGCGGGCCCAGGCCAGGCGCACGTCGGCGGTGAACTCCTGGCCGGTCACGCGCCGCACCATCTCCAGCAGCGCCTGCTCGACCGAGTCGTAGTGGCGCAGCTCGACGCCGTAGCCCTCGTGGCGGCGGCCCAGCTCGAGCAGCACGGGCTTCAGCTCGTCGATCCGGTCCAGGCCGCGCACCGCCGCGGTGAGCACGCTCATCAGCATGTCGCCCTGGACCTTCATGTCGGTCTGCCTGAACAGCGCGCGGGCGGCGGGGTCGACCTGGAACAGCAGCTCGTAGAAGAGCGCCGCGGCCTCCTCCTTGCGCTTCGCCACCTGCTCGAAGGTGTCCTGCACGATCATCACGGCGTCGCGCTTCTCGAAGTCGAGGATCTCGTGCACGGTCGTGTGGCGGCCGTCGAGGGTGTCGTCCTCCTGCACGACGACGCCGAGCCGCACCTCGGACTCGATCACGTTGACGAGTTCTTCGGTCGCCAGGATCCGCGTGCCGCGGCCGCGGTTCAGCGCCCGCAGGCGCTCGGCGGCCGTCGACGCACCGCCCACCGCGGTCGTCTCCATCTTGGACGGGTGGCCCACCCGCCCGACCACCATGCGCCCGAAGTGGAGGCCGACGCCGAGCTCCAGCTCCAGCTTGAAGTGCTCCTTCAGCCAGCCGTTGAAGTCGTCCATCCGCGCCTGCATCCGCAGCGCGGCGCGCACGGCCTGCACGCACTTGGCCTTGGCGTCGCCGCCGTCGAGTCCGAACAGCGCGTTGAAGCCGTCGCCCGTGTAGCCCTGGATGGTGCCCCCGCCGCCGACCGCGGGGTCGGTGACGTAGGAGAAGAAGCGATTCAGCACGTGCACGACGTCGTAGGGCGGCAGCTTGCGCAGGCGCGAGGCCATGTCCAGCAGCCCTGCCGACATCACGGCCAGCGCCATCTCGCGGGTCGGCGCCGGGGCCCGGCGTTCGCCGACCAGCAGTCCGAGGTCCTCCTCGTCGAGCACCAGCCGGCGCACGCTGACGGCGCCGGCGATCTTCGCCTGGCAGGCCAGCCGGATGTCGTCGCCCCAGCCCAGGCGCGAGGCCAGCCGCGCCTCGTCGGCGCTGCGCGGGCCGAGCGAGCCGGAGACGACGCGCACCCGGCAGGTCGAGCAGCGGGCGCGACCGCCGCACTCGTGGAAGTGCGGGATGCCGGCCTTCAGCGCGGCCTCGAGCAGCGTCGCGCCCGGGGCGGCCTCGAGCGAACGGTCGGCGCCGGACTCGCCCTGGTAGACGACGCGCGTCGCCGCCGCCGGGGTCGACCCGGCCGCTGCCACCGGAGCCGTGTCGATCGCCGACATGCCGGGGCGCGACAGCGACGCCGACGCCCGCAGCCAGCCGCCCGGCGACGACACCGCGGCGCTGGCCGCTGCTGGTGCCTCGACCCGGGCTTCGACCTCCGCCTCGGTCGCGCGTCCCTCCGCCAGCGCGTGCAGGGCCGCGAGCGCGTCCGCCAGCGCCTGGCCGTCGCGGAAGCGCTCGGCCGCGGCCTTGGCCAGCGCGCGGCGCACGACGCGGTCGACGATCGGCGGCACGCCCGGGTCCAGCTCGTGGATCGGCTCCGGCTCGCGCTCCAGCACCTGGAACAGCGCCGCGTGCACGCTGGGCGCCGGGAACGGCTTGCGGCCGGCGAGCACCTCGTAGGCGATCGCACCCAGCGCGAACACGTCGGAGCGGGCGTCGGCGCGCTCGCCGCGCACCTGCTCGGGCGACATGTAGTGGGGCGTGCCGAGGATCTGGCCGCTGCGCGTCGCGTCCGAGCCCTCGATCCGGGCCAGGCCGAAGTCGAGGATCTTGAGCCCGCCGCCGGGCAGCAGCCGGATGTTGGCGGGCTTCAGGTCGCGGTGGACGACGCCTTTCGCGTGGGCGAAACCGACCGCGGCCCCGGCCTGCGCGAGCAGCGCGAGCCGCGCGGGCAGCGGACCGAGCGGGCCGCGCCGCAGCGCGTCGGAGAGGTCCTCGCCCTCGAGCAACTCCATCGCCAGGTAGCAGTGGCCCTCGGCCTCGCCGAAGTCGTAGATCGTGACGATGTTGGGGTGGGTCAGCCCGGCGGCGGCCTGGGCCTCGCGGCGGAAGCGCTCGCGCCGCTCCTCGGGTGCGTCGTCGCCCGCGCGCTCGAGGATCGTCTTCAGCGCGACCACGCGTCCGAGCGCCTCGTCGCGGGCGCGGAACACCACGCCCATCGCGCCGGCCCCGATGCGATCGAGGATCCGGTACTTCGCGACGCTGGTCGGCGAGGCGGAAGACATGTCGACCCCTTCGAGTTTCGTTGAAAGGACGTAGGGTACCCGATCCGCGGGGCTAGTCGTCGTCCTCGTCGCGGCCGAGCGCCTGCAGCAGGCGGCGATGGCGGGTCGCGGCCAGCGCGGTGGCCGGGACGGCGAGCAGGGCCAGGGCGGCGAGGCCGCCGGCCAGCGTGGGCACGCGCAGCCAGGTGTAGTTCGAGAGCGTGACCAGGTCGTGGTCGATGCCGGCCTTGCCCTGCTGGTAGACGGCGCGGCGGCCGGCGCTGGTGGCCAGGCCGTGGCCGAAGGCGACCACGTTGAAGAGCAGGAAGAACCCGACGAAGCAGGACAGGGGCTGCTCCAGCAGCGCGCGCGCTCCCCACCCGGTCAGGCCGCGGTACAGGAAGACCACGCCGAACGCGAGCTCGAACAGGTGGCCCCCCGCCACGACCAGCCACTCGTCCCAGCCACGCCAGATCAGCAGCGCCCAGGCGCCCAGCGCGCCCGCCACCACGGCTCGCACGTGCCCGGGCCGAGCCCACGCGAGCCCGGTCGCTGCGGCGACCCAGGCCAGCAGGATCAGGCTCGAGCGCTCGCCGTGAGTCGTCAGGCCGCCGCCGCCCGCGAAGTCGAACGCCGGCAGCGAGGGATGGCCGAAAAGCCAGCCGAAGGCGGCATGGCCGAGCTCGTGGACCAGGGTCGACAGCGGCGTCAGCAGGAAGTGGGCGAGCGGGAAGCGGGGCAGCAGCAGCGCCAGCCCGAGCCCGATCGCCGCCGCCTTCCAGGCAGCATGGGGCAACCCCGCCCAGTGGGGTCCCGCGGCGGGAGCGGTGGCCCGGGCGGAAGCCGGGCGCGGCGGCGTGCGCTCACGGGCCGCCGCGGCCGGGCGTGCCCGCGCCAGGATCACTCCGCAGCCGGCACACTCGACCGCGCCAGCCTCGCTCGTCACGCCGCACCGCGGGCAGATCACCGCCGCATCCTAAGGCAACGCGCGCGGGGCAGGGGTAGACTTGGCCCGCCATGAACGAAACGAGCCTCAAGAAGACCCCGCTGAACGCCGTCCACCGCGAGCTGAAGGCCAAGATGGTCCCGTTCGGGGGCTGGGACATGCCCGTCGAGTACTCCGGGCTGATCGCCGAGCACATGGCCGTGCGCAAGGCGGCCGGGCTGTTCGACGTCTCCCACATGGGCGAGTTCTTCGTCGAGGGCGCCGGCGCGCTGGCGTTCCTGCAGCGGGTCACGAGCAACGACGTCGCGAAGCTGGTCGACGGCCAGGCGCAGTACTCCTCGCTGCCGATGCCCAGCGGCTGCCCGGTCGACGACGTGATCGTCTACCGCTTCGGCCCCGAGAAGTTCATGCTGATCGTCAACGCGGGCAACCTGGAGAAGGACTGGGCCTGGATCAACGCCCAGGGGCCGCAGGGCTGCACCCTCACGAACCGCAGCGACGAGATCGCGCTGATGGCGCTGCAGGGCCCGCTGGCCCAGGAGATCCTCGCCGACCTCACGCCCATCGACCTCGCGGGCATCAAGTACTACCACTTCGCCCAGGGCGACGTCGTCGGGGTGCCGGCGACGGTGTCGCGCACCGGCTACACGGGCGAAGACGGCTTCGAGATCGGCGTGCCGGCGGACAAGGCGGAGATCGTGTGGCGGCGCCTGCTCGACCAGGGCAAGGAGCGGGGCCTGGTGCCGACCGGCCTCGGCGCCCGCGACACGCTGCGCCTCGAGGCGAAGATGGCGCTCTACGGCAACGACATCGACGAGACGATCACGCTCGTCGAGGCCGGCCTCGGCTGGATCGTCGCGCTGTCCGACGCCAAGGGCGACTTCGTCGGCCGCTCCGTGCTCGAGCCGCAGAAGAAGAACGGCACCGCGCGCAAGCTGGTCGGCTTCGAGATGACCGGCCGCGGCATCGCCCGCCACGGCTACCCGGTCTTCGTCGACGGCCATCGCTCCGGAGACGTGACCTCCGGCAGCTACGCACCGTTCCTGCAGAAGAACATCGGCCTGTGCTACCTGCCCGCGGCGAAGGCGGTGCCGGGCACGGCGATCGAGATCGAGATCCGCGGCCACCGCGTCGGCGCCAAGGTGGTGCCGACGCCCTTCTACAAGCGGGCGAAGTAGGCACCCGGGATCCCATCACCCCGGGAGCGGCTCGCCGCCCCGGCCCGCGCCGCTGGCGTCCGCCCGGCGCCACCCATGGAGAAGACGAACTCGTGAAGACCCTGCATGCATTCCTGGCGGCGGCGCTCGCCACCGTGGGGGGCGCGGCCCACGCCGCCGAGGGCGGCGCGGCGATCCTGGTGCTCGACGCTTCCGGCTCGATGTGGGGCCAGGTCGCCGGCCGTCCCAAGATCGAGCTGGCGCGCGAGGCCGTCGATGCCCTGGTCCGCCGCTGGCCCGCCGACCAGGCACTCGGCGTCGTGGCCTACGGCCACCGCCGCAAGGGCGACTGCGCGGACATCGAGTTGCTGCAACCGGTGGCTGTGCCCGACGTGGCCCGCCTGCGCCGGACCCTGGCGGCGATCAAGCCCGCGGGCATGACGCCGATCAGCGCCGCCGTGCGCTTCGCGGCCGAACGACTCGCCTCCTCCGAACGCAAGGCCACCGTGATCCTGGTCAGCGACGGCGAAGAGACGTGCCAGGCCGACCCCTGTGCGCTGGGCGCCGAGCTCGAGAAGAGCGGAGTCGACTTCACGGCGCACGTGGTGGGCTTCGACCTGCCGGCGGGCCCGGCCCGCGAGCAGTTGCAGTGCCTGGCGCGCGCCACCGGCGGCCGTTACGTCGAGGCGCGCGACGCTGCCGGACTCGGCGAAGCGCTCGGCGCCCTCGGCGCGGCGACCTTCGAGGCCCGCACCGGGGGCGAGTGGATGCCGGACGTCGGGCTGGTCCCGGAGACGCTGGCGGCACTCGGCGAGCCGGATGCCGGCGGCACGGAGACGATCGCCTTCACGAACGACAAGACCGCCCGCGACTGCCAGGCGCTGTGCCAGTCGCGCGCGAGCTGCGCCGCCTGGACGTACGAGCCGAGCGGCACGTTCTTCGTCGACCACCCTCGCTGCGCGCTCAAGGGCCGCGGCTTCGGCATGCGGGTCGAGAAGATGGAGCGGGGCGAGGGCTGGGTGTCCGGCGTCAAGCCGGGTGTCGAGCTGCTGGTCGAGTAGCGCATGGCCTCGCCGCTGCCCGTGCCGCAGCCGTTCCGCGTGCTGTTCGTCTGCTCCGGCAACATCTGCCGCTCGCCACTGGCCGAGGCCGTGTTCCGCAAGCTGGCCGCCGACGCGGGCCTCGCCGAACGCTTCGAGATCGACTCCGCCGGCATGCACGGCTTCCACGAGGGCGAGCCGGCCGACCCGCGCACGAGGCGGGTCGCGAAGCGCCACGGCTACGACGTGACGTCGATCTCGCGGCCCGTGCGCGGCGACGACCTGGAGCGCTTCGACCTGATCGTCGCCATGGACCGCAGCCACAAGCGCGAGCTGCTGGCCCGCGGCGGCAAGGCCTGCGCGGGCAAGATCCGGCTGCTGCGCGAGTTCGACCGCAGCGCGGACCCCGACGTGCCCGACCCGTACTACGGCGGGGAACGCGGCTTCGAGGACGTGCAGGCGATCGTCGAGGCCGGCTGCCGCGGCCTGCTGAACCACCTGGGCGCGTGAACGCGGCGTTCCTAGAGCCCGCGCTGCGCGCCGCCACGGGTGACGCGTCGCTGCGGGTGAGGGGAGCAGCGCCGCTCGGCGGCGGCCTCCACGCCGCCGGCCGCCTCGAGACGACGGCTGGGGCGTTCTTCGCGAAGTGGAGCGACGGCGGCCCTGCCGACCAGTTCGTCGCCGAAGCCGCGGGGCTCGAGGCGATGGCCGCCGCGGGCAGCGGGCTCGCGGTGCCGCGGGTGATCGCGGCCGCGGCCCCCGCCGCCGGCGTGCCGGGCTTCCTGGTGCTCGAATTCCTCGAGCCGGGGCCGGGCGACGACGAGGCGCTCGGGCGCGGCCTCGCGGCGCTGCACCGGGCGAGCGACGCCCGCTTCGGCTTTCCGCGCACCACCTACTGCGGCGGCACGCCGCAGGACAACCGCCCGTGCGACGACTGGCCGGCGTTCTACCGCGAGCGCCGGCTGCAGCCGCTGCTCGACGTGCTGCGCCTCGCCGGGGGCGAGCGCGCGCCGTTCGAGCGCCTCGCGGGGCGGCTGCCCGAACTCGTCGCCAGCGACGAGCCGCCGGCGCTGATCCACGGCGACCTGTGGTCGGGCAACGTGCTCTCGACGCGCCGCGGCCCCGCGCTGGTCGATCCCTCCTGCGCGTACGCCGCGCGCGAGATGGAGTTCGGCATCACGACGTTGTTCGGCGGCCTCTCGCCGCGGGCGTGGGCCGCCTACCTGGAGGCGTGGCCGCTGGCCGCCGGCTGGCGCGAGCGCAACCCGCTCTACCAGCTCTACCACCTGCTGAACCACGCCCTGCTGTTCGGCGGCGGCTACCTCGCGCAGGCCGCGGCGATCGCGCGTCGTTTCGCCTGAACGCGGCCCGCGCGGCGGGCCCCGGCGGCGCCTAAGATGGGCGGCATGCTGCCTCTCGCCCTCGCCGCTTCGCTGGTCCTGGCCGCGTCGCCCGCGCCCGCCGCGCCCGCCGACGAACTCGAGTCCACCGTGGCCCGCATGGCCCGCGTCGGCTTCGCGACCTCGCCGAGTTTCTCGCCGGACGGCCGCCGCGTCGCCCTGGTCGCCAACCTCTCGGGCCTGCCGCAGGTGTGGATCGTGCCGGCGGAGGGCGGGTTCCCGGTGGCGGTGACCGCGCTGGAGGACCCCGTCGGCGGCGTCGAGTGGTCGCCGGACGGCGCCCACCTCGCGTTCACGGTGGCGCCCGGCGGAGGCGTCAACGAGCAGGTGTGGGTCGTGCGGCCGGACGGCAGCGGCCTGCGCCGGCTGACGGCCGGCGGCCGCGAGACCAACCGCTTCTTCGGCTGGCTGCGCGGGGGACGCGAGCTGGCGATGGGCAGCAACGAGCGCGACGGGCGCACGATCGACGCCTTCGTCGTCGATCTCGAGAGCGGCGCCCGCCGCGGCGCGACGACGGCGCCGGGCCTCAACAGCACGACCGACGTCAGCCGCGACGGCCGCCGCGCGGTGGTCTCGCGGCTGCAGAGCCGCGGCGACAACGACCTCTTCCTCGTCGACCTCGCCACCGGCGCGGAGGCGCTGCTGACGCCGCACGAGAAGCCCGGAACCTTCTTCGGCGGGACCTTCTCGCCGGACGGCCGCGTCGTCTACCTCGGCTCCAACGCGGGGCGCGACCTGCTGGCCTTCGCCCGCGTCGGCCTCGACGCCGGCGGCCGGCCCGGTCCGATCGAGGTGCTGGCCGCGCGCGACGACGCCGAGCTGCAGGCGTTCGCGCTCGACGAGACGGGGGCGACGGCGGCCCTGCTGTGGAATGCCGCGGGCCGCAACGAGCTGGAGTTCTTCGACCTCGCCGGCGGGGGCCGCACGCCGGGGCCCGCGCTGCCGGCGGAGATCGCGGGCGGCCTCGCCTTCTCGCGGGACAGCCGCGCGCTCGCCCTCTCGCTCTCGGGCTCCGCGGCGCCCGCCGACGTCTGGGTGCTCGATCGAGCCACCGGCGCGTTCCGGCAGCTCACGCGCAGCCCGCACCCCGGCGTCGACCTCGCGAGCCTCGTGCGCCCGACGCTCGAGCGTTTCAGGGCTCACGACGGCCTCGAGCTGAGCGGGTGGCTGTACCGGCCGTCAGGGGCGACGGGCCCCGGCCCGTTGGTGCTCTCCTTCCACGGCGGCCCCGAGGGGCAGGAGCGACCGGCCTTCCGCAGCGACTACCAGGCCCTGCTCGCCCGCGGCATCGCCGTCTTCGCGCCCAACGTGCGGGGTTCGTCCGGCTTCGGCAAGCGCTTCGTCAACCTCGACAACGGCGCCCTGCGCCACGACGGCGTGCGCGACATCGAGGCCTGCCTGAAGCACGTGGTGGCCGCGGGCGTCGCCGACCCGCGCCGCGTCGGCATCATGGGCGGGTCGTACGGCGGCTACATGGTGATGGCGGGCCTGACGCGCTGGCCCGACGCGTTCGCGGCCGGCGCCAACCTGTTCGGCGTCGTCAACTTCGCGACCTTCTTCGCCCACACCGAGCCGTGGATGGCGGCGATCTCGAAGGTCGAGTACGGCGACCCGGACACCGAGGCCGCGATGCTGAAGTCGCTGTCGCCGATCCACGAGGTCGACCGCGTGAAGGCGCCGACGATCGTGCTGCACGGCGCCAACGACACCAACGTGCCCGTCGTCGAGGCCGAGCAGGTGGTCGAGAACCTGAAGCGCCGCGGCGTGCCGGTCGAGTACGTGCTGTTCCCCGACGAAGGCCACGGCTGGCGCAAGACGCCCAACCGCATCCGCTCGACGGTTGCCGTCGTGCGCTGGTTCGACCGCTACCTGAACGCGCGCTGAACCGCGCGCTAGCGCAGCGCGAGGCCGTGGAAGGCCAGCGCCTCGCGGTAGCGCGCGACGATCGCCGCGCCGTAGCCGGGGTCGGTCGCCCACTCGCCGCGGCCGAGCTGGTTCCAGTACGGGGCGCGACCGCGGGGCCGGACCAGGTCGAAGCGCGGGTCGACGCAGGGGAAGGCCAGCGGCGGCGACGCGCACGTCGTCGCCCGCGGGTCGGCGTAGGCGCGCAGGTGCTGGACCTGGGCCCGCACGCCGATGCGCGCGCTGGGGAAGCTCGCGGCCTGGCCCGGATTCGCGTCGACGGCGCCCAATCCCGAGAAGTTGTTCTTCCACGCGGGCACCATGCCGGGGAAGCGGAACCATCCCGTCTCGATCACGGCCTGCACGAATGCGACGTCGCCCGCCACGCCTTCGGCGGCGCCTTCTTCGACGAAGTAGCGGGCGATCGCTTCCAGCGGCTCGCTCGCCCTCCAGGCGCCGGGCGGCTGCGGCCGGCGGCCGCGGACCCAGGCCGCGAGCTGGGCCGCGTCGAGCCGCGAGGGCCCCAGGATCGCGACCCGCGGCCCGGAGGGCGGCAGCGGCACCTGCGGCCCGCGCACGCCGCCACACGCCGCTGCCAGGGCGGCGAGCAGGCCGGCGCCGGCAGCGCGGACGAGGCGGTTCACGAGTGCCGACTCTACACGACCCCTGCCTCGCCCCCGGGTGTAGACTTCTCGAAGTAGCGCGGCCGGGGCCGCGGTTGGCCCGGCCGGATGGAGCCCCGCGTGGGCGCTGGCGACTCCTCGAGTCGTGGGCCGTCCGGAGAAAACGGGGGGGGCGCCCACCCGATTCTCCCCCTCGGAGGCGACGAAGCGGCGCGCGAGGCGCGCCGCGCGGCCAAGGCCGAACCCCGCCGCCCGCTGGAACCGTGGGAGCGCTATCGCGCGCTGATCGACACCCTCGAGGAGGCCCACAAGCTGGCCGACCTCGGCGACCACAAGGCGCGCTTCGCGCTCGTCATCATGGGCGCGCTCAACGTCGTGCTGTTCGTGGTCGGCACCCGCTCCGACCTGGCGACGGCGGTGCCGGATGCCTGGCGGCCGTGGCTCACGGCCTACCTCGTGGTCTACGCGCTGGTCGCGCTCTACTTCTTCGCGCAGGCGATCGAGGCGCTGCGGCCTCGACGGCTGCGGCTGCACGTGCCGCTCGTGGACGGCGCGCTGGACGGGCCGATCGGGCTGCGCTTCCACGAGGACGCGCTGACCCGCGACGCCGACGGGTATCGGGACGCCTGGGCCGCGGTGCGCGTGGACCAGCTCAACGCCGAGCTGGCGGCGCAGGCGCACACCCTGGCCCACGTCAACCGCTCGCAGTACATCGCGCTGCGGCGCCTGTACCGCGGCCTGCACGTGATGGTCGCGCTGCTGACCGGGCTGCTGCTGTTCGACGCGCTGCTCCTGCTCTCGCGCCCGGCCGCGCCTCCCGCCCCGCCGCCGGGCGTCGCCGTCCCGCTCGACGCCCTGACCGGAGGCCGGCCGTGATCGCGCGCGTCACGTGGGCACTGGCCGGGCTGCTGCTCGCGCGCGGCGCCGGGGCCGGGGACGCGGGCTTCCAGGCGTGGCCGCCCGCGTGGAGCAGCGCTTCGGGCGCGCGCGTCGCGCTGACCGGCTTCGTCCAGCTCGACGCCCGGGCCTTTCCCGGCTGGGAGGTCGCGGGTGCGGAGGCGTCGGCGCGGGCGGAGGCCGCCGAGGCGCGGCGGGGACGGCTCGGCGTCGAGGGCGAGTGGGGGCGGTTCGAGTTCGAGGTCGAGGCCGACCTCGCGGACGGCGACGAGCGGCTGAAGGACGCCTGGCTCGGCTGGCGCCTCGGGCGCGCGCTGAGGCTGCGCGCGGGGCGCTTCAAGCCGCCCGTCACTCGCGAGTGGCTGACCGGGTCGCGAAGGCTCGACTTCCTGGAGCGCTCGCTGCCCGTGCGCGCGGTGGCTCCCGGTCGCGACTGGGGCGGGCTCGCGATCGCCCGCCTCGCGGACTTCGAGCTGCACGCCGGCGCGTTCGCCGGCGACGGCGCCGCGGACCGCTCGCAGGCGGAGACGACGCTCGCGGGACGGATCGCGTGGCGCGGGCCACGCGATCTCGAGCTCGGCGCCTCGGGCAGCGTCGGCGACGTGCGCGCGGACCCGCCCGCGGCAGCCGAGCCGCGGCCGCTGGGGATCGCGGGCGACGCGCCCTCGGGCTTCCGCTTCTCCGAGCCCCGCTTCGTGGACGGGCGCCGGCGCCGCCTCGGCGTCGATGCCGGAGTGGCGCTCGGCCCGGTCGCCTTCGCCGCGGAAGCGGTGTGGCTGCGGGAGCGGCGACGGGGCCAGGGTCCGCTGGGCGACGACCTGCCCGACGAGGTGGCGCGCGGCCTGGCGGGCTCGGCGCTGTGGCGGCCGCTGCGCGAGGTCTCCGCCAAGGGGCGTCGCCGGCCCGCGCGCACGCTGGAGCTGGGGCTCCGCTTCGAGCGGCTGTGCTTCGACGACGCCGGGCCCGACGCGGGTTTCGCAAGTGCGGGCAGCCGGGCCCGCAACGTGCGGCCCGCCGGCGCCGAGGCGTGGACCGCCGGGGCCTCGTGGTGGCCGCGGCCGTGGGTGCGGCTGGTGGCGAACCTGATTCTGGAGCGGTACGACGACGCGCTGCGGGCGCCGGAGCCGGGGCGGGCGGGGAACTACCCGACGCTCGCCGCCCGCCTGCAGCTCGCGCTGCCGTGAAGGAGGGGGCGATGAAGTGGCCCCTGGGCGTGGCGGTCGCCGTGCTGGCGGCCGCGCCGTGCGCGCCGGGGCAGGAAGCCCCGCGCGAGCCGCTGTTCGACCCCGCGCGGCTGCACGTCGTGCAGATCGAGATCGACCCCGCCGACTGGGCCGCTCTGCAGGCGGGCTACTGGTCGAACCAGTTCTACGCGGCCGACGTGGCGCTCGACGGCGAGGTCGTCCGCCAGGTCGGCGTGCGCTCGCGCGGCGACGGCTCGCGCAACGAGCGCAAGCCCGGGCTCAAGCTCGACTTCAACCGCCACGTGCCCGGCCAGGAGCACCACGGCTACAAGTCGCTCGTGCTCGACAACCTCGTGCAGGACCCGAGCGGCCTGCGCGAGGCGCTCGCGTTCGAGGTGTTCGAGGCCATGGGCCTGGCCGCGCCGCAGGCCGCCTTCGCCCGCGTCCACGTCAACGGCGCGTATCACGGTCTCTACGGCCTGGTCGAGCCGGTCAGCGGCCACCTGCTCAACGAGCGGTTCGGGGAGGACGGCGGCAACCTGTTCGACTACGAGTGGGTCGACGCCTGGCGCTTCGAGGAGCGCGGCGACGCGGAAGCCTACGTGCCCGCTCCCTTCCAGCCCGAGAGCACCGAGCAGCCGTTCGACCCCGGCGCCCTGCTCGAACTGGTGCACGACGCCAACGCGGCGCCGGGCGGGTTCTACCTCGAGGAGATCGCGCAGCACCTCGACCCGTGGCGGCTGGCCACCTACCTGGCGGTGGAGAACGCCGTCGCCGAGCGCGACGGCTTCGTCGGCGCCTGGGGCGTCAACAACCTCTACTTCTACCAGTTCCGCGGCCAGCGCCGGTTCGTGCTGATCCCGTGGGACAAGGACTCGACGTTCGCCGAGGGGCGCTGGCCGGTCGAATACGGACTCGCCGACAACGTGTTGACCCGCGGCCTGATGGCCGACGCCCGCTTCGCCGACTACTACCGCTTCGAGCTGAAGCGGGCGGCCGTCTCCTTCGTCAACGAGCGCTGGCTGCTGCCCCGGCTGGAGAGCCGTTACGCGCTGATCCGGGAGGCGATGCTCGCCGACCCGGCGAAGCCGTACTCGAACGAGCAGTTCGAGGACGCGGTCGTGCGGTTGCGGACCTGCCTCGCGGAACGCGAGGCGAACGTGCTGGAGCAAGTGCCATGAAGCGCATTCCCGCCTTCGCCGCGGTGCTCGCCGCGGTCGCGCTGCAGGCGCCGAGCGCCGGCCCGCGCGTCACCCGCGGCCCGTACCTGCAGGCCCCCGAGCCCGGCCAGGTCCGCGTCGTCTGGTACACGGACGTCGCCGCCGAAGGCGTCCTGCAGTGGCGGATCGCGGGCGGCGCCTGGCAGGAGGCGCGCGATCCCGCGGGGGCCTCCACCCGCCAGGAGGTGCCGTTGCCCGCGCTGGTGCCGGGCCTCGGCCACGAGTACCGGCTGCCCGACGGGCGCACGTTCACCTTCGCGGCCCCCGCGGCGGGCCTGCAGATGGCCGTGTTCGGCGACTGTGGCAGCGCGGAGCCCGGCCAGCACGCCGTCGCCGCCCTGATCGCGCGGCGGATGCCGGCCGCCGACAGCGCGCTGATCGTCGGCGACGTCGTGTACCCGAGCGGCGCGGACTCCGACTACGGCGGGCGCTTCTTCGGCCCCTACGCGAGCCTGCTGCCGCGTTTGGTGTTCTTCGCGGCGCTCGGCAACCACGACGTCGAGACCGAGAACGGCGCGCCCTACCTGCGGGTGTTCACCCTGCCGCGCAACGGACCCGCGGCGCTGCCGCCGGAGACGGCGTACTCCTTCGAGCGTGGCGGGGTGCACTTCGTCGTCCACGACTCCAACCTGCCCGCGGCGAAGCTGCTGGCGCAGGCCGGGGCGTGGCACACGGCCGACCTGCACGCGAGCGGCGCCCGGTTCCGGGTCGCGGTGCTGCACCACAGCCCGTGGAGCTCGGCGGAGAACTCGCTCACGTCCCAGGTCGTCGCGCTGCGCGAGGCGCTGACCCCGTTCTTCGCCCGCTCCGGCGTCGACCTGGTGCTGGCGGGCCACGACCACACCTACGAGCGCACGCGGCCGCTGGACGGCGTCGTCTACGTGACCTCGGGCAACGGCGGCTACGAGCTCTACCCGCGGCGCGCGACGCGGCCCGAGACCGACGTCTTCTACAACGCCCGCCACGGCTTCAGCGCGCTGACCGCGAGCGGCCCGCTGCTCCAGCTCGAACACGTCGACATCGGCGAGTGCCGCGTGGACACCCTGCAGCTCAAGAAGCCGGTCGCCCGCGGCGACGCGTGGAAGCTGCTGCCCGGCCTCGCCGAGGCGCCGGACGGCTGGACGCGGCCGGAGTTCGACGACCACGCCTGGCGCTCCGGCCCCGCCGGGTTCGGCTTCGGGGCGCCGGGCCTGGTCACGCCGCTGTCGGAGCTGCTCGGCGCCGCGCCGGTGCTGCACGCCCGCATCGGCTTCGAGGTGCCGACCCCCGGCGTGGTGCGCGAGGCGCTGCTGCGGCTGCGTTACGACGACGGCTTCGTCGCCTGGCTCAACGGCGAGGAGGTCGCGCGCCGCAACGTGCCGGCCGGCGCCGGGCCGCGCACGACGGCCTCGGCGCGGCACCCGGGCGACGACTACGAGACCTTCGCCCTGCCCGTGGGCCTGCTGCGGCCGGGGCTGAACCGGCTGGCGATCGAGGTCCGCAACGTCGCGGCCGACGACCCGACATTGGTACTGGTCCCGGAACTGACGCTGCTCGCGGCGGACCCCGGGCGCTGCCCGTAGCTCGCGGTGGCGGCGGGTTAGAATCCCCCGAGGCCGCCACCAGGGCGGGGGGAGTCATCCATGAGCAGCTACCCGGACGATCGCCGTTACTCCAAGGACCACGAGTGGCTGAAGGTCGAAGGCGACCTCGGCCGCGTCGGCGTCACCGACTACGCGCAGAAGCAGCTCGGCGACGTGGTGTTCCTCGAGTTGCCCGCGGTCGGCGCCAAGTTCAAGGCCCACGAGCGCTTCGGCACCGTCGAGTCCGTCAAGGCCGTCTCCGAGCTCTACTGCCCCGTGGGCGGCGAGATCGTCGAGGTCCACGGCGACCTGGCCCAGAAGCCCGAGGCGATCAACACCGACCCCCACGGCGAAGGCTGGATGATCGTCGTGAAGATCGCGGACAAGAAGGACGTCGACGCACTGATGGACGCCGCGGCGTACGCGGCACACGTGGCCTCCGAGGCCAAGTAGACCCCACAGGTTCGAGGGCCCCGCGCCGGGGCCCTTTCGTCCCCCGCGGCCGCCCGGCCGCAGAACGACACGCAGGTCCCCGCCATGACCACGACTGCCGACCTCCTCGCCGAGCGCGACACCTTCGCGCGGCGCCACCTCGGTCCCCGCGAGGCCGAGATCGCCGAGATGCTGAAGCGGCTCGGCTACGCCTCGCTCGACGACCTGGCCGCCCACGTGGTCCCGCAGAGCATCCAGCTCGGCCGCGCGCTGAACCTGCCGGCCGCCCGCTCCGAGAGCCGGGCGCTCGCCGACCTGCGGGCGATGGCGCAGAAGAACGAGGTGTTTCGCTCGTTCATCGGCCAGGGCTACTCCGCCTGCATCACGCCGCCGGTGATCCTGCGCAACGTGCTGGAGAACCCCGGCTGGTACACCCAGTACACGCCGTACCAGGCGGAGATCGCCCAGGGCCGGATGGAGGCCCTGATCAACTTCCAGACGATGATCGCGGACCTGACCGGCCTGCCGCTGGCCAACGCCTCGCTGCTCGACGAGGGCACGGCGGTCGCCGAGGCGATGCACATGTGCCAGCAGGCGGCGAGAGGCGCGAAGGGGAAGTTCTTCCTCTCTTCCGACCTGCACCCGCAGTCGATCGCCGTGGTGAAGACGCGCGCGCTGCCGCTCGGCATCGAGGTCGTCGTGGGCGACGCCGCGACCGCCGACTTCGCGGAGGTGTTCGGCGTCGTCGTGCAGTACCCGACGACGGACGGCCGCGTCGAGGACTACCAGGCGGTCGCCGACCGCGCGCACGCGGCGGGCGCGCTGTTCGTGGTCGCCGCCGACCTGCTGGCGCTGACGCTGCTGAAGGCGCCGGGCGAGTTCGGCGCCGACGTCTGCGTCGGCTCCGCGCAGCGCTTCGGCGTGCCGATGGGCTTCGGCGGCCCGCACGCCGCCTTCCTGTCGACGAAGGACGAGTTCAAGCGGATCATGCCGGGCCGCCTGATCGGCGTGTCGAAGGACAGCCACGGCCGGCCGGGCTACCGGCTCTCGCTGCAGACCCGCGAGCAGCACATCCGCCGCGACAAGGCGACCTCCAACATCTGCACGGCGCAGGTGCTGCTGGCGGTGATGGCCTCGATGTACGCGGTCTACCACGGGCCCGACGGCCTGCGCGACATCGCGCGCCGGGTGCGGGCGCTGACGCTGACGCTGGCGGCGGGCCTGCGCAAGCTCGGCTACGACCTGGGCCAGGGGCTCTTCTTCGACACCCTGCGCGTGCGCTGCGAGGCGGCCCGCGCCGACCAGCTCCACGCCGCGGCCAAGGCCAAGAAGATCAACCTGCGCCGCTACCCCGACGGCGTCGGCGTCTCGCTCGACGAGGCGACCCGCGCCGAAGACGTCGCCGACCTGCTGGCGGTGTTCGCGGCGGGCGCCGCGGGGCCGGCGGTTGCCGAGCTCGTGCAGGGCATCGACCCGGCGCTGCCCGCCGCGTTCGAGCGCCAGAGCGCGTTCCTGACCCACCCGGTGTTCAACAGCTACCACGCCGAGCACGAGATGCTGCGCTACCTGAACCGGCTGCAGGCGCGCGACCTCTCGCTGACCACCTCGATGATCCCGCTCGGCTCCTGCACGATGAAGCTCAACGCCACCTCCGAGATGATCCCGGTGACGTGGGCGGAGTTCGGCAAGCTGCACCCGTTCGCGCCGGCCGAGCAGACGAAGGGCTACGCCCAGCTCTTCGCCGACCTCGAGGCCTGGCTCGCGGAGATCACGGGTTTCGCGGCCGTCTCGCTGCAGCCCAACGCCGGCGCCCAGGGCGAGTACGCGGGGTTGCTCGCGATCCGCGGCTACCACCAGAGCCGCGGCGAGGGTCACCGCGACGTGTGCCTGATCCCGATCTCGGCCCACGGCACCAACCCGGCCTCGGCGGTGATGGCCGGCTTCCAGGTGGTGGTCACGGCCTGCGACGCGCAGGGCAACGTCGACCTCGCCGACCTCGAGCAGAAGGCCGAGCAGCACAAGGACAAGCTCGGCGCGCTGATGATCACGTACCCGTCCACCCACGGCGTGTTCGAGCAGGACGTCAAGCGCATCTGCGAGATCGTCCACGCCCGCGGCGGCCAGGTGTACATGGACGGCGCCAACATGAACGCCCAGGTCGGGCTGACCCGGCCGGCCGACATCGGCGCCGACGTCTGCCACCTGAACCTGCACAAGACCTTCTGCATCCCGCATGGCGGCGGCGGCCCGGGCATGGGCCCGATCGGCGTCGCCGCCCACCTCGCGCCGTTCCTGCCCGGCCACCCGCTGACCGGCGCCGGCGCGGTGTCGGCCGCGCCGTGGGGCTCGGCGTCGATCCTGGTCATCTCGTGGATGTACATCGCGATGATGGGCGCGGACGGCCTGAAGAAGGCGACCCAGGTCGCGATCCTCAACGCCAACTACATGGCGAAGCAGCTCGCCGGCCACTACGACGTGCTGTACACGGGGCCCGAGGGTCGCGTGGCCCACGAGTTCATCCTCGACACCCGGCCGTTCAAGGCCCAGGGCGTCGAGGCCGAGGACTTCGCGAAGCGGCTGATGGACTACGGCTTCCACGCGCCGACGATGTCGTTCCCGGTTCCCGGCACGCTGATGATCGAGCCGACCGAGAGCGAGTCGAAGGCCGAGCTCGACCGCTTCTGCGACGCGATGATCGGCATCCGCGAGGAGATCCGCCAGATCGAGGCCGGCACCCTCGACCGCGCCGACAACCCGCTGAAGAACGCGCCGCACACCGCGGCGTCCGTGATCGCCTCCGACTGGAGCCACAAGTACAGCCGCGAGCAGGCGGCCTACCCGGCGCCGTGGCTGCGCGAGAACAAGTTCTGGCCGGCGGTCGGCCGCATCGACAACGTCTACGGCGACCGCAACCTGGTCTGCACCTGCATCCCGGTGGAGGCGTTCGCGTCGTAGCAGGATCCTGACAGCGGGCGAAGGCGGGCGGGCGCATCATGCGCCCATGCTGCGACTCACTTCTGCACTCGTCCTGTTCAGCCTGTCGAGCGCGCCGCTCTGCGCGCAGGTCCCGGCGCCGTCTCCTTCGACCACGCCGCAGGCGACGTTGTGGGCCGCGATCGGCCGGCTCCAGGCGGGCGACGTGGACGGTGCGGTCGCGATCCTGGATCAGGTCGTCGCGGCCGAGCCGCGCAACGGGCGGGCCTGGCGCACGCTGGGCCAGGCGCAGCACCGGCGCCAGCAGTACGACGCGGCGATCGCGGCCCTTCGCCAGGCGCTCGAGGTGGAGCCGGAGATGCCGGCGCCTCTCTACGCGATCGGCCTCGCCCACGCCGCGAAAGGCGACGCCCACGCCGCGTTCGAGTGGCTCGGCAAGGCGCGCGCGAGCCGCCGCATCGACCTGACGCCGGCGGCCACGGCGCCCGAGCTCGCGAAGTGGCACGCCGATCCGCGGCTGCGCGCGCTGCTGCCCACTCCGAAGGACTTCGAGGACCCGTTCGTCGAGCCGGTGAAGGTGATCCGCGAGTGGCGGGGCGAAGCCGCGGGGGACCAGTTCGGCTGGATCGCGCGCAACCTGGGCGACGTCGACGGCGACGGCGTGGCCGACGTCGTCACCTCGGCGCCGACGAAGGACGTGAACGGGGCCGGCGCCGGCCGCGTGTACGTGTACTCCACGAAGAGCGGCCGCCTGCTGTGGACGGCGGACGGCGCGCCCGGCGACCAGTTCGGCACCGGCCTCGAGGCGGCCGGCGACACGAACCGCGACGGCGTGCCCGACGTGATCGCCGCGGCGCCGGGCGGCGGCTACGCGCGCGTGCTCTCGGGCCGCGACGGGCGCGTGCTGCTGACGCTCCCGGCCGAAGCCCGCGACGACCAGTTCGGCCGCCACGCCTCCGGCGTCGGCGACGTCGACGGCGACGGCCACGCCGACCTGATCGTCGGCGCCCCGAACAACGACGCGGGCGGCGCCGACGCGGGCCGCGCCTACGTCTTCTCGGGCAAGGACGGCAAGCGACTGCTGACGCTGACGGGCGAGCGCGCGGGCGACGGCTTCGGCAGCGCGGTCGCGGGAGCCGTGACCGGCCGCCACCTGCTGCTGCTGATCGGCGCGCCGCGCGCGGGCGAGCGGCGCACGGGGCGCGTCTCGGTCCACACCACGCTGGGGCCGACGCCCGCCTTCCACATCGACTCCGACGAGCAGGGCGCCGCGCTGGGCGCGATGTTTCTCGCGGTCGCGGGAGACGTCGACGGCGACGGCGCGCCGGACGCCTACGCCTCCGACTGGGCCCACGCCGCGAAAGGGCCGTCGACCGGCCGCGTGTACGTGCACTCCGGTCGCGACGGCCGCCGCCTGCTGACCTTGACCGGCGAGGCGGCGGGCGAGGGCTTCGGCACCAGCCCCTCGGTCGCGGGGGACGTCGACGGCGACGGCCACGCCGACCTGATCGTCGGCGCCTGGCAGCACGCGAGCGCGGCGCTGGGCGCGGGGCGGGCCACGCTGTTCTCGGGGAAGGACGGCCGGGTGCTGAAGACCTACACCTGCCGCACGCCCGGCGACACCTTCGGCTTCGACGCGGTGACGCTGGGCGACGTCGACGCCGACGGCGGCAGCGACTTCCTGATCACCGCGGCGTGGAGCAGCGTCAACGGGTTCCGCTCGGGCCGCGTGTTCGTGATCGCGAGCGGCGTCACGCCCGCCCGGCCCGCCACGGCGCGCTGACGCCGCCGGCCGGGCGCAGCCGCCCGCGAGCCTCGCTCGGGGGCACGCCGAACAGCCTCCGGAACGCGGCGCTGAAGTGGGAGTGGCTCGAGTAGCCGAGCTCGAGCGCGAGCGCCGAGAGATCTTCGCCTCCACCGATCCGCTCCAGCGCGTGTTGCAGGCGCAGTCGGTCCCGGTACGCGTGCAGCGTCGTACCGGTGGCCGCGCGGAATGCGCGGCACAGATGGAATGGCGACGATCCGGCAGCCCGTGCGATCTCGTGCAGGCTGAGCTTCTCGGCGAACCGAAGGGCCAGCACCACCTCCGCCGCTTCGACGGCCTCGCGGGTTCGCGCGGCAGCCACGGCCGAGCGCCGCGGCGGTCCCCAGAACGCATCGGCCTGCGTCAGCACCCCCGCGAGCAGGTGCAGCACCGCCTCTTCGACTTCCAGAGCCTCCGCGGGCGCGCCAGCGGAAAGCCGCTCGTACAGCGCGCGCTGCGCGAGGTAGAGCCGCGCGTCGCCCGGCGTCCAGGCGTGGCGGAACGGGCGCTGCGGACGCTCGCGCGCCGCGGGGTCGAAAGCCGCGACGGCCTCGACCAGCAACGCGTCGTCGACAGCGAACCACTCGCACTCGTCGCCGCGCGGGCTGACCGCCCCGCGCCCGTAGCGCTGGCCCCGGTTGTAGAGCGTGACCACCCCGGGCCCCGCGACGAAGGCCGCCTCGCCCTCGTGGCGCAGGCGCACGGTCTGGCGCGGGAACACGAAGATGTGGTTCTGGATCGGTCCCGAGTCGGCGAAGCGCGGATCGTCGGGCGCGCAGCGGAACGCCCCGATCGTCGCCGCACCGCCGCGGAACGCGATGCGGTCGAGCGGTTCTGCTTCGCGAGCGCTCGCGCGGGTCACGTCCGTCCAGTGAGCTGAACGCATGCCGGAGTGGCTCCATTATCCGGCACGCCGGCGCGCGCGATCGCGCGTCAGCTCTCGCGCAGCGCCTCGGCTGCAGGCGTGCGCGCGGCCCGCCAGGCCGGCAGCGCCGAAGACAGGGCAGCCGGCGCGAGCACCAGCAGCGCGGCGAGCAGCGCCTCGAGCGGGCCCGGCGCAGGCAGGCCCGGGAGCGCGGCCTGGAGGCCCCGGAGCAGGGCAAGCGCCGCGAGAACGCCCGGGGCCAGGCCCAGCGCCACCACGCGGCCCGTCTCGCCGACGAGCAGGCGCGCCACGTCGACCGGCCGGCCGCCGAGCGCCAGCCGCAGCGCGAACTCCGGGGCCCGCTCGCGGCCGAGCGCGCTCAGCAGCCCGAACAGGCCGAGGCCCGCGAGCGCGACCGCGAGGCCGGCGCCGAGGGCCAGCACGTCGGCCGCGCGCGAGTGGCGGGCGAGCGCGCGCTGGCCCAGTTCCGCGAGCGGTCGCGGAGCGCGGACCGCGAGTTGCGGCGCCTGACGCCGCACGGCATCGCGGGCGGCAGCGGCGACCGAGTTCGCCACCGCCGGCGACGCGGCGCGCACGACGACGTGGACCCGGGTCAACGCCATGCGGTGCTCCTGCGCGAGCGGGCGATACAGCTCCGGCGGCGGTGCGACGCCGGGACGCTCGTGCGGGGTGTCGGCGACGACGCCGACGACCGTCACCCAGTCGTCGTGGCCGTCGAGGCCGGTGCGCAGGCGGCGGCCCACCGGATCCTCGCCGGCGAACACGTGGCGCACGAGCGCCTCGTTCACGATCCCCACGCGCGGTGAACCCCAGCCGTCGCCGGGCCCGAACTCGCGCCCGCGCCGGAGCGCGATGCCCATCGCGGCGAAGTAGCCCGGGTCGACCGCGCGCCACGCCGCGTTCGGCGCCTGGTTCGGCGGGAAGGTGCGGCCTTCGACGACGAGGCCGGCGCTGGCGCCGCTGCCCGTGAGCGGAAGCCGGTTGCCGCCGCCGGCCGCCGCGACGCCGGGCACCGAGCCGGCGGCCGCCACCAGCTCCGTCGCCAGCGCGCGGGCGGCGGCGGGAGTGACCTGGCGCGGGTCGGGCAAGGCGACCTCGAACGTGGCCGCCGCGCCCGGCTCGAAGCCGTGGGCCGCGCGCTCGAGTGCGGCGATGCCGCGGGCGGAGAGACCGGCGCCGGCGGCCAGCGCGAACCCCGCGGCGACCTGCACGGCGACCAGCCCGTGGCGCAGCGCGCGGGTGCCGGTCGCCGCGCCTGCGGTGCGTCCCCGCAGCAGCGACGCCAGCTCGCCTCCCGCGCAGCGAGTGGCCAGGCGTGCCAGGGTGAAGGCCGTGAGCGCAGCCAGGCCGAGGCTGGCCGCCGTCGCAGGGCCCCACGGCAGGTCCACCCCGTCCGCGAGCCGCAGCCACGGCGCGGCGAAGCGCGCGGCGAGGCGCGCGACGCCCATCGCGGCGATCGCCCCGGCGGCAGCCACCGCCACCACCTCGATCCGCAGCGGGGCGACCGCCACCGCCTCGCTGGCCCCGAGCGCACGGCTGACCGCAGCCTCGCGGCGCGCCGCCGCCGCCCGGGCGACCAGCAGCAGGGCGACGTTGGCGCTCGCCACCAGCCACAGCGCGAGCGCGATGGCGCCCAGCGCGAAGAGCACGGGCCGGCGCCCGCCGTGGAGATCTTCGGCGAGCGGGATCGCGCGGGCGCCGACGCCGTTATTGGTCCGCGGGTGGTCGGCGCGCAGCCGGGCGGCGATCGACTTCAGCTCGGCGTCGGCGGCCTCCACGGCGACGCCTTCGCGCAGCCGGCCGACGACGCCGAGGAAGCGCGCGTCCCGCATCGTCGCGACGTCGATGCCGAGCGGCGTCTCCAGCTCAGGCACCGGGCCCCGCGCCGGCAGCCACACGTCGCCGGGCGGGAACGGCAGGTCGGTCGCCAGCACCCCCGCAATGCGCACGGGTTCTTCGCCGAGCTGCACCACGCGGCCCACCACGGCCGGGCTCGCGTCGAACAGCTCGCTCCAGAGGCGGCGCGAGAGAACCGCGCCGCGCGGTTCGCCCGTGGACCAGGCCGCGCCGGGGGCGATCGCGGGGCGCAGCACGTCGAGGAACTCGGGCGACGCCAGCAGCACCTCGACGCTGCGAGGCTCGCCGCTCCCGGCCAGCGTGCGCTCGGCGGTGCGCCACGCCGCGATCCCCGCGAACGAGCGGGCGTCGCGGCGCCAGTCGACGAAGTCGGCCGGGGCGACCGCGGTGACGCCGTGGCGGGCGTGGGTCTCGTCGAGGACGACCAGCGCGCCGGGTGCCGCGTAGGGCAGGGGAGCGAAAAGCAGGGCCCACGCGAGCGCCGCCACGGCGGTGCCGCCGCCGAGCGCCAGCGCCAGCGTCGTGCTGGCGGCGACCACGAAAGCCGGGTTGCGAAGGGTGCGGCGCAGCGCCTGACGGGCGGCGAGTTTCCAGTTCATTGGATGTCCACCTGACTCCTCGACGGGGGAGACGCCGGGCCGGGTCCGCGAGTTAGCACGATCGGCTACGATCACCGCCTCCAGGAGTGCAGTCGATGCAGGTCTCGTGTCCCCACTGCGGCAGCAGGCTCACGGTCCCGGCGGAGCGCGCCGGGAACCCGGGGCTCAAGGTGCGCTGCGGTGGCTGCAAGCAGGTGTTCGCGCCTTTCGCGCCCGGCGCCGCCGCGGCGACGCCCGCGCCGCCC